>OODA01000009.1_pt1 | contig 183314 bp, 227 predicted proteins | sample 1671341 | NCBI WGS metagenome assembly OODA01 (sample SAMN06348147, study PRJEB24527) | human gut metagenome | biome: human gut; feature: ankylosing spondylitis patient; material: feces | host: Homo sapiens | place: China | collected 2015-10 | reverse complement strand
TTTTACTTCCTATAACAGTATCTATTTCCCAATGACCGAATTCATTGCGTTCATCTATGACTTACGAAATGCGTATGAAGGATATTCGTGAAGAATCTCTTGCTGAAGGAGAAGCTATTGGTTTTGCTAAAGGTGAAGCCGAAGAAAAACTTGCTACCGCCAAACGTCTTTTAAGCATTGGCTTATCTGTGCAAGATGTCGCTAAAGGTACTTCGCTTTCTGTTGAGCAGGTTGAAAAGATTAAGGCTGAATTAGCTTGATTATCCCTCCTCTCTTCCCCCGTCATGCGATCCCACGCACGGCTTTTTTATAAACAAAAAATCTGCGCAAGCACACAGCCTGCGCAGATTCGCCAAAGCACGAAAACCTTAATTCGCACAGATACCTTATTTAACTTCAATAACGATTTCCTGACCATGCGGAATATCGGGATTCATAGCATCCTTCACCTCCTCCGGAGTTACGCCCAAATCCACATTATCCCTAACCTCTACCTGAAAATCAGTACCGGCCGGATAGTTGATATTGCTGCCCTTCATAAAAAGACCGCCAACCAGGCTAACCGCAGCAGCAACAGCCACAGCACCGCCATCGGTTTTGCCCTTGCCTTCAAGGCCCTTTCTCAACGGAACGCTGACATTGTTCAGCGTCTTGATTTCCTTGCCTGCAATACGCAGTACACCCTTTCTGCCGAAGCCGCCTGCCTTCTGCACTTCATATACATAACCCATGCCAACAGTACCTTTAGGAATAACTACAACACCGTTAATTATCAGGTTTTCTGTAGTCTTGAACTCCACCTGCTGATTTTTCTTGTGAGTTTTAGAGTTAGCAGGCTCGATAAGCTCAACGTTAAGCATAGTTTTTTTAGGGATATAAATATGTCCCGGCATAACATTGGCAATTGTCACCTTTTGAGCAGCGGCCTGCTCCTCTTTTTTCTGCAGCGCAAGTCTTTCCTTAAAGGTCAGCTTCGAAGGATCTGCCTCTTTAGCAGGCATTTCTTCTTCTGCAAACGGGTCGTACTTTTCATCCACACTTACATACCGGCTTGACGGCGCAGCATAAGCCATCGGCAGGCTCAAGCCATTAGCCATCATAATTGCGCTGAGGATTGCTGCCGCAAATTTTCCTGTTGTTCTCATTTTCAAACACCTTCCCTTCAATAATTAGGATATCTTGAATACCATCATACCCGGCATTACAGATATCAGGGTAAAACAAAAGCCATTTTGCGAACTTCTCGCGTTGCCGAAGCTTTTTGACTTCTGCTTTAATATAATCTTACCATATAAATTGGACAATATCTGTCTATCTTGACTTGCTTTTATAAAATTTTTATAAATTATTTTACGCAATATCATTTTCTTTTCATCGAACTATTGTTTTTATTCTTTGCCTATGCTATAATTATCTTAGTTGCATGAGTAGCCGCAATTTTGCGGAGCTTATGCCTGGTCATACGGACCAGTGGCGCCTGTCGAGCTTTCGGCAGGCGCCTTTTTTGTATACAAAAAAGCATCGTAAGCTACCTCAATAGCCTACGATGCTTTTGCTTTCAGCCTTATTTGCTGTGGTGGCAGTGACCGCTGGTCTCGCCATTCATGATTTTGCGGAAAACCTCATGCGCTTCGTCTGCGCTCTTACCGCTTTCCAGTGCTTTTTTCATATGCACCATGGCAGTGCGATACTTAGCATGTGCTTCATCCTGCGGAATGGACTCAATGTCCATCGGGTTGAACTCCATTACCTTTTTGAAGATAGCATGGATTTCGTCGCTGGATTTACCTGCCTTTTTAGCAGCCTCTACGTGCTTCATAGCGCTTTCATAACGATGCTTGCCGTGCGGATCAGTCGGAATTTCAAATTTCGGATGCATATTATTCACCTCGCTTCCTTTGATTACAACCATAATATACACTATATTGCCGCTATAAGGTCAAGTACATATTTATATTTTTCTCACCTAAAACTAGCTCTCTTTTGCAGTCGGATGCAAGCGTTGGGCGATAATTTTGTTGAACTGCTGCTGCCATGAGGCCAGCATAGCAGGCAAAGTGCCTTCATTTATAATCTCAGCTTCAACATTATATTGTTCTGCAATAGCCTGCAGCAGCTTCTGCCCTGCCATCTGCATTTCTTTAGCGCTGATAAGCTCCCACAAATGCTGGTCTAGCAGGTGTACATAGAGCGAAGTATATACCAGCATTATATCTTCCTTGGCCAGCCTTTCGGCTGCCAGCAGATATTCCGGCTTTACTACCGCAGCATCCTGCGCGCTGTATGCCTGCCACATATCGCCCGTCTTGATGTCAAAGCGTTTGAGGCGGCGGAACACGTCATGCTGCTTTGCGGGAGTGAGGCCGGATTGCTTGGCCAGCGCTTTTTTAACTGCGTTCTTCACGGTTTTGCCGATAAGCTCACCCAGCTTGGAGTGCTTGCCTGCTCCCTCCATGTACAGCTCGCTCGCACTGTTGGCGATGATAATCGTCTGGTCCGTGCCGGAGCCTGTAGCAATACCATTGGAGTATTTGCTGCCCTCCAGCAGCTCCTGAATGGCAGCGGTCTTAGCCTCGGTACAGGTCACCAGAGCGCGCGCCATTACTCCTTCCGGCATATCGCAGTCCAACAGCAGCATAATATTAATTGTTCCGTACTTCGGCTTAGGCATAGGCTTATAATAATCAGCAGGGTCACCTGCACGCCCACCGTTTGTTTCGATACCGCCGGTTACGATGGCAGTTACGGTCAGCTCCTTAAAGCTCAATGTCTCTACCACAGCGTTTTCCATGCTTGCCGCCGTACCCATGCCGCTCACCTTGTCCGGGTCCAGCGCCAAGCGCTTGGATACAAGGCGCATGTGCTCCACATAGGTATCAGCCAGCATTTCGCAGGGCATGCCGGCTCCCTGCTTGGCATCATAATTATATACGGCAGCGTAATCATCATGGTAGCCGCCGTTATAAAGCGAGGTGCTTAAGATTTTGCGCGCTCCTTCAAAAAAAATAACGATGCTTTTATCGTAAAAATAAACCTTATCTCCTGTCGACAAGGTGCATAAATGTTCCGACATAATCAGCCTCCTTTGATTTTTATTGTTATTATAAGCTATATAGTAATAGTATGGTCAAGAGAATTACAGGTGAAATAAGAACGAAAAAACGCCGACGTCCGCAACCCTTCCGGGTTACAGCGTCGGCATTTTCATTTACGCCTTACGGCGACTTTATTTTGCTTTCTTCAGGAATTTTTCATACATTGCATGGTCTTCAGCCATCATCTTATCAGCATCGGCACCGATAATGCAGGTCGGGTCGATACCCTGTTTCATGAAATAATCCTTGAATTCCTTGGATTCGCAAACCTTTTTAGCAGCAGCGCGCAGAGCTTCCAGCTTTTCTTTCGGAGTATCCTTAGGAGCAACCAGTGCTGCCCAAGCGCGAACGGTCATGTTGTGCCCCAGCTCTTTGAAGGTCGGAACATCAGGATAGATTACGCTGCGGGTATCAGCCATAACAGCAAGAATCTTCAGGTTGCCTGCGTCTACCTGGCTCTTGAATACAGACGGGTCAGCCAGAGTTGCGTCGATGTGCTTGCCTGCCAAAGCTGCAGCAATGTCAGCGGATCCTTTCGGATACGGTACATGCTTGAACTGTACGCCGAATTCCTCTTCAAAGGAAAGTGCGGCAATGTGCCAAATAGCACCGATACCGGAGTTACCCATCTTCACCTTGCCGGGGTTTGCCTTAGCGAAGGCTACGAATTCGTCTACATTATTATAAGGAGCATCCTTCGGCACAATCAAAGCTGCCGGAGCTGCAATCGGAGCGCAGATAGCTGCATAATCCTTATAGGTGTTTTTACATTTGCCCTGATGCGGGAACATAGCCAGCTCAACGGTAACCATGCCCAGAGTATGGCCGTCGGGTTTAGCGTTAGCCAGCTCTACCATGCCGGTTACACCGCCGCCATCGGGTTTGTTTACGGGAACAAATTTGCTGCCCTTCAGCTCTTTTTCCATGAACTGGATCAGACCTCTGGCAGAGATATCGGTACCGCCGCCCGGAGCCTTAGGAATAATTACGGAAATATCTCCGTCTGCAGGATAAGCTGCTTTTTTGCTGTCGCCGCCGCAGCCGGTAAGCATAACAGCCATGGTCAGCATAGCCATCAGCACAACTAAAATTTTCTTCATTGTCTTACATCTCCTTATATTTTAAATTTAAAGGGTAACAAGTTCATCCGCGCTCAATCTTACACAAGCAATATTGCAACGCTTATAAGTATAGGTGAGCATAAGGTCCTCGCCGTCAGCAATAATCGCCGGATAGGAAAATTCCGCAGGCTCTGTTTCCAGGTCAAACAGCTTTTGCCAGCTCGCACCCTCATCTGTGGATTTGAACAGACTTAAGGGAGAACGCTGACCCCAGTTGGCAGCCACCGGATTGCACACCAAGTAGAGTACACCGCCGGCAGTCCGCACCAAGTCAAGACCGCTGTTATTGTTCGGCAGACTCATAGCGTAGGCACTGCACCAGGTTTCGCCGTCATCCGCAGAATCGCTGCGATAGACAAAGCCCTCGCTGCTGCGCAGCAGCATATGCACGCTGCCGTCCGCACTCTGCCACAGGCTCGGCTGGATTACGCCGCGTCCGTAAAAAGACTGCTGGCTTACGGCAATATTACTGTCGGCAGTCTTTTCGCCTGTCTGATATTGCAGTCCCTCAATCTGCACTGCAGAGGATTTATGCCAGCTTGCGCCATCGTCATCGCTGATATCTGCAAAGGCCTTCCATATACCATGTTCGGTAGACGCACCGGCAAGAATGCGTCCGCTCGCCAAGCGCAACGGCTTATTGCGTACAGGTCCGCGTCCTCCGCTCACATCACCGGGCACCAGCTCCTGCGGTCCGCTCCAGGTTTCGCCGTTATCCGTAGACTGCAGCAGCCACGTCTGCCAATCAGCAATCTGCTGGCCCTGCTTGTAAAACAGCAGCAATCTTCCGTCCGCGCCCGCAAAAAGCACCGGATTCCAGTTTGCCGCCGCCCCGTTCACCAGCAGCTTTGGCTCACTCCAGTCTGCATCCGTGCGTCTGCTGATGTAGATACCCACGTCGCTTTCTCCCTCGTGCGTACCGCCGAACCAACAGCACAGCAGGCTGCCGTCGGGCAGCGCCAATACTGTTGAAGCATGGCAGAACTCTGTATGCAGACAGCGCATAATCAATTCCTTTTGCATTATATCAATCACATCCAAAAAAGTCGCATAATTCTATAACATAAATATTGTAACACATATACAAAAAAGCGTAAACTATTTTCTTCACATTTCTGACAAATTTTGTCCGTCAACACGTTGCCTACTAAGCCATTGGCAACGCTTTGCAGTCCGCAGGCAAAAAAATGCGCAGGCTTTTGGCTTGCGCAGCTGCTTATTTATTTGACGTACACCTTTTATTCATCAGATATAAGGCAATCATTTTGCCATGATGTACATTGCAACTTATAGTATTCCTGTAAGCTCCCTAATTAAAATGTAAGCCTCATCTGATGCCAGACAGCATTTCCATGCGTAGATTTATCGGACACTCCCTCATCGGCAAAGCCGAATTTTGCATAATAATGAACGAGCCTATCCTTGCAGGTCAGCACCAGGCCCTTTCTCCCCTGTTTTCTGGCATCCTCAATCGCACGGTGAATCAGCTCCCCGGCATAGCCATGCTTGCGATAAGCAGGAATGGTATTGACACCGAAAATCATCTGCCACGCGCCGTTTTCATCGTGCAGCGTTGCCTTCTCGTACATTTCATCCGTCAAATCAGGCTCATCCGTCACAAAACCGTCCACGAAGGCAATCAGCTTTTCAGCCTCATACATAAGCCAGAAATGATTGCCGTAATATTTCACTCTGTCAACAAACTCCTTTTCCGTTGCTGCCTCCGCCGGCGGAAAGCATTCTGCCTCCACTGCGGCAATCGCGGCAATATCTTCCTTAGTTGCATATTTTATAACCATAAGTTCTTCTCCTTAATAATTATTTATTCAACGCACATGCATCACAATATTTTGTTACGCTTTGAAGTTTTCTTCACCTTTAATTATAGCACTAGCAAAATTGCAAATCATAATAAGTATATCATGAATCGTAATTCGATTAAACAGAAAAAAGCAGAAGATATTCTTAGTAGTTGCCTTTTTTGCAAAAACTGGGAGCGCTTTTATCTGCAAAAAATGTTTGCTTTACGAACTATTGTTTTTATTCTTTTTCTATGTTATAATTACCTTAGTTGCATGAGCCACCGCAATTTTGCGGAGCTCTTGCCTGGTCGTGCGGACCAGTGGCGCCTGTCGAGCTTTCGGCAGGCGCTTTTTTTACATCTGCCATCTTATATATTTTTGCCTAACTTTATGCTATAATCAAAGGAGGAAACATATGAAAAAGCAAGTATCTAATCTTGACAAACTCACTCTTTCCAACGATTTTCTGTTCAAGCACGTTATGCTCAGAAAGCGCATCTGCAAGCATATTCTGGAGGAGCTTTTACACACCAAAATTGCAGATATCACCTATCTTGAAGCAGAACAGACACTTGATGTTTATCCCGACAGCCATGGTATTCGCCTGGACGTCAGAATTGCTGATGACACCAATACGCACTATAATCTCGAAATGCAGGTCAAAAATCCTGTCAGCCGTACTGGTAAATTTCAACTTCCCAAGCGCACTCGCTACTACCAGGCCATGTTGGATACAGATATGCTGCAAAAGGGACAAGATTATGACGAGCTTTCTCCCACTTATATCATCTTCTTCTGCCTGTTTGACTTCTTTGAGGATTCCCAGCGTATTTATACTTTTAAAAGACGTTGCATGGAAAACATGGAGATTGAATTAGCAGATGAAGCTGCTATTATGTTTCTTAACACATTAGGCACTAAGGGCGATGTATCGCCGGATATTCAAAGCCTGTTTGACTACATCAACAACAATACAGTTACCAGCAACTTCACCCGTGAGGTTGCCGATACGATTACGGAAATCAAGAATGATAAGAAAGTGAGGGATTCCTATATGACTTACGAAATGCGTATAAAGGATACTCTTGCCGAAGGTGAAGCTAAAGGTAGAGTTGAAGGTAAAGCTGAAGGTATAGCCGAAGAAAAACTTGCTACTGCTAAGCGTCTTTTAAGGATGGGTTTGTCAGTACAAGATGTCGCTAAAGGTACTTCGCTTTCTGTTGAGCAGGTTGAAAAAATTAAGGCTGAACAAGCTTGATAAGAACGTGAGGGATTCCTATATGACTTATGAAATGCGTATGAAGGATATTCGCGAAGAATCTCTTGCCGAAGGTGAGGCTAAAGGTTCCTATTCTCCGCAAGAAATCGTTGAACTTTCCGGTTTGTCTATTGATGATATAGAAAAGCTAAAGCATGATATGCATATAGAGAAGCAAGAATGATCCTAGCCCCTACTACCACCGCCGTGTGCTTCCGCACACGGCTTTTTTTCTGCCCGCACAAAAAATTTCCCGAACGCTGCCAAACACAGCTGTCGGGAGATTTTCAAACATCTTCATATAAACAACAGGACTCAACGCCTGTCAGCTGCAAGAGCATCTTATTTACCGCTGTCAAAAAGTGCTTCGACAAACTTATCCGGCTCAAAGGGGCGGAAGTCCATAATGCCTTCGCCTACGCCAATCCATTTAACCGGCAGTCCCAGCTCTTCCTTAATTGCCACAACCACACCGCCCTTAGCAGTGCCGTCCAGCTTTGTGAGTACAACGCCGGTAACCTTGGCGGTTTCCATAAACACCTTAGCCTGATTGATTGCGTTCTGACCGGTAGTAGCATCCAGAACCAGGAAGGTTTCGTGCGGAGCTTCAGGAATTTCGCGCTTAATAATGCGGTGAATTTTTTCCAGCTCGTTCATCAGGTTAGCCTTGTTATGCAATCGTCCTGCAGTATCAATAAAGAGGATATCTGCCTTACGCGCAATCGCTGCCTTCATAGCGTCAAAGACAACTGCCGCCGGATCAGCACCTTCTGCATGGCGGATAACGTCGCAATGCGCACGCTCGCCCCAAATTTGCAGCTGCTCGCCTGCCGCAGCGCGGAAGGTATCGCCTGCTGCCAGAACAACCTTGTATTTGAACAAAGTGAAGTAATTTGCCAGCTTGCCGATAGTAGTAGTCTTGCCTACACCGTTAACGCCAACAACAAGAATAACCGTCGGCTTGGCACCGATACGTGTACGTTGGCCGCTGTCTGCCAGCATTTCTGCCATATATTTTTTCAAGAAAGGTATAACATCCTCGGTACCGCTGATTTCTTTCTTCTTCGCTGCTTTACGCACTGCGTCGATCAGCTTTTCGGTAGTTTTTACGCCTACGTCCGCAGACAGCAGAATCATTTCCAGCTCATCGAGAAAATCATCGTCAATCGCAGCAGACAGGCCTACAAGCTCCTGAATGCGGTCAGTAAAATTGCGTCTTGTTTTAGAAAGGCCTTCCTTTAAACGCTCAAAAAATCCCATTATTCATTCTCCTTTGCATTTATTTTTACGGATAATAGTTTAGAAACACCGGATTCTTCCATAGTTACGCCATACATGATATCAGCGCATTCCATCGTTCCCTTGCGGTGTGTAATCACGATAAACTGCGTGTTTCCTGCATAATCCCGCAGGAAATCGGCAAAACGCTGAATGTTGGCATCATCCAGAGGCGCGTCAATTTCGTCCAGAATGCAGAACGGCGAAGGCTGATAGCTCAAAAGAGCAAAGAGCAGTGCGATAACCGTCAGCGCTCTTTCGCCGCCGCTCATCAGATACAGGCTCTGCAGCTTTTTGCCGGGTGGTTGGACATCGATATCAATACCGGAATCCAGCAGATTATCCGGCTCTGTGAGACGCAGCACCGCCGTACCGCCGCCAAATATCTTGACATAGCATTGCGCAAAGTATTCGTTGATTTTAGCAAAGGCCTCCTTGAAGCGTTTGGTCATACCGCTGTTGATTTCTGCGATAACAGCCTCCAGATTTTCCTTTGCTATACACAAATCATTATATTGCTTACACAGGAATTCGCTGCGCTCCTTCACTGCGTTATATTCTTCAATCGCCGCCGCATTAATCGGTCCCAGGTCTGCAATCTGCAGTGTCAGACAGCTTTCCTGTTTTTGCAGCGCCGCCAGATCCATGGCCTGCAGCTCGGCAAAATCCTGACCGCGCGCCGCCGCCTCATCCAGCTGATAATCCTGCTGCAGCTGCTCACGAATATGGCCGCAGTTGCTTTCGTGCCGTGCCAAGTCCAGCTCTGTCTGCTTCAGCTGTGCTTCACTGTCATTCACCTGCTTGCGCAGTCCGGCAATCTCTTTTTCGATATCCTGCTGTTTATCAAGCAGGCTGCCGCGCTTCTGAGCAAAGTCATCCTTACCGCCCAGAATCTGCTGCAGTTGTGCCAACAGCTCATCGCTTTGCTGCTGCAGGCGTTGCTTTTGCACACCACAGTCGGCAATTTCCTGCTGTCTGCGCTCCTGCTCTTTTTGGTTGGCAGCAATTTCCTCCTGCAGCCGCAGTGTATCCTGGTCAAGGCTGTGCATAGCCTTGCTGATATCCTGCGTGCGTACGGCAGAGGTCTGCAGCGTAATTTTGGCATCCTGCAGCTGGTTATCCAATGCAGTAACCGCACTGCCGTATTTGGCGATTTCCTTCTTCAGGTTATCCAACAGCTCCTTGGCCTCGGTATCCTGTCCTTCGCGCTCGGCAACTGCCGCGCGCAGCTCCTTAACCTTATCACGGTTTGCCATATAGGCCGCAGTGATATTGCTGCGATCATCCAAAAGCAGCAGCAGGCGCTCATTATCGCGCGTTTTCTGTTGCTGTACCTGCTCCAGATTGAGCTTGAGCCTGTCGGCCTTAAGCTGCTGCTGACGCAGCTCTGCTGCCAATTGCTGCAGCTGCTCCTTTTGCTTGCCTTCGGTTTCTTCCAGCTCCTCCAGCTTTTCCTGCCAGCTGAGCATCTCGGCATGCAGCTGCTTCACCTGTGCTGCCGCCTGAGCAATTTCTACATTACGGCTCAAATAGCCTTCCTTATGCTTTTTACTGCCGCCGCTCATACTGCCGCCGGCGTTTACCACATCGCCGTCAAGCGTAACTACGCGCAGACGGTAGCGTCCGGCCTTTGCTGCAGCCAAGGCAGCATCAATGTTTTCGGCAATCAGCACTCTGCCCAACAAAAAGCGGACAGCGTTTTCCGCCTCGGGCTTGAAGCCGATTAAATCAACCGCATAGCCAAGAATTCCCGGCAGCTTCGCCAGTGCTTCCTCCTCGCGGTTCGGGCCGCGACGCTGTACGGTATCCAGCGGCAGGAAGGTTGCGCGTCCGCTATTGGAACGCTTCAAATAAGCAATTGCTTCCTTCGCCGCATTGGCAGAGCGCATCACCAGGTTCTGCGCACCCTCGCCCAACGCTGTTTCGATAGCAGCGACATATTTATCTTCTACCTGCAACAGCTCCGCTGCCACGCCTACAACCTGCTCACGCCAAGGCTCCTGCGCCTTCAGCACCGCTTTGATGCCATAGCTGAAACCCTCGTAGCTCTGCTGCAGACGCTTTAAGCTCTGCTCGCGTGTTTCGGCCGCCGTCAGCTGACGCTGGCACTGCTGCTGACTGCTGCGTACAGCCTGCAGCTCCTTTTGACCTGCATCATAGGCACTGCGCAGCTCCTCGCCCTTTTTGCGCACCAGCTCCATACCGTGAGCGCACTGCGACTGCTGCTCCAACAGGCTGTTGTACTGCTCCTGTGCCTGACGGTCCGCCGCCTCGGCTTCTTCTATACTTTTCTTCAAAGCCTCGCGGCGACGTGCGCGCTGCTCCTGCTCCTGTTCCAGATTATGCAGCTCGTTGCGTAGCTTAATCAGCTCCTGCATGCCGCTGAAGAACTGTGACTGCACCTGCTCATCATTGCGCTTCGCCTCTTCCAGCTTAGCGCTCTGCTCGTCACGCTGCGCTTGCAGATGCTTCACAGCGCCATCGGCCACAGCATGTCTTTTTTCGACAGCATCAAACTCTGTTGCCAGCTCTTGCATTCTCGCTTCCTGCTCGCGCACCTGCTGCTCCAAACGCTCATTGCGCTGCACTAAGCGTTCGCTGGCCTTTTCGTTCTGGCTGACACGTTCATCCAAAACCTTTTGGTCACCGCGCAGCTTTTCCAAAGCAGTTTCGCGGTTTTTGATATCATCCTGTAATTTATTATAAGCCTCGGCCAGCTTATCCAGCTCCTGCTGTACCTGTACGGCCTCGGCCTGCATGCTGCCGACCTTCGCTGCCTGCTCGGAATAAGCACTTGCCGCCGCTTCTTTTTTCGCCTGCAGCTCATTGCCTGTTTCCTCCAGCGCATCCAAACGACGCAAAAGCACGGATAAACGGCAACGGCGCAACGCCTCGCTCAGCTCGTTGAACTGCTGCGTTTTGGCTGCTGCCTGCGCCAAAGGCTCTACCTGCGCATCCACCTCACTGCGGATATCGTTGATACGCGTAAGGTTATTGGCCGTATCATCCAGCTTGCGCACCGCATCCTTTTTGCGCAGACGGTACTTGGCAATACCTGCCGCTTCTTCAAACAGACTGCGTCTGTCCTCGGGACGGCTGTTTAAAACCTCATCAATTTTATTCTGGCCGATAATGGACATGGAGCCCTTACCAAGACCGGTATCCGCCATCAGGTCGATTATATCCTTCAGGCGGCAGCTTTTCTTATTAATCGCATATTCGCTTTCGCCGCTGCGGAAAATGCGGCGCGTCAGGCTTACCTGCTCAAAATCGAGCGGCAGTGTTCTGTCGCTGTTATCAAAATCAACGGTGACCTCTGCTACGCCCAACGCTCTGCGCTTGCCGCTGCCGGAGAAGATAACATCCTCCATTTTGCTGCCACGCAGATACTTGGCGCTCTGCTCGCCCAACACCCAACGGATGGCATCCGAAATATTGCTTTTGCCCGAACCGTTCGGTCCGACAACAGCAGTAATTCCCTTGTCAAAGGTCAATTCAGTTTTATCAGCAAAGGATTTAAAGCCATAGGTTGAAAAGGACTTTAAACGCACTAGAAATCACCCATTTTCTCTAAGTCAGTTATTATATCTTTTTATTGTATCATAAAATGCTGTTTTTTACACCATGAAGAACTTCTCTTATGTTAAAAATTGCAAAATAACCCGCCAGCGCTCAGCCAAACCTTCAAGACGCAGGCGCGCGTTGGCAGGACTTGTGGACGGCAAATAGAAAACCTGCACCCGCTCAGGCAGTTTTTTGGCAAAATATTTTTTAAAGGCTGCAGCCGCCTTGCCTCCGTTGCACACTACCGCCTGCAAATGCGGCAGCTCGCTTACAAGCTCGATAACAGCATTCGGCGCTTCGTTTTTGATGCTGCTGTCCAAGCTGCCGTCACGCTCGCAATAGCCCAGCGTATCCCACAGCGCCAAGTGATGCTTATGCAGCAAAGCCTGCTTAACCGCGTAATTTTGCGGCACATCCTCATTTAAAAGCAGTGCCAGCAATCGCCAGAAGCGGTTTTGCGGATGCGCGTAATATTCCTGCTGCTCCAATGATTTTATCCCCGGCATAGAGCCGAGAATCAATATTCTGCTTTGCTCGTCCGCTATCGGTGCGAAGGATTTACATGTGGACATACTCTTATCTCATCTGCCTTATCTTGAATTATCTGCAGCGCAAGACCCGGGAAGTATTCCTCCCAATAGCGCAGGTTACAGTTTTTTTGCCCACGCAGCTTCGATTCCAGGCGTGCAGGGCAATATATAGTAATAGCGCCGCAGTCAGCCAACTTTTCTAATTTTGACGTCACTTCGGTGCGCAGCACTCTGCTTTTTACCAGCTCACCCATCGCCGGGTGAAACGGTCCAGCAAGGATATTCCCCGGCGTGCACAGCTCATCGTCAGGCTGCAGGCCGATGCGGATAACATTCACGCCTGCTTCCGTCAGTTCGCGGTAAACCCAGGCTGCCTGCGTCACGGCCTCCTCCTGCGTCAGCGGTACAAAACGCCCCGCCGCGTAGTCCGCAGCCAGCGGCGTACCCTTGATTACTAATAAAGGATAGATGCGTGCCACGTCAGGCTGCATTGCTATCGCTTTGCGTACTGTTTCCTGCACGCTGTCAAAGCTTTGCTCGGGCATGCCCACCATCAGCTGCAGGCCGACTTGAAAGCCGAAGCGTTTTAAAAGCGCCACCGCCGGCGCCACCTGCGCCGCCGTGTGTCCGCGCTCCGCTGCCGCCAGCACCCTGTCATCAAGCGACTGCACGCCCAGCTCCACCAAGCGCACCCCATGACACTGCAAAAGCTGCAAGCGTTCTTCATCTATATAGTCCGGGCGTGTGGAAAGGCGCACGCTACCGATAAAGCCTTCGGCCAGCAATGCGTCCGTCAGCGCCAAAAGCTCCTCCTGCAGCTCCAGGGGCAGCCCGGTAAAACTGCCGCCGTAAAACGCCGCCTCGTTGACCACGCTCGGACGCAGCCAGCTGCGCCAACGCGCAAGCTGCTCCTTGGCACCTGCGACAGCAGCCAGCTTCTGTCCGCTAATTGTCTTTTGGTTACAAAAAACGCATTGATGCGGACAGCCTGCATGCGGTATGAAAATCGGCAGAATAGACATAGATATCCCTTCTTTTGAACAAAAACACAGCTTTTATGTAAATTTTTCAGGAAAAAGCTAAATTAATGATAACTATTCCTATTGACATTATCCCCTATAGGGGGTTATTATAGTTTTGCAAGAAATTTAATAGGAATGTGATGCAGCAATGAAATTATCTCATATGGAGTTTATAAAAACAAGTCTTCCCTTTACATTTTCTACAATGGCGACCTCGCTTATGGGTGCTGTCGACACTGCAGTAGTCGGGCATTTGGGGAATTATACATACATTAACGCCGTTTCTTTAGGCGCAGTAATTTTCAGCACAGTCTATTGGCTTTTCGGCTTTCTGAAAATATCTACCAGCGGTTTTGCGGCACAAGCCTTAGGTCAGCATGATCGCAAGCTGCTTGCCGGTGCTTTTATCCGCGGAGTGCTTGCAGCCTTCGGCATCGGCCTGCTGCTCGTCATTTTGCAGGAGCCTATCTGGCGGACAGCTCTGCTGCTCTTCAATCCCGACGCAGCAACCAGGCCTATGTTAGAGCAATATTATCGCATGCTCATTTGGATTATGCCGCTGACGCTCGTTTTCCAGACTGCACAGGGATGGTTCGCCGGCACGCTGCATGTACGTATCGCTGTACTCACCGCACTTGCCAGCAACATCATCAACCTGCTGCTGGACGTGCTTTTTGTCATTGTATTGCATTATGAGGTAACCGGCGTTGCTGCTGCCACCTGCATCGCCAATATTACCGGCTTTTTAGCTATTCTGTACTTTTATGCCAAGCATAAGCCCCTGCCGCTGACAGCAGTTCCGCTGCGAAAAATCTTTTCCGGTCCCACTTGCCGCCAGATGCTGCAATGCGGTTCGCATCTCACCGTGCGTATGTTCTGCATGATTATCATGGTCAACAGCTTTATGCATCAAAGCTCAGCCTTCGGCGGCGAGCTTTTGGCCGCTAATTCTATTCTTTTCCAGATCCAATTCATCATGGGTGATATTCTGACCGGCCTTTCGCAGGCAGGTGCCATCTATTCCGGCATTGCCTTCGGCGAGCATGACCGCTCCATGCTCAATGATACGCTGCGCATCAGCTTCATCTGGGCCATCGGCTTCGGCCTGCTGCAGACTGTCGGCTATTATTGCTGTCGTCACGCCATTCTTGGCTGCTTCACCAATCTGCACAGCGTCATTGCCACAGCGCAACAGTACGATTTGTTCATAGCCTTCTTCCCGCTTATCAGCGCGCTTGGCATCGTCTACTACGGCGTCTTCAATGGTGCGCTCTACACCAGGCCTATCTGCATCTCCATGCTGCTGACCGCAGGCTGTTACCTTACCGCCTACTTTACGCTTATCCCGCTTTACGGCAACATCGGCCTGTGGCTGGCCTTCCTCATCTTCTATATTGCCCGCAGCAGCTTTTTACTGTTCTTCGTTCCCAAGCTGCAGCAAAGAGTAGCTTTGGTCTAATCTCAAACATGACTGCACGTTCTTAACGTGCAGTCTTTTTTTAGCGCAGATATTGGTCAATAGCCGCTTCAAAATCTTCCAGACTTTTGCTGCCCTCACCCTTTTCGATAGCGTGCAGAATGCAATGCTCCAGATGGTCCTTCAAAATAACCTTGGCCGTATTATCCAGCGCCTTGCGCACCGCAGCTATCTGAATCAGCACCTCAGAGCAATCCCTGTCGTTATCTACCATAGTCTTGATAGAACGCACATGGCCTTCAATGCGTGCCAGGCGGTTGACAACTTTCTTCTTATTAGGATGGTTGTGAGCGTGTGCATGAGCTTCCTGCAGAGCCTGCTGCTTTTTATCATCCTGCTGATTTAGCTCCGCCTGCCTGCGCACATATTCCAATAAAGATTTTTCCTCTGCCATTACTGTCACCAACCTTATCTCTACATTATTAAAAGGGAGCGCATTAAACACGCTCCCTCATTTTATTCCGCTGCCTGTGGCGTCAAAATGCTTTCGATTACCAAAGCAACACCGTCATCATTATTGGATGCCGTAATGATTTTTGCATTCTGCTTCACGCTGTCCTTAGCATTGGCAACAGCAACGCCGATACCGGCATTGGCAATCATCTTCACATCGTTATTAGAATCACCGATGCACATAATTTCCTGCGGTTGTACGCCGTAGCTTGCAGCTACGCTCTTAACCGCCTCCCATTTGTTGACACCGGGCTCCATCAGCTCCAGGAAATTGTCTTTGGAGCTGGTAACATCCAGCTTGCCGGCAAAATCCTCTTTGAACTGCTGCCATACATCGGCAAATTCCTCGCTCTTGGTCATTACCAGAATCTTGTACGGTTCTTCATCCGTATGATACAGTGCATCACCGATAGCAGTCGTCTGAATACCGCTGATTTTGGTATACATGCGGGAACAGTCATTCTCCTGCTTAATCAAAATACTGTCACCCACATAAAGCTGCAGGTAATAGCCCTTCTCGCGGCAGTACGCCAGTACCTCGTTGGCTGTAGGCAGCTTCATCTTGTGCTCGTAATAAACCTTACCGCTCAGGCTGCCCTTAACGAGAGCGCCGTTATAGGTAACCAGCGGCACATCAAGGCCCAGCTTTTGCGCATAGGGACGCACGGAAACGTACATTCTGCCCGTGGCAATCAAAAAAATCTTGCCTGCGTCCAGTGCCTTTCTGATAGCTGCCTCATTACGCGGAGAAATTTGGCAGTCCTTATTTAAAAGTGTATCATCCATATCGCTGGCAATCAACTTAATTTCCATGCTCAACCTGCTCCTTTAACATCAATTTATCCAACACAATAGCGGCTGCCGGATAAAGCAGCAAAAGAAAAATACCGTGCATAATGCCAAAGTTAAGGTCATAACCCGGCAGCATGCGGCAAACGGTTACGGCACCCTCCATGGAAAAGGCAGCCATCACCAGCATAGCCTTTATGCAATCATTTCTGCGCTGCGCAAGCTCCTGCAGCCTTGTCAGCAAAAACTGCTTGTCGACAATAACATGCATCAGCTTCAGGCCCAGGCACATAAAAGCGCCTTCGATAAAGGAACCTGCCACCAGACCGCCCAGGGTAACAACATGCAGCATACCGGTTACATATTCACAAAGGGAAAAAATGACGCTCAGCGTCAGCCACATTGTAGCTAAATTATACATTGTTTTCTTCAAATTAATCACCAAGATACATTATAACACAGACAGCCGTCAAATTACACCAGGCGTCTGATATTTTATGATGCTCTTAAGCATATTTTGCAAGTATTTCTGCATATTTTGTGGTAAAATAAATTTATTAACGTAAGCAGACAGCATTGTCTGTACGAAAGGAGCAGTTTATATGAAGCGCAGTGATAAATTCCGCCAGGCTAACCGTGAAGCTCTGGCTACCGTTATCGCCACCATCGCCGTCATCATCTTCTGGTGCCTGACAGGCTTTGGACTCGCAGACAGCGATATTACCTTTTGGCATACACCTCTTTGGGTTTGGGGCGGCTGTGTCGGCACCTGGCTCTTTGCCATCGCTGTTACCGTTTTCCTGACTAAGAAGGTATTTGTCAACTTTGATTTGGATGACAGCACGGAGGATAAACAGCATGAGTAGTATTGTAAACATTTTACCCGCACTGGCCTTCCTGCTGATTCTGTTGAGCATCAGCGCCTATATCCAGCGCACGTCAAAAGAAAACAGGCAAAAGAATTTCGCCAAGGATTACTTCATCGGCGGCCGTACTCTCGGCGGCTTTGTGCTGGCTATGACCACCGCTGCCACCTACAGCAGCGTAAGCACCTTCGTCGGCGGTCCGGGCGTAGCCTGGGTTATCGGCTACGGCTGGCTGTACATGGCCATCGTACAGGTAGTCGTTATCTTCCTCGTCTTGGGCGTGTTCGGCAAAAAAATTGCCCTCATCGCGCGCGAAATTGACGCCGTAACCGTCATTGACGTACTGCGTGCCCGCTATCATTCAGACTTTCTGGCGAACATGGCCGCCGTTGTTATTGTCGCCTTCTTCTGCGCCACTATGGTGGCACAGTTCGTCGGCGCTGCCAAGCTCTTCGAAGCAGTAACCGGCTTTTCTTACCTCACCGGCCTCACGATGTTCGGCCTAATTGTTGTCATCTACACCACTATCGGCGGCTTTAAGGGCGTTGCCGTTACCGACGCCTGCTGCGCCATCGCCATGATCGTCGGCCTTTGCATCCTCATGGGCGGCATGATGCACACAGGCGGCGGCTTCAACAAAATCATGAGCTACATCAGCACGCAGCACCCCGATATGCTGGAGCCGCTTTCCCGCGGCAAAATGCCGATTTCTCTGTATATCAGCCAATGGCTGCTCGTCGGTATCTGTACGCTGTCGCTGCCGCAATCTGTTGTCCGCGGCATCAGCTACAAGGATACCAAGGCGTTGCACAATGCTATGATTATTGGCACCATTGTCATAGGCGCTATGACGCTTGTCGCAACCTGGATCGGTGTCATCAGCAAAGGTATTCTTACCGGACCTATTACAGCCTACGGCAACAGCGTTGATAACATCATGCCTATCGCCATCGTGCAAAGCCTCACTCCCTTCTGGGCCGGCGTCATTATCATCGGACCGATTGCAGCAACCATTTCCACCGTATCCTCGCTGCTGCTTTCCTCGTCCTCCTCTATCGTTAAGGACGTTTACATGAACATCAAGGGCAAGCGCGAAGAACAGCTCAGCAATAATCAGATTCGCCTCTACAGCCTGGGCGTGACAATTATTCTCGGCCTTTTGGTTTATGCCATTGCCATAAAACCGCCAAGCGTTATCTGGCAGATTAATATGTTTGCCTTCGGCGGTCTGGAAACAGCCTTCTTCCGGGTACTGATTTTCGGTCTTTTCTGGCCCAAGGCCAACAAATACGGCGCTATTGCAGCCATGGGCGGCGGCGTTATCATCTACTGCCTGGCTATGGTCTTCAAAATTAAGGTGCTCGATCTGCATCAGATTGTGCTTGGCATCGGTCTTTCCTTGCTGTGCTTCTTCATCGGCAACAGCTTCGGCAAGACAGCTGATGAAAAAACACTGCGCATTTTCTTCCCCGAAAAATTTGACGACGAAAAATAAATAAAGCCGCATATTATTCCAATATCCCAAAATCAAAATCTCTGCTTACGGTGTTTGCAAGCACCTTGGCAGAGATTTTTTATGCTCTGTTTTCTTTATAAAATTAAGTATCTGGCAATATTTACCTATGATCTTCTTGCATTTAACAGACGCTGCTGATTAATTTCCTCATAGATAAAATTTTCTCAATGCTGACACTCCTGTCATTTATATCCGCCTTATTCTTATTTACAAAAAGGACAAATAGTTTTCATTGAGTAATCATGATTATCCATTGACATAGAATATTATTTTCTGCTATCTTAAAGATATAAGCAGTTCTCAGCCACTCACCCCACGATACAGGAAGGAGCGTGCCGTCATGCTAAAAAAATCTGTCATTATTCTCGCAGGAATGTTGCTTTTAATTACCAGCTGCTTTGCCAACACACGTATACAACAATCTGCTAAACAACAACTAATCCCCAAGGTCAAGGAGGTCACAATTATGGATTTTTCCCAAGAAAAAGAAAACGTTATCTATCTTGCAGGAGGCTGCTTCTGGGGGTTGGAAAAACTGATGCAATCCATACCTGGCGTAATCGATGCCCAAAGCGGTTATGCCAACGGCACAGGCAAAGCAGATGCCAAGTATCAGACAATCTTGGGCGGGAAAACCGGTTTTCGCGAAACCGTGCGTGTTGAATACGATCCGGCAAAGGTAAGTCTTGACCATCTGCTCTTGGCATATTTTTACGTTATTGACCCAACAGTCCTCAACAAACAGGGCAATGATACCGGAACACAGTATCAGACTGGCATCTACTATACCAATACACAAGTGCAGGCTGTCGTAGAACGTATCGTGGAACTGGAACGCGGTCGTCATAAGGTATTTGCAGTCGAAGTCGGACCACTGAAAAACTATTATCCGGCAGAAGAATATCATCAGAACTATCTTGATAAAAATCCGGGCGGATACTGCCACATATCGCCTGCCAAAATCAAACTGCTCAGCAGTTTGAAAATTGATGCCGGTGCCTACAAAAAACCTGCTGCCGAAACTATACGCGATAAGCTTACCGCAGAACAATTTCAGGTAACACAGCAAAACGGTACCGAACGACCGTTCCACAACGAATTCTGGGATAAATTTGCCAAAGGCATCTATGTTGATATCGTAACCGGCGAACCGCTCTTTTCTTCAACCGACAAATATCAGAGCAGCTGCGGCTGGCCCGCCTTTACCAAGCCTATTGAAGCACCTTTGCTAGTCGAACGCAAGGATACAAGCTATGGTATGGTACGCACCGAAGTGCGCAGCCGCAGCGGTGATTCGCATTTGGGCCATGTTTTCACCGGTGACCGCGAATCACCCAACGGTGTACGTTACTGCATCAACAGTGCTTCCCTGCGCTTTATCCCCTACGAACAGATGGAAGCCGAAGGCTATGGCTATCTGTTGGACCTTTTCAAATAATACTCTCTAATCAGGCATCATATGACTTTGATATTTTTACACCCTTGTACGAACATAACCGTTTAAAAATTTCTATTAAATCCTCACGGTATTGATTATAAATGATTTTTCGTCTATACTTAGGTGTAAAGACTATATGATATTTGCATACCCATTTTGAATGCGATAATTCGTTAGTTTTATTTGCCATTAATACGTCATTCCTTTCTTTGCAATAGTGACTTGAACACTTACTATTGTATATCGGAATGACCTTTTTTTGTATAACAAGCAATGCGTACCCGCATATCGGGTGGTTCTGTGTGAAGCACTCTCTCATTTCTTTGAAAAGAATCTCGATAGCGCTCCACGGACTAAAGCCACATAAAAAAAGTCCGTCCTTGCGGACGGACTTTTCAGCATAAACCGGATTATTTACGGATACCCAGTTTAGCAATGATTGCACGATAGCGCTCGATGTCTTTGCTAGCCAGGTAGTTCAGCAGGCCACGACGTTTACCTACCAGTTTCAGCAGGCCACGACGGGAATGATAATCTTTTTTGTGCTCTTTCAGATGCTCGGTCAAATATTTGATGCGTTCGGTCAGAACTGCGATTTGTACCTCAGAAGAACCGGTGTCACCTTCATGACGTGCGTTTGCCAGAATTACTGCTTGTTTAGCTTCGCTAGTTAACATTGTTTGTTTCCTCCTAAAATTTCAAATTGCCATAAGCGTAGCAGCCGTTGGAGAATCGAACTGCCAGGCCTTGGTTCAAATACTATGATAGTATACCATATCTTGCCACTGTATAGCAAGTATTTTGTAAAGATTTTTATACAAACAGCTTTAATTTACCGCAATGCCGCTTCGCAGTCATGCTTATCCTGCGCCAGCTGCTGCTTGAGCTGCTCAATGCCGGCAAATTTTACTTCACCGCGGATGCGCTGCACAAAATGCACTGTGAGCTGCTTACCGTAAAGGTCACCGGTAAAATCAAAGATATTCGTTTCCAGACGCGGTTGGGCAACATCGCCAAAGGTCGGATTGTAACCAATATTGGCCATGCCGTGATAGCTTTTGCCGTTGACAATCACCCGCACAGCGTAAACTCCCCCCAGAGGAACCGCAACATGTGCATCCTCCAGCTCAATATTGGCCGTAGGATAACCAAGCAGTCTGCCACGCTCGTTGCCGTGCGCCACCGTGCCACTGATGCTGTAGCTGCGCCCCAGCATTGCTGCTGCCTCTGCTACCTCACCGGCAGCAATCAGCTGACGGATAGCGGTGCTGCTGATAACGGTTGCACCCTCGCTTACCAGCTCGCGCACAATCAGCTCAAAGCCCATGGCCTTGGCAGAAGCAGCCAGCGTATAGACAGTTCCCTGTCCGCGGCAGCCGTAGGTGAAGTTGGCACCGACTACCAGACAGCTGTAATCAAGCTGCTGCAGTCGCTGCAAAAACTCCTGCGGCGAAAGATCTGCTACCTGCTGATTAAAGGGAATGTCCACCAGCACATCCACGCCAAGCTGCTGCAAAAGCTCCTGCTTTTGCGCACCTGTTATCAGCGCCGGCGGCACCATGCCCGGACGAATCCATTCAAAGGGATGGTTGCTGAAGGTAAATACCGCCAGCTGCGAATTACATTCATGCGCTTTCTCCCTTGCGGTTTCAATTACATCAAGATGACCGCGATGCAAACCGTCAAAGGTACCCAATGCTACCACACAGGGAGCGGAAAATTTATGCAGTTGTTCTAAAGAAGTAATAATCTCCATGCTTATTCCTCTGGCATCGGGTAATGCTCTAAGATTTTTTCTGCCTGCAGGCGCTCCTGCTCACAGCGGACGATGCCTAAGAATTCATCCCCCGGCCCCAGCAGTACGTATCTGCCGTCGGCAGTCTGCGCCACCGTGGTGCGTACACCGTTAGTGATACGCGCCGCCTGACGCGCGTTCACCTTGAGCTTAGGCAGCTCGGCAACGGCAGTCAGCGGCTCTGCGGCACAGGCTTCGGGATTCTCCGCGATTTCCTGCAGCGTGCAGGCCTTGTCAATCGTGTAGGCTCCCACCTGCGTGCGCAGCAAAAAGCTCATCGTACCGCAGGTTCCCAGCGCCGTCGCCAGGTCCTCGCCCAGAACGCGGATATAGGTACCCTTGGAGCAGGCCACGCGCACAGTAAAGCTGTTTGCCGTATAATGCAGAAGCTCCAGCTTATAGATCTCAATCGGACGTGCGGTGCGTTCCACCTCTACGCCCTGACGTGCCAGCTGATACAGCTTTTTGCCGTTGATTTTGATTGCCGAATACATCGGCGGCAGCTGCAGCTGCTTGCCGGTAAATTGCGCCAGCACCGCTTCTAGCTCCTGTTTGCCGAATGCAGGCACAGGCATCGTTTTGACAACCTCACCGCTGTCATCGCCGGTAACTGTCTGCGCACCCAGCGTAAATTCGGCAATATATTCCTTGCGGCCTTCCACAGCGAACTCCAGCAAACGGGTCGCACTGCCCGCAAAAACAGGAAGAACTCCTGCCGCGTCAGGGTCAAGAGTTCCCCCATGTCCGATTTTCTTTGTGTTAAGCATGCGCCGCAAAAAGCCGATAACATCATGCGATGTCATCTGTGGTGGTTTTAATACATTAAAAATTGCGTCCATATTAAACCAATTTGCCCAATGCTTCCAGCAGCTGAGTGCGAGCCTCCTCTACCGGTGCATAAATCGTACAGCCTGCTGCCCGCAGATGACCGCCGCCGCCGAAGGCTACAGCCACAGCGGATACGTCAACGCTCTTGGAGCGCATGCTCACGCGCGTTACCGCCGGCTCAACGGCCTTGAACATAATAGCTACGTCAACGCCCTCAATATAGCGCGGGTAGGACACAAAGCTGTCGGTCTGGACATCCTTGTCATATAAATCGTTGGTAATTGTGAGATAAGCAATTTTGCCTTCATAAGCGAAGGTCAGCGAAGGCAGTACCTTGGCCAGCATCTCTACCGTATCACGGGAACGCACGTCCAGTGCATCGCTGATTTCGTTAGGCTGCACGCCGTATTCCAGCAGCTTGGCAGCATTACGCATAGTTTTCGGCGTAGTGTTGGCATAGCGGAACGAACCGCAGTCTGTGCTGATTGCTGTATAAAAGCAGGTAGCAATTTCCTTATCAAAGGGCCATTGCATAGCCATGAACAAATCGCACATTACCTCGCCCACGGCTGCTGCCTTGGCATCCAAGTAGAGATATTCGGCAAAGCGTTCGTTGGAAATATGGTGGTCGATGTTCAGCAGTATTTTTGCTTCTACAACCTCGGACACCAGACCAATACGGTCAAAGGAGCTGGCATCAATAACTACCAGCAAATCCGTCTGCAGCTTGCTGCCCTCTACCGGGCGTTCACACAATTCAATACCGGGAATAAAGCTAAAGCTTTTATTGATAACGTCATCACAGAAAACAGTAACCTGCTTGCCCTGTGCCAGCAAAAAGCGTGCCAGTCCCAAAGTGGAGCCCAAGGTGTCACCATCCGGGCTTACATGGGTGCACAGCACGATTTTTTCTGCCGCCAGCAGCATAGCCCCTGTTTCCTGCAGGCTAAGCTCCTTACTCATGCTCTGCTTCCTCGGCTGCAGGCTTTTCTTCCTGCTTAATCTTATCTAAGATGCTCTGAATATGCGCACTGTATTCTGCGGAGGTATCCTTCTGCAGAATCAGGGTCGGTGCAAAGCGCAGGCGGATACGTTTGGCGATTTCCGTACGCATAAAGCCTAATGCCTTGTTCAGAGCCTTCCAGGTTTCATCCTGTTTATCCTTGGGACCATACATGCTGATGAAAATCTTGGCATAGCTCATGTCATCTGTCAGCTCCACGCCGGTTACGGTAACAAACTGAATGCGCGGATCCTTGACATCATGCAGCAGCATTTTGCTGATTTCATGCTTGATGGCCTCCTGTACTTTTTCTACTCTAAGTCTTGCCATTTTCTTTTCCTCTATAATATAGATACAGACTGACGTACAGGCAGCAGCTGCGGGGAATGCGGCTTTTGCGGCCGGCATTCCTGCGCAATGTGCCTTATGCGGCAGACTATTCTACTGCGATTTCTTCCATGTCGTATACTTCAAAGATATCGCCCTCTTTAAGGTCGCTGAATTTCTCTAAAGTGATACCACATTCAAAGCCTTGGGCAACTTCCTTCACATCGTCCTTGAAGCGGCGCAGAGATTCGATAACGCCTTCGTGAACTACGATGCCGTCACGGACAACACGAACCTTGGAGCTGTTGGTAACCTTGCCTTCAACTACATAGCAGCCGGCAATCTTCAGCTTGGAAATAGTAATCAGCTGACGGATTTCTACGCGGCCTTGAATAACCTCTTTGAATTTAGGAGCAAGCATACCCTTGATAGCAGCCTCAACGTCGTTGAGTGCGTCGTAAATTACACGGTAGGTGCGTACGTCAACCTTCTCGGTTTCGGCAGCCTTACGCGCGTTAGCGTCAGGACGAACGTTAAAGCCGATAATCAGTGCGTTGGCAGCGGATGCCAACATTACGTCGGACTCGGTGATAGCGCCTACGCCTGCATGGACAACGGCAACCTTAACCTCATCGTTTTTGATTTTCTCCAGGGATGCCTTCAATGCTTCGATGGTACCCTGAACGTCAGCCTTAACAACGATGTTCAGCTCTTTGATTTCGCCTTCTTTAATGCGTTGGAACAGGTCATCCAGAGAAACCTTGGAGTTCAGCTTGATTTCCTCTTCCTTCTTCTTAGCGATACGTTTTTCGGCAACGCCGCGGGCAGTCTTTTCATCGGTGCTGTCCAGAATATCGCCGGCAGCCGGTACATCGTTCAGGCCCAGTACCTCTACAGGGGTAGAAGGCAGAGCCTTCTTAACTTTTTCGCCACGGTCATTAATCATTGCACGAACCTTACCATAGGAGGTGCCGGCAATAATGGTATCACCGATATGCAGAGTACCGCGTTGTACCAGGACAGTAGCAACCGGGCCACGGCCTTTATCCAGCTGTGCCTCGATGATGGTGCCGTGAGCAGGCAGATTCGGGTTAGCCTTCAATTCCTGCATTTCAGCAACCAGCAGAATCATTTCGAGCAGGTCGCTGATGCCGGTTTTCTGATGTGCGGACACCGGTACCATGATGGTGTCGCCGCCCCAATCCTCAGGAATGAGCTCATGCTCTGCCAGCTGTTGTTTAACGTGATCCGGATTTGCGCCCGGACGGTCGATTTTATTGATAGCTACAATGATAGGTACCTTTGCGGCCTTAGCATGGTTGATAGCCTCGATGGTCTGCGGCATTACACCGTCATCTGCTGCTACAACCAGAATTGCAACGTCGGTTACCTGTGCGCCGCGGGCACGCATAGCTGTGAAAGCTTCATGGCCCGGGGTATCCAGGAATACAATCTGCTTGCCCTGGTAGTTTACCTTATAAGCACCGATGTGCTGGGTAATACCGCCGGCCTCGCGGGAAGTAACGTTGGTTTTGCGGATAGCGTCCAGCAAGGAGGTTTTACCATGGTCAACGTGGCCCATAACGGTAATAACCGGCGGACGCGGAACGCGTTTTTCAGGCGGATCGTCAACCTCGGGAATCTCTGTCGGATCCTCTTCCGGAGCCTTCTGGCCAACTTCTACGCCGAAGTTGTCGCCGATAAGCTGTGCGGTATCGAAATCGATATCCTGGTTGATGGTAACCATTACGCCCAGCATAAACAGAGCCTTGATTACTTCATTAACCTCACGCTTAATGAGCTTGGAAAATTCCTGTACATTGATGGATTCGCCGATTTCAACGTAGGTCGGACGAACGATTTCTACCGGAGCCTGTTGTTGCTTCGGTGCGGGCTTCTTGCCGCCGCGGTTTATCGGCATCTGATGGCCGGCGCTGCGGTTCGGACGGCTTTCGCGGGTAGCGTAGCTGCCCTTAATCTGCAGCTTGTTGTCCTTACGGCTCTTGCCTGCGTTGCGACCGCCCTGACGGTTATCGCGACCGCCTTCGCTGCGACCGCTACTGCGGCCTTCGCTGCGGCCACCGCTAACCTGTGCACGGCTTTCGCCATGTACGCTCGGGCCCTGCTGGCTCTTAGGACCTACAAAGATACCGCCCTGGCGTTGTTGCCCGTTGCGGTTACCCTGACGGTTGCCCTGACCGCCCTGCTGACCGTTGCGGTTTTGCGGACGGCCTTCGTTACGGCCGCCTTGGCGGTTGCCCTGCTGGCCACCGCGGTTTTGCTGCGGACGGCCTTCGTTGCGGCCACCCTGACGATTTTCGTTACGCCCTTGTTGAGCGTTGTTGTTATTGCGTTGATTTTGTTGCTGATTTTGTTGCATATTCCTCTGTCCGTTATTCCTATTCATATTGTTATCGTTTCTTTTAGCTGTATCCTGCGGACGCGCAGGAGCAGCCGGTTTGCTGACATCACGTTTTTCCGTCTTCGCCGGTTTGGGCGGTTCTGTTTTTTTATCGTATGCTTTACGGATAACAGACATAGCCTTGTCATCAGCTGCACTAAAATTAGTTTTTTCGATATTATTTTTCTTCAACAGGTCAATGACCTCATTTACCGGTTTGCCATAATCCTTGGCAACCTCATATATTCTTTTATTACCCATTCATCCACCTCCAGACCAGATAATAAGAAGCAGATTCATCTGCGAAGCTCGCGCAAGCTGCGCAGACAACTGTGATTTAAATCATTATTTTTTCAGCAGCATGTTGGCAAAATTCGCATCGGTAATAGCCACAGCTATTCTAGGTCCTTTGCCGATCGCATAGCCCAGCTCATTGCGCGTCAACAGCTCAATGACCTGCACGCCTGCCATCTCTGCCAGGAAATAAATTTCCTTTTTTGAATTAGGGGCAGCATCTTGTGCCAAAACAAGTACCTTGACCTTGCCGCTTTTTAAGGCAGCACGCACAGCTACATCACCGGAAGCGATTTTGCCGGCTTTTTGCGCCAACCCTAAAGCAAAAGCAACATTATTGCCTGCCATGCTCGAAATCCTCCAGCAGCTGCTTGAGTACATCCTCGCCGATAGGTCTCTCCAAAGCGCGCTCCAGACGTTTCTCCTTTACGGCCTTGGTAATGCATTCCTTATCGGGGCAGACATATGCGCCGCGTCCGTTCTTCTTGCCGGTGAGGTCAAGGCTGACCTCGCCCTCAGGTGAACGTACAACGCGCAGCAGAGCCTTTTTATCCTTCATTTCATTGCAGCCTAAGCATTTACGCTGCGGAACTTTTTTAACCTTCATCATGCTTCTTCCACGGGAGCAGGCTCAACAGCAGCCTCTTCGGCAGCCTGAGTTTCGCTCTTAATATCAATTTTCCAGCCGGTCAGCTTAGCAGCCAGGCGGGCATTTTGGCCTTCCTTGCCGATAGCCAGGGACAGCTGGTAATCCGGTACGACAACGCGGCAGATTTTGTCTGCTTCGTTAACGTTTGTCTTAACAACCTTTGCCGGGCTCAGAGCATTGGCAACATATTGTGCCGGATCTTCACTGTATTTTACAATATCAATCTTTTCACCGCGCAGCTCGTTAACGATAGTCTGTACGCGCATGCCCTTGTGGCCTACGCAGGCACCTACCGGATCAACATTGCTGTCAGCGGTATATACGGAAATCTTGGAGCGCATACCGGGCTCGCGGGCAACGGATTTGATTTCAACAACGCCGTCATGGATTTCCGGAACCTCCAGCTCAAACAGGCGCTTCAGCAGGCCGGGATGAGTACGGGAAACCATAATCTGCGGTCCCTTGTTGGTGCGCTTAACCTCAACAATATAGGTTTTCATACGCTCATGGTATTGGTAGATTTCACCGGGAATCTGCTCGTTCGGAGTCAGCACGGCTTCAACCTTGCCCAAATCGATATAAACGTTTTGGTTTTCCATGCGCTCGATAATACCGGTAACGATATCATTGGCACGGTTTTGGAAGCGTTCATATACCTGTCCGCGCTCTGCTTCACGGATACGCTGTACAACAAACTGCTTAGCGTTTTGGGCAGCAATACGGCCGAAGTTTTTCGGAGTAACCTCAACCTCTACGATATCGCCTGCAAGATACTGCGGGTTGATTGCCTGAGCATCCTCCAGAGTCATTTCGTTAATGCCGTCAGCCTCGCCTTCAACTACAGTGCGCTGAGCATATACATGGATTTCACCGGTTTCTTTATTCATTTCAACACGGACATTCTGGTTTGTGCCGGTGTTCTTCTTGTAAGCAGCAACCAAAGCGTCATCAACAGCCTGGAACAAAAGCTCGGGGTCAATACCCTTTTCCTTTCCTAATTCCTGGATTGCTGAGATAAAATCTGCGTTCACTTAATAAGCCTCCTATTTCTTAAATTAAAAGTCTATATGCGGTCTGATATTCGCAATCAGCCTACGTTCAATGCGGTCAGGATTTTTGAATTCCTTGCCTTTAATAATCTTTTTAACCTGTACAGCTTCGTCATCATGTGCTACCAGAATACCGGTCAGATTTTTCATTCCCTCCCACGGAGTATAGAACATAATGTCAACCTTGGTGCCGTAGGCAGCTTCAAAGTCCTTGTCCTTCTTCAGCGGACGGTCAATGCCCGGAGAAGAAACCTCCAAAAAGTATTTGTCGGGAATAGGATCCTCTGCATCCAGAATCTCCGTCAGCTTTTCGCTCACCATCTGGCAGTCATCAATTTCAACTCCACCAGGCTTATCGAGAAAAATCCGTAGGTACCAGTCCTTTTCACGCACATATTCTACATCAACCAGAGTAAGTCCGGTATCCTGCAGAAGGGGGTCTACCATTGCGGTAATCAGTGCTTCAACTTCTTTTGCCTGCATCATTTTCACCTCCATATTAAGTTTTTCTTTCTGTATTAACCTTGCGGCCAACACCTGCCTCTGCCGCAAATGCGTCAGAAACATCATAATAAGCGGAAAGAGCGGGCTTTAAACCCACTCTTTCACAAGTCATACTTATTTTGGCTATCCTTATTATAGCATCTGTTGACAAGTCTTGCAAGTAGCTTACGCTATATCTAGTTATTATATGTTAAATTTTATACAGAAAAATGCTAAATCTGCCACGTAAAATGTATACACTATGCTTTCCCTTGTCAGTGGCAAAAATATCTGCTACAGTAATATAGTAAACAGATAGAGATTGTGGAAAAAGTGTCAGTTTGGACAAGGGCGCTTTATCGACAAGCTTTTTATGAAAGGTGGTATTTTTTATGTCCTATAATTTTGATGCTGCTGTTTCTCCCTTTATTAAAGCACTGCCTCCCTCCGGTCTGGCAAAGTTTCTTGATATTATGGCCGCTAACCCCAACATCGTGCCTCTCAGTGTAGGCGAACCCGATTTTGATATTCCGCAGGCTGTCAAGGATGCCGAAATCAACAGCATCTGCGAAGGCAAAAGCTGCTACACTCCTACGCTCGGCCTTTTGGAGCTGCGCGAGGCAATTGCGGATGATATCCATAAAAACTACGGCGTTAAATACGATCCTAAAACCGAAATCATGGTAACCGTCGGTGTCAGCGAAGCACTGTACACCACTATTACTACCATTATGCATCCCGGTGACGAAATTATTCTTCCCGAGCCCTGTTACGTTGCCAACAAGGTCTGCGTTATTCTGGCAGGCGGCAAGCCCGTTTCCGTAGAAACTTATCAGGAAAACGGCTTTGTGCCCACCATTGAAGATCTGGAAAAGGCTGTTACGCCCAAGACCAAAGCTATTATGCTTGGTTATCCCAATAACCCGACCGGCGCTATTATGAGCAAGGAGCAGATTAAGGCTATCGGTGATTGGGCTGTAAAGCATGACCTGATTGTCATCAGCGACGAGCTTTATGCTCATCTTACCTATGGTGGCAAAACGCACACCATGTTCACCTCCTTCCCAGAATTCCGCGACCGCACCATCATTTTCAACGGCTTCTCCAAAGCCTACGCTATGACAGGCCTGCGTCTTGGCTATATCATGGCACCGGCAGCAATCATCAACGCTATGAACATCCTGCATCAGTATGTTGTGCTCTGCCCCAACGTTACAGCACAGTACGGCGCGATTGCGGCACTGAAATACTGCCGTCAGGACGTTGACAATATGGTTGCCGAATACAGCCGCCGCCGTCAGATTATGATTGACGGCTTCCACAAGATGGGTTTGCCGCTGTATGAGCCCGAAGGCGCCTTCTATGTTTTCCCCTGCATCAAGGAAACCGGCCTTTCCAGCATGGAATTTGTTGAAAAGCTGCTGGAGGAGCAGGAAGTTCTCGTAATCCCCGGCAACATCTTCGGTGCCGGCGCCGAAGGCTATATCCGCTGCTCCTATGCTTACAGCGAAGAAATCCTGCATAAGGCGCTGGAGCGCATCGCCCTCTTCGTAACGAAATACAGAAATCTGAACAAAGCGAAATAACTGTTATGCTGACTCCTTATTAGACAAGCTGATTTGCTGAGGAGTATAATATAAACAGCTAATAAAATATTAGCCGATGATTTTGGTATTTATCTAATCCCTTCCACTTCGTCTCACTCCTTCCATGAGACACAAGGCAGAAAAAAACACGGTGCATAATGCCCGTGTTTTTTTCTTTTGCATCGGTATAATCATCTTCTTAAACTCGATATTTCTCCCGGAAAATTAAAGCTGCCAGCCCCGGCCTAAACCGGAGACGGCAGCTTTTTGCATAAAAGCATCTGCGTATAATTTTTATCTTAAGTTAAAGCTTACCGCACGCGTAACGCGACAGCGTGCGTTCTGACCGTACTTATCTTTGGCAGGACTGAAACGCCATTTGTTGACCGCAGTTACAACGCTGCTATCCATAGCGCTGTTGCCGGAGGAACCGACTACCGTTACATCCTCTACACTGCCGTCGGCACCTACCAGAATACGTACCGTTACCACACCGGTAGCACCGCTGTTGCGTGCGGACGCAGGATATACAGGCGCAACCTCGCGCAGCAGGCGTGGCGGTTTTACCGGCACACCGCGGCCTTCGCCGCTGCCGCTACCATTACCACTGCCGCTGCCACTGCCTGTTCCGCTGTCCGTACCTGTGCCTGTACCGTTACCGGTAGGATTACCGGCAGGAGCCTTCGGTCCGGGGGCTGCAGTCGCCTTTTTCCTGACAACTTTCTTTTGCGGTTTAGGCTTCAGCTTTTGGTCAATAATATCCTCCAGACTTTGGATGACAGGCTCTTCCTGCTGCTCCTCCTGTTCGATTTCTTCCTCCTGAGCTTCAGCGCCGCCACCGCCGCTCTCCAGCGAAACCTCCAAAATTTCCGGAGGCGTATGCACAAAGCGGTAGCCGAAAATGCCAAGGCCGGCGGCAAGAACAAGATGCACAGCCAGAGCTACGGCAAAGCCCTTGCCAAATCGCTTTTGTTCATCCTTCATTTGCTCTCACCTGTATCCGTAGCCAAACCGAAGCGTGTGACACCTGCTCCCTTCATTTTATCCATCAGCTGGATAATAGTTTTATAGGGAGCTTCGTCCTCCGCTCTGATAATAACCGAGAAGGAGGAATCATGCTTGCTTTCAATCGCAGCATTCTGAACCAGCATATCCATCTCGATTTTATTTTCATCAAGATAAAGGCTGCCGTCCTTTTTGATTGTTACATTAAAGTTACTCTTGCTGACATTCTCCGAATGCTTAGCAATCGGCAGGCGGATAGGAATCGTCTTGACCTCGCTCATATACATAGTGCTGACAATGAAAAATACCAGCAACAGGAAAATCATGTCAATCATCGGACTGAGCATTATCGACGGTGGAGTAAGCTCTCTTTTACGACGTCTGCGCATTTTTCAACACCGCCCCTCATTTGCTCTGCTCGTTAGCTTTGAAAATATCAACCAGTGTATCCGCTACTTCGTTGATATTCAGAGTTTCGGTTTTGATTTTACTTGTAAGATAAGCATGGATACACATACCCATAATAGCAATGCACAGGCCGAAAACGGTAGTAATCAGCGCTTCGCCGATACCTGCGGTAACAGCCATCGGGTTCTGAGTTCTTTCGTTCAAAGCATTAAAAGAAGAAATCATACCGGTAATCGTACCGAGCAGACCGAGCATCGGTGAAAGGCCGATAACAACGCTCAGATAGTTGATATTCTTTTCCAGGCTGTCGATGATGCGGTCAGCTTTGGTATAGACAATAGTTTCCAGACGCTGTCCGAGGTCACCCTTAATATCCAGAATCTCCTTAGCCATGGCAGCAGCCTCGCCCTTGCTCTGCTCTGCCAGCTCACTGGCGCCAACCAGATTAAAGTCATTCATCATGCGGCAGAAGCTGCTCGCGAACTTTTCTCCGGAAATAGCCTTCTTATAGAAAAGATATCGTTCCACACCAATAGCAATAGCGGCAAAGGAACACATCAGCAGCGGCCACATGCAGGGACCACCCTTAACAAAATAATCAACAGCTCCGGCAAAAATACTCATACTTAAACCTTCTTTCAAAAAAATAACGCTGCAATTTTTTTGCGGCAAATCGCAAGCTCATCATCCGCCTATACACAGCGGAAGGAAGTTGGCAAAGCCTCCATATCTGATACTTGTTGCTATTTACTAGATGTTTATATTATAGCCTCTTTACTAATCTGCGTCAAGAAAATACAAACTATATAAACAAAGGCAGTACAAGGAAAATTCCCCGTACTGCCACAAGCTTTATGTTATTTGAAATACTTGGCGAAGGCCTGCGCCGCCGCCAACTGCACCTCTGCATTGAAGGCTGTATACCGCTCAAGCAGCAGGCGTCCCTCCGGCGTCAGCACACTGCTGCCACCGCTTTTACCGCCTGCCGTGCTGCTGACCAGCGCAAAGCCCAGGTCTGCCTCCGCACGCCGCAGAATCTTCCACGCCTTGCTGGCCGACATACCCATAGCCTTGTAGGCAGCACTCAGCGAACCGGTGGCCTCAATGCGCTGCAAAAGCTCCGCTACGCCCTTGCCGAAATCAATGCTTTCGTTATACACGCGCACCTTCACATGATAATGCTGCGGCTCTGCATAGGTCATTTTACCACCCCTTGCCAAAACCGCAGGCAGGATAGGTGCACACAGCGCAATTCAGGCACAAACCGCCTTCGCCCAAGGCCGCCAGCTCGTCGGCAGTGACAAGGTCACAGGCCAGCACGCGCGGAAGCACCAGGTCGAAAATCGTGCGCTTAGCGTACATTACGCAGCCCGGCAAGCCCATAACAGGCACCTGCTTTTCACCGTAGTAGGATAGCAAAAACATGGCGCCCGGAAGCACCGGTGCGCCATAGGAAACAATGCGTGCGCCGGTATTTTTGATTGCGAGCGGTGTGCGGTCATCCGGGTCAACGCTCATGCCGCCGGTGCAAAGCACCATTTCCGCGCCCTTTTCCTCAATCGCAGTTTTAATCGCAGCGGCAATCTGCTCCGGTTTGTCATCCAGCACCTGCTTATAAACTACCTCCACATTGAACTCAGCCAGCTTTTCCTCCAGCACGGGGGTAAAGGTATCCTTAATGCGTCCGTGGAAAACCTCACTGCCGGTCGCCAGCACGGCAGCCTTTTTGATTTTATACGGCAAAAGCTGCAGCAGCGGTTCATCACCGCACAGCTCACGCACACGCTGCATCTTTTCCTTTTCGATAACCAGCGGAATAATGCGCGTACCGCAGAGCTTGTCGCCCTTCTTCACCGGCGTATTGCCGTGACGCGTCGCAATCATCATCTGTCCGAAGCTGTTCACCAGGCGCAGACGCGCGCCGTCTACCTTGAACAGACCGTCAGCAGCGGCGGCAAGCTCAATCTTGCCCTCTTTCACAGGCGATTCATCCATCATAGTGTTTTTACAGATGTCGCACAAAATGCGTGCGGCATCATTTTCATGCAGCATGTTTTCGTCGGCTTCCCACACATATAAATGCTCCTTACCGATGGAAAGCAGCACCGGAATATCCTCTGGCTGCACCACATGGCCCTTGCGGAATACGGCATCCTTCGTAACGCCCTTGATAATCTGTGTCAGATCATGGCAGAGAACACTGCCGACCGCATCTTCAGTACGAATTAATTTCATGCTTATCTACCTCTTATTTAGCCTGCGCAAAGCCGTAGGCGGCAAAACTCTTCATAGCTTCTTCTGTCTGCAGGAAGGCCGCAAAATCCTTAGCAGCCTCAGCCTGCGGAGCCTTCGCCAACACGCCGATAGGATAAATTACCGGCTTCTTTAAGGAGCCTGCCGGAGCTTCGGCCACAACAGTAACCTTATCCTTCAAGAGTGCTGCATCAGTAGCGTAAACAAGGCCTGCATCGGCACTGCCTTCGGCAACCCAGTTCAGCACTTGTGTTACGTTAGTACCAAGGCTTACTTTGGACTGAATCGCATCCCACTGGTCCAGCTTGGACAGTGCTTCTTTAGCATATTGGCCTGCAGGAACGCTGGCAGGATCGCCGATTGCAGGATGCTTAGCCTTGCTGAAATCATTAAAGCCTTTGATTTCGCTGCCGCTTTTAGGCACAATCAGCACCAGCCTGTTTTCCAGCAGCGGCTTCACCGTGCTCTTATCCATATAGCCCTTGTCGCTCAGTGCGTTCATCTGCTTGTTGGCCGCAGAAATAAATACGTCAGCTGCCAGGCCGCTTTCAATTTGTGCCTGCAGCTTGCCGCTGGCATCATATACGCCCTCGATTTTGATTTCCGGATGTTTTTGCTGATACAACGGAATAAGCTTTTGCGTAAAGACCTTTTCCATGCTGGCAGCAGCTACCAGACGCAGTGTTTTGCCTGCCTGCGGAGCAGCAGCCTGCTTATCACCGCCGCCGCAGCCTGCAGCCATAACAGCTAACATCAAAGAAAATACTAAGCATAAGAGTTTTTTCATTTTACTCCCCCTGTTGTTGTTTTGTTTTATATAAGTAGACATTAAGACCGATAACTACCAAAAGGCAGATGCCCACAATTACGGCCACATACCAGCCTGCGGCATCCCAATCGCCTGCCGCTACGGCAGAATAAACTGCCAGCGGCAGTGTGCGTGTACGTCCTGCGATATTGCCGGCAATCATCGCCGTGGCACCGAACTCGCCCAGACCGCGGGCAAAGGCAAGCAGACCACCTGCGATAATACCGGGCAGCGCATTAGGCAGATGAATACGCCAAAAGATACGCCATTCCGTCATGCCAAGCGAACGCGCCGCCTCCAGCATGCCCTTGTCAACCTGCGACAAGGCACCGCGCGCACTGCGGTACATGAGCGGCAGCGAAATTACCGCTGCTGCCAGCACTGTTGCCAACCAGCTGAAGGCTATTTTTATACCTGTCATCTGATAAATAAGCTGGCCCAAAAAGCGGTTGTTGCCAAAAAAATACAGTAAAAAGAAGCCTGCTACCGTAGGTGGCAGCACCATCGGCAGTGTTATTACAGCGTCGGCAAAAATCTTCAGGCTTTGGCTCTGCAGCCGTTCCACCCACCAGGCAATAATTACGCCGATAAAGAAAACTATGACGATTGTTGCTGCCGCAGTGTGCAGCGAAATCCACAGCGGTGACCAGTCTATTGCGCTCATTTTCTCGCACAGTCATGGGCGCTGCCCTTCAGGATACGCAGTCCATGCTCCAGCTGCGGCAAAACGATTGCCAGCGCTTCCTCCACCGCTTTGGTGCTTCCGGGAAGATTCACAATCAGCGTCTGTCCGCGCACTACGCTCACGCCGCGGCTCAGCATTGCCCGCCGCGTAATCTTCAGCGATTCCGCACGGATGGTCTCCGCGATACCGGGCACATTGCGTGTAGCCACCGCCATTGTTGCCTCCGGTGTAACATCGCGCAGTGAGAGGCCCGTGCCGCCTGTGGTGATAATCAGATCCACCTGTCTGCTGTCCGCAAGACGCATCAGCTCACGTTCTATTTTCTTCTGCGCATCGGGAAGCAAAACCTGCTCTACAATTTCGTAGCCTGCTTCCGCCAATAGCTCTGCTGCCCTAGGCCCGCTGGTATCAACACGCTCACCCGCGGCACCCTTATCTGAAAGTGTCATTACCGCCGCACGCAAGGGTGCGTCGGCTGCTGGCAGCGTCACTTCCAGCTCCATGCCACTGCGCAGAACGCCGCCATGCTCTACCGTAGCAAAAACGCCCTCACGTGGCATAATGCAGTCGCCCACACGTGCAAAAATCGTGCAATGGCTGTGGCATTCCTTGCCAATCTGCGTCAGCTTCATCACTACTTCACCGCTGCGCATGATGCTGCCTACCAGCAGCTTTTTGAAGTCGATGCCGCTTACCAAAATATTTTCACCGAAGGCACCGATAGCGGCATCACCGCCGCGCGCATTGAATTCATCCACCTTTTCCGCACTCAGCAAACTCACCTGACGATGCCATTTGCCGGCGTGAGCATCACCCTCGATGCCGAAATTTTCTTTGAGGACAATCTCATTCACAGGATGCTTTTCCGTGCCCTTCTTTTCGCTGATACACACAGCCTTGATTATGCCTCTGATGCTTGCTTCCATACAAAATCACCACTCTTTCCGCCTGCTTTGCTCAGCAGATGCACATCTGTAATCACCATCGCCTTATCCACGGCCTTGCACATATCGTAAATCGTCAGCAAGGCAATCTGCACGCCTGTCAGCGCCTCCATCTCCACGCCTGTCTTGCCCGTAGTCTTGACCAGGCACTGTGTCTGTACAGCGTAGCTGCCGTTTTCCGCCAACAGCTCAAAATCTACCGTGCACTTCGTCAGCTGCAGCAGATGGCACAGCGGAATTAGCTCACTGGTGCGCTTGGCTGCCATAATTCCGGCAACACGTGCTACGCCCAGCACATCACCCTTAGCCATACTGCCGGCAACAATCTTTTCATATATTTCTCTGCTTACGCAGATTTTCCCCTGCGCCACTGCAACCCTCGCGGTGTCAGCCTTGTCGCTGACATCCACCATCAGAGCATTGCCCGCAGCATCAAAATGTGTAAATTCACTCATTGTCTGCTCCTTCAAAGCCTGTATTTATCCGCCAATCTGGCTCATATTAAAGCGCGCTGCTTTTACATCAAAGCTGTGTCCCGCAGGCTTGGCGTAAATAATATCCTGCATAGCCTGCAGCAAATCCGCATCACTTGCGCCGTCACGCAGCAAGTGCTTCAGGTTCATGCCCGCGTCACTGTAAAGACAGGGCTTCAGCATGCCTACGGATGTAAGACGCACCCTGTTACAGACAGCGCAGAATTTATTGTGCAGCGGTTCGATAAAGCCCACCGGCATTGCATAACCGCTAATGCGCCAGTAGCTTGCAGGACCGTTGCCGTAGCGCTGCGCATCGGGCTGCAGCTGTAAACCTGCCTGCTCCAGCAGACTGCGGATTTCGTTGCCGCTCACTCCTCGCAGATTAGCGTTGCAGTCCAGTGGCATCAGCTCAATAAAGCGCAGTGGTGCGTTATACCTGTGCGCCAGCTTTAGCAACTGCATAATATCGGCCGGACCGTTTTCTGCAAGGGGCACACAGTTCAGCTTGAACGGTATCCCTGCAGACTGCAGCTCCTGCAATGCCTGCAGAACGCTGTCCAGGCTGCCGCCGGTAAGCTCTGTATAATACGCTGCATCCAGCGTGTCCAGGCTCACGTTGATGCTGTCCACACCTGCCGCGATAAGCGCAGGCAGCTGATTTGACAGCAACGTGCCGTTCGTTGTCAGCGTCACCTGCTCCGCGCCCTCCAGCTGCTTCAGGTTGGCAATAAAATCACTGCAGCCCTTGCGCAGCAAAGGCTCGCCGCCGGTGATTTTGAATTTGCGGATGCCAAGCTGCAGCGCAGCGCGGCAAATGCGCAAAAGCTCTTCGTAGCGCAATATTTCATTATGCGTCACATGCTCACTCACCTCCGGCTGACAATAGCGGCAATGCAGGTTGCAGCGGTCGGTAAGGGATATGCGCAGATAATCTATTTTACGGTTGTATTGGTCGTGCATGATTGTAGTCCTTTTTTACGTGAATTGAAATTAGTAAAAAGCTGTTAGTTTCTCGCCTGCCCCTTGGAGAAGGTGCCGAACACAGTGAGGTGAAAGGTGGTTATGTGCGTCGCAATTAAATATCATTTCGCTCAGAAAAAATTTTCCTGTGCCATAGGGCACAACGCAAATTTCGTGTGGAAACAGGACGAAGTGCCGCAAAACTCGCGCTATGCAAATAAATTATACTAAAGTAGTTGGCTTAGCGCTCAAACAGTTGCGACACTTCTATGGTGCCAGACACTCATTTGCTAAAATTTTTATTCGCTACACGATATATTAATTGCTCGTTAAGGCTTTGAGCTAACCTGTTTGTGTTCTGCTGTCCTTCTTGCCTGCCCCTTGCACTCTTCGAGTATAACACGACCAGCATTTTTCATTTTATGAAAAATTGGTCTTAGTATAGGGAAGGTGCCGAACGCAGTGAGGCGGAAGGGGCCGTCCCCAGCGTCATTCTCACCCGAGAATAACGCTTGCCAAAACAAATGTGGTTTTGCAACCACATTTGTTTTCAGCTTATTAAAATCTTATTCTTCGTCAACGCCCATAGCAATTTTTTCCGGGGTAATCGGCAAAGTCATAAAGCGTTTGCCGGTTGCCTGATAAATTGCGTCGGCAATCGCCGGAGCAGGTGTATTGATTACCAGCTCACCAACGGATTTGGCACCGAAGGGACCGCTTTCCTCATAGCTGCTGGCAAAGTCAACATAGATATGACCGATATCCTCACGGCAGGGAACCTTGTACTGCATGAAAGAGTTTTCGTAAATACGACCTTTAGGACTGTAGGTTACGTTTTCCATCAGCGCCATGCCGATACCCTGCAGAATGCCGCCTTCGGTCTGCACCTTCGCCAGATGCGGATTAACCGGAGTACCGCAGTCAACAGATGCGTAGAAATTCACTACCTGCGCTTCGCCTGTCAGCAGGTCGGTTTCAACCTCAGCCACACCGGCCATAAACGGCGGCGGGGACAGCACACTGTTCTGCTCCACGGTTTCTTCCAGAGCGATATCGTTATTCACCATAGAAGCAGTGGCGATATCAAAGAGGCTTACAGCCTTGTCGCTTACGGTATCACGCACCTCGCGTCCGTCAAAGACAACCTGGTCCGTGCCGCATTCCAGCAGGCGTGCGCCCAGCTGGCAAATCTTGCCGCGCAAACGCTGTGCGCAGATTTCTACGGCCTTGCCGGTAATATATGTTGTACTGGATGCGTAGGAACCAGAGTCATAAGGAGACGCGTCGGTATCCGCACCGAATACGGTAATGTTATCGTAATCACATTCCAAAACCTCTGCTGCCATCTGTGCCAGAACGGTATCGCAGCCGGTGCCCATATCGGCAGCACCGATCAGCAGTGTGTAATGTCCCTCGTCGTTAATTTTGAGGGTAGCACCGCCGACGTCGCAGTAAGGAATGGAGCTGCCCTGCATCGCAATAGCCACGCCCATTGTACGTACCTTGCCGTCAGGCAGCTGCTGCAGCGGGAACTTCTGCTCCCAGCCGCTCATCTCGCGTACCTGCTCCAGGCAGCGGTCCAACGCGCAGCTTGTGTTGGGCGCACCGTAATAAGCAGGCATAATATCGCCCTCACGCGTAATATTCATCTCACGCAGCTTAATCGGGTCCATCTTCAGGCGTGCTGCCAGCTCGTTCACAGCGGATTCTACGGCAAAGATGCCCTGAGGAGCACCGTACCCGCGGTATGCGCCTGCAGCCTGCAGGTTAGTGTAAACTACGTCAAAGCCGAAGCGGAAGGCCTCGGTACGGTACAGAGGAATAGACTTGTGACCGGAAAGGCCGACGGTCGTAGGACCGTGCTCGCCGTAAGCACCGGTATTGGAAAGAGTATATAAATCAATCGCGCGGATTTTGCCTTCTTTGGTAGCGCCCAGACGCACGCGCACCTCCATCTCATGGCGCGGGCTGGAAGCTATATGACATTCGTAACGCGAGAAAATCATCTTACTAGGCTTTTTTGTTTTCCAGGTAACAAAAGCCGGATACATTTCGCTGACACAGCTCTGCTTAGCGCCGAAGCCGCCACCTACACGCGGTTTAACTACGCGTACCATAGTTTTGGGAATATGCAACGCGTTGGCAATAATGCGGCGGCAGTGGAAAACTATCTGCGTAGAGCTAAGGACATTCAAACGGCCGTAGGTATCAATGGAGCAATAGGTTACGAAAGGCTCCATCATATCCTGCTGCACAGCCTTGGTATGAGTTGTCTGGTCGATAACAACATCGCATTCCGCCAGAATCTTATCAACCTCGCCATCCTCGATAACCTCATGGGCACACAGGTTGCGCTTATTATCGGCGCCAACCGGGCAGTGAGCCTTCCAGGTATCCTCGGGATGCACGAGCACAGGGTTATCCAGCGCAGTACGGAAGTCAAGCACTGCGTCCAGCAGCTGATATTTTACTTTAATCAAAGACAGCGCCTTATCGACAGCCTTTTCCGTTTTGCCGGCAACAATCGCCACAATGTCACCCACAAAGCGTACATGACGGTCGAGCAGCAGACGGTCATAAGGACTCGGTTCGGGATAGGTCTGGCCTGCATAGGTGCAGCGCTCGCCGTCCTGCTCCACGTCCTCCCAGGTATAAATTGCTTCGATGTCAGGCACCTTGGCTGCAATCGCGGTGTTGATGCTTTCAATAATAGCATTCGCATGCGGAGAACGCAGCACCTTGACAAGCAGGCAGTCGTTCGGCACCAGGTCATCGGTGTAGACAGGCTGGCCTGTCACCAGCTGCATAGCATCCTTTTTGCGGTAGGATTGGTTAACTATTTTCATCTGCAGCTCCCCTCCTTATGCCTGCGCCTGAGCTTTTTTCCAGGCGATGAAATTCTGAATTCCGCGCAGCTGTCCCTCATAGCCGGAGCAACGGCACAGGTTGCCTGCCAAAAATTCCTTGATTTCTTCTTCCGTAGGCTCGCTGTTTTCACGCAGCAGCGCGATAGCGTTCATAATCATGCCGGGGTTGCAGAAGCCGCACTGCTCCGCGCCCTGGTCGGCAATAAAGGCACCGAATTCCGCTGCCTCCTGCTGCATTCCTTCCATAGTCACAATGCTGTGGCCTGCGGCACGCGCTGCCAGGATAGCACAGGAAAGCACCGGCTTATTATCCATAAATACAGTGCACAAGCCACAGTTGGTAGTGTCACAGCCGCGCTTCACGCTGTAGCAGCCTTCCTTGCGCAGAAAATCGAGTAAAACTGTATCAGCCTCCACCATACGGGTCAGCTTTTTGCCATTTAAGGTTAAGGTTATCTCCATCAGGCCTTACCTCCCAGTTCTGTTAAACATCTTGCTGTCAGCACCTTAATCAGGTGTGTACGATACGCAGCACTGCCGCGCGGATTGGTTTCCGTCGGCAGTAAGCCTGCAGCATATTCCGCAAAGGCCTGCGCCTTCTCGGCAGTCATAGGCAGAGTTGCGAGCTGCTCTGCATCCTTCACCAGTGCAGCCTTCGCCGGACGTGCGCCCACTGCAGCCTGCACGCCTTCCTGCGTCAACGCCGCCGCGCAGGTCAGCACCGGAAAGTCGGTTTTGCTGATGCGCACGGATTTATAGCTGTAATGCGCTGCTGTCTTTTTAACAATAACGCGCACCAGAATATCTCTGTCATACGGCATATTCACAAAATCTGCCACCGGCACAATACCGCCCTTGTATAATTCCACATAGCTGTCCATCACCAAAAGCAAGGTCAGCACATCCGAAAATCCGAAGCGTCCGAACACACTGCCGCCGACGGTAGCAAGATTGCGGAACTGCACACCTACAATATGGCGCAGCGCCTCCTTATTTGCTCCCTCACTGTAGGCAGTAAAGCCTTCATGCAGCTCCAGTTGGCGCAAGCTCACCATCGCACCGATGCGGAATTCCGTTTCTGTTTCCTCTATTGTATCCAGGCCTAAAGCCGACAAATCAATAGCTGTCTGCACATTGCTCTTGCTCAGGCGCATCCACAGCATACCGCCAAGCAAGCGGTTAGGGCGCTTCTGGTTCAGCTGCCACGCCTCCTCCAGAGTTGTTGCCTGCTTATATTCACGAATTGTCAACATATACTGCCCTCCTGTTCTTTTTTTATTGCATATTTATTCCATTATATTTTACCATATTTTTTCTATACTTGAAAAGAAAAAAATGCACATTGGCTCATAAGTTACATTCTTCTACGGCATAAGAAAAAATGGATGCCTCTCTGTAAAGCAAGAGAAGCATCCATAATTATTATTAAAAATTCTAAGCAGGCTTATTTGCCTTTTTTAGCACCCTGACGGCGGTTACTGCCGGTTTTGGGAGCCTTGCGCTTATCAACAACGGAATTGCGTCCGCGCTTAGGTCCTGCGGACTTTTTCTTTTTGGCAGCCACAGCGACGCGGCGTGCCACAACACCACCCTCCAGATTTTGGCGTTCCATCAAAATACCCAGCTTGGTTTCGATATTACGCAGCCATTTAACCTCGTCGGCAGTATAAAGCGTAATTGCTTCGCCCTCATTGCCTGCACGGCCTGTACGGCCGATGCGGTGAACATACCAGTCGACATCATGCGGAATATCGTAGTTTACAACATGGGTTACACCCTCAACGTCCAAACCGCGGGCAGCCAGGTCGCTGGCAACCAGAATCTGAATCTTAGCATCACGGAAGGCCTTCATAACAGTTTTGCGCTTTGCAGGAGACATTTCGCCATGCAGCACATCAACGTTATAGCCCTGCATGCCCAGCCAGTCGCCCAACTCCTTAGTGCGCTCCTTGCTCATGCAGAAAACAATCATCAGATACGGGTTCAGGCGGTCAATGAGCGCTGCCACAGCCTTATTCTTGTATTCATCGGTTGTTTTCAGGCAAACCTGTTTGATTTTCTCAACTGTAGCCTGATCCGGGTTGATATCAATGAGCGCGCAGTTTTTCGTCAGCTTGCGTCCCAGCTTGCGCACTTCTTCCGACAGAGTTGCGGAGCAAAGCATCGTCTGATGCTCCGGCGCGGTCATAGCAATCAGCTCCAGCGCTTCATCCATAAAGCCCTGCTGCAGCATTTCGTCAACCTCGTCCAGTACCAGATAGCGCACACCGCCAAGGTCGGTGTTGCCCTTGCGGATGTGGTCCAAAAGACGGCCGGGAGTACCGATCAGCACATGGCTGCGTCCCTCCAGCTTATATTTTTGCGTTTCGAAATCGCGTCCGCCGGTAACAGCCAGCACTTTGATATCGCTTTCGCCCAGGATTTTTTTCATTTCGGTGGCAATCTGCTGCGCCAGCTCGCGCGTAGGCGTAATTACCAAAGCCTGCACATAGCTTTTGGCAGTATCGATTTTTTCTGCCAGCGGCACTAAGAACGCCAGTGTTTTGCCAGTGCCTGTCTGCGCACGGGCGATTACATCACGTCCGGCAAACAGCGCCGGTATAGCCTGCTCCTGTACCGGCATCGGCTTTTTAATGCCCATTTTCTGAAGCTGCTCTACGGTGTGGGCACAAACCTTTAAGGCTGCAAATCCATTTGTCATTTCACATTCCTCTTTTCCTCTAAAATTTATCTTCTGACCATAAGGTCTTTTTTCTCTATAACTTTAGTATTATATCATAGATTGGGCATGAACGGAAAGATGCAGGCAAATTTTTCTGTTGCATATGATTGCTATAGCCTGAAAACTATCTCTGATTTTTATAATTAAGCATATAAAATTGCTTGGCCAAACAAATTGTACATGCGACAAAAAGCCCCTGCCGGCGATTTCCGACAGGGGCCTTGGCTTATTCAATTTATTCAGCTTCGCAAGCTGACATTTGCTTTTACATTACGCCTCTGAAATAGTGGCCTCTTGTAGTACCCGGCAGATTTTCCGGTGCCTCCACCGCACCGCCGAGAATCTTGCGGTACAGCGCCACAAGTTCGCCCAGACGTGCCGCATCGTAATCACGGCCGTCAATTCTCAGCGCCGCTACGCCTGCTTCCGCCATGTGCTGCACATTGGCAGTCATCGAAAGCTCATGCGCATTCAGAATATGCATGCGGCAGAACTGGTCCGTAACAATCGGGAAGCGTGCATCCTTGCGGTCACCCAAGAACAAAGGCTCTGCACAGTTAAACTTGCAGGCACCCTTATCCAGCGCACCCAGGAAGCTGCCGCCTACACAGTATTCGGAAACCATCATTTCCAAACGTCCCTGAATCATGCACTCCAACGGCAACGGGCTGACGCTCACAAGATGCTCTACCTGCGCCATGGTCAGCTCGGGGCTGAGCACTGCACCTGCAGCGCCCTGTTCCTGCCAGAACTGCAGTGTCTGGCTGTTGAAGATGTTCAAAGACATATCTGCTACCAAATTAAGCGCAGCATGCTTCTTCGCCAAAGGCCACAAGCCGTTGTTGTTGATATAAACAAAATCAGGCTGCATCTCCTCCCACAGGGTAAAGAGCTTGTCGAAATATGCCAGCTGTGCTTCCTTGATGATACGCGGTGTAGCAAAGGCCAGCTGACGGCCTGCCTTGCGCACCAGCTTGGCAGCCTTGGCATAATCCGCCTCGGACGGCAGCTGATGGTTAAAGCAGTCACCGCCGAAGAGAATGCGTTCAGCACCTGCCTGCAGCGCAGCATTGACCTTCTCAACGCTGTCGCAATGCACTACCAGAACGGATTCATGCTGCTTGGCCTTATGTGCCTGCGGCACTAATTGCTCGCTGAAGCTGTACACCGCTGTGCGCGCCGGTGCGAAGGCATTCAGACGCGCTGCATCCAGTGCCTCGCATGCCATACGGCGTGCTTCGTTCATTTCGCTCATCGGCACCATGACATTTTCGTCATGCTCAAAGCACAGGCTGTTCAGGAAATATTCGGTCGTACCGAGGCGGTCCAGCTGCTTGCGCACACCGGCCTCATCCAGCGCACGCTTGCGTGCTGCCTCTACGATAAAATCGGTTTCGCCGTAGCCGACGTTGCCTTCATCATCCGTCAGCGTAACGGTCATAGGCTCGCCCAGACGTGCAGTAACTACGGCATCTACCGGAATACGTTTTTTTGCGTCCGGTCCGAAGAACTGCTGCGCATAGCTCATCAGTCTGCTGTCGAGAGTACGGAAAACACGGTCATTCAAGCGTACACCGTTAGGCACGTCAATCGTTACCTGCCGGCCAGGGGCCGCGCTCTGCACGCTATTGCCGCCGCACAGCATATCCGTAACGGTTGTGCCTACACGTCCGCCTACGCTTACCCAGAATTCCAGTCCGTCACCCAGATGCAGCTCCTTATCCAGCTTGATAACTGCCTTATTGCGGTTTTTATCCAGCTTAGCTACACGGCCGATAAGCACACCGCGGTTGTTGGGACGGCGGTCGCTCATCATTGTGCGACCGGGACGACGCTCCAAATAAGCGGTGGTAAAGTCACGATTGAAGATTTGCTCGATATTCGCCAAATCTTCTTCCGGCACGTTATAGTCACCGGCAAGATAGCTGTCAATCGCCCGGCGGTAAGCATCTACTACTACCGCAACATATTCCGGGCGCTTCATGCGTCCTTCGATTTTGTAGGACACAACGCCTGCGTCAATCAGCTGCGGCAGAATGCTCAAGGTATTCATATCCTTCGGGCTCAGCAGATACTGGCCTGCATCCTTGCCCTGCAGCATATCTTCATCCTTCGCGTTGAGCAGCTTATACGGTAAACGGCAAGGCTGGGCACAGCGTCCGCGGTTACCGCTGCGGCCGCCGATAAGACTGCTCATCAGGCATTGTCCGCTGTAGCATACGCACAGAGCACCGTGAATAAAGGTTTCGATTTCACTGCCGCGGCTGCAGGCTGCACCGATTTCCTTCAGGCTCAGCTCGCGCGCCAATACGCTGCGCTCCATGCCTGCGCCCATAGCAAAGTCTACACCGCTGCTGTTGGTAATGCTCATCTGCGTGCTGGCATGCAGCGGCAGCTCCGGCACAATTTTCTGCGCCAGACGTATAACGCCCAAGTCCTGCACAATAAGTCCGTCTACGCCTACGTTATTCAAAAACAGCAGGTAAGCGGATAAAGCCTCCAGCTCGCTGTCATCAACCAACGTATTGACGGTAATATACAGGCGCACATGGTGCATATGCGCAAAATACACCGCCTTAGCCATTTCCTCTTCATCAAAATTGCTGGCATAGGCACGTGCGCCAAAGGCTTTACCGCCCATATATACAGCATCGGCGCCGGCGTTTACCGCTGCCTCCAATGCTTCCCAGCTGCCTGCGGGAGCAAGCAGTTCTATTGTTTTCTTTTCCATATGTTATCTACCTTTCACGCACTGCTGCCAGCAGTCTGTCGTATCTGGCCTGCAGGCTTTGCAGCTCTTCTACCAGCACAGCATTTCTTTGCTGCATTTCCTGCTCGAGCGCAGCATATTTTTCCTGTATTTTCTGCTCCGCTGCTGCGCACTTTTGCTGCAGCTCCTGCTCCATCGCAGCGCATTTTTCCTGCATTTTCTGCTCCGCCGCCACAGATTGCTGCTGCATTTCCTGCTGCAGCGCAGCGTATTTTTCCTGCAGCTCCAGTCTGTCTGCAGCCAGGTCGAGCGCCGTCCAGATGGCTATTTTATCTGTCTGCAGCAGCTTTTTGCTTTCTGCCAGCTCCTGCATTCTTCTGTCTACCTCTGCTGCTATTTTCAGCACCTGTTCTTCGGAAGCAGAGGTCGTTAATGCATAGGTACTATTATATATTTTTACAGAAACTGATGCTTTTTCCATAAACACATCCTCTAGCTTATTCTGCGATAACGATAAAGTTAAAGCTTTGCAGGCTCATTTTTTCCCAAGAGCGCTTGTAATCCATGCGGATATTGTAGGTACCGGGCTTAGTAACCGCCAGCACCAGAATTTCAACGCCGGGCGCACCCATTCTTTCCTCATCAGCGCGCGGAATGGTAAACGAGCTGCCTACCTTGCTTACTGCCGGTGAGCTGCAGCTGAATTGCCAGCCGTAGCCGGTGGAAGGATTGCTGTCCAGCTTCAACGCCATAAGTCCGCTTGCAGGCAGACGCAGTGTTTTGCCTGCAGCCTTATCGGTAATTTTCGCCAGCTGCAGCAGGCGTCCCGCTTCGCCGATGCGCAGGGAGGTAACTACATCCCTGTAAGGTACAAAGCTACTGTAGGCAGCATTTTTCTTGCTGCGCACAAACAAGCCCTCTTCGCCGAAAAGCACGTTATCATAATTGCCCAAAGCATTTTTTACGTTATCGTTATCTACAAAGAAATACGTAACCTCGAACTCCTTGCCGGTTGTCAGATCAAGATTCAGTCCGGTGTACGCCTTGCGTCCGCCGTTGTCTGCCTCCAGCAGCAGGCTTACCAGGCTAGGACGGTTCAGCATCACCTTATAGGTTACACTTCCCTGACCGCCTACCTCCTTGACCAGCTTAGCTGCAGCGTCGCGTACCAAAGCGTTGGCCTGTTTTTCCAGCTCTGCGGAATTACTGCCGTCGATGTAGGGCAGCATTGCCGTTGCCTTGCCGACAGAGGTCTGTTCGGTAAGCACCGTAGTCTGCTGGTCTGCCAGAACCGGCAGAGATAAGCATAAGCATAATAATGTTGTCAACAGGATTTTCATAGCCTGCAGCTCCTTTCCAAAAACAATGTTCCAAGCCTTGAATCTCTTGGTAAAAATTAAGCAGGAAGAAAAGCCCTCCTGCTTAATTAAAGCAATCGCGCTAAAACTAGCCGCCAATCGCTATTTTACAATCATAAACTTTTAATGAACTCAACAGCCTTTTCCAGACGTGCCAAAGTTCTTTCCTTGCCCAGCAGAACCATAACGTCAAACATACCGGGGCTTACGGTGCGTCCGGTCAGAGCCAGACGAGTCGGATGGATAACCTTGCCCAGAGCCAGACCGTTGTCGGCAGCAATCTTATTGTATGCTGCTTCGGTAGAAGCCAGGTCATATACATCATCAGCCTTAATTGCTGCAATGCACTGCTCCAGTACAGGAATATTTTCTGCCTTGAAGTGCTTAGCTACACCCTTTTCATCATATTCTTCAACATCCTTGAAGAAGTATGTTGAAGCATCGGCAACCTCCTGCAGAGTTTTAACGCGTACACGTACAACGTCTACGAGCTTTTCAAAGTATGCTTCGTTGGCAGCATCGTTGAACCATTCTTCGGTTACCAGGCCATCTTTAACGAAGAAGGGCTTAGCATCCGGCAGAATTTTTTCCAGCGGCAGCTCGGACAGATATTGGCCGTTCATCCAGGTTAGCTTTTTGGTGTCATAAATAGCAGCCTTTTTGCTCATCTGCTCCAGCTCAAACAACTTAACGGTTTCTTCCAGAGTGAAGATTTCACGTTCATCGCCGGGGCCCCAACCAAGCAGAGTCAGATAGTTGATGATAGCTTCCGGCAGATAGCCTTGGCTGCGGAATTCTTCAACAGAGGTTGCACCATGACGTTTACTCAGCTTGGAACGATCCATAGCCAGAATCATCGGCATATGACCGAACTTAGGCGGTTCCCAGCCCAGTGCTTCGTAAACCAGCAGCTGCTTCGGAGTGTTGGAAAGATGCTCCTCAGCGCGCAGTACGTGAGTCATGCCCATCAGATGGTCATCGACACAAACAGCGAAGTTATAGGTAGGAATACCGTTGGATTTTACAATTACGAAATCATCAAACTGGTCCATGTTAAAGGTAACTTCGCCATGAATCAGATCATGCACGGTGATACTGCCTTCGGCAGGAATCTTGATACGGATGGAATACGGTTCGCCTGCAGCGATGCGTGCTTTAGCCTCCTCTGCCGGAATATCACGGCAGGTACGTGCATAGCGGAACGGTTGCTTAGCAGCGCGTTGTTTTTCACGTTGTGCAGCCAGATCCTCGGTAGTGCAGAAGCAGTAGTATGCTTTGCCTTCGTCCAGCAGCTGCTGAGCATATTTTTTGTAAATATCAAAGCGCTCGGACTGATAGTAAGGACCGTATTCGCCGCCGGCCTCCGGGCCTTCATCCCAATTGATGCCCAACCATTTCAGGCTGGTAAGGATTTGGCTTACGGAATCCTCTTTCAGGCGTTCAATATCGGTATCCTCGATACGCAGAATCAGCTTGCCGCCCATTTTGCGGGCAAACAGCCAGTTAAACAGCGCAGTACGCGCACCACCAATATGTAAATACCCAGTAGGACTGGGAGCAAATCTTACTCTGACTTCAGACATTTCATCGTCTCCTTACATTTTAATTACAAATATAGATTGTCAATCAGATTAATTATACAGCTTTGAAGAAAAAAGTGCAAATATTAATCTGCGTTGCCGCCGTTTTTTATTTTTCTTCATGATTTAAAGAAAAAGCAAATCCAAACGACTTCGTTCATAGAAAACTGCTTTTATTGCTATTATTTCGCATTTTTTCGTTTGTCTAACCGCCGTTTTCGTATTATAATATTGTAATGAAGTAAATAAAAGGAGGATGCTTATGTGCCAAACCCCAGATTGGTCCGTCGGTGACCGCTATCTGCGTGAAAACGTTCCAGAGCTCGCCCCGTTAGTTGACCGTTATTCGCCCTGTCCGTTAAAACCAAAATCTAAAGAGGTTTATTTTACTATATTACTGACCGGTATTATTGCCCAACAGCTGCCGCCTGATGTCAGCCAACAGCTGATGAAAAAGCTCGAAGGCCTCACCGGCAATCCTATTACGCCGCAGGCAGTACTTGCTGCTTCCGCCGAGGACCTGCTCAGTATCGGTCTTGTTAAGCAAAAGATAGATTACCTGCGCAGCTTTGCCGAAGCAGTGATCAACGGCAGCGTAACTATGGATAAGTTCGACGATATGACCGACAGCCAGATTACCAAGCAGCTGATGCAAATCCGCGGCCTCGGCCAATGGACTATCGAAATGTTTCTGCTGCTGGCTCTGTGCCGCACGGACGTTGTACCCAGTTCCGACTTTATCTTCAAGAAAGAGCTGCAAAAAATGCTTAATCTGAGCGAAATTCCCAAACGCGGCAAAATCAATACGCTTACGGAAACCTGGCGCCCCTGGCGCTCACTCGCAGTATGGTATATCTGGCAAAAAGCCAACGATAGCGAAAAAAAATAACACCCAAAGCAAAACAAAACCGTCCTTCCCAGTCTGCAATTTTGCAGATAACAGGAAAGGACGGTTTTTCTTATTTTCCGAACACTATTTACTGTTCACTAATCACTGAATACTATTTCAGGCTGGCAATAGCGGCAGCGGTATCTTCAGCACCGTAAACATAGGAGCCTGCTACCAATACGTTGGCACCGGCAGCCTTCACCAGCTTGGAGGTTTCGGCATTAACGCCGCCGTCAACCTGAATATCCACATTCAGGCCGCGCTCGGTAATCATCGCATGCAGGCGCTCAATCTTCGGAACTACGCCTTCAATAAAGCTCTGGCCGCCGAAGCCGGGGTTAACGGTCATCAGCAGTACCATATCAACGTAAGGCAGAATTTCTTCTACCGTACCCAGGCTGGTAGCGGGATTCAGCGCAACGCCGGCCTTCATGCCCTCAGCCTTAATCTGCTGGATGCAGCGGTGCAGATGCTTGGTGGTTTCTACATGCACAACAATCTGGTCGGCACCGGCAGCCTTGAAATCGGCAATGTATTTTTCCGGATTTTCTACCATCAGATGGCAGTCGAAAAACAGGTCGGTTACCTTACGGATTTTTTTCACTACAGGAGCACCGAAGGTCAGGTTAGGTACAAACTGGCCGTCCATAACATCGATGTGTACCCAGTCGGCACCGGCAGCTTCAATTTTTTTGATTTCGTCCGCCAGATATGCAAAATCGGCAGATAAAATTGATGGAGCAACTTTAATCATCATTTTCTTCCCTCTTTCTCTTGCAGGAGTTTTACCTCTGCTAACATTGTCAAATATGATTCATAACGGCTGGCAGAAATCTTTCCTGCAGCCACAGCATCCTTTACACCGCAGACAGGCTCATGCGTATGCGTGCAGGGACAGAACCTGCAGCCTGCCTCATAATCGGCAAACTCACGGAAGGAGGCCAGCACCATTTCGGCTGTCAGGCCCTCCAGCAGCAGATTGCCGAAGCCCGGAGTGTCCGCAATATAGCCTTCGTCAAACGGCAGCAGCTGTGCATAGCGTGTAGTATGCTTGCCACGGCCGATTTTTTCGCTAACCTCGCCCGTGCGCAGGTCAACGCTGCTGTCGATAGCGTTGATGGTAGACGATTTGCCTACGCCCGAAGGTCCGCCAAAAGCGCAGATTTTACCACGCAGACGCTCACGCAGAGCCTCCACGCCGGTGCCGTTCTGTGCCGACAGAGTATAAACCTCGTAACCGATAGGCTCATAAACAGCCTTCACCTGCTCAATCAGGCCCGCAGGAGCATTATCCTCCTTGTTGAGCACCAAAATTGCAGGAATTTTCGCCAGCTCTGCCAACGCCAGCAGCTTATCTGCCAGCAGAAAGCTGAAATCCGGCGCAGCACAGGCAAAGGCTGCCACAAACAAATCCAGGTTAGCCAGCGTAGGGCGTGGCAGAAAGTTTCTACGCGGCAGCACGCCGGTAATCATCCCCTCGCGTTTTTCGCTGCTGCTTACCTCAAAGCCGGCGATATCGCCTGTTGCCAGCGAAAAACGGTTTTTCTTCATTTTCCCCTTTACCTTACAGGTATAGAGCTCGCTTTCGCCCTCAACCTTCAGGTAATAATAGCCGTTATAATTTTTCAGGACTCTGCCCTGCAGCTCTGCCATGTTTACAGGTTCCTTTCGGAAATGAGCTTGCCGTCACAGATGAACTGTACCTTGGCATTGCCTGCATATTCCACCTTCTGACGCAGACGCACGCTGCCGTTTTGTGTACCGCTGTACAGCGTTGCCGTGCCGTTGTCATCCGTCAGCACAATGCGTACGTTGGCAGGTTTACCGCTCGGTACGACAAAGTCAACGTAGGCGCTCTTCTTATCGCCGCCGGCAGCTGCGGTAATTGCTACTGCCGCGCCGTCGTTAAGGTTACTGCCTACACCCGGGTTGCAGGCCAGAACTATATTCTTCTTGGCGCTGGCATCCTGAACCTTTTTGATTTCACCCAGCTTCAGACCTGCCTGCTCCAGCATGCCCTTAGCTTCGTCAATGGATTTGCCGATAATATTCGGAACCGGCTTGTCGCCTTCGTTGATTACCAAATCGATGGCAGTTCCTTTGGGAGCCTTGTCCAGGCCCTTCGGCGACTGGCTGAGAACAGCGCCGATTTTACCGCCGTCCACATGCTTGCGCGTCACCTTACCGACCTTAAAGCCTGCATCCGCCAGCTGCTGCTCCGCCTTCGACAGCGACATGCCTGTAACATCAGGCACAGCCTTCAGCTCCGCGCCCTTACAGATGGTCAGGATAATAAGGCTGCCCTGCTTACGTTTTTCGCCGGCCTTCGGGGACTGCTCCATAACAGTACCGGGCTTAAACTTATCAGGATCGCCGTATTTTTCCTCCAGCTCTACCTTAAACTGCTTTTCCTCCAGCAGCTTCTGTGCTTCTACTACCGTCATATTGGTAACATTAGGCACTGCAATTTCCGCCAGATTGCGGTTGAAGATAAAGTGCGCTACCAACGAAATTGCTACTACAGCAGCAGTAATCATTACTATCAGTTTGGTATAATTCAGCTTTTTCTTAACCACTGGTTTTTCATCCCCTGTTTTTCCGGAAGGCATTGCTTCCTGCTTTTCCTGAATTTTTTCCGGCTCTTGTGTTACAGCCGGAGTTACCTGCTTCGGCGGCAGCTCACTGCGCACCGGCTTCATAATTACCGTAGCACCGTCATCACGGTTATCGACAACATTGCCGTTAGGCTTCACCGCGCCCAGCTCCTGATGATAGTCCTCGCTGCTGAACGGGAAGAGCTTCATCTTCAGGTTCAACAAATCGTGTCGCATCTGTCCGGCGTTAGCATATCTGTCCTCACAACGCTTTGCCAACGCCTTGTCCATAATCTCCTGCATGCCCTCGGGAACATTTTCCATATAGTCCTTCAGCTGCGGCACAGGCTTTTCTACATGCATCATAGCAACCGAAACCGCCGTTGTGCCGACGTAGGGAACCTCACCCGTAAGCATTTCGAAGAGCACTATACCCAAAGAATAGACATCGCTGCTGGCAGTAATCTTACCGCCGCAGGCCTGCTCCGGAGAAATATAATGCACAGAACCCATCACCGATTTGGAATAAACCATCGTCTGGTTCGTGACCATTTTGGCAATGCCGAAATCAGCGATTTTCGGATTCATATTTTTGTCAATTAAAATATTCTGCGGCTTGATGTCACAGTGAATAATGTTATGGCTGTGAGCATGCTGCAGTGCATCGGCAAGTCGCACAGCGATTTCCAGCACAGTATTCAGGCTCAGCTTATGCTCCTGCATATACTCCTTCAGAGTAACACCGTCAACATATTCCATAACTATATACTGATTGCTGCCTTCCGATACAACATCATAGATATTGATAATATACGGATGCACCAGACGCGCCGCGGATTTTGCTTCTCTGCGGAACTGCTCCAGCAGCTCATTGTCCCCCAGGAACTGGTCGCGCAGCATTTTCACGGCTACATTACGGTCCAAAAGCTGGTCGTGGGCCAAAAAGACTTCGGCCATACCGCCATAGCCAATCGGACGAATAATCTCATAGCGTCCGTTCAAGATGGTCTTGCCATTTTTATCCATTACAGCTTTCCTCCCCCTGCGTAGTTAAATCAATCAGAATCAGAGACACATTATCGCGTCCGCCGTTGTCCAGGCTCTGCTCCAGCAGTTTGTCAGCAGCCTGCTCCGGATCGGCACAGCCGATAATCCGGCTGATTTCGGCTGCACGCAGCATGTCGGACAGACCATCGCTGCACAGCAGCAGCCTGTCACCCTCCTGCAGACGGAAGCTGAAGAAATCAGCATTGACTGTTTCCTCGACACCCAGGGCTTGCAGCAAAATATTACGCTGCGGATGTACAAAGGCTTCCTCGTCCGTAATTTTTCCCTGTTCCTTTAAATCCGCTACCAGTGTATGGTCATGCGTCAGCTGCTCCAGCTTGTCGTTGCGGAACAGATACAATCTGCTGTCGCCTACATGGCAGCAGTAGCCGTGCCCATCCCCCGGCAGATAAAGCGCCGTCATCGTCGTTCCCATGCCGGAATAGCTTTCATTGCTCACCGCCATTTTAAAAACGTGCGTATTAGCCTTGTCAAAGGCCTCCAGCATAACCTTACGGATATTCTGTTCCTTCTGCTCATGGCGCAGGCTATGTGTTGCAGCCTCAAAGGCTTTAATAGTAGACCTGCTGGCAATTTCTCCTGCCGCATAGCCTCCCATGCCGTCGGCAACGGCAAAAAGAGAGGGCTCACGCACCAGCAGCGCATCTTCATTATTCTCTCTGACCAGGCCCACATGGGTTCTGCTGATTACCTGCATTATTTTTGCTCCTGTTCCTTGGCAAATTTAGCCCGCAGCTGACCGCAGGCCGCATCAATATCCTTGCCCATCTCCTTACGAACGGTAGCGTTAATCCTGTTTTTCTGCAGGATGCGCAAAAAGCGTTCTACTGCCGCTTTGGACGGGCGCTCAAAGCCCTGCTCCGGTACCGGGTTGGCCGGTATCAGATTAACGGATGCCTGCTTATAGCGCAGGTAATTGCTCAAAAGCTCCGCGTCCTGCGGACTGTCATTTTTTCCCTTCAACAGAATATATTCATATGTTATCTGCCTGCCGCTGGCTTTGCTGTAGCTTTCGGCAGCTGTCAGCACATCCACGAAGGGATAACCCTTGTTGACAGGCATCAGCGCCGTACGCAGCTCGTTTTTGACTGCGTGCAGTGAAATTGCCAGATTTATCGGCTTGCCCTGCTCCTCCATGCGTTTAATACCCGGAATGATGCCGCAGGTGGAAATCGTCATATTACGGTAGCTCATGTTGCAGGTGTCCTCGCGATGCAGAAAATCCAGCGCCTGCAAAACGCTGTCAAAATTCAGCATCGGTTCACCGCTGCCCATGACCACCACTCTGCTCACCATTGCTCCCTGCTCACGCAGACGCTCGTTGAACAGGTAAACCTGTGCCACGATTTCTGCAGCCGTCAGGTTGCGTACAGCACCCTTCAGGCCGCTGGCACAGAAAGCGCAGTGCATATCGCAGCCGACCTGGCTGGAAACGCACACGCTGTAGCCGTAATCATGGTGCATCAGAACCGTTTCTACCGAATTGCCGTCCGGCAAGCCCAAAAGCAGCTTACTCGTCATGCCGTCGGAGGAATTCTGCTCACGCAAAATTTCCAGACTGTGCGGCAACACGGTGAATTTTTCCTGCAGCACGGCAATATCGGCCTTGCTCAGGTTGTGCATAGCGGCAAAATCAAAGACCGACTTTTGGTACAGCCATTGAAATACCTGCTTGGCACGGAACTTTTTCAGTCCTGCTGCCACAAACAAATCCTGTAATTCTTCTATTGGTAAAGCAAAAATATCTTGCATTCTCTTACCTCTATATTACTGCTTTTTCATCAGCTTACAGATATAAAAGCCGTCGATGCCGTCATTCTGCGGCAGAAGCTGCAGCTCCTGTACCTGCTCACCCGTCAGCGGATGTGTGAATTCCACGCGCTGCCATTCGGGATGCTGCGTTAAAAACTCTTCCACCAGATAATGGTTTTCGCTCTGCTCAATCGTGCAGGTGCTGTAAACCATCGTGCCGCCGTCCTTCACATACTGTGCGGCATTCTTTAAAATTGCCAGCTGCAACGGCGGGAACAGCTTCAGATCCTTGCGTTGCTTGCGCCAGCGTGCTTCCGCACGGCGACGCAGCACACCCAGACCGGAGCAGGGTGCATCAACCAAAACTCTGTCAAACACGCCCAGCCATTCGCTGCGCAGCTGCAGAGCATCGTTCTGCAGTGCTTTGACGCTCTTCATGCCCAGACGGGCAGCGTTTTCGGCAATCAGCTCCAGCTTATGCTCGTGGATGTCGCAGGCGATAACCTCGCCCTTATCCTGCATAAGCTGTGCCACGTGCGTTGCCTTGCCGCCGGGAGCGCTGCACATATCCAGCACGCGCATTCCGGGCTGCGGCGCCAGCACCGGCGCTACCAGCATAGAGCTTTCATCCTGAATATAAAAATGCTGCGGCAGTGCTGCCAGAAGCGTATGCAGCGACGGCAGATGCTCTGCCACAATGCCGTAGGGACTCCATTCGGAAGCATGCACCTGCGCACCCATTTCCGTCAGATCCGCCAACAGCTTGTCGCGCGTAGTCACCAGCGTATTAACACGCAGGCACACCGGCGCAGCCGTATTATCAAACGCCAGCAGGCGTTCGGTACCGCCGCGTCCCCACGGTCCCAGCCAGCGCTTCACCAGCCAGCGCGGATGGTAATACTGCAGCGACAGATAATCGGCATCCTGCTTTTCGGTATCAGGCAGGACGAATGCTCCTGCTTCCTGCTTACGCAGCAGACCGCGCAGAACGCCGTTGACGAACTTGGCGCTGCCCTCATGGCTCACGGAGCGCGCCAGCTTCACAGCCTCGTTTACTGCCGCCGACGCAGGAATGCGCGTCATATACAGCAGCTGGTAGGTGCTGATGCGCAGTATCGCCAGAATATCACCGGCCACCTTGTCCAGCGGACGGCTGACACACTGCGCCAGATACCAGTCAAGCGTACCGCTGGCCTTTACCGTGCCGTATACCAGCTCCGTTGCCAGCCTTCTGTCAAGATCGCTCAGTCTGCTGCCGCGCAGATACTGGTTCAGCGCGATATTCGTATAAGCGCCGTCCTCCAGCACCATACGCACCAAAAGCGCCGCTGCTCCGCGGGCACTCTCAGGATAATTTGCTTTTTGTTCCTTCCGCATGCTTTGTTTCTTCCTCATCATCTTCCATAAATGCTAAAATTGCTGCTTCCAGCTTATTGATATCTACCCGTGTATTAAAGCAGGGACCGAAGGGACGCTCGTTTAAAACGCCCAGCACCGGCAGCGGAAATACATCCTGAATGCCGCTGGTCAGGTCACGCTCACAGGCCACGGCCACAATAGCTTTCGGCCTTGCCTGCTTAACCATCTGCCTTGCCAGCGTACCACCGGTGGCCACAGCAAAATGGCAACCGTACTTGTGCGCCAGCCCCAGCATAGCACCTACGCTGCAGCGTCCGCACTGACGGCAGTTCTCTACATTACGGGTTATCTTATGTACGCAGGTATCCAGCTGGATACAATGCGGTGTTAAAATCATAATTCGGTTGGCAGGCACCTTCACCTTATGCTGCAGCACCAGATTGTTGCTTACCTCGATAAAGGACTGCTCAATGCGGACGCGGGGAATATTGAACAAGCGTCCCAGTACTACCGCAAAGGGGAAGAGAATATTAATCGCCTTCCACGCCCAAAAATACAAAATTTTGAGCACCGGTATTCCCAATAGCGCCATGACAATTCCCAGCACGCCGCTGAGCATTGCCAGCACGATCAGTACGCCGAAAAAGCCGAAAATTATCGGCAGGAAACGGCTGATTTCATAAAGCCCCGGAAAGGTTACCTTCCAGACCACATAAAACATCAGCGCACCTAATACGGCACTAATGGAGGTCAAGGCCATAAATATACGTTTTTTGGGCTTAAATACACTATCTTCGTTCATTAAAAGATTACTCCTTCAATTTACAGCCTGCTTCAGGCAAGCAGATCGCCCTCCTGTACACCGCGGCCGTTCAGGAAAACCTGCGCCGGCATACGTTTTTTGGATTCGGGCTGTACCTCGGTGATTTCCAGTACTCCCTCACCGCAAGCTACAAAGAAGCTGTGCTTGCCGGTTTCGATAACGGTACCGGCAGCAGCAGCGCTGTTTTTGTCAGTCATTTTACTGCCCCATATTTTCAGGCCCTTGCCGTTCGGCAGCTTGGTAAAGGTGCTGGGTGCAGGATTAAAGCCGCGGATAAGGTTGTGTACCTCCTGTGCCGTTTTGCTCCAGTCGATATGCTCCATGCTGCGGTCGAGAAGTGTTGCATAGGTAGCCTGTTCGTTATCCTGCGGTTCCGCAACGGCAGTACCTGCCGCAATCTTGTCGATAACTTGCAGCAGCAGCGCCGCACCCTGCTCACGCAGAGCATAATGCAGCTCGCCCATCGTGGTATTTTCTTCGATAGGCACTACTACCTTATCCAGCATTGCGCCGGTATCCATGCCGATATCCATCTGCATAATCGTTACGCCCGATTCCTTTTCGCCCTTGATGATGGCATACTGAATCGGCGCCGCACCGCGATACTTCGGCAGCAGGGAAGCGTGTACGTTAATGCAGCCGTATTTCGGCAGCTCCAGAATTTCCTTGCTCAAGAACTGGCCGAAAGCAGCTACAACAATCAGCTCCGGCTGCAGCTCGTGCAGCAGCTCAACAAATTCGGGAGTTTTTACCTTTTGCGGCTGGTAAACAGTCAGGCCCTGCGCCAGCGCATATTCTTTAACCGGTGTTTGCAGCAGCTTGTTGCCGCGTCCCTTCGGACGATCCGGCTGAGTTACTACCGCAAGAATTTCATGCTTGCCGCTTTCACACAGCGCCTGCAGACTGCCTACTGCGAAATCCGGCGTTCCCATAAATACTATACGCATTTGTTTTCCTCCGTATATCTTTCTATTTTTTTTCGTATCCCGTCAGGATTTATCTTAAAGCATCCTCGGGATTTTCCTTCTGCTTAGGCGAAATGGTTTTAGCCTTGTCGATGAACAGAATGCCGTCCAGATGGTCCAGCTCATGCTGAATGCAAATAGCCAGCAGACCGCTTGCGGAAAGCAACATGCGTTGGCCGGTTTTGTCGGTGAATTCGCATTCCACATATTCGGAGCGTTCTACCTCGCCTTCGTAATCAGGCACGGAAAGACAGCCTTCGCTGCCCAGCACCTTGCCCTCGCGTTTAACAATCTCAGGGTTAATCAGCTCGTACAGGCCTTCGCCTACGTCGATAACTACTACGCGCTTGCTTACACCCACCTGCGGTGCTGCCAGGCCTACGCCGTCGGCCGCATACATTGTTTCTGCCATATCACGCAGCAGACGCTGCAATTTTTTATCTATACGCTCTACCGGTTGAGCCACCTCACGCAGCACCGGAGCGCCGGCAATCACTATTTTTAACTTAGCCATTTTTGTTCCTCCTTATATCTATTCCAATAGTTCATTATAACACATTACTACAGGAAAAAACAAATTCTCTGCACAAGCTTCCTCATATATTTAAGTAAAGACTAAAAAGCCTTCTGCATCAGGCGAATTTCGCGTCAGAAGCAGAAGGCTCTTAAGCTTTTTTGTTATTTATTTTTTATAATTGTTTTTATCTGCCATACGGATACCGGTATTTACCAGCTTCTGTGCAGGCTTGCTGCCATCTTTTGCTGCAGCAGCGGCAGCCATCACAGCCTCGTAGCCCATTTTGTACTGATTCTGTACGGCAACGGCGATACTATAGTTCTTGTCCTCCAGGCCAAGCAAAGTCTTTTTACCAAGGTCAAAACCGGTAACGACAATATCCTTGCGGCCTGCAGCCATTACAGCCTCCACGGTTGCATTGGTGGAGCCGTTGTTGCAGGCAATAATGCCTTTAACATTATGAGTGTTTTTGATTTTTTCGGTAACCAGCTTAAATGCGCCCGCTTCATCACCATAGTTGATAATATAATCATGTTCGATTTTCCAGCTTGCAGAAGCAAATTTACCCCAGTTTGCCATAATGCTGTTCAGACGGTCGGAAATCGTAGTGCTGGCCAAGGTGCTGACATGTACCAGAACCGTTGCCTCCTCGGATTCCTTCACGCCGCTAGCCTTCATCTGCTCTACCATTTGCTGGCAAACCTCGGCACCAGCTTCCAAGTTATCGGTAAGGAAGGCTGCATCATAATCATTGCTGCTGAGTGCAGTATCAACCAAAAATACCGGCAACTTCTGCTCGCGCAGTGTTTTCGCACTTGCCGTCATATTGGAGCTGTCCGCCGGAGCAAGAATCACTGCATCTGCTTTTTTGCTGGGAAGCTCCTTGACCATATCGCGTTGCAGCTCCCAATCGCCGTCCTTCATAACGCCGCCGACATAAACGTTAACGTCAGCCTTAGCTGCGCCGTCCTTAATGCCGCGGATAACTTCTTCCCAATAGTTACCCTTCATAACCTTAAGTACGGCATAGACGTTTTTGCGTCCTTCCTTTACTTCCGTCACAGGCTCAAAATCCTGCTTGGATTTGGCGTTCATAACCTTTTGTGTTACCGCGCCCTGTTGCGCATTGTTGCCGCCGCAGCCTGCAACGCCTACAAGCAGTAAAGCCGAGAATAAAACTGCTAATAATTTCTTCATACCCATACTATCAACCTCCGCTTATTTATATGAGTAACATTTCAAAACTTGCTCATATGTTATCAACAATATTATAACACTTTTACAAGAAAAATCGAGCAATTTGTAATTTTTGTTTGTTTTAACCTAAACTCAATAACCACGTAAACATTAAAGAATAATAGACTCAGCAAGCATTGTATTTATCACAAATCAAAGCTGTTTTTCTGCGTTCAAATCAAAGCTAAATATTATTTTTGTCCTCTTTCACTTCACAATAGCTTGCGTCAGGTAAAGATAACTTTACAAAAGCCTCTTTCTTCTCATCAAAGTTTGTGCTATAATCTTTTATTAAGCAAGCAAAAACTGACAACAGTACAGCCCGCTTTATGATAATTTAGGGAGGATTTTTACATATGCTGAACCAGATTTCTTTATTCACCGAAAACAACGAGGGTGGTTTGTTCAAAATCACCACCATTCTTGCTAAAGCCAACATCAATATTTACACCATGCTGGCCAACGACAGTGCGGAATTCGGCATCGTGCGCCTGATTGTGGACAAGGCAGAAACTGCTATCGAAGTACTGAAGGCAGAAGGCTACCAATGCCGTCAGGACAAGGTTATTGCTGTAGAGATGAACGATACTCCGGGTTACCTGGACGGCATTCTTTCCGCTATCCACGGTGCCAACATCGACATTTCTTACCTTTACATTTCCTTTAACCGCGACAATGTTAAGCCGGTAGTAGTTTTCAAAACCAACGAGCCGGAAACTGCCACCTTCCTCATCGGACGTGGCTACAAGCTGCTGGAAACATTTTAATAGCTGAAATATTTTAAAGGCCGCCCGCTGAAGCAGGCGGTCTTTTTGCATGCAAAAAAGCTGCCGCAGCCTTCGCTACAGCAGCTCATACTTATCAGTTTACAGTTCTTCCGCCAGGTCAAGCAACAGTCTTTCCGTCTTTTCCCAACCCAGGCAGGGGTCGGTAATAGATTTGCCGTAGACGCCATCATGCACGCCCTGAGCACCGTCCTCGATATAGCTTTCAATCATCAGGCCCTTGACGATTCTGTTGATATCAGCATTCAGCTTGCGGGAATGCACAATATCCTTGGCAATGCGGATTTGCTCCAGGTATTTTTTGCCGGAATTGGCGTGGTTGGTATCCACAATAATCGCCGGGTTCTGCAGCTGACGCTCCGCATACATATCAATAACGATTTTCAGCACCTCATAATGGTAGTTGGGGAAACTGTTGCCGATGGGGTCTACATAACCACGCAAAATGGAATGCGCCAGCGGGTTGCCCTTGGTGCGTACCTCCCAGCCACGGAACAAAAATTCCTGCTCATGCTGCGCTGCCGCCACACTGTTGAGCATAACGGACAAATCGCCGCTAGTAGGATTCTTCATGCCAACGGGAATGCCTACGCCGCTGGCAATCATACGGTGGAGCTGGTCCTCGCTGGAGCGCGCGCCAACTGCGGCATAGCTCAGCAAATCGGACAGATAGCGGAAAACCTCGGGATAGAGAATTTCCTCTGCACCGGTCAGGCCGGTTTCTTCTACCACGCGCACGTTCATTTTACGGATAGCGATAATACCACCCAGCATATCCTCTTCACCCTCGGGAGAAGGCTGGTGCAGCATACCCTTATAGCCTACGCCGATAGTACGCGGCTTGTTGGTGTACAGACGCGGTACGATAAAAATTTTATCCTGTACCTTTTCCTGCAGCTTGGCCAGACGATAAACATAGTCCAGCACAGCATCCTCATTATCGCTGGAGCAAGGACCGATAACCAACAAAAAGCGGTCATCCTTGCCTGTAAAAATATTCTTTATAGCCTCGTCACGCTGCAGCTTCAGCAGCTTCGAAGCCTTACTTACCGGATAATCCTCCATTAAGGCCTGCGGTGACGGCAGCACCTTGATAAATTCCATCTGCATGCTCATAAACAATTACTCCCATTAATCAATTTGCTGACACCGGCAGATTTTTGCAACATTCTACCGGTATTAGCAGTGTCAAATCTTCTATATTGTAACACAAACTCTGTTTTTATACAATCATTTACCATGTTAAATTACACTTACAGGGTCAACATTAAAGTAAAGATTAGGCTTTTCCTTGAATTCACTGTTCAGCAATGCTTCCTTTGTTTCCCTCAAATCCTGCGCCTTCAACAGCACATTGAAACGGTACAGGTCATAGGCCTTTGCCACCAGCGAGGGGAACGGTCCTGCAATCAACAAATCCTCCAGTTTGCCTTGCAGCTTTAAGCTCTGCAGATAGAAGACAACCTGCTGCGCCAGCGCCAGGCCTGCACCCTCATCCTTATCCACCACCTGCAGCTTAAGCATCTGGGCGAACGGCGGATAAAAATAGTTCTGACGTTCCTGCAGCTCGCGCTTGGCAAAGGTGTCGTAATCCTGCGTCACCGCCAGCTGCAGAATCGGGTTATCCGGATCATAGGTCTGGAAGATTACATGTCCCGGCCTGTCACCGCGTCCCGCACGCCCCGCTGCCTGCGTCAGCAACGAAAAGGCGCGCTCCGACGCTCGGTAATCCGGCAGATGCAGCGTACTGTCCGCCGCCAGTACTCCCACCAGCGTTACATTGGGAATATCATGTCCCTTCGCCACCATCTGCGTACCAATCATCACATTGGCCGCACCGTCGGCAAAGCGCCGCAGGATATCGGCATGCGCAAACTTCGCCACAGTCGAATCCTGGTCCATGCGCAACACACGCACCTCCGGCAGCTGCTGCAGCTGTTCCTCGGCCTTCTGCGTACCGCTGCCGAAATATTTGATGCGGCGGCTATGACAGTTGGGGCACTCCTGCGGCAGCGGCATCGTGTTACCGCAGTAATGGCAACGCAAATCCTCGTTCTTCTTGTGGTAAACCATTGCTACGGCGCAATGCGGACAGGTAATCGTCTGGCCGCAGTCGCGGCACATCACAAAGGTAGAATAGCCACGGCGGTTTAGGAGGACAATCGCCTGCTCCCCCGCCGCCGCCGTCATCACTAACGCCTGCTGCAGCGCGCGCGACAGCACGCTGAAATTGCGCGCCTCCAGTTCCTTGCGCATATCCACGATTTCAACCTTTGGCAAAGCAGCACCATTAGGACGTGACGTAAGATGCAAATGTGTACATTCGCCCTGCAGTGCCTTATAATAAGTGCATAAATCCGGCGTCGCACTGCCAAGCACCAAAGCTGCGCCGGTCAGGCGGCAGCGGGTGCGGGCAACATCACGTGCATTATAATGCGGACGGTGGTCCTCCTCCTTGTAGCTTCCCTCATGCTCCTCGTCGACAATCACCAAGCCAAGCTTTTCAAACGGAGCGAACACAGCACTGCGCACGCCAATCAGCACCCTTGCCTTGCCTGTGCGCATGCGGTACCACACGTCGCCTCTTTCGTTCTGCGATAGCTTACTGTGCGCCACGGCAATCTCGCTGCCGAACCATGCCTGAAAGCGCTTCACCAGCTGCGCTGTCAGCGCAATTTCCGGCACCAGCATCAGCACCTGCCAGCCTGCATCCACAGCATGAGCCGCCGCACGCAGGTAAACCTCCGTCTTGCCGCTGCCCGTAATGCCCTGCAGCAAAAAGGACTGCGCACGCTGCGCATCTATCGCCTGATTAATCTTTACTGCGGCATCCTGCTGCTCCGCCGTCAGCTGCAGGCTTTCGCCACGCTCCTGCTCTGTGTTATAGCTGTTGCGCAGCACACGCTTCTGCACTGCGTCCGCCAAACCGTTCTGCGCTAAAGCGCGCGCTACCGCGGAGCTCACACCCTGCTGCGCCAACTCGCTCACGCTCAGTGCTCCTGCAGCCTGTGCCAGTACGCCCAGGGCAGCATGCTGCCCCTTGGCACGTTTGGCAAGCGTTCCTTCAGCCAACGCCTGCCTTCCTGCAGCATTGATACGGTAAGCCAACACAGTTTTTTCCTGCAAACGCTCATTATAAACATAATAAAGCAAACGTCCCTGCGCATCACGCACGGCACGCCGCTTAATGCTCGATTTTCCCGGCACAAAAAGGCGCATCGCCTCTGCCAGCGAACACATATAATAATCTGCCATCCATTTGGCAGTAGCCAGCATTTCCTTATCAAACCAAGGAGTATCGCCCAAGGCTGCCTCCACCGGCTTCAGCTTACTTCTCAGCACTTCATCACTAGGCAGCGACACACGCTCCACCACAAAGCCTTCCACCTTCTGGCCGCTGAAGGGAATAACTACACGCCAGCCGCTGTCTATAAACTGCAGTGCTTCCGGCACACTGTAGGTAAACTGACGGAATAAATTTTTTACCGGTAAATTTATCGCAACATTAACAGCAAACATGGCAACCTCCTGCAAACATACTTGTAGTTTATTATAGCATAAATCAGGGAGAATGCGGAGAGCGTTTATATAAAAAGCGTTCTACCGCAGTCATGTAGAACGCCTTTTGCAGCTTTATGCTGTTTTACTGTTATGCTGTCAATTTGGAAGCAAGCTCACGTACTTCTGCTTCTACCGAAGTTTTATCTTTCATAACCGCTAAGGTTTGCCTTTAATCTTTATGTTTACTTCTTTCGTCCCCGAAAGAAGTAACAAGAAAGGGGCGCGCTTTACCAAAGCGCGGGAAACAGTCGCTTTTTTGCTCGCACAAAAAGCTTAGCAAAAAATGCTTTACCATATTCTCTTTGGTTCGTAGTAAACTAACGACTACTGAAACACATTAACGATTATGGAAGTATTTTTTGAGGTTTAGACTAACGCAAAGTTTAATCCCCTGATACAAGTCTTAGACAAACCACAAAGCACTTCATGGGTTACGAAGAACTTTTGCAAGAATTCGAACAAGCGCTAGTAACAGTAAAGCGGCCCTATTCAAACTGTTTGCATAGATCAAAATCACTGTTTCAGCACTTCGTCATATTTCATAATCTCGCACTGAGACTAGCCATTATTTTTTGCTTTCTCTTCCAGTTCCAACATGTACTTATCAAAATCAGACATAAATAATCTGTCTTGAATGACACGATATTTTTCAAATTCAGTTTCGGCATGCAGCTTTGCAATTGCTGCTGACACCTTCCCTGCATCCTGTAAAACACCATATTCAAACATTTCAATGAAACTGTTAAGTCTCTTCTCCCAATCCTCCATAGTAAGAGGAATATGCCTTAATGTCATGTTCTCTGCGAAATCCAAGTATGCGGTAACCATACGGTTTAATTGCTGCAATTCATTTTCGCTCAGATAATTTTTTGCAATCGTCACATCACTTTTCTTAATCTTGCCGTCTGGAGCATCTGCCCATGTAGTAAGTCCCATATGTTCCTTTTGATGGTCGGCGCGTTCTACAATCAATTCAGCTGCAGTGTGACCGTGAATTGCATAGTGCATTTTGTTCTGAATAGTTGCGTAAAACCGTTTCGTTGTTGCAGAGGTTTTGTCATAATCTATCGCAGTAGCATAAATATCTGTGATTTTCTGATAAAACTTCCTTTCGCTTGCGCGAATTTCTCTGATACGTTCAAGCTGTTCATCAAAGTATTTATCCGTCAGATAAGTGCCTTGTTTCAGGCGTTCATCATCCATTACCCAGCCTTTAATGGTGTAGTCCTTGGCAATCTTATTTACCCATTTACGGAACTGCACTGCACGCTCAGAATTGACTTTAAATCCTACTGCAATAATCATCTCCAAAGAATAGTGATTTGTGCTATAGCTTTTTCCATCAGCAGCAGTTATTCGATATTTTCGAATAACTGAACCCTCCTGTAATTCACTATCCTCGAATATCTTTTTAATATGATAATTTATGGTGTTTACACCTACATCATACAAAGTTGCCATCACTTTCTGTGTCAGCCATATATTCTCATCTTCGTAGCGCATCTCAATGCTGTCCTGCTGGTCCCCCACAGAGGCAACATAAGTCAGATATTCCGCTGCGCTGGAACGGATGGTTATTTCGGCTTTGTTTTTTACCAATATCCCCACCACTTTCTCTCAAATCAAATTTATCAGCACAGTTTAACAGTACCACAGTTTCAGCGGTTCGCCGTCTCCAATCATGCTTCGCTCTCGCTCGCATTCTTGGACGGCTATCACATGGTGCGCACCAGCTGCTCACCGCGTCGCTCAGCTCCTAGTGAGCAGGGTGACGCACTCAACGTGGCTCGTCAATAGAACTAGCTTCATCATAGGTATTTTACAGCCATAAGATTTCATTTATATCAGTTGAAAACTGCCTTAAATAAGGGATTGAAGCAACTAAGCTACATCTATTGTAATTAAATCGCTTTAGTGTACATTTTGTCAGCGGACACAAAACGGCCACAATGTACCCATTATTCAAGCTATTTAAGGCGAAGATTATTGCATAAGTTGTTAATAATAAATTCGACGTTCCCTTGCTTTTTCCTGCCACGTCTTTTTTACATCTTTTCCTTGACTAAAACTACAACTACACTGCCAGCAATAATCTGCCAGATCAGCCGCTGTCTTTTAACGCGCTTCTCCTCGCGCGCGGATGCCTGCAAGGATTTGTTGGCACTCTCCAATAAGCTGCTCTGAGCTTGCAGCTCTATCTGCAGCTTTATTGATTCCGATTTGAGCTTGCTCAATTCCGCTTTCGACTCGGTCAGCGCTGCTTGTGATTCTGCCAGCGCTTGCTTGGTGCTCTTGGTTTGCTGCAGCAGCAGACTCAACCTGCTGTCGAGTGCTGACATTTCCGCCGCCGTCATCGTGTAGGTTGTAGCCGATGATGCCTCCGATGCAGAGGCAGGCAACAGCAAGCACAATGTAGCTGCAGTAACTGCGAAATATTTTTTCCACATCTTAGCCCTCCCACAGATAATAGCCTGGCACAGAGCCGCCAGCACGCATGTCGACGTGCACAAAGCCCTGCGATACATAAGTACCAACACCATCAAAAATCTGCTTACAGATGCGGGCCAGCTCGCGTGTAGATACGCCCTCAACGTAGATATCTGCAGCAGTACCAGCCACGTGCTGAGAGTTAGACACACCGCCTACAGCAGCATTGTGTACCGGACAACGATAGCCGCTGCTGATGTAGATTGGGCGACCTAAACGTGCACGCAGACGTTCTAAGCCAGTCAACAAAGCAGAGCTAATGCCATAGGTCGGCAGCTCGCCACAATGCTTACAAGCAAATTCAGATTCAGAAAAATGAGCAGATAACATAGCCATAAAATAAACCTCCTTTGATTTTTCGCCCAGCGAACAGCATAAAATTGCATAAATTGCACCTATTTCAGTTGTTCGCTGGTCATTTTTTAGATTTTAGTTGTTTGTTTAGTTGTTAACCGCGTCTTCTCTTTACGAGTGCTGCGATTTCCCCGACAGCCTCAATACCTGCATCATTGAGGTTCTCACAAATAGACAGCAGCTCGGTAACAACAAGATAGCCAGCAACAAGCGGTACTGCCCATGGCGGCTGGTGCAGCGTGATCATGCACACATCAACCAACACAGCGGCCAGTACACAGAGAATATAAACAATAATCTTTCCAACAAAACGGTGCTTCATTACCTCGCTGGAGATTAAGCCGTCCGCACGGGCAGCTTTAATGCCTGTAATAATCTGCATAACAGTCGGTGCGGACATACCGACTTTCTGCAGGCGTTTGTAGGATAGGCTCATCCAGCGGGTGAAACAGTCAATAAACACCAGCGCTGAGAACGCCAGAAATAACACGGAGTGCTTATGAAACAAAATAGCTAGCAGCGCTGCAATAAGGGATTTGTAGGTGACTCCTTCCAGGAGCGCATCGATGGCGCCCAGAGCAGAAATTTTCAGTGCATCAAAATTCATTGTTTTTCTTCCTCCAGCTTGTTATTAAGAATATACTTTCCTTTTGCATCAGCAACAATATAGCTGAATTTTGCCTTAATTACATCATCGTCATTAACGTCAAAATGTTCTGCAATAATATGCCGAACCTCGTCGTTAGATAAAATAATGCCGCTTCGCATATCACCACTCCAATTTAGGCAGCTCGCTAATCAATTCTGTTGCCGTAGGGACAGCTCTAGCTCCAGCTTGCACTTCTGCCAATATAGCGTAGCATTTTTCCCATACAGCGCTTCGCCACATACGGCAAGCGGCCCCCTCGCTATCGAAACGCTCAATGCCAGTATTAATGTAGGAGCACGCAGACAAAATGCCATCATAGCCGCGAGCCTTTACAGCATCGTCCATGTAGGTTTGCACAGTATTGGTTAGCTCAGCTTGGATTTCTTTAGGCCCAGGATTCGTACGAAGCTCCCAACCATTCATACTCATATATGCAGTGTAGCCTTCAGCAGCTGGAGGTTCTTCCCACACAGCATTTGCAATGCCTTTGTAGCATTCGCGCCCGGCAATTTCGGTTTGCCATTTATCCAGCTCAGCAGGCACCGCACCAATATATTTGCCTGTATTCGGGTCGAATTTGTAAAGCATTTTCATATTCAGACTCCTCTTTTTCAAATAAACTATTAAATAAATCATCCATATTTTGACGTTGGGCCTTGCTCATAATTTTATAATAGCTAGCAGCCCAACCCTTAAACATATTCCGTACCGACAAATAATCTCGCTTCCCGTTCTTAACCATTACAGCCATTTACTTTCCTTTCAGCCGCATGGACATTTGCCATTTGATAGCCTCCTTAGCCGGGCGCGCAGGCGCGCCCTAGATTTATGATTGGTAGATGTTGAAAGCAGGCCGAACCCCAACAGAATTAGACGCGCTGCTAAGGCCGCAATTGCCGCTGTAGGCCACAAGGCAGAAGTCGCCGGAGTCGGCGACGTCTCTTAGCCAATAATCTTGGCGTGTATGTATCATTTTTTTATCGAAAGCAAATACAGGATATTGGCTATTGTCGATTGAATACATATACGCCCAACCAGTGCCATGCAAGAAGCTTTTGAATACATGCCCACCATACACGTTGATTTCATTCATTAAAAAGACGCTAGCGTCATACCAAGCATGTCCATTTTCATAATCGCCTGATACAGAATTTTGAAACAGTTGACGGATGGTCAGGATATGAGCACTGCCAAAGGCGTTCGCAATAGTGGTCTTTGCAGAATTTAAACCGCTGGCGTACATTTTACTGCCGACATAAGCGCCAGTGACTACGTTGGTGTCATTCATAACATGGTTATAAAGTTTATTACGCGGAACAATGGTCACATGGTTTGCTGTGCAAGCAGTGTCGCCGCAATTCAAATAATAGTTGAATGCCGCAATAACATAATCTACGCCACCGATGGTCCAGTAATCGCCGATATACAGGTCATCAAAAGTGCCAGCTTTAATGGCTGCCCATTGTTCGTTGGTAACATGGTCACCTAAATACTTACCACGAAAAATCGCGTTGTGCGCAGCGGCATTGCTATAATTGAGCGCTGCAACTTTTTCAGCACTGCTGGCAGCGGCGGCAGCAGAATTGCCTGAAGCCGTAGCAGAAGCAGCTGCTGCACTTGCAGATTCAGCTGCTTCATTTGCTTTGATTTTAGCCGCAGACGCAGATGTAGCCGCAGCCGTTTTAGATTCAAATGCAGCTGTCGCGCTAGTCTCTGCCTCGGATGCTTTAGCCGTTGCAGTGGACGCAGAGCTTTGAGCTTGGCTGGCACTCGAAGCAGCAGCACTCGCACTATTCGCTGCAGCGGTAGCTTTTTCACTTGCCGTAGAAGCAGATGCAGCTGCTGCTTTCGCGCTGTTTGCTACGGCAGTTTCGGATGCCTTAGCAGTAGTTTCAGAGCTTTTTGCTGCACTTGCAGAAGCAGCAGCAGCGCTTGCGCTATTAGCCGCTGCAGCTTGAGAAGCAGCAGCAGCCGACGCGCTAGAAGCAGCAGCGCTGGCCTTGGTGGCCGCAGTAGTAGCTGCAGTTTCAGAACGAGAAGTAAGCGATTCAGCATTATCTTGATCCCAAATCACAGTGCTCTCACTGTACGTTGAGCCGCCGACTTTGCCCTGCACCAATTTAACTTTTTTATTGGCCTTTAAGACAGTGACGATCTCGCCTTCCTTTAATTGAGGATTATAAGCGTTCCACACATCCTCGCTCGCAAGGCTAAACTGTATTCTTGCATTACTCATTATTTACTTCACCTCACTCCGTACGCACCCAAAAATATAAACATAAGTAAGATGGCTCAAAAGTTACCTTTTCTCCGTTACCGGTAGATTGAATGGATATTTGATGCGAGTGATTTCCAGCCTCTTCAGTTGCGCCCCAGCGGCGCTCATGAGCTTGATATCCTGCACCACCACTGCCGCCATGGGTTTGCCAATTGCTGACATAGATATCATGCTTATGATTGCCAGCACCATAAATTGTAGCTTCATGACTATGTGCAGGCAGTTGTTTCTGCGTAAGCACAAAGCCATCACTGCCACCCAGAGAACCGCCAGCATAACCATCACCAGCAGTGCGGATATATCGGCCGCTTTGCAGCAGCTGCCACGTACCACCTAGCTTCGTGCCCGGATTGATATTATCTTTAGTAATAACCACCGAGCCAACAAAGCTTATGGCGTTAAGATAGTCAATATCCAGCGCAACATTACCGTTTTTATCTGGAGTTCTCCCCTCGACACTATATACAAAATTCTTCTGCAGATTGCCTTTAGCATCCGGTTTCTCGCCATTCAGCGACAGCATGAATGTTTTTTTGATTGAAGCAACAAGGCCTGCGTAATCGCTGTCCAAAGCGTCCTGCCCCTGTTCCACGAGCACCTGCGCCAGCGCAGCAGCCATAATCGTGGCCTGCTTGTATAATTTGTTATGCAGCGCCGCCGAAGCAAGACCGGGCACAACGCCGTTAATGCGCTGTGTATCCGTAGCATACTCTGCGTCGCTCACAACATTCAGCGCTGCCACGGCTTCAGCAAAAACCTTAAAATTACTACTAGCCATTTATCAATTCCCCTTTTCTGCTTCCGCCCAATGGCTCTCATAGCCACTGTAACGCATAGTATTATAATCATAGCTAAACAAAGGCAAGCCGTCTGTCGATACAAACGTCAGCACATTGATACGCACGCCTTCCGGCTTTGGGATAACGTAGGCATGTATTATAAGCTCTTCCTCGAGCTGCGTGTAATCGCCCTGCAGCACAATGTTGTAGCTCATATCCTGCAAGTCCTCAATGGACAGTTTTTTATTAGCGCCCATGACAGCGTCCCACAAATCGTACAGCTCACCAATTGTGCCCTTCCAGGTATTCTGGATAATGCGGGCCTTAATCATCAACCTGAAAACTTCGTCGTCCAGCAGATTACCCTCGCCCATTTCCGCTGGCGGATAACCTGTGAGCATAGGCGTGCTCGCCAATTTGTCAGGCGTAGGCGTATAAATTATCGGATAAACCTCACCGCTTGCCATTTCTGCTGGCGATGGACAAATAACCTCACCAATGGCAGCAGCAGACGGCTCAAATTTCAGTTGGCGGCCTACACCAACAATCTGCCCTAAAATATCCAGCTGCGCCGTACTAGCATTGTCCACCTCAAACGCCAACAACATATTGTTTATGCTATTATCAATGTCCAGACCATAGCTAAGCAGTTTCTGCACCATCGCCGTAAAGCGTGGGCTGTGGCGATATTCGCTCGTAACCAGGCGCTTATAATAATCAAGATTCTGCATCATTCCAGCGTCACCTCAATGTTCGCATACGCAGGATTCGGAATTTCCTTAAAGCCGATATCAATGTCCTGCGCTGCCATAGACGATTTGCTAAGCCCCAACTTCAGTTCTTTGATACCAAAGATAGGCTTGGTGAGTGAGGGATTACAATCAGTAATGATGTTGCTCAGTACTGACGCAGACACGTCACTGCCAATCGTCAGCGCGTCCAGATAACTATAAACAGCTTCACGGACTTTGACAGTCATAGTGGAGATATAGCCTGTATATTTTTTAAGCACAACTTTAACAAAAATATCCTTATAGACAGGACGGAAAAACCGCACACGGTTTATATAATCGTTTTGGTCCGTATACTGCACTTCAACATCGCCGTGCGTATAGCAGCCGATGCCCTTATGCAAAAATATAGCTTCCGCCACATCCTCATCCGTCCCTCCCTCGACCACACAGGTCACGGAGTGAGCTGGCAGTCCATACGGATTATCATCCGTTACAGAGCTAACGTTGGTATCGTTCTCGTACACAGCGTAGCGGGAAACATTTTTTAGAGCAGCAATCGCGCCCTTCGTTCCGTCCAGCATAGTCTGCGACGGATTAGCAGTGCTGATAGTCTGGCGTTCACGCAGCTGCGCATCGGTCTCCTGCGCATTACCCAGCACAGCAGCAACTTCATTCGTTACAGACATCCAGCCGTAAGTCGGCGTTTCAATCTGGCTGATATCGCCAGCCAGAGCGCTCACAGCTCCGGCCGTGCGGCAGGTCGCAACAGTGTACGTCGTACCGCTAGAATCAATAACTACGCTTGAGGGCAAGTCCCACGTCAGGCCAGCGCGATCACGCACAGCACCGTCAACGATTTGTGTAAACGGCGTACCAGTGATTTTTACCTGACACGTACTCTGGCTGGCAGCCTTGCGCTTGATACCATTCAGCTTTACCACGCTGTCCAGCGACACACCGATAGCCGTTTCAGGGGAGCGCGCATTGTAGGCATAAGCCATAGCCTGAAGCGTATCGCTTTGCTTAAGAGCAAAAATAGACAGCAGCTGGTAATCAGGCGAGCTGTTGTCCAGATAGATATCATCACCGTAGATTTGCTTCATAGCGGCAATCATATCCTCTAAAATATCGTTGTAGGTAGGGATATGCAGTCCCGTACTATCAACATAAGGCTTAAAATACGTCACATCTGCACCTCCTCACTACTAATAGTCAATGAGCCATAGATAGTCTCTACAGTTGCCGTAAATTTATAATGTCTGCGTTCGTAAGATGATTCAAAAGACGTGACAGACTGCACGCCTTCCGTGCCGCTTATACGGTCACGGATAATAATGTCAACGGCCTGCCTGTTTTCATCACTGCCAGATGTGCCTAAAATCTGCTCCCACAACGGCAGCCCATCTTTTAAGTCTTCCCACCACTCGGCATAAAGCAAGAGCAGGCGCTGCTTTATCGCCTGCCCGACAGCTTCGACGCCGCTGATGTAATTTTGAGAGCCACGACCAAAGCAGTAGTCCCAATTGTCGTCCAAACGTCTAACCTGCATATCAGCCTCCAATAAACACATTGCTGCTGCCTTCAGCTACAGTGCCGCCACAGCTGACGGGATCACCAACGCGCCCGGCAGCCTTGCCGTTAATATAAACACTGGCACTCCCACTGGCAATTACACCGCTATGCGTCGGATGCGCAACGCAGCCATGAGGCGCATAGTTGTCCCCCACACGGCCTGCAGCGCGGCCGTTGATATATACGTTAGGGCTGGCCGATACGAGTGCTGTCGGAGCGCAGGCATCGTGACCGGTATCCAAATCGCCTAAACGCGTTGCACTACTCATTGATGTTCACCCGCCCCGCTTTAATGTTTACCGTACCACCTACGATGTTAATCGTATCTCCGACAATCTCTACGTAAGCACTGCCTGCATCATTGCGTAGCTGAGCAGAGCCTGTGCTGTAGCCAGGGATTACTCTAGGCTGCGACCACACGCCGATAATAGCAAAACCATCAGATAGGTCATGCCGGCGGCACTCTACTTGGTTCTGTACGCCGCCGCTCTGCCACCAGCCATCCATGCACATATCGCCAAACACCACAAGGCATTCGTCTCCTGCCTGTATAGGCAGCGTCAGTGCATAACCTCCTGCACGTGGTACGACGATAGGCACATCAACCAAGAGCGGTATATCTACCCACGTCTCATCACCGTCTGCAAGCATTTTTTCTCGCAGCGCTGGTTGCACAGTAACAGTCTGAGCGGCCGCGTCAAAGCTTTGGATAATACCAGGCATGCACACGCGCGTCTTGATTGCAGCGGCACGAGCATCCAATTCTCCCTGCCGTTCGACGTTCGGCGTGCGCAAATTCAAATCAATCATAAAATCACACTCCGTTTGGATTTTGCGAATTGTTGGCCATGAGGGCAGGCAGAACGCCCTTACCATAACGAGAAACAGCCGTACAGGACGTATACCAATCATTACCCATCGTATCACCAGTATGCGTCAGCTCGATTACCTGATAGATCCACTCTTCATCAAGCGGCATCTGCGCCTGCCCTGGAGTTACCTGTGCTTCCGCAATCTCGCTATTTTTAAGCTGCACCAAGGACCACATCTGTACAGCAGGATTCAGCAGCAGCTTAAAATTTGCGCCATACTGCGTCTGCGTCGGCATCCCGACAAGACCGGTCGTAGGCGTTTGCACGATAGCTTCATCCTTGGCAGCGTCAGCAAGCTTAATCATGTTCAACTTGCCGTCATTCACCCAGTAGCTCGCACCGTTACCGCGGGCGATATCGGATATATAATCTTTAGGCTCGCCAAAAATGACCTTACCACGCGGCAGCTTTTGCCCGGACAGGCCCTGAGTAATACTATTCGTAGGTATTTTGGTTTTTGACTTTTCGCAGACCGCATCCAAAATCTGACGTTGATTAACGCCCTTGTTTAAGGTTTTGGCAATAAAATTTTTCCCAAGGATATTAGCTCCGTCTACGCATAGGAGCGACAGCACGTAGTCCGTATTATTCTCCTTGCGTCGGGACGGATAAATAATTTTTCCGTCGAAAATAACGCCATACTGTTTCTCTTGGGTATTACCTTCGGAGTCTTTGATTTCTTGTATCGTCCCATCTGCACCAGCAGTCAGATAGCCTTCATAACCGGCCTCAATGATGATACGGTCGCCTTCCTTAAGGATTTTCTGCTCTGTTGCAGCAGTAAGATTGTAAATCTCCACAGTTGAGTAATTGTTTATTTCCCGCGACTTTTTGACAGTAAACTTCACATGCAGGTCAGAAACATTCAGGGCCTCCTTGTCCTGATCATCAACTACGAGGATTTTCCATTTACGCATCCACAGATAACTGCTCATGAGCCATCACCCCACAAAAGCACCCAGGCTGAGCCTAATGTCTCATTATCAGGCTGCTCCTGCGTGGTAGGCCCAACAGCCACGATTCGAGCACTGCCAATATTCAGGTAAGCGTACTGACCTAGCAAATCAATGCCAGGCACCAGCGGCATGCCTGTAATCAACTCTTTGCCTGTGCTATTGTCGCATACATCAGCCACCCACAACTCGTACAAATCATAATAGCGTAGCTTCAGCAGGATGTTGATGTTTCGTTCGCCATCAAGCGTCAGCTTAAAAGTCTTCTGGTCAAAAGGCGTGGTAGTCAATGGTATTTCATAATAGCTCATTACCACTTCACCTCCAGCTCAGAAGCTTTTTCCATTTTGCGGGCGATAGTACTATTGTCGCCTTTAGGCTGCACTTCCTGCGATTTTCGCTGTGCACCTGTAGTCCACTGACGCGCGGAAACCTTTTCGGTCCCAACATTAACCACCAGCACCTGCACAAGATTCACAGTAGCTTTGAGCGCGCATAGCGTCGACACATCATCGCTCACATCAATGCTCTCAATAAGCATATTCGGATACGTGTTCAGGCGCGTAACAACATCCATAGGCATACGCAGCTCCTGCAGCTTGCAGAGCATACGGTAAGCCTGCACAGATTTATATACGCCTGCACCCTCATACACAAAACCATACCTGTAACCCATAGCATCAGACACACCTACCTGCATACTGATGCGGACAGGATTTACAAAAGCATGGTCACTGATATTTGCACCAGTCTGCACAGGGTGCTGCGTAACAGTAAGACTATGCTCAGTATCAACGCTAAACACAGCATCGAAGAAGAAGCCACCGATATTTGTCTTAACCATCAGAGTCTGCTGAATGCCTAGACCGCTCCCCCATTTAGACGGAACATAAGCATTGCTCTGGTCAAACAAATTCTTCGGATTTCCTGAAGCAATGCTTTTGCCGACAGCAAACACCTTTGACACAAGTGAGCCTGCAGCATACAATCCGCTCAGCGTATTCACTGTACCTGTACTCACTCCTGTGCTTTTGAGCACCCCCGGAAGTTCCTTTTGCAAAGAGATTTTGGGTAAATCAATCATACAAACACCGTCCCTCCGTTATGCGCTGCCAGACGCTGGGCAAAATCTTCCATTGTTCCTTCTACAGCCTTAGCAACGCCCTGCGGATCACTTACGTTCCCACAATTAACCACGATGCCGCCAACATTTATAACTCCGCCGTTATAGGTCGCCGTGTTATTGCTCATTGGCATAAGGCCGGCAGTACCACCAGCAGCAAAACCTGCAGCATAGCTCGTAGGAGCAACAAGGCTGTTATACCCGCCGTCACCATGAGCAGCGTTTTCGGCAGATTCTTTATCTTTGTTATAGATAACCATAGCGTTGGCAGCACGGTCGTCCTCGTTCGCAGAAAAAATGTCAGGACGCTCAAACTCATGCATAAACACACTCGCACCTTCGGCAGCATCTTCTACATTACGCAATTTGTCGCCTGCTTCACTCTCGTTCGTGCGCAGTTCATGGTCAAGATAGGCAATTTGAGTATCAAGGTCGGTCCATTCCTTGCCACGAGCAGCAGCATAGCGTTTGAGCGCATCCCAGCGTTCATTGTGCCATTGAGCTATGCCACCAGACGTACCATCATCACCGACAGCGTCTGTACGCAAACCGGATTCTTGTACCAAGTTGCCTACAATACCGGACGCGGCAGCCTTAGACCAACCTAATGACATCAGCTTGTCGCGGATGTATTGAGCACGTTCGCTGTCTGCACCTTCAGCCGCTGAGCCTAGCTGCAATTCTTTTTTAGCACCAGCAAAATCGCCCTGCATAGCTTTACCTAAGGCTTGCATAAGATGTCCCATCCTATTTGTCAATGTGAGCACCTTATCTACTACCTTGCCAACAGCCAGCAAAAAGAAGTCCCAGAATTTCTTCACAACAGGATACTTTTTGCCAAAAATACTCTCAACAATCGTGGCCAGACCTTCGGCAATTTCAGCAACGCCCTTAGCAATATTAGCTACCGTCTTTTTGAGCTTCTCCTGACGTTCTTCCGTAAAGACTTTTTCAAACAGCTCCGTAAGCTTCTCAAGGATAAACGCAATGCCTTCCTTAAGCTTTTCAATAAGACGGCGCAATGGATTATTCTCATCAGTAAGCCATTTCCAGAGCGGCTTTAATGTATTGCTACTCTCGCGTCCCTCAAGATAACCAAAGAAATCCTCCAACATGATGAGGGCAGTGCCGATGGCCATCATCATCAGGCCAAACGGCCCTGCCATGATGGCAGCACCGACAACAGCAAATACAGCTACTAAAGCCTTTGTTTTACTTGGCAGCGCGTCAATAAAATTATAAATGCCTTCAAATAGCCATTTTAGAGCCTTGACCAGCGACATAGCTACACGCACAACACTCGCCAGCACACTGGCTACCTTACGTGCCAGTGCAGGCAAGCTTTTGCCGAATTTATCATTGAGCCAGCGGATAAACTCCTGAAACTCTTTGATGTAGGGCTGCAGCTCTTTGATAAGGTAATAGACCACCCATTCTTTAAACATTTTTAATTTGAGCTGCAGACTTTGCACGTCGTAGCCAATCTCACGGATCCAGGCTAACTGATTGTCGGCATCTGCAGGAGTAGACAGCTCTGTCATTTCCTGACGCAGGCGGAAAAACTGTTCACGCAGCTCCGGCACCCACGCCACATCTTCCTGCGACGCGCCCATGGTTTTCAGGACCACACTCAAGGTTTTTGCTGTGTCCTTTGTCACCCACATTGACTGTGCCAACTTCTGATATTCCAAATCGGCGCTGGCCACAGCCTTAATGTTATCAATGACAGCTTCCGTAACCTTTGCCAGCCCTACAAAGATAGCGCCATATTTAAGGATAGAGCCTAATTTCCCGAGCATACCGGATAGATTGTTGATAGCTTTTGCAGCTCCGGCAAAAGCGTCCTTGTCGACTTCTGCACCGATGCGGACAAGATATTCTTCTAATATATTGCTCATCAGCATCTACTCCTTTCTCATGGCGTCCTGCATCCGCCGTGCGTTTTCTGCCTTGACCGCCAACAGCTCGTGAGCGTCCAGCAAATCATCAAAATCATACGTGCCATCACTCAGCTCGTGCTGCCGCCAAAGCCCTGCAGCAACAGGAGCAAAGGCGAAAGCATCAAGCGTCGGATAACTCATCGGTTCGTAGGTTTGCCCGTCAATTCTGCCGGGAGATTCAACCCGGCTGCGGCGAAAAAACCTCCGACGTTAAAAATCAGCGCATGAACAGTCAGCTGGATAACGCTGGCAGCATCATACGCCAGAGCCTCGTCAACAAAATCACCCTTAGCTGTCAAGACAGGTTCAGGGAGCTGCTGACCATTACCGTTATCAATCAAACGATTAACAGTACGCAGCAACAAAGATTGCAGCTCGTCAAAATCCTTGCGTGGCATACCCATGAGAGCAGCAGCCATCTCGGCTGTTTTGCCGCCAGACGGCGCCAGCACGCCCGCAACCTTAAAAGCAACATAGCTGCCTGTGCGTGCATCCATCTTGGTGAGCTGGTAGGATTTACCAGCCACCTCCACAACTTGTGTTTTTTGTTTAAGCATAATTCAGCCCTCCATCAAATCGGCAGATTAGTAATCTCAGCACACATCAGCGTCCAAGACACACACTGGCCTTGGCTCTGGTACGGAGTATCCGGCTCTTTTTGGGGAGAGATACCGGAAATAATATGGCGGGTACCTGTAACGGTATTACGCAGAGTCATGCTGGTGCTTGCCCATTCGCTTGTCGGCAGTTGCCACAGCGCGTTAAACCAGGCGCTCAGCCATTTATGGATAGCAGAGGTCTGTTGACATTCAATGGTTACGGTGCCATTATTGCCCGCAATCTTAGATACCATTACAGAGCCATCTGCAGCAATATCATGAGCAGTGCGGTCGGTGGCCTTGGATACTGTCACAGAGCCTACACCAGTACCATCAAAGAGATACGAGCCAAACGTAGGATGGTTGATAGATCCAGCCAAATCAGCAAAACTGTAAGTAGTTAATTCCATTCAGATAGCCTCCTTAGCGGTTAACATTAACCTGGATGGTAATAAATTCAATTGAACCAGCCAGTTTGCAGCAGACATAAATCGGTGGAGCCTTGCGTTTGTCACGGTCAGCCTGAGACTGCTCGTCAAGAGGCTCGCTCTGCACCAGATAGCCATCAGGCAGGTAATCACCTGTCTGCAGATTCAGGCACTCGGCACCGTTCCACTTGCCCGGAGCGATAAAGCCTAACTTTACATATTTACGGCAAGCATCATTGATAACATTAATAATGCTGGTAACGCCAGCTTCAGTCTGCGGCAATTTGCGGCGCTGATACAGCAGGTCCATGACATTAAGAGTAATGTCATTACGCAGCATATCAAGATACAGCACTTCATCAAAGCTCGTGCCATCAGCCATATAGCCCTGCTGCAAAACATCGTATTCCTCGCCACGGGTAATATATACATTACCGTTATGGCCTGTAGATTCATAGCTACCACACACATGGGTTACCTGAGATTCAGACAGGTCATCTGTTTTTACGCCGGGCAGAGTTTTATACGCCAGCGTAAACGCATCACCGGCAAGACCACGGTTAGCGCCCATCGCGTAGCCCATAGTAGCTGCAACAGCATCGGGAGTATCCGTGTCACCACAATACTGACCAAAGCTGCGACGGTAGTTTTTATCCTGCAAAGCCTTAAAAATGCTCTTCGCATCACCAGATGCGTCAAGTACACTTTTATCAGCAGTAGTATACATATACACGCTGTCAGGCACAGCGTTCTCGCACCATGCAGCACAATCTTTGATATCCACGTCTTTAGCACCCAGATAAGTAAATGGCCACCACTGAGAGTTAGCAGCACGGCAAGCCTCCAGCGTAGCAGTTAAGTTCTCGTCTGCTACCAGCTTTACGCCCACCGCCAGCTTGCGAGGGCTGGTCGTAGCAGCAAAATAAAGCTGAGCAGCCTTATATTCTGCAGACGTTTCCACAAACCCGTCAGTCAGCATTTGAGCAGCGCTTGTATAAATACGTACCCTTTCATTCGCCGGAATAACCTCAGACTTGCCAATAATCAGGCCAAGGTTAAAGCCCTTGCGAGCAGCAGCCTTAGCAGACAGGTTGATAACCACGTCGACAATCGGAGATAAGTCCAATTTATAAGCCAACTAAATCACCCTTTCTTAATAATAATTTCACCTGGCTCAAGGATAACATCACTCGTACCAGGCTCGTTTGCTTTAATCGTAACGTTGACTTCTTCAATTGCTTTCACGATAGATTCAACGCTGATCAGTACATTAAAATATAAAGTCAAATCGGCGCGCTTCCACCAACGCCCCTGAAATAATTCAGGCGCATATTGGATGGAATCCTTGCCGGGAATAATATAAATTTTTTGTTTTTTGAGCTTCGGTCGGCCAAGCAGCAGCTCAAGGCGTAGCTTAAGCAGCGATTCATAGCAGGCAGGACCGTAAGAATTCAGGCGTAGCTGGATGGTACGTGTGCTTGCACTCTCACGCAAAAAATCACGTCCTTCAGACTGCCAACGCTCATCAATCGGCTGCATGATGTCCTCGGCCGCCTCGGTACACTGCATAAAGACCACGTTGTCTGTAAGCTTCCAGTCGGGGCCTCCGTCCGTTGGCCAGGAGCGGCGTACAGGCGGCGGTATTGTCTTAGCATCATGCCCGAGGATGTCCATCAGCTCTGCCCACATTAAAGATTCAAATTCAGCAATATTTTTAACCAACACTATCACCGTCCAATCTTGTCCCAATAGATCGGTAAAATCCATAATCAATATCAGGCGTAACAGTGAGGATTTTGTAGCGTGCTCCGCGCCATTCAAGCTCATCGCTGATAGCTTCACCATTGGTCGCGTGCAGCTCCACGTTCGTCAAAAATTTCATTGCCCCGGTGACGCGGTCACCTTCAGGCAATAACTGCAAATCTTTGGGCTGGGCAACAGTGACAATCGCTGCCACCTGCAGCACAATAGGATTGTCTGCATCCCGACCATAAGCTCCATCGTGCCAGCTCGCAGCGTAGCGTTTGACAGTAATGCGCTGGCAGCCTAAACGCTTGCTGCGCACCACTCTGCCAACATTAACCACGTCAATCACTCCTTACCACATAAACAATAGCCTTACGCAAGGCACCGGTATCAATCAGCGGATTAGTTTTGCCGCCCTTGCCTTTGGTCTTTTTATCTATGGTTTTCGGGGAGTTGGGCGGCCAGCCATTCTCGGCCTCCGTAAACCATTTGCGGCAGATGTTCTGCGCCAACAGGCCTGTGCGTTTAATAAAAGCATCAGCCCTGCTTCCATCGCCAGTCATAGCAGCCTTTACAGCCTTAGCGTATTCTTCTGCAATTTCGCGATGGTGCTTGGCGATAGCCGGTTCAATCACAGGACGTGGCGGAGCGTGCCATAGCGGCGAACCGTGTGTTTGGACATACAACTGATAAGCCAGGCTGTACTCCATGCCCTGATCCATGTAGCCCTGCATTTCCTCACGCATGGACTTGCGCCGGATGCCATGCGTATGGATGTACAGCAGGCTCGCATTATTGATAGGCTCATCGCCACGAGAAGTTTTCTCCTGTGGGATACCAACGTAGAGCTTATTAACACGGTTCAAAGCTTGTACTCTGTCCATAAGCCCCTGTAGGCCGCCGCTGACCGTTCTATGGGAATTTTTGACGCTCACCATACATACATGCCTCCCTTGCCCACAAGTCGAGCTAAGGTAGCAAACTGCACGCCAAACGCGGTCAAACGAAAAGCAGCCCAACCAGCAAGGTCCTGTGAAAGCGCGGACGTATCCATGGAATAAGACACGCCATCAGCGGACTCACTCGTAACCACACCAGCGGCCTGAGCTGCGGCAAGGATATCAGCAGCAGGTGCCCCCGGGTCTGCAGCAGACTGCATGTAAAGGGTGCACATATGGGCGATGAATAGTCCGATGGCCATCCTCCACATCTTGCCATAGCGCTGCTCGCTTACACACGCCTGACCAAGCTCTACAAAGCTGTCCAGCACTATTTCCGGCAGGGGCTCAGCAAACTGTGGATAGAATGCCAGGAAGTCCTCCTTGGTGTAGGGAGGATTCTCCTGCGTTTTTATATTGCTGGCCTGAGCAATCAGCGGATGGTACATAATGCACCTCCTTATTCGCTTTTATCCTCCGCTTTGGTGAGTTTCTTGGCTTTGGCAACAGCTTCTGCCTCAGCCTTCGGAGTTTTACCATTGACCGGCACAAGGTCGCCAGACTCAACAGCCAGCGCATACAGCGGATCAGTTGCAATCCAATCGGGAGCATCCTCAATTTCCATTCCACCCTTAGTCAAAAAGCGTTCCGCATCAATGCGTTCAGTTCCGTCCTGCTTAACAAAGCCAAAGCGTTTTTTAGTTAAAATAACCATTGATTGTCCTCCTCAAATAAAAAAGCCAGACGATAAACGCCTGGCTAGAATATTGCCTAATCAGATACCGATGTGGTATGCGACAGGTTGGTAATACATGAATTTAACCTGGCCGATTTGCGCTGCAAACAAAGTCAGGATGGCGGCACGCTCAACAGACGGTTGAGTATACGCGCGGGTGATAGGCACAGTCAAATCAAAGTTAACCATATCCTCATCGTTGACGTAAACCATCATAAGGTCTTTTTGACCGGTTCCGGCTTTGATGCACCAACGGCAAGGCTCAATGGTGATAGAGCCGCCCTGCTCTTTAGCAATATTGTTTTGCATCAAATACTCCATGATGGAGATGTTACCAGCATCGGAAACCTTCTGCATGGTGATGTAAGCATACTGCTTAGGCGGAATCAGGATATGATTCGGCATGCCCTTCATGTCGTATTCAGACGCAGCCCATGCATCAACCAGCGCATTGTTGATGTCATGCAGGATCTCATCTGCAGTTTTAGTATTCCACGTAGCAGTGCCAGCCTTGCCATTACCAACAGTGTAGGTAACAACATTCGGGTCATTCAGCAAGCCAGTAGTACCTGCCTCCTTGAAGCCGTTGTATACATTGAGGTCAAGAGTTTTGTTGTAGTTGAGTTTAACGCCCTTATCCAGCAAATCTTCCAGATTGCGGCCAATCTGCTTCATCTTTGCCTGGTCAATGAACGGAACCTGCATAGCGTGCATCCAGGTGGATACCTTGAACATGTTCTTGCTGGTGTTGACCTGCATTACAGGGATTGTAGTAGCACCGGGAGCAGTGATACTGTTAGCGTTTGCGCCAGAAGTAGCATAGTCAACATCAAAAGTAGAAGTGAATTCTACCCAGCCGCCGCCAGTCTTGGCGACAATATCGCGCTGCCAGGTTACGCTGGTCAGCGGTTCGCGCAGCTTAGAATCAACCTTTTCAAGTTCGCCTGTAATGTACGCCATGCCAGAGCTGGCAGCAGCATCCCATGCAGAGCCGCGGAATCTTTTACGGCCACCATTCTGCATGGCCAAATTACCCAGATTACGCATACCAGCGTCCGGGCTATAAAAGCGAAATTTTCCAGTTGCCATATTATTTATACCTCCTTATATTACGCAGAAGCACGAGTCAGCAGAGTAACCTCGCAGACACGATTCGCATCCATTGCGCCGCTAGTCCAGCGCATATTCGGAATTTCAATGGTGTTAGTGCTGTCAGCTGCAGCTTCAAAACCACCAACTACGCCATTAGCAATAGAAGTATTAGCTTTAACGCGCACGTAAACTTTACCGTTAGCTTTCGGAGTGCCAACATTACATACAACAGTAGCAGCACCACGCTCCAGCACAGACATATACTGACCGGGCTGATACTCGGTTTTATTTTGCTCTGCATAAGACACTGCCTGCTTAACAACACGCAGCGCAATGCCACACACATTAGCAGCGGTAGTTGCAGCACCTACAGCTTCATAAGTGTTGTCATCTTTAATGCAGACGGCAGCACCAAATGGGATAGCTTCGCTTTCCTCGTTTAACAGACGGCTGGCCACGATATCGTCCGGAGTGCGGGCGTAGTTACCGGGATAGCCAAAATTCATAGAGATACCAATTGCTTTACCACTCATATCATTTTGCCTCCTTAGCGATTTTTATAATGGGGATTATATTTTTTTGCAATTTCACGTCCCAGATCGTAATCATCAGGCTGGCTGTCTTTCGCAGCGTTACGACGACGCATCTGCATCAGCTCGCCATATTGAGCATCCTGCTGCATAGAGCCTTTGATGAGGATAGCCAGAGAGTCGGCCGCACGTTTGCGCTGTGCCTCATTTGGAATGGCTGCTACTGCAGGCTTCAAATTTTTGATTAAAGCCATAGCTGCATCACGTGCTTCTTTGGCGTTGGGAGCACATTCACCCTCAACATCTTCTTCCGGCGCTGCATCCTGCGCATTAATATCTTCAGGCGGTTCGATTACATCGTCCTCGTCACCAGCAGGAGCAGGAGCAGCAGCAGGTGCTTTGTTTTGGAGCTCTTCCTCCAGAGCATCAAGAGCGTCCTTTTTAGGTTCAGCAGCAGGCTGCGCAGGATTCAGCTTAGAGCTGATAGCTTCCAGCGCGTCCTCAATTTTTTTGAAGCGTGCCTCGGTAGCTTCATCCATTGCTGCAGGTTTATTTTCAGGCTGCGGCACAGCAGCAGGCGCTGGTGTTGCGGGAGCTGCGGGAGCAGGAGTTGGCGCAGGCTGAGGACGCGGTTCAGCGTCAGAGCTGCCTGCAAGTTTAGCAGCAGCCTCCATGTCCTCCGGTGTAGTAGATTCGTCGCGAGCCAGCGCTCGCAGGATACGTCCAATCAAAGATTTAGACATTTTTTTACCTCCTTTTTTATCGTCGGCAGCGTCACGGATAGCAACCTTATGCCCCGCCCTGCCTTTATCAACAACCGCTACATGGTTACCACGGATTTCCAGCTGGTCATAGCTGGAGTCGCTCGTCGGATTCCACAAGCAGTCATAGCCGCAAGATATCTCGCGTTTGCCAGCCTCAATCTTATTGATAAGGTCAGCATCGTAAATAACCAAATCAGCGACCAGGCAATTACTCAAATCGCCATCGCCTCGACGCACATCACGGCACACGCCTTTCATGTACCGCCCATAGTTATCGGGAGTTACATCTTCCTCCGGATGCTCATCGCATACAGGCTTGCCCTCAAAGCTTGCCACGGCAGCACGGTCAAAGACTTCGGCTTCAGGGCGCTGGACATTATAAATGCCATCAGCGACCGGACCGCCAAACTCGCAGCCTCGATACTGCTGCGTACCGGTACGAGCAATCGGAACGTCCTTGCAGATCAGGAAGCCTTCTGGCGTTTTAAGGATGTGGTCTGAGATTCGTGAGCCAAAATATGCCTTGCTCATAGCTCACCTCCAGGTAGTAATCGTTTAAATTGTTTTATGCCCATGCGCTCGATTTTGCCGTTGCGATACACATTCGCAGGCCACGCCACCTGGTCAAACCTGATAAGCGGCTCAGGATAGCAGCGGCAATTATAAATGTTCCCCGCATGGTAGTACCCTTGCGACTTCTCATGGTTAAGCAGTTCCGGCGCCGGTGCCTCGCTCCAAGGGATAATCACGCCATCCATATGAGCGTGAGCAGAACGCACACGAGAGTCCTCGCTTGTCCGCCAGACGTACCATTCAAGCCCTGCCTCAGCAGCACGTACCTTCGTCAGAGCCGTACTGGCTTTAGACGTTTCCGTGCGGGCAATGAGCCTTGCATGAGCTTCGGTCATATGTGGGTACTCCTTGAGGATATCGTCTATCATCGCCTCCGGTCGCAAGCCTTGCTCATAACCTTTAGCAACCTTATGAGCCACCCTGTCGGCCAGCGTGAGCGGCATAGAGCGGATTAATTCGGCGTTACGACTGATTATACCCTCGTACACTTTTGCGACGCGTGGTGAGGCAAGCTCGCGCTGTAGAGCGGTGCGAATGATTCGCCCCTTGCTGCCCTCGGCTGCTGCGGCACGCCACGTCTTATGCCCGTCGCGGAACAGATGCGTGGCCATCGAGCGTGCAATTTGGTCGCAGGCCCGAATAAAAGTAGGCGAACGAGCCAGCCGACGTAATACGTCAGCAATAAAAAAAGGACTGGCAACGTGAGATAACTCACGCTTCAGTCCTTGCATCAGGCGATCAATGGCGCTGGCATAAGAGCGCTCAATGACTCGCGGCATTTTAAATTTTTTCATGTTTTTACTCCAATAAAAAAGCGCAGTCAGAAAAAATCTAACTACGCTTAAGGAATTAAGTCCTTGATGCCTTTTGCGGCACGATACGCCCTCTTCATCAGGCTGTTTTCTTCAAGATACTCCAACCCGCGCAACGTGAGCCTAAGCCGTCCGATGCTCATCATAACATCACCAGCTGCGCTTTCATCGAAAGCAATACCGGTAATATACCCAGCCTGCGAAAGCATACGTAGCAACTCGCGCCTTCGCTGTTCGGATACGTTCAGTCGCTCTGCTGAAATCAGCCTACCATCAAACTCGTCATAGTCCATCGACGCTTTGAGTGCGGCAAGGATTTTGTAGATTGTGTTAAAGTCACCCATAGGAAGCACCTAGTTTATGCAGCTTGTTTCGCAGCCCATGCAGCACGTGCTTCATTCAAAGAATTATTATTAGCACATCCACCTTCATCAGGAAATTCTTCTTGAAAAGAATCGTCCTGCCAATCACAAACAGGACAAATTTCGTAACTATCCTGACTAGAAAATTCATGTTGCCCGCAAACTGGGCAAAAATGCTTACTCATTATTGTCCTCCCTTTTTACGTTTAAATTCGTAATAAGCAGCTCCCTTAGTAGGTTTGAACATGGTTCTAATTCCTATAAGAGGATGCCCAACAACATAATCATTTTTATATGGGTCATATCTACAAATGAAACCATCAATTGTTGCAAACCCTCGGATTCCACCTGAAACACATTGCGATTCAAGTAGCTCGCACGCTCTGTCAATATATTGGTCAAACGTAACTATACCATCTTGCTTATATTGGCTAGAATGGTCATGAGCTCCGCCACCACCCCAATGGTGCTTCTCAGCGTCCTCATTAATAAAGCCACGCTTATACATTTTGTTCCTGCCTGTCGCTGATATTTTAACATTTTGAGGTGAATTATTCAAGTCATTATTCCCGCCAGCAGAAGCAAACTGCCCTGCATTGCCAGGCTGCCCACGAGGATGGTCACCTTCATTCCATTCTGCATCATTCACCTTGCCTGACCGGAGCACGTGCCTGCTGCGGCGATTCTTCGCTACCAGCAGGACCAACCTCGTCACCCATGCCGCCAAACATTCCGCCCATCTCGCCAGGCGGCTCCACGGAGTCGGACGCACGCTCGATGTCCTCATCGGTGATATTCGTCCAGACTCCGGTGCGCTCGCTCTGCTGCTTCAACTCCTGCAGTGCTGTACGTTGAGAAATAAGACCGGCATTGTAGGCAGCTACAACGTTATCTGTGCCACACTTGGCAAGGTCGGCGCGCTCTTTGTCGGTAGGCTCTGCAACAGGGTCGAAATCAAAGTCGAAGTCTTCCGGCAAACTGCCAATAGTCGAAATAATAAATGGAGGCAGCACTTTGTTTAAGATAGGTCTTAACACAGCTTCCTGCTTTTCTGCTATCATATCATAGTAATTCTGCAAGTCACTTTCACCAGTAGCATTTAGCCCGGACGGAGACCTTCCGAACAGCTTTGTCACCGGTATCTCAGCGGCACCGGAGATATCCATGATAAACTGCTGATAACAATCAGCCAGCCCGCCGAATGTATACTGATGCGTTTCCAGCCCATCTGCTGCATCCATTACTTGCATACCCATATTGTTCAGCAGCATGTTCTGTGCCTCCAACGTGCGCAGCAGCTCAGCCTGCGACTCACTGTCAGTAGCAGCCAACAGCTGGCCTAAGTCCTGCATTTTAAGCACACGGATATTGGCCATGAACGTCAGCTGTGCAATATTCCATGATACGTTATCGCGCTTCTTCAACTCATCAAAAACAGACTCGACCACAGAAGCTCCCCACTGCATCTCGGCAATTTCTTCCCAAAAAGGTAATGTATTACCGGTAAATCTGATTACCCTGCTGTGATGTATTTTTACAGAACCACCACCTGCAGGATCAGTTACAGTGTAATATTTCGGATAGCCATAATCAGGATCCGAAATATCTTCGATAAGCTCGCTGGATGGGTTAACTCCGTTCCACCGGTCGAAAATAAGCAGCCCTGCGAAATCCCCGGGCATTATCCAATCAAGCCTAAGAGGCTGACTGAGGTCGTAGCCTTGATGCTTGACCAGCATCACGCCAAGCGCCCCTCCATAAAGTCTGCCCCACTGCATTCCACGCTTCAGCTTATCAATAAGCTGTGTACGCCTTAGCGAAATACTGAGTTTCTTCTCTACATCCGGATCAATACCGCTAGTAATTGTTATCCAGTTCTTTAACATATCGGACGGAATAACGTCAATAATACGACGTATTATCCAGCTCTCGCGGTATAACGCATTCAGCTGATTGAAATCACGGCTAAGGCGCTGCAAACTGTACTCCGTGCCTTCCAGCAGGTTAGGAGTGCCCGCACCCAGCCTGGCAAGCACATTAGTAAATGCATCAAGCGCCCTCGCTCTTCGAAGCTGTGGTGCCGGAGCACTTAGCGTACGTTTTCTTTTAGACATTTGCTATCCTCCTTGGCCTGATTATAGTGCTGACATAATAGCGGACCGCATCCGGACAGTGGTCTGCTACCTTAATAGGTTTCTCCTTACCGCTGTTCTGCAGCGCTTTATCATCCCATACATAAGCCTTTAACTCCTTAATTGTATGAGTCAAGCCCTTATAAAAATGTATCTTACGTCGAGTCATCAGTGTATTCACCTTGCGGATGCCCTCTATAACATCATTGTCGGCGTTGATTGTTTCCACAGTCTCTTTTGCATGTAAGCCACGGTTGCGCAGCTCAATTTTAAAGCTTGCTGCAGATGGGTCAATAACCACGTTTGAAGGCCACAGCTCAACTCCACGCACGAACTCAAGCAGGTCATCAGCGTACTGGCTGTTGTCCTTCTCGCGTTGTTCTGCTCTGCTATCCCAGTAATACTCACGTATAAACCACAAATCTGTACCATCATCGAGCACGTCAAGATAAACCATAGGATTGACTGTACCATAGTCTATCGTTATAGAGCGCTTCATGATGTGAAGATTACGGAGCAGATACTCCAGCTTCTCGTCATCAAAGAGCAGCTCATCATCATCCCATGCATCACGATAAATAGCACCTTGAGCCATTACCCATTCGCCTAGGATAAATCGTCTGTAGAATACTCCGGAATAAGTTGTGCGGTAACGCTCCCGCACTGCCTCACTAAGTGACGGATTATCATCCATCAGAAAATGGAGATGCAGCAGCCTTTTCTCATCCCGCTTTTCAATCCACCTGAGCAAGAACCAATGCATAGGTGAATCAGGGTTACAGTTGAACCACATTTTAGCGCCCTCTACAGAACAACGACCTGTTGCCTGATTGACAAACGACTCCGGCATCAGCGCGACCTCATCACAGTAAAGACCAGCCAATGTTATACCTTGGATAAGGTCCTGTGAAGACTCATCCCTTCCGCCAAACACATAAAAATAGTTAATACGTTCGTCCTTAGCCACCACAATAAGATTTTCAGTGCGTGATTCTTCCACCTGATAACCACGTACCAACAGTACCGGCTTGAGCCATTTCCAGACGTTACGTCTGAAGCTGCCTACGGTCTTGCCACACATGGCAAAGTTCTGGCCATCGTAGGTATCCATAGCCCAAATAATAAAGCTGACGGCCATCGCTACTGTCTTACCAGCACGGATGGAGCCGTCAGCTATGATACCAGCATAATCGTGGTATGGTGATTCGGGACACCACCACGTTAAAAGCTGCATTTGTTTTTTACTAAAACTTTCAAAATGTATTACCGGTTTGATAACAGAACGGAGATTTCCTATCATTTCCAAACCTCCCCTGCACTGCGTTTGATTGCGTCGGTAAAGCCATCGTCCTCATATTGAGTCTGTCCACCAGACTCTTTAGGATTCATTCCCATAGTGTCACGGTATACTTCAAACGCCTTAACATTTCCCTGCTTAACCTTTGCTTTAAGCGCTTCAAGCATATCGAGGCGCTCTTTATCACTGGTAAAGTCTTCATCAAGCTCTCTGAAAGTACGGAGTTTGCGCTGTTTCTCGTTAGATTTTTCTGCGGCTCTCACCGCGCTTTCACCGCGGAACTGTGTTTTCGCTCTATTTTCAGCTAATGCTTTCTTACTATTCGGATTATCTCCTCTAGGCATTCATATACACCACCTCTATTCTTATAAAATAAAAAACCTGAGCATAACAGCTCAGGTCAAAAGCACATATATTGATTACGAATATCGTTAATACCAGATACGAGTTTTAGTATCCGGAAAATTATTATTTCTAAACATTTCATAAAGCATGCTAACCCCATGACCGCGATACATTGAACCAAAATTTTCTTTTAGCTCATCAGGCTCATCCAATAGTTTAATTTCTCCGGTTTTTTTATTGACAGAAAAATAATAAGCCTTGTCACTGGCACTAGGATACGCATAATAATAAACAACATCATTGTTTTCTTTTTCTTTTTTCATTTTCAGCATTTCGTTTCACCTTATCAATTTCCCTAGAATAATTAAACTTTTTTTCAGTTTTTTCATGAGCATCATCATAAGTTAAGCCATAACGTTTTTCAAGACAATATTCTAAGTATTCATGTTGTAACATTATCAAATCAGCACCATAAAAATGACCTTGAAGTAACCGGTCAAAAGATTGTGCCATATCAAAGTCTTCGAAAAAAATTCCTGGTCCACCTTCTAGCTCATGTATATCAATAAAAACATGATGAAAAATATGTCTTAGCTTGCGCTTACTGTAACCTATTCGGGAATGAATCATATTAACAAAACTATCCACTCCACCATTTATAATACGAGTATATACTTTTTTAGCATGAGCATCCCGACGTATATGATTCGGATCATTTTTATCATTTAAGGCACCACTCGATTGAATTGCACCGCTTGAACGAATTGCTACAGAACTAACAGCACCAAACTGCCCATTAGCCTTACGAGGGTGCTTTGACTCATCCCAACCATCCCACACCCGCGCTGCACGCTGTAATGGAGACAAATTCCATACACGCGCTGCCATAATCAATGGGCTTATGTACATGATAACACTCCTTATAAATATTCGCAAGTTTGGTGCCCGGACTACCGCTGAGGATTTGAGAATAGAAAGGGATGTCCCGTCCCTTAGGTTGCGGCTTCCGGGCATAAAAAAAGCGCCCAGCTAAAAGCCAGACGCTACATAAACAGGTGCTGCCGGTGGGATACGAACCCACGCACGGAGATTATCCGCCTACCGCTTATGATAAGCGGCCTCTTAAACCAGACTTGAGTACGACAGCATAAAAATAAAAGAAGCATCGAATTTTATCGACACTTCTCCACGGTTTTTATTATACCATAAAAATCATCGCTTTTTCTCACGCCTTTGTGAACTCTTTGTGAATTTTTAAGAAATAAGACCGCCCACCATACGATAAGCGGTCGTTGAATTATTTTGCATTAAACACTACGCTATAACCAGCCTGGCGCTGCAGCTCATCCATAGCTGCCTGCTGCGTCGGCGTAAAGCCCTGGTCTACAACTTCCAGACGTTCACGGAATGTCTCAGCGAAGAACTTCAGGCGTTGGTCTTTGCGCTGCAAGCCGCCGAAGTCGTTCTAGAGAATGTCAATCGCAACAGCCAGCACGCGATAGATAGCCTGCTCGGACACAGCCTGGCACATGCGCTCGTATTTAAATCCTGCCACCGGCGCAGGATTGCGGCGCTTAAGTTTACGTTTACTGCTCATCAAGCTCACTCCTTCACTTGTGCAAGCCATTCCTTGTGCTTCTTGACCATGTACAACATAATCAGACCATAGACCACCATGTCGCGCAAGGATTCTTCCGTTTTGTCAGCGATACCATGGTCGTAGAGGAAAGCAATGTGCTTATTCAGATATCCCTTAGCCACATCATACATCATGTCATAGCCACCATCATGATGCTCCAGCAATGCACCGGTGCGGAAGTTTGACAGCGGATCAGCGCCAGCAGAATACTGCTGCTGTTTTTCTGTAAACAAAGTTCCTACACGAACAAGTTCATCATTAATAAACGATGTAAATTCTTCATATTCAGTCATAATAATCCTCCTAAAATAATTCCTGCTTTTAATTTTTACAAGAGATTTTTGCAACATGTTGCAGTTTTCTCTTTATTTTTCGTCAAAACACTTCAGTCCTTCTTGCCATCGCCAATCATCTGTATAGTATTGTTTGCGCGAATTTTGAATTTTGATTACAGGCGTAGCTACATAAATACGACCACCACCCCTGCCAGCTTGCAATATCACGTTACCAATCTCTAACATGCGTTTTATGCGCCACTCTAAATCATGGCGAATACTCTACACCTATTTCCGCAGCCACGGCAGGGAGTGCTGCTTCGGCTTCTTCGCAAGTACGATATATCCATCCTGCTTTTAAAAATGCAAAGTCAAACATGTCGTTAGTCCACTTGCGAGGTTCAATATCCAACCTAATATCACAATCATAAATAATGAATGTCCAATAGCTCTCGCCTTCTTTCGGCTTCCACGGAAGTTTGACGATTTCAGCTTTACCGCAAATAATGTCTGCCAACAGCTCTTTTTCATATTTACCGCTATCGCCTTTATGGACAAACAACCCTGCCATGGTAAAGTTGCAAATTATTTCAAAGCCTGTTTTATACACTACGCCTGTTTTATACACTACCTTAAATTCTTCGCCCAGCTCTACGCCGAGCATCTTTGTAATTCCCGGGATTAAATTTTTACTCATCTTTAATCACCTCCACACCGCCACGCAGCAAAGCCAGAAAAATACGCATCTGCATGGACTGATTACCTATACTTGACCAATGGCAACACTGGTTTGGACGGTACTCCAAATCATCAGCGCTGAAACGGTACTGTGCCGGATATGCTCCACCACGCTTAGGCTTGAGCTTAAACTCCTTGCCAATAGGGACATGCAATGTTTCGGCAATTACGGGATACAAATTAATCATAATATCGGCGTCACCTCCGTTACGCAATAAGCAAAAACTTGACAGTAGCCACGAGCGCTGTGAAGTAATACAACTTCGCGGTGCTTGCGGATTAATTTTGAAAGGAAACTAGGTTCCGGAACCGTGGATTTTTGTACCACTCTAAGTTTTGCCCACTGCCGCTGACGCGGGCAGATGCGGCTAGTCTTGCAAGTGACTTTCGTCTTCAAGATACGTTCATGTGAAAGAATTGTCATTACATCAACGCCTCCGCTCCATATAACATCAACGCCAGCTGCCGCACCAGGCGCGTACGCCTGCGCTGGATGGTCGAGAGCGACACACCTTCACGCAGCGCGATATCATCCAAAGGCACGCAGGAAAAATACGCCTGACGGATAAGGTCTACCGCCACTGCATCCTCGCTTGCTTCCAGCCTGTTCAAGATGCGGTCAATTTTATCAACTTCCGCCTGATCACGCGCCAGCTTAACCTCTACAGCCATAATACGTGCCTGCTGCTTCTCTTCGGGCGTCAGGCGAGAACTTGCGCCGCCCCAGCAGGTAATGTCTTTAGATTTTTCCGTGACACGCTCCGCCTTCAGGTCGCGGATATCAAGCTTGTACTGCTCAATGTTCGCGCGCAGCGTCGAGTAAGCATACAGCCTTGCTTCCGTCGCCTTGTAGCAGTCCTGCGGCTTAGGCTGGCTATTTAAGGCAGCCAGCGTTGCCACAACAGTATCATGTATCAGTTTTTTGTTGTCCACCTGCGCCACCTCCTATGTGTAAAAATAAATTCAGTAGCAGCTCAGAGTGGGGAGCAAGCAGCTCCCTCGCCTCCTGCTGAGTCACCGTCGCCTCGTTAGCCATGACCAGGCGCAGGCCGAAGCGTGCACTAGGCAGCAGCTCTGCTCCGGCAAAGCGTAGGCCGATGAGCTTAACATACAGCTTGTGATCATGGCGGGCAGCGCTTGGTAGCAGCTGCCCCCAGAACTCGCTGTCGGCACAATCAGGCCACGGATCACTTACCACGCTGCCTAAGCTTAACCAACCAGCCATGGATATACTCCCCCATCTTCTGACGCAGGTCGTCCGTCATCTCACAAATCGCCAGCGCCTCCTCGGAGCTGCGTGCGATACCGGCATTGGCACCCGCTGCCAACATCGCCAGCAGGAACACGCACTGCTGCAGCGTCGGCTTGCCGGTTGCCGTCTTGCACTCGATAAAGATTGCCTTGCCTGACGGATACGCTACGCCAGACAAATCGCTGTAGCCTTGCGGCGGTCCGCTCTTAAACCAGCGGCTGCGCTTGTTCTCGAGTTCGAGCGTCGCCTGCGTCGGCTGTGTGCGGTACAAATAGCCCTCGCCAACATTGACGCGGAAAATCTTGTGCCCTGCGGCAGACACCGCGACCTCAATCTCCTTCATAATTTGAGCTTCAGATTTATTCAAACTTTAACCTCCTGTATTCATCCTGACGCAGCAGGCGGATAGCTGCACTGCGGTACCGTTCCGGTACTGCCAGCCCCAGCTGCACCGCTTTGTGCAGCGACCAAGCAAACTTAAAAACCTTGCCATCAGCACGTTTGTGCGTAGCACGGAACAGCTCCAGCTGCGCCCATGACTTACACTCGATGTGTTTACTATACGGCATGCGCGCGACTTCCTGCAGGATGATGTCCTCCACGACCTCTGGACCTTCGCGCTCTTCCTTCTCCCATACGTAATGACAGAGAGGGCACTCGGTGACCGCTGACTTGACCACTGCGAAGCACACCGGGCACTGCTTGACACTGAGCTCCTGCTTTTTCTTCTTGGCTTTGCTTTCCAGCGACCACTCTCGCACGTCATCCGGCAGACCGTGCCGGGTGAAATTGCCAACATGGTCCAGGATCAGCGCAACCTTATCCGGATTGTTGGGATTGGTGCGCATGGAGCGCATCGACTGCTGGATGTGCAGCGTGAGCGACTTGGTAGGCCGCATCAGGACCACGCAATCGCAGTCAGGCACGTCGAAGCCCTCACCAAACAAATCAACATTGCAAAGGACCGTGACCTCGCCACGCCGGAACCTCTCTACGGCGGCCTGTCTTTGCGCCTGTGGCGTTGTACCATCAAGGTGCATAGCATTGATGCCCTGCTCCCGGAAAGCGGCCGCTGTGCCCTCGCTGGTGGCGATAGACGAGCAGTACACGATGGTCTGCTTGCCCTTGGCCAGCTGCAGCCAGTTCTCAACAGCACTGCCAAAGATGGCACGCTTATTCATAAGCGCTTCAATCTCAGCCTTGTCGTAGTCGCCGCGTTTAGTATGCAGCTTGCTGGCATCCGCCAGCTGCACGCCGTAATATTTGTACGGTGCCAGATAATGGTTCTGGATGAGCCATTCGGTACTCACTGACTCGATGAGCTCTTCAAAGACAGCCCCCAGACCACCCTCGTTCATGCGCTGAGGCGTGGCGGTAAAGCCTAAGACCACAGCTCCTGGAAAATGCTGCAGGATAGACAAATAACTCTGCGACAGGATGTGGTGCGCTTCATCAACCAGAATCAGCTTCGGCTCCGGAGTCTTTGCCAGCCTGCGGCAGACCGTCTGCACCATGCCTACGGTACAGAGAGAGAAGTCTACGCCGCACGCCGTGAAGGTATTGGTAATCTGCTGGCACAGCTCTTTGCGGTGGACCACAAACAGCACCCTGTTACCGCGTGCCGTGGCGCTGGCAGCGATGTTGCCCTGGATAACGGACTTGCCACCGCCGCAGCCCAACACTGCACACACGCTGTGCCGCCCCTGACCGATTGCCCTGCGGATATTATCCACCAGCTCCTGCTGGTAGGGACGCAGCGGAATCATTTTACCGTAGGCTCCCACTTGTCGCAGCCATCGCAATGGTCGCAGGCGCTGGTATCGCGATTAGCGCAGTCATTGCACATCGGATCACGCAGCTGCAGGGGACGGTGGCAATCCTGCGGAATGGCTTTAACATCGATAGTCGCTTCATCAACCTCCTGCTCTGCGAACATGTCCTGCTCACTGCCGCAAGGCTTCAGGACGAACTCCCCGAGGTCTTCGTCGTATTCCAGATACGTGTTAGGCAGGGAGACAGCACCGGCATTCTCCAGCTTCTCCGTGTAATTGGCGGTAGTTTTATGTTTGAACAGCGGTACAGAAATGTCCTTACCCATTGTTTCGGAATAGGTTTCGGTCAGGCTGACGGACAGCTTCATGCTGATAGAGCCATCAGCAATACGGCCAGCAAAGAGCTTCTCCAGAAGCTGCTGCAGGAGCTCATCGAAATCGGCCTTCATGCCCTTAAAGGTGTCAGACTCCAGATTCAACATCAGGTATTGCTTATTCATTGTTTTGTCCCTCCAGTTTGATGGCAGCCTGCAGATAAGCGACCGCAGATTCCAGATAATCAATATCACCGGAGCACTGCCAATCATTAATGGCAAACAGTGCATTATTTACGTTTGTATTTTGTGAATCATTCAATGCTTTTTCCATTGTTTTCCCTCCTTTTCCGGTTTAGCGAACCTTTTAGGTTAGCTAGATAACCTTTTAGATAACCTTCTCAAGCCTTGGAAACCGCATGGTTGAGCGGTTTTTGAATTTTAGCTAACCTAGCTAACCTTTTTCTGAAAGAGTATCCTATATATTTTTTATTACTTTAGAACTTAAGATTTTGGGAAATTAGAGCTTACATACGTATATATATATTAGGTTAGCTAGGTTATTAGGTTAGCTAAGGTCTTAACAGCCGCATGGTTGAGCGGTTTTTTTAGCTAACCTTTAGCTAACCTAGCTAACCTTTCACATAAAGAGCCACATAATTTGCTCTAACATGATTCAAAGTATAAAGCCCGAAAAATTTTCCTTGTTTTGTTTTCAGCAGATGACCGGCTTCAGCCCATTTTTTCTTTAAAGCAGCATAGTCAAACCCTTTCTTTTCTAATTCTTCCTCAAGGATTGTCTTGTTGATCATGATTACGCCATCGTTTCTACGTCTGCCCCAATAGGCATATCCGGCAAAATCGTGAAATTCAGTATCGAATTTGTCGGCATTGGCGCCGATGACGTCAACAATAAGGTTAAACGCCCGCTCACTTACATCAACCTCAGCCTTGCTCTTCACAAAGCCAATAATATCCTGCGGAGTCAGGATGTCGGCAGGATCATCAAAGATAGCCTTGCTCGCAATAGAATCTGCCTGCAGCATGAGAGCCATCGCCATGGCCTGCTTCTCGGTCGTATCTGTTACTTCCAGCACCAGACGCATGATTTCATTGTAATCAGCCGCAAGGTTCTTCCCTTCCAGAGCTTCAATAAACGCCCTGCCAGCACAGCCAAAGTGCTGCGTAATGAAATTCACAATAGCATTACCATTGCTGATTATCTGCTGGTCACATTCAACTTCAATTACGCGGTTTTTTACACCGCCACCAGACTGACTCTTCGTGCATGGCTCTTCACCAGTAAAAACAAAGCTGTTCAGCCAGGACTTCTGCCTCTGGAAGGTCGCATTCGTCATGCGTCCGCGGTCAAGACCTTCAGTGACACGCATGATCAACGTATCATAATTCTCAAATCTTGACTTGATTGTCTGCAGCTCGTCACCGAAAAACGGCAGGTTACGCAGGATAGACGCTGTGCTCATCATGCTGTTGACCGTCATATTCATGGTCCGCACCAGCTTGCCCATGGCGGGATTGCCCCAGATGCTCGCAGCCACCATCATAGCTACAGTTTTACCGGAGCCGGTGCCGCCCCACAGATGCAGAACGAATGGCAGCGCCGCTACCTTCTCCACCAGCACGCTGGCAAAGGATGCCGCAAGGATCAGCCGCATATAGAGGTTTTTCCGAAGCGGCGCCACGTAGGTTACCCACTCCTCAAGGGTGCCGCGGCTCGTTACCGATTGGATGAGCGGCTTATATTGGTCCTCGCAGTCCAGCTTCACCTCGTCAGAATAGGGAACAAAGCCGGCATCGGACCAGCCCATGTGGTCAATCGACTTTACCCGCGGCAGGATGTCCGGGTTCATAGCGATGACATCTGCCAGATACTTCACCAACAGACCGGCGTTGTCGCTGTTGACTTCAACGCCATTGTCTGCCAGCAGGATTATTTTGTTTTTGTTGGCCAGCACAGAACGCGGGACCACCATGCTCTGCCAGCCGCCATTTTTAAAATACGCAAGCCGGATTTTTTCCGTTTCATCCTCCACGTTCACCAGCAGCTCCGTCGGCATGATGGGGATGGGGCTTGCGTATTCGTTTTTATATTCTGTCCCGACCTGTACCGCTCGATACACGCCATTAATTGATGTGTTCCAGTTACCACACCGCAAGGCAAACAGCTGCTGCGGGAATTTTGTCAGATTATCTGACCTGATTCCCTTAGCTGCCTGCTGCTGCAGGTACGCTTTCCAGCACGCCTCAAACTCTCTCTTGCAGCACAGCTCGCCTGCCCGGAACCGTGCCATGGAAAGCACCTGCTGCCGTTTGGATGGCTCTGTGACCGCCGCTATTGCCTCTAGGAGCGCTTCGCTTATAAGGCTGAACCTGTCGCACCCTTCAAAAAATTCTCTGTCCAGAGAGAGCACCACAGGCCACTTGTAGCCTTCGATAGCTTCGGCTGTGCCGCCAGCTGCAAAGTAGTCCGCAATGTCGCCTTTAGGCGGGCACTCCGGCCATAGCTTAGTGATGTCTAGGACCTTTGCGCCTTGCCAGGCTGCAGCATAATCGGAACCCTTCTCGTCATTGTCGGGAATGACGATGCGCTCTGCATAAGATTCCAGCAGTGCCTTGTCCGTCGCGCTCAGCTTGATAGCCTTCTGGGCTCCGGTATTGCTCGTGGTTGCCAGTAGACCGGCAGACGTCATTGCGTCGGCGCATTTCTCGCCTTCAACGATGTACAACTTTGTGTTCCGATGTTGTGCTAGTAAATCTAAGTTATATAAGTTGTTACATCCTTCAGGCTTGGTATACACCGTGCGCCCTTCGGCATTGATATATGCAAAGCTGAACACCTTGTGCCCATCAGCCCATTTGCGGCGGCGCTTGTAATAAGCTTCAGTGCCGTCCGGGTTCCTGTAGACGTGGCGGTAATCCTCAACAGGCTTTGCCGTCTTATAATCTACAGGCTCCGGTTCGGCAGGCTTTGCGCCCAGACGGCGGAATTCTCTCAGGATGTCCGTGCCGGGAGCGTTGCACTTCTAGCAATAGACCAGCAGCGTGCCGTTTTTCTCGTCGATATGCAGGTGCCCTGCTTTGCCACATAAGGGACAGGTAGCAGTAATATGGGAGCCTTTTTGTTTGGCTCCCACAAGGTAAGGACGGATATCGTCAAGATGCAGCTCAGAACGGGATTTCTGCATCATTTACATTGCTGAAAGGTGTGTAGGACGTAGGAGCTGCATTATTAGCCGGAATCTCGCCTTCATATTTTTTGATAGGCGGCACCTTGAAATCGCCCTTTTGGATACGCTCTACAGAACATACGGTGTGCACCTTAAGTCTTACGTTCAATTTGCCGTTCCAGACGTATTCTTCTTGTCCAAGTACAGCGCCGACGACCATACCACAGAACTGCTGCTCATTGCCATTAAAGCGGTCTGCTACAAAGCTAGCGTTGCCGCTCTTTTCCAGCGCCACCAGGAACGATTTGAAGAAGCCACGCGCAGAATCTTTATAGCTGCGGATAAAGCTGAACAGCGGGATTTTGTCACCGCTGCGTTCCTTGCGCTGGCCATAGTAACCAATAAACTGCTCGTTGGCCTTGTCTGCTACGCCGGCGATGTCGCAATAGATTTTCAGGTACTCCTTGTCTGCATGGTCTTCTACAGAGCAGATGGCCAGTACATAACCGCCAGCAGGCGGCGCTGCGTAGCCTTCACTCGCAGCTTCAACATTTCCCCAGTTAAGCTTTTTCATTTTTATTTGCCTCCTTGTTAAATCCATAATACTCGCGGATAGCCGTATCAACAGCCTTCAGGTCATTGTCAATCTTAGGTGCGAACATCTCCATCGGTGACTTCGCGGGAGTGAAACCATCGCTCTGCGTGGTAAACCAATGCGCCTTACCGTCGGTCTCAGCCAGCAGCACGATGCTGAACAGGCCCTCTAGAGTGAGCTGATTGTCCAGCATCTTGCCCGAAGTTTTGGCTTTGATGTGACCAGTATCATCGCACTCCGTGTGATGCAGGAGATACACGATAGTATCATCGGTCGTATGGTCGCGGATCAGCGCCAGCAGATTGTAGAAATTCAACGCACAGTCGGTAAACTTCTGATACCCGGTCTCCTTCGCGCGAGCAAACATGTTGAACGCCATGAGGTACTGCGAGTCATCGATAACGTAGCAGCGCAAGTTGTTCTTCACCAATGTTTCCTGGATGACCTGATACGTCGCATGATTTACGACCTTCAGCCGCTTCTTGAACGGCAGTGGCTTGCTCGCCACATTGAACACACCAACCTCCGTCGGCTCAAAGTTGCGCAAGCTCGTGGACTTGCCAGAGCCGGACGCGCCTAAAATCAATACAGGCATTCCCATAAAATCACTCCTTACTTTAAAGTCATATTCAACTTCTGAATAACTTCAGCGCCAGGAATCTCCATGCCAGCTTTAATGGCCTTCTTGATTGCCGTTTTGTCAGCATCAATGGTCACCTTCGTGCGCTTGAACTCATCAGGCACTGTATCAATATTCAGCACGTTGCAGATTTCAGACTTGCGCCAGCTAATCTTGCAGCGGGGAGTCTCAAACTTCTCACCATACAGCACGCCGGCCAGATAGCCTTTACAACGGTCAATTTCACGCTCTTTAGCAGCTCTGCGTTCACGCATTCTTTTTTCTTCTGCCTCATAAGCAACGGCCTCAGCCATTAAGTTTTTGATATAGCAGCACATGCCTTCAATCTTTTGGCCACGCTCCATCTGCAGAGCTTCAAACTGCTGCAGGTCGAAAATTTCACCGTCTTCGGTGTCAACCACATGCTCTGCGTCCAGCTGGATGCAGCCTTTAATTTTTGTGTCAAGTTCGTACAAGCTCATTTTTCTTACTCCTTCGGTACCAAGGTAAAGAATTTAATGCCATTCGACATAACAGACAAGCAATCATACTCTTCCGTATGTCCTTCCAGTTTGATAATGCAATTAGTGAACAGCTTCCAGAAGGCATCCTTGCTCATCTGTACTTCCGCCACGCCACCAAAAGTATCCCAACTGAAACCAAGAATAACGCGTTCGTTTTCCTGAATACTGTTCAGTTCTTTGAGTTCAGAATCAAGAATCTGAAGCAGGAACGAAACAGTACGAATCTTATTATCAATATTTGCATCCATATTTTTTACCTCTTTTCTGTATTGGTTTGAATTGTTTATACATAGCCCTGCAATAAGGGCACGCATACGGTTCTTTTACAAAGCGGCTCACTATCCATTCTTGACCGCAAAACATGCAGTCTACGTAATGGACGCCACGGTCATCGGTTCTCATTTACGGCATCCCCAGTATATTCATTATTACTTCCTCCCTAAAATGTGTTATAATAGGAGATAGATTGGTATCTATCCATCTTTACGCCCGCCAGTGCTGCTACGCTGACGGGCGTTTTTCTTTTACTCATCTGCGCACCTCGATTGGGATGAGAATAATATCTCCCGGCTGCAGACTGTCTTTAATATTGCTGATTTCCTTCGTATAATGGATAACCTCGCGGATATCGCGGCTATCTCCTTCGCGCTCCATTGCAGAGCCAACGAGATGCCAAAGCGTGTCACCCTCGCCAGCGGTTGTCTTGACAACAAATTTTTCAACCGGCCGGCTGTAATCATACGCCGCCCAAACGCAGCAAGCTGCAAGCAAAGCAAACAATACTTTTTTCATATCTACAACTCCTTGACATTAAACGGATCTGTTACATCCTTGCCGTCATACTTGCTAAGGAACTCTTCCAAAGATTCCCGGCGGCATTTAAGGTTGCCAAGCTTCATAAATCTCAGAAGCCCGGATTTGTTGAGCTTATAAACGTAGTCAACATTGCATTTCAGCAGCTTGCTTACTTCTGCAACAGTCAGTAGCTCGATACTTGCCATAATTTTTACCTCCCTTTACTGCTCTAACTGCTATAGCAGTTCTTTAACATCAACATTTAAAGCCTTGGCAATTTTTCGTAATGTACTTACTCTTAAGTCGCCGCCCTTTTCAACAGCATCAATGCTCTGATATTGCATTCCGGTTTCCTTGGCAATGCGATATTTGCTAATGCCTTTGGCTAATCTGATTTGTTTCAGTTTAATCACTGTTTTTTCACTCCTTTTCTACATATTGTGATTTTACTTTTTAATCAAAGTCTATATATTGTGGTATAATCTATATATAGTGTTTGAACGGAGTGCCATTCCGTATCCTATCACTAAATATCGGACAGAGAGGAGATGAAAACAAATGAACGTACAAATCAAATTCAAAAATGATAAATTCGCAAATGTTGAGAATCTAAAAGAAGTTTATTCCGGACGCAAAAACATTCCTGAACCTTATGATGGTCTGCTTGTTCCGGACTGTGCCTTAACCTTTGTTGGTGACGCCACGATTTGTTGCAACAGCAACGACGTTTTGTTTATCACCATCAAGTAACATCTGATTAACCTCTAGAAGCAAGTCTATGTTTACGCATGAGCTTGCTTCTATTTCATTTATGCCTTTAGTAAGCTGTTTGATTTCAGCAAGGCTTGCCGAAGGCATTTTTGCTTTTATTGTCAACATTTGGTTTTTCACCTCCGTGATATAATAGACCTTATAGAAAGGTGGTGATTATTGTGATTTGTAATATTTGTGGTAACGAAATTCTTGATGAAAGCCATGCTGAAAATCATTTAAAATTTCTTGCAGCAGCGGCAAAATGCGGATATTCCTATACTTATGCTGAGAGAGAACGAATAAAGCGTACTCGCCGAGAACAGCTAAGCAACAAAAGTCTTTCACTGAGTCAGCGTATAGAAGCTGCTGAAGAAGTTATGAAAATATTGTTTTTCAGGAACATGATTTCTTTAGAGGAAATAAATTTTGCAATTCCTGAAAAAACATATTTTGCAAAGCTGCTTCATCAAAAGTCATTCTTAGAAAGCTTTGGCGAAGACGTTCATTCTGTTTTAGTTAAGCGTTACGGTTCTTTGCCTGGTCTTGAAGATGGGAAAACACATCAATGAGGCCTTCACGAAGTTTAATTTTATCTTCACTCGAAAGCTGCAATGTACGATCATCACTACCGTTCTTCATTGCAGCTTTTGCTGTAAACGGAATAAGATACTCAAAGATTTTTATAAGGTCATACATTGCAAGTGTCACAAGCTCAGAGTCCAATAAAACCGTATCAGTAATATGTTCAGATACGTGCCAAATTAAATTACGGGCATAACACATTATTTCAGGATCCACATCTCCCCAAGACCGTTTTTCGTACGGTAGCATCAGCTTGCTGGGAGCTTCTCTGAATCTTTTAGGCGTTTTAAAATCCATCTTTCCTCACCTCCCCATCTTCCGATAACACCTGCAGCACCCCATCACGCGGGTGCCGTTTTCATAATAGGCCGTGGCAACGGTCTGCACCGGAAAGTATTTTTTTAAAACCTTTGTGACACCGTGTTTCGTCAACGGCAGCAGGTTCTGCTCCATGCACCATTTGGTGTAAGAGCTGTAAAAATACTGAATCGGCGTGTCACGTTCCAGCGAGTCGTACACGCTGGAGATGTACTGGTACGCGGCCTGCTCTGCCTCAGTAATATGCGCCGGCATCAGCGGCATCATTCCTTCGAGGTCGAGGGAAAGCACCTTCGCCACCAACGGCAGGCGTTCTCGGCGGCAGCTTGCGATGATGGCTGCAATGCGGATGCGCTGGTCAAATTCCAGCTGCGTGAAGTCCGTGGCAGGCTCATCGTTGATAGGAACCGCTTGCGCCATAGCTTCGTACTTTCCGGTCTTTCTGATTGCCGGAATGACTTCGCTTGTCACCCAGCGCTTGAATTCCTTTGCTTTGGGCATCTTGCTGGAGAGGATGAGAGAGTAAAGACCGCTTTCGTTGATAATGGTCATTTCACGGTTTTGACCTGACAGAACGATTCGTTCGGTCAGCTTGTCCTCATCATCAACATGGTCTCTAATTGCCTTAGGTGTATTACTATATCCAAGAATCTCTGCCACGTCCTTTCCAACGAACCACGGCTCCCCATTTTGCTGAATGGTACGAACCTGCCCAAATTCAGGACTGTTGAAAATTTGTAAGTTATTCATGTTATCCCTCCTCTAATTACTCGCTATCCGTAGCATTTATGCAACGCTATCAGCAAAAAAAATTTCCGAAGGATTGCTAATATCAGCAATTTTTGCAATCATATTAGCTTCTTCAACAGTAATAGGCGCCTTGCCATTGAGCTTTGCATTCATGCTTTTCACAGACAAATGCAGGGCTTTAGCCAATTTTACCTGAGTAATTCTTCTCTCTGCCAAAACGCCTCTCAATTTATTCAAGTCCAATTTACTTACCTCCTTAATATTTTTTGTTGCATTTCTGCTACGGTTATATAATACACCCTTCTGCAATACAAGTCAAGCAAAAATGCAACGATTTTTACTTTTTTCTTGTACTTTTGTTGCATTTATGGTATTATTCTACTAAAGGAGTTGACTACAATGAGTGAAAAAGAATTAACTGATTTAATCGAAAGAATAAAGGAAAGACGTTTAAAATTAGAAATGTCTTATCAAGATTTATCCGATGCTACTGGCATAAGCAAATCAACATTGCAACGTTATGAAACTGGTTACATTAAAAAGGTGCCTATCAATCAAATTGAAATTTTAGCTAAAGCTCTGCATACCACTCCTAGTTATTTAATGGGCTGGGATAATACTGTAACCGAAGCTACCTCCGTCCCCCTCACCCCCCGCGATGAACGCCAAATCGCCGCCGACCTCGAAAAAATGCTTGCCGACCTCGACAGCAAAAACGCAATGGCTGCCATGGGCGGTACCGTTGAAGATGATGAAGACAGAGAACTCCTGAAAGCAAGCCTGCAGGCTACCATGCGACTGGCAAAGAAAATCGCCAAAGAAAAATACACTCCTAAAAAATATCGCCACGAAGAGGAATAATATAATGGATATCAAGGCTGCTGTGAAGCAGCTTACACATAAGCACAAAACAAATAACCCCTATGAGCTGGCGCAGCTGCTGAACATCATCGTCATGTACGCAGAGCTTGGCAGCACATGGGGCTACTACACTACATATAAGCGTTCCAAGTTTATCATCATTAACCAGAACATATCCGAAGAATTGCAAGCATACACCTGCGCCCATGAGCTCGGACACAGTGTTTTACATAAAGGCGTATCGACGCCATTCCTCAAAGCCCACACCCTTTTCAGCATAGAGAAAATAGAACGGCAGGCCAACACCTTCGCCGTGGAACTGCTCCTGCCGGATGAGCTGCTGCAGCAGTACCCGGAAACTTCCATCCACCGCCTTGCTGACATGGTAGGCGTGCCGATGGGGCTGGAAGTGCTGAAGAAGTAAAATAGAACTTGGCAAAAACAGCCATTTTTACCAAAGACGTTAGGTGTCTTTTGGAAAACGTGCCTTTTTTACCAAAGACGTTAGGCATAAAAAAATACCGCCAGCGCAAGGCTGACGGCGGAGAAGAACTTAGTTATAAATTTATGAAAGCGAGGGATTGAATAATGCAAAATACATGGAAAGATATTGTAAAAGACTTTCCAACTACACCATTTTTATTCGTAGGTTCCGGACTCACACGCAGATATTTCGACCTGCCAAATTGGGAAGAACTCCTAAAGCATTTTGCCGCTATTATTTCCGATGATTCATTTATCTTTCAACGCTATATGCAGGAAAACGATAAAGATTATGAGAAAATCGGCTCTGCCATAAGTAAAGATTTTGATTCAAAATGGTTTAGAGATGCGTCCATAAGAACAAATGAAGAAGATGTTTATACCGCAGTTAAAGCAGGCGTTTCTCCCTTTAAGGCTGAACTTGCCCATTTCATCAAAACAAATTCCATTAAGAATGAAGCCTACACAGAAGAAATTGCATTGCTGCAGAAACTAACGGAAAATAACATCTCAGGCTTTATTACTACCAACTATGATACATTCATTGAAGATATTGCCGCAGGCTACAAAACATACAATAGTCAAGAAGAGCTTATATTTTCTCCTATTCAGGAAATGGCAGAAATCTTTAAAATACACGGTTCGGTTACTGATCCTGCCTCTATAGTCATTACTGCAGAAGATTATCAGGAATTCAATGATAAATGCGCGTATCTTGCAGCCAAGCTTTTGACTATTTTTATGGAATACCCTATTATTTTTATCGGTTATTCTATCACAGATAATGATATCCAGAAAATATTGTCTGCTATTATAGCCTGCCTTTCTAAGAAAAATGTTGATAAATTGCAAAACAGATTTATCTTCGTAAAGCGCAATGCTGCTATTACTGACGATATAAAAATCGGCACCTATTCCAAGGAAATAAACGGACAGGATATCTTCATGACGCAGCTCGAAACAAATAATTTCAAGCTGATATATGAACCATTGACCGAAAAGCAAGCTGCTATGCCTGTAAAACTACTAAGATTCTTCAAAGACCAATTTTATAATTTTACTTTAACTAATCAACCTAGCAAACATATCTTTGTCAACGCATTTGACCCAAATGTTCCTCTTGATCAGCTCTGTTGTTCTATTGGACAAAATAGCCAATTGGTAAAACGTGGTCTTGTCGGCATGAGCTTAGAACAATGTTACAAAGCTATTGTTTTCGATAATATTATCCCCTTTTCAGCAGATGATATTTTAGCATTTGCTATCCCTAATTTGCTATCACAAACTTCAAAACTACCATTATTCAAATTTTTAAAATCTGCAATTCAGCCACATTATGATATACAGCAAAAAATTTCATGTACAAAATTTGATGACTTAATCAGTACAAGTTTCAAAAAATACAGAGAGAATAAGTCTTTCAAAGACCGAAGCGTTAACGGTATAATTCAAGAATATACTAACGATGGTATTCTTGATCCAAGAGCCTTAGAGTATATTGCTTATCTATACGAAAACGAAATTAATGTTGACGAATTAGGGACATTTCTTGCCAATTATTTAACAGCTTTTCCAGAAACTCTTTCAAAAGAATTTACTAATTCGCAAATAAAAACCAATCTAAGACGGTTAATTAGAATATATGACTTTCTAAAATACCACGATTAAAAAGAGAAAGACCTCGAATAAGTGAATAACAATAATCCACCTTTCGAGGTCAATCTACCGAATCGTAATTTAATTATAAACTAACATTATGAAGAACCCGGAATCTAGTACCTAACAATAAGCTACCGCATCCAAAGTTCCTCTGTATGTATATTATACTATACCACCTTAAAAAGTCAATTCTAATTGATTTTATTTCTTATTAAAAAAAATCCCCCGGTGCTACCAGCACCGAGGGACCTGCAAGAACGTGCTACCAACACGCTCAACGTCATCAACCCTAGAACCAACAAGAGCTGATTACCTTTTTATTATATCAGCTCTGCTCAAAAAATGAAAGGAGCTGATTTTTTATGTCAACATTAAACGTAACAAAACGCGGCGATAAATGGCAGTACCGTTTCGAAGCTGCTTCCGTCGACGGCAAGCGTAAGCGTGTTTCCAAATCCGGCTTTAAAACGAAAAAGGAAGCCGTGGAAGCCGGAACCAGGGCACTGGCAGAATACAACGAAAGCGGTCAGACTTTCAATCTTTCCAGCATTTCCGTTGCGGATTATCTGGACAGCTGGATTGACTCTTACTGCAAAATGAACCTCAAATATAACACCCAGCTTGGCTATCTTTATACTATCGAAAATCACCTGAAGCCCAGCCTAGGAATGTACCGGTTAAAATCCCTCACCCCTTCCGCCGTTCAGGAATTCGTAAATGCTCTGAAGCTGCGTGGCCTCAGCAGGGCAAGCATCGTCGGTATCTTCTCCACGCTCTCTGCAGCGCTGGATTATGCTATTGAGCCGTTGAAGTACATCCAGTATAATCCATGCAATAACGTAAGAATCCCCAAGGATACGGCACCCAAGAAGGAAACCCGGTACATCATTACAACGGAGCAGTTTAAGCAGATTATAGAGCGCTTTCCGGAAGGCTCTAATTTTTATATTCCGCTTATGATCGGCTACTATACCGGCGTAAGAATTTCCGAATGCTTCGGCCTTACTTGGAATGATGTCGATTTTGATAATCAGACTATAAGTATCAGCAAGGCTTTGCTTAAGCGCAACTGTGGCACAGATGTAAGGGAAGTCCTGAAGAAGAAGGGCAAGAAGGAAGAGAAAAGCGCCTGGTATTTCAACAGCACAAAAACTTTCAAATCCAACCGCATCATCAATATCGGTGATACTCTCTGCGCTGCATTAAAAAAGGCTTATGACCGGCAAATGGCCAACAAAGCCTTCTATGACGAATACTACACAAAAATCTACAAAAAGCCGGAGCAGGACGAGAAGGGCGATACAATTTACCGGCTCATAGAAATTGAAGCCGGAGTGCCCTGCCCTCTTGAATCCGTGGATATGATAAACGTAAGAGAGAACGGCCAGATGCTGAGCATGGACAGCATGAAGTACTGCAGCCGCGCAATCCACTATGAGCTGAAGATAAATTTCAACTACCATTCACTGAGGCACACACATGCTACAACGCTTATAGAGAACGGCGCCAATATAAAGGACGTGCAGGAGCGGTTAGGCCACTGCAATATAGAAACAACGCTTAACACGTATACCCACAATACCGACTACCTGAGAAATCAATCAGTAGAAATTTTTGAAAAGGCGGTTCATAAATAGCAAAAAAGGCGCCCAGACAACAAATTACTGTTGCCTGGGCGCTTTGTTTTTTGCTATTAAATTGTGGCCATCTAAAATTTTCGGCCACACGAGGGCCACAAATTACAGTTTTTCACCCCTCTGAAACCCTTAAAATGCCGTATTCATGCGGTTTAACAGCACCACAGTTTCCACATGGCTCGTCATCGGGAACATATCCACTGGCTGCGCTACAATCGCCTTATACCCATGCTGCTCCATAAACGCCAAATCACGTGCCAAGGACGCAGGATTGCAGGACACATAAACAACGCGCTCAGGCTGCACCTCGGCAATCGCTGCCAGCACCTTCTGCTCGCAGCCCGCACGCGGAGGATCCACTACCACAACGTCCGGACGCACGCCGCCTGCAAGCAGCTTCGGCAGCTCCACAGCAGCATCACCGCAGATAAATTCCGCATTAGCGCATTTATTTTCTTCTGCATTTTTCTTGGCGTTTTCAATCGCAGGCGCTACAATCTCGATACCATAAACCTGTTTGGCGTGACGTGCAAGATACAGAGAAATCGTACCTGTACCGCAGTAAACGTCCACCACGGTTTCCTTGCCGCTCAGCGCCGCAAACTCCAGCGCTTTGTTATACAGCTTTTCTGCCTGCTCGCTGTTCACCTGGAAGAAGGCCTGCGCGGAAATATGGAAGCTCAGGCTGCCCAGACTGTCCTTAATCGATTCCGGTCCGTACAGCACGCGCGTCTTGCTGCCCATGACCACGTTCGTCTGTTTTTTGTTGATGTTCTGCACTACGCTCACAAGTCCCGGAACATGGCGTTTCAGCCATTCAATAAGCACGCCGCGGTGCGGAATGTCATAGCCAGAAGTAATAATAACCGCCATCACTTCGCCGCTGTGTACGCCCACGCGTCCCATAATATGGCGCACAAGTCCCTTGCCTGTCTTTTCGTCATAGGCGCTGATGTTATAATGCTGCATCCAGGTGCGCACTGTTTTCATAATTGCATTGTTCGCCTCTTTGGAAATCATGCAGGCATCCGTATCTACGACGCTGTGTGTTGCCGTCGCATAACAGCCTATCTGCAGCACACCTTCAGCATCCGCTGCCGCGGGGAACTGCATTTTGTTGCGGTAGCTCCACGGCTCCGCCGCCCCCAACACCGGCAATGCCTCTAAATTAAGATGTCCGATTCTGGTGAGCGCATCCTGCACCTGCTGACGCTTGCACTCCAGCTGTCCCTTGTAGCTCAAATGCTGCAGCTGACAGCCGCCGCATTCCTTATACACCGGACACGCAGGCTCCACACGCTCGGCAGATGCTTTGACAATCTCCTCCAGCGCACCAACTGCATAGCTTTTCTTCACCAGCGTAATAGTTACGCGCACCTCTTCCTCCGGCAGCGCGCCTTTGACAAAGACTGTAAATCCTTCATACTTGCCAACGCCCTCGCCGCTGCTGCCAAGACCATTGACAGTTAACGTAATATTATCCCCCTGTTTTACAGGAATTATCTGCTTCATATATTTCCACCTGACTTTTTCGATTTTATTGTATATATATCTAATTATATCACAAAAACAGCCTGCAAAGAAACAGCAGCATGCTAAGATAATGCTTTACATCAATTCCGCAGCCTACATAACGCCAAAATATCACTTTGCATCTTTCCTGTAATTGTGAGAAGTGTGCAACATTTTCTGTAAAGCTATATACTTTTCATATAACATAAGCTATAATTAAGTTAGGGACATTGAGTTTCCGGGTCTATAAAGGTTTTATTTTGCGAAAGGAGCGATGCACAATGACAGTAAAATTTTTAAAATGCAGTATTTGCGGTAATATTGTCGGCCTGATTCACGACGGCGGCGGTGAGCTTGTCTGCTGCGGCAAGCCAATGCAGGAGCTTGTTGCCAACACTGAAGACGCAGCGCAGGAAAAGCATGTGCCCGTAATTACCGTTGACGGCAGCACTGTGCGTGTAGCTGTAGGCAGCGTGGAGCATCCCATGATTGAAAAGCACTACATCCAATGGATTTATCTGCAGACAACTCATGGCGGTCAGCGCTATATCTTAAAGCCCGGTGACAAGCCGGAGGCTGTTTTCGCTATTGCCGAGGGTGCAGCTCCGCTCGCCGCTTATGCTTATTGCAATCTGCACGGATTGTGGGCGGCAAAGCTGTAACAGCTGATGCCTTACATTCATAAAACACTTCTTTTCTCAGTATCGGAGTCCCGACCGACAATGGTCAGGGGCTCCGATGCTTTTTTATTACTCAAAAAGCTAAAAAATAAAACCGGCCTCCGACAGCTATATGTAATAGCATATCAGAGACCGGTTAAATTACAAAAACAATCACGCCAGGCTTATGGTCTTAAGCCCCAAAGGCTGTTAAAAAGCACAGCGAGAGAATTATTTTTCTACCCACAGGCCTTTTTCGTCTTTTTTGTAGCCAGCAAATTCGATTGCCAACGCAGCCATAACCTTGGTTGCGTCCTTGATCTGTACGTTCAGCTCTTCTGCGCGGATGAAATCATCGTGGCACATTTCGCTGGGGTTTTTGCTGGTGAGCAAAACGTATTCGTTCTGCATTTCTACAAGTGCTTTTGCTTCTGCATTAAATTGTTCCATTAGACTAATCTCCTTAGTTTTTATTATTGTACGATAACGCTCAGGTCACCTACAGCATGGGTAATATCCTTAACTGCTGCCAAGAGTGCCAGACGGTTGTTCTTCACGCGAACGTCCTCGTCCATAACCATAACGTCTTCGAAGAATTTGTTAATCGGGTCAACCAGCTTAACTGCTTCAGCCATAACTGCAGCATAGTCATACTTGGTTGCTGCAACCAGCACTTCCTTGCTGGCTGCCATAGCAGCATTGTGCAGAGCGCCTTCAGCTTCAACTGAAAAGAGCTGCGGGTTGATTGCAGATTCTTCTTCAATCTTCTTGCACAGGTTAGCAACACGGGTTGCAGCCTGAATCAGTGCCGGAGCCTCTGCGGAAGCAACAAAGCTGTTCAGAGCCTTAGCACGGGCAACAAGATCGGTGAAATCGTCGTTCATCTGGTCAGCCAGAACTGCGTCAACTACGTCATAACGGATGCCCTGATCCATCAGCATATTGCGCAGGCGCTGTTTCATGAACTCAGCAATCTGCGGTACGAGCTTTTTGGTGTCCTCTGCCGGGATATTCAGCAGGTACAGAGCGCCGGCGATAACCTTGTACAGGGATACATGGTAGTTGCCGTCCAGTAAAATGTTGATGATGCCCAGAGCCTGACGGCGCAGTGCGTACGGATCCTGAGAGCCGGTCGGAGCCAGACCGCGGCTGAAGGTAGCGCAGATGTTGTCCAGTTTATCGGCAATACCGGTCAGACGGCCGATATCGGTAGTCGGCAGCTCGTCACCGGCAAAGCGCGGCAGATAATGCTCGTAAATACCCAGTGCAACCTCAGGAGCTTCACCGTCGAGCTTAGCATATTCGCGGCCCATAACGCCCTGCAGCTCGGTGAATTCGATAACCATGCCGGTTACCAGGTCGCATTTGCACAGCAGAGCGGTGCGCTCCAGCTTTTCTTTATCAACCTTGGCATTGATAGCCATAGCCAGCATATCAACAGCCTGTACCAGACGTTTGCTCTTATCGTTCATATTGCCCAGGCCTTCCTGGAAGGAAACAGTTTTGAGTTTTTCCAGACGGTCAGCCAAAGTTTGTTTTCTGTCTTCGTTGAAGAAGAATTCAGCGTCGCTCAGACGTGCACGCAGTACGCGCTCGTTACCGTGAGCAACGATTTCCAAATGCTCCTTGCCGCCGTTGCGGACGGTGATGAACTTGTTCAGCAGGGAGCCGTCCTCTGCCAGTACCGGGAAGTAACGCTGATGCTCTCGCATCGGGGTGATGATGCATTCCTTCGGCAGAGCAAGGAATTTTTCTTCGAATTTGCCGCACAGAGCAGTCGGCCATTCTACCAGATAGTTTACTTCCTCCAGCAGGTCTTCATTGATTTCTGCATGACCGCCTTCGGCAATTGCCAGGTCAGTAACCTGTTGACGAATCAGCTCACGGCGAGCGTCCTGGTCAACCATTACATAGTTGTCATACATAACCTTTTCATAGGAATCAGCATCAGGGATTTCTACAGCGCCGATGGTGCCGATAGCAGCGGAAGCTACAGCGTTCTTAGCCTTACTCTTTACAGTGTCGAACAGAGCCTTGGCAGCATCGCCGATGGACTCATGAGCTTTAGCGTTATCCAGTGCGGAAGGACGCAGGAAGCGGTGACCGCGGCTGAATTTGCCGGATTTTACGCCGGTAATTTCAACAGGGATAACTTCATCGCCGAACAGTGCAACCAGCCAACGAATCGGACGGACGAATTTGAATTCATGATCTGCCCAACGCATGTTTTTCGGGAAGTTCAGGCTGGTGAGGATATCAGTCAGCAGGCCCGGCAGCAAATCCTTAACCGGTTGGCCTGCCAGATGCTTAACAGCATATACATAATCATCGCGAACAACGAGCTCTTTTACGTCAACTCCTTGGCCGCGAGCAAAGCCGATAGCTGCTTTAGAGGGAGCGCCGCTTACGAAAGCGATTTTTGCGGAAGGACCTTTAGCCTCAACAGTGCTGTCCTCCTGAGCCTCGGCAACGCCGCTGGCAATGAAGGTCATACGACGGGGAGTGCCATAGGTTTTAACTGCTTCGAAGGGAATGCGCAGCTCAGTCATTTTCTTTTCTGTCAAATCCTTTAATTGTGCCAGAATGGCAGGCATAAATTTCGCAGGAATCTCTTCTGTACCGATTTCAAAAAGTAATTTTTCCATTATTTATTCTCCCCTTTCTTGAGCAGCGGGAAGCCCATTTCTTCACGTTGTGCTACATAAGCCTTTGCACACAGGCGGGCCATCGCACGTACACGGCCGATGTAGGCAGTACGTTCACTTACGCTGATTGCTCCGCGGGAATCCAGCAGGTTGAATGCATGGGAGCATTTCAGAACGTAATCATAAGCAGGACGGATATAACCAAGCTCAATAACGCGCTTAGCTTCTGCTTCATATTTGTCGAACAGGTCAAACAGCAGCGCGGTGTCTGCTACCTGGAAGTTGTAGAAGGATTGCTCTACCTCGTTGGTGTGGAAAACGTCACCGTAGGTAATGTCGCCAACCCATTGGATATCGAATACGTTTTCTACGCCCTGGATGTACATAGCCAGACGCTCCAGGCCGTACGTGATTTCAACGGTAACAGGCTTAACGTCAATGCTGCCTACCTGTTGGAAGTAGGTGAACTGGGTGATTTCCATACCATCCAGCCAAACCTCCCAGCCAAGGCCCCAAGCGCCCAGAGTCGGAGATTCCCAGTTATCCTCTACAAAGCGGATATCATGCTCCTCCTGATGAATGCCGAGCTCAGCCAGGCTCTGCAGATACAGCTCCTGAATGTTTTCCGGAGAGGGCTTAACGATAACCTGGAACTGATGATGCTGGAACAGACGGTTTGGGTTATCACCGTAACGGCCGTCAGCCGGGCGGCGGGAAGGCTCTACGTAAGCCACACGCCAGGGCTCAGGTCCGAGTACGCGTAAAAAGGTAGACGGGTTCATTGTGCCTGCGCCTTTTTCGATGTCATAGGGCTGTGCCATAATGCAGTTTTGGCCTGCCCAGAATTTTTGCAGCTTCAAAATAATTGTCTGAAAATCCATGTTTTACCTCCTATATTTGTTACAAAGACGGCAATGGCAGCAGCTTGGTCCGAAAAACAAAAAGCACCCGCGTCCCCGTAACTTAAATGTTACAGGGACGGAGTGCATACAGCTCGGACTCCGCGGTTCCACCCTGCTTGACTGCAAAAAATGCAGCCCGCCTCAATCAATATACTTTTACAGCTCCAAAGTGCCTTCATCCGCCTTTGCCGCCTTGCACTGTCACGGCTCGCTGAGGTTGCAGACTACTACTCTTCTTCTTAGCTTAACTGTTAGTATATAAAATGCAGCGCTTTTTGTCAAGTGCGGCAAATAATTTTGTAAATAACGCTCACAAAAATGTATCATCTTTCACCATAACAAAATGCCCCCACGCGAACGCGCAGAGGCATTATTGCTTCAAGTTGTCAGGTTAATATAAATTAAGCGGCTATTATTTCTTTTCGATGAGCTTCAGCGGAGCAGAAATCTTAGCTTCTACTTTTTCGCCTTTAGCAGCTTTAACAGCTACTTCCAGACCTTGCTGGCCCATGATTTCCGGCTGTTGAGCGATAGTAGCGCTCATAGCGCCGCTTTCTACAGCCTTTACGCCGTCAGCAGTGCCGTCAAAGCCAACGATGAAGATTTGCTTGCCAGCACTCTTAGCAGCTTCGATTGCACCCAAAGCCATTTCGTCATTCTGAGCGAAAATAGCTTTGATGTCCGGGTTAGCCTGCAGCATGTTTTCTGCTACAGTCAGGCCCTTGCTGCGGTCAAATTCAGCAGTCTGTTTAGCAACAACGGTCAGCTTGCTGTCAGCCAGCTTGTGGAAGCCTTCGCCGCGTTCACGGGAAGCGCTGGCACCGGGGATACCCTCCAGCTCAGCAACCTTAACCTTTTCGCCCAGCTTTTTGATAATGTAATCAGCAGCCATTTCGCCGCCCTTTACGTTATCGGAAGCAACCAGGCATGCTACATCACCCTGGTTAGCACTGCGGTCGAGGCAGATAACAGGGATGTTAGCCTTGTTGGCAGCCTTTACGGACGTAGAAATTGCATCAGAGTCAACAGGGTTAACCAGCAGAACGCTGATGTTTTGCTGCAGCAGGTCAGCAATATCATTAGCCTGCTTTGCAGGATCGTTCTGAGCGTCAACAACCTTTACAGTTACGCCCAGCTCCTTAGCCTTAGCTTCTACGCCTTTAGCCAGGGAAACGAAGAACGGATTGTTTTGAGTGGATACGGAGAAGCCAACGGTGATTTTCTTGTCGTTGCCTTTTGCAGCATCCTTCTTGTCGCTGCCGCCGCAGCCGACAATCATCATAGCCATTGCTACAATGCAGGTTAATACCAATAAAATTTTTTTCATGTGAGAAAATACCTCCCGGAATTAGAAATTACTATGCAGACAAAAACTTGAATTAATCAGGCTGCGGCTGAAAAGCACTGGATGGTGCTTTACGTCCGCATCACGCTTAGTTTTTCTTTCTGTCCATCAGCACAGCCAGCAAAATTACTATACCTTTGACAACTTGTTGGTAAAAGCTGGATACGTTTAAGATATTCAGACCATTGTTCAGAGTGCCGATAATCAGCGCACCGATAATGGTACCGAAGATGCGGCCCTTACCGCCGGAAAGACTGGTGCCACCCAATACTACAGCTGCGATAGCATCCAGCTCATAGCCGGTACCGGCAGTAGGCTGAGCACTGTTCAGACGGCTGGTAAGAATAGCGCCTGCCATACCGCAAAGGAAACCTGTTACGGTATAAGCAAATATTTTAATGCGGTTGATTTTGATACCTGCAATGAAGGAAACCTTCTCATTACCGCCGACAGCATAGGTTTTGCGTCCCAGCGGAGTTTTGTGCAGGATGAACCACAAAATGAAAAACATAATCAGCATCATAATAGCAGGAACCGGCAGACCGGCAACATAGCCCTGGCCAAATTCCAGGAATCGGTCATCCTCGGACAGACTGCTGATAGGGTTGCCGTTGGTATATACCAAAGTCAGACCACGGAAAATAGTCATCGTCGCCAAGGTTGCGATAAAGGGCGCCACCTTGCCGTAGGTAATTACCAGGCCGTTGACACTGCCCAGTGCAGCACCGATGAGGCAGGCCAGCACGATACCGAATACAGGATCCATACCGCCCTTGATAAAGCTGCCCATGAGTGCACTGGAAAGCGCCAGAATACTGCCGACGGACAAATCAATACCGCCGGTTAAGATAACAAAGGTCATGCCAAATGAAATTAAGGCATTGATAGAAACCTGACGCAGCAGGTTTTTCAGGTTGCTGGGATCGATAAAGCTGCTGTTAAGGCAGGAAATGACCACAAACAACACAATAAGTCCGATTATGGAACCGGATTTTTTTAAGATTGCTTTTACATCCATTATTTTTATTGCCCTCCCGTTGCAAGTGTCATGATTTTTTCCTGGTCTGCTTCATCGTGCAGCAGCTCGCCGGCAATGCGGCCTTCGTGGACAACGACGATTCGGTCGCTCATGCCCAATACCTCCGGCAGCTCCGAAGAAACCATAATAATCGAAACGCCACTTGCAGTAAGCTCGTTCATCAGCTCATATATATCGCGTTTTGCACCTACGTCGATACCACGGGTAGGCTCATCCATAATAATGACCTCCGGGTGTCTGCCAACCCATTTGGCAATAACAACCTTCTGCTGGTTACCGCCGGACAACGCACCGGCCTCAAGGTCCAGGCTGCTGGTCTTTACGCCCAGCTTTTTTGCCATTTTATCGGCAAAATCATTAAGAATATTAAAATTGATGACACCGCTTTGGGCAAAGCTGTCAACACTCGGCAGAGCAATGTTACGCAAAATGGAGAAGTCCAGAATCAGGCCCTCTGTTTTGCGGTTTTCGGTTACGAAGCCCAATCCTGCCTTAATAGCATCCTCAGGCTTGGTAATCTTCAAAGGCTCGCCCTTGAAAACCAGCTCGCCGCCTGCATGAGGATCAACGCCGAAAACGGCGCGCATGATTTCGGTACGGCCGCTGCCCATAAGGCCGGCAAAGCCCAAAATCTCGCCCTTGCGCAGGTTAAAGTTAATATCATGGAAAACTCCCGGCTGTTCAAAGTGCTTAACCTCCAGCAGCACCTCGCCCGGCTTATTGCGGCGGTCGGGATAAAATTCCGTAATGGAGCGTCCTACCATATCGCGGACAATCTGCTCCATGCTGTATTCCTTAACAGGCTTGGTTGCAACGGATACGCCGTCACGCATAACGGTAATCGTGTCGCAGTTCTGCGTAACCTCTTCCATACGGTGCGAAATATACACCATTGCTACACCACGTTTTTTCAGGGAGCGCATAACCTCAAAGAGCTTTTCTGTTTCTCTTTCGGTCAGCGCCGCCGTAGGCTCGTCCATAATAACAACATTGGCATCCAGCAGAAGGTTACGGACGATTTCCGTCATCTGCTGCTGTCCTACCGAGCATTCGCCGGCTTCCATATCCAGTGGCAGCTCAATTTCAATTTCACGGCATTTCTGCTCTGCCATAGCACGCATAGCCTTAAAATCCAGGATACCCATGCCGTTGGTTACGCTGTGCATCAAAAACAGGTTTTCCAGAATGCTCAGGTTCGGCCAGATATTCAGCTCCTGATGGATGAAGGCGATGCCGTAAGCTTCTGCCTCCAGAGGATTTTTGAAGCTGATTTCCTTGCCGTCGACAAAAATCTGTCCCTTATCCTGCTTGTGAATACCCGTCAGGATATTCATCAGTGTTGATTTGCCGGCACCGTTTTCACCCATCAGAGCGTGTACCTCACCGCTTTTAAGCTTCAGGTCAACACCCTTGAGCACCTCATTAGAACCAAAGGCCTTATGGATATTTCTTAATTCAATCTCCATACTTTTCCTTATTCCTACCTTACGCTAATTTTTAAAAGAAAACATTGCTGTGCAGAATCACATTGGCAAAAGGAGTAATTTCGCCGGTGCGGATAATGCATTTTGCATGCTTGGTTGCCTCCTTGAAGGCTTCGTGGTCTGCATCGATAATCCACTGCTCTTCAGTGAAAAGCTGCTTCATAGCGCCGTAGACAGCAGGATTTCTGCCTTCCATTTCCGCTGCAATTTCTACCTTTTCGATAACCATATTCTTGGCTACTTCCTCAACAACCTCCAGGAAGGAAGGAGTTCCCGGCTTCAGAGCCAGGTCGATTTTCTGCACGCCTGCAGGCACAGGCAGACCGCAGTCACCGATAACGATAGTGTCGGTGTGGCCCAAATCAGCCAGCACCTTCGCAATAGAGCTGTTCAACATTCCACCCTTTTGCATTACTTAAGCATCTCCTCTACTTCATGTAAATAAGGCATACCGCCCTGTGCTCCCAGCTTTTGCACCGAAAGAGCTGCGGCAGCATTGGCAAAGCTGATGCTTTCCTGCATGGATTTGCCATTTGCACGGGCAACAGCAAAGGCACCGTTAAAGGTGTCGCCTGCACCCGTAGTGTCAACCGGCTTTACCTTAAAGCCGGGAACAGTAATAACCTGTCCCTTTTCTGCATAGGCAACACCCTTGCTGCCCAGCGTCATAATCACCTTGCCCTGGTTCTGATCAAGGATATCCGCCTTGCCCTTACCGGCAAACAATGTTGCTGCCTCGTGCTCGTTGGGAGTCAGATAAGTGATCTTATCCAGCAGAGCCTGCGGCACCGGAGCAACAGGTGCGGGGTTCAGCAGCACAGGTACACCGTGCGCTGCGCATTTTTCGATAACATAAGCGTTAGTAGCGGCAGGAATTTCGTGCTGCAAGAGCACCATGTCTGCCTTGCTGATATCCTCCCACGCTTCATCAATCAGCGACGGGGATACCAGGTCATTGGCAGCCTTGATAACGATAATCGTGTTATCGTCCTCCGCTACGGTAATGTGTGCGGTACCGCTGTTTTCACCCGGCAGCACCTTCACATAGGTGGAATCAACGTTATTTTCCTTTAAAGCCTTCAATACCAGCTGGCCGTACACATCATCACCGATGCAGCCGACCATCATAACATCTGCTCCCAGGCGGGCTGCAGCAACAGCCTGGTTGGCACCCTTGCCGCCGGGAGAAACGGTCAGGCGGTTGCCGAAAATAGTTTCTCCGGGATGCACCCAGCGGTCACATTCAACAGTAATATCAATATTACAGCTACCTACTACGACAATCTTTGACATATTTTCTACCTCCTGTCTTCAGGATTTATATAATTTTTTGTAATAACAATGCGTATTGCCCGTCAATCAGGTTCGGCTGCAGCAAATCCTTAAGGAGTACTGCCTGCTTGCGGCTGGTTTTGGGCATGGTCTGCTGCCAATAGGTGATAGCAAGCTGCAGCAGCCGCAGCAGCTCCTCTCTGGCGCTCTTGTCGTCGGCAGTCAGCTGCCAGAAAAAGCTGTACCATTGGCGAAAGATATCCGCATCATCCAGCATCGCCGAACGCGATACGTTAGCGGTTACATCACGCAGGTGACGCAAAAGCAGCTGCAGAAGCGCTGTCTGCCGCGCAGGTTGTGCCTTCGGCACACGCCGCAGCAGCAGGCGGTACAGAAGCGTCAGCTCCCTGTAAATTCTGCAGGCCTTGTCAAAGCCATCCCAGCGTGCGTACACGACGAAATGCAGCTGCAGCTGCTGCAGGCTCCACGCCCACCGTTGCAGGTCCTGCTGCTTTAAAAGCCAGCGCCCGACCTCACGCAGCAGAAACGCCGTCTCCTCGCGCCACCGCCTGCGTGCCATACGCGCCGCCAGACTGAGCCATTCGCCCATAAATTCCTGCAGCACTGCAGTATCGCCGGCGTACGTCCGCAGCCAGCACCGCACCAGCAGTGCAAGCATAGGACGCACTTCATCCAGGCGCCTGTCGCACACGGCAAACGTCAGCCGCAGCAGAACGCTGCCGCCCTGATGTGCCAGCTGCGGATTGACCAACAGCTGCTCCAAACGCGGCCTGCTTTCCTGCATCCAAGCCGCAAAAAGCTGCCGTTGCCGGTGGCGTAAGGCCACCAGCAGACAGCAGCTGATTGCTTGTAATGCTTCATTATCTGCTGCTTCAGCAATAATACCCGAAAAAGCTGTGCAGGCGTTTTGTTCTCTGCCGTCACGCAGAGCAATACATGTTTCTAAAATAAGTTCTGTTACCATATTCCTACAGGTTAATATCGCCTTCGTAGACGTCACCGGAAACAGGATCCACCGTTACCAGCAGGCCGTCGGCCAGCTTGGAGGTTGCTTTCTCCACGCCTACGATAACAGGCAGACCGCAGGTTACGGCAACAATAGCGGTGGAGGATGTCAGGCCGCCCTCTTCGGCGATAATCGCTGCTGCCTTGGCAGCAGCCTGCGGTACAAACTCATCGTTCAGCACATCAACTACAAGTATATCGCCCTTTTGGAGCTTGTCCTTGAAATCTGCCGCAGTTCTGCCTACGCAGATACGGCCGGTGACAGTCTTGCTGCCGATACCGGTACCGCTGATAAGTTTGGTACCCACTGTAACCACCTTAATCAGATTTGTACTGCCCGGAGTACCGATAGGCACGCCGGCAGTTATAACAACAGATGCGCCGTCCTTAATCACGGAGTGATGCAAAGCACACTGCAAAGACAGCTCTATCATTTCATCAGTATTTGTGGAGTATGGCCCCAAAAGCGGCAGCACACCCCAATAAAGCTGCATCGCACGCACGCGCTCAGGCAAGCGTGATACAGCAACAACAGTACATTGAGGCTTATATTTAGCAATCATACGCGCCGTAAAGCCTGATTCGGTAATCGTAAGAATAGTATCTGCCTTTATTTCCTGAGAAATCTGCACTGTAGCATGGCTGATGGCATCGGTAGAATGGATGCGCTCGCTGATGCCCTTTTTCTGAAAGATATGAACATAATCAAGCGCATTTTCCGTGCGAACGGCAATCTTAGCCATCGTCTGCACAGCCTCCAGCGGATATTTGCCGCTGGCAGTTTCGCCGCTCAGCATAATAACGTCGCTGCCGTCAAAAATAGAGTTGGCAACGTCGCTGGCCTCGGCACGGGTTGCACGATAGCTGTTAATCATGCTTTCCAACATCTGCGTAGCCGTAATAACAGGCTTGCCCGCCTTGTTGCAGCGCGCGATAATATCCTTCTGTACCAAAGGTACATCCTCGGTAGGTATCTCTACGCCCAGGTCGCCTCTGGCAACCATAATGCCGTCGGATACGCCGATAATTTCATCGATATGCTGCACACCGGCCTCATTCTCGATTTTGGAAATAATCCCGATGGAAGAGCCTGCTTCCTCAAGCACTTTACGGATAGCGATAACATCATCGGCCTTCTGCACGAAGGATGCCGCAATGTAATCCATATCATGCTCGACAGCAAAAAGAATATCTGCCTTGTCCTGCTCCGACAAAAACGGCAGCTTCAGCTCGATACCGGGGCAGGCCACACGTTTGCGCGAGCTCAGCTCACCGCCGTTGACCACCTTGGTATAAATCTTGCAGCCGTCAATGCGCACAACCTTTAAGGAAAGCAGTCCGTCGGCCAGCAGAATATTGCTGCCTATTTCTACCTCCTGCGGCAGACCGGCATAATTGACGTGTGCCATATGGCGGTCGCCCAGATAATCCTCGGTAGTCAGGCAGAAATCATCGCCCTCGTTCAGCTCGATTTTGCTTTCGGCAAACATGCCCAGGCGCATTTCCGGGCCTTTGGTATCTGCAATCGTAGCAATTACCTTACCGGCCTCTTCTGCTGCCCGGCGCACCAGCTGCAGCCTTTTGCTATGATCCTCATGATTGCCGTGCGAAAAGTTGAAGCGTGCCAAATCCATGCCTGCAAGCATCATCTTACGCAACAGCTCTACATTGTCCGTGCTGGGACCTACTGTACAGATAATCTTCGTTTTCTTCATCAGGACTGCGCCTCCTCAGTACTGAAACTTATTCTCACACAAAACCTCATAGGCATCCTCTGCCTCCGAAACCGGCAGGCAGATTTCATAAGCCTTATTATGCTTGCCTCCGGCACTTTTCAGCTGTACCAAAAAGCCGTTTTCCGTCAGCATTTGCTTTATTTTTTGGGCTTGTTCCTCAGTGTGGGCAATATAAATTGTTTTCCACATACTAGAATGCCTCCTGTAAATCAGGTAATTGTATTAAGCCTTGTAAGCTTTGATTTTTTCAATCAGCTTCGGCAGGATTACGTTTACATCACCTACGATGCCATAATGAGCAACGGTGAAAATCGGTGCCTCTGCATCCTTGTTGATAGCGATGATGATATCGCTGTCCTTCATGCCGGACAGATGCTGGATAGCACCGCTGATGCCGCAGGCAAAGTAGATATGCGGAGTAACGGATTTACCGGATTGGCCAACCTGTTGGGAGTGAGTCAGCCAGCCCTCATCAATAGCGGCACGGGTGCCTGCTACTGCGGAATTTTCAAAGAGAGCAGCCAGCTGTTCCAGCACGTCGAAATTTTCCTTGCTGCCGAAGCCGCGGCCGCCTGCTGCGATCATATCAGCTTCATCAATCTTAACAGCGTTTTCGCTGCTCAGAGCTTCTTTTTTAACCAGTTCAACACGGCTTACAGCGCCTGCTTCCGGAGTGAAGGCAATAACCTCACCGGTGCGGTTGTTGTCCATTTCTGCCGGTTTGAATACTTTAGGACGAACGGTACCCATTTGCGGACGGTTAACGTCGCAGATGATGGTAGCGCAGATATTGCCGCCCAGTGCGGGACGAGTCCAGGCAACGAGCTTGTCATCGGTTACATCCAGAGCGGTGCAGTCAGCGCACAGGCCGGTATGCAGACGTGCTGCAACACGTGGAGCCAGGTCACGCCCGTCATCGGTAGCACCGAACATAATGGAAGCCGGATCATATTTTTTGGACAGCTGGCAGATAGCATCGGTATATAACTCGGTATCATAATCTGCGTATTTAGCATCCTCAACAACATAAACAACATCAGCGCCGGCAGCAATCAGCTGCTGCGGCAGCTCGCCTGCAGCAGCGGTCACCAGTACCGCACAGCATTTTTCCTCCAGCTTGGCACACAGCTCTTTGGCAGCGCCCAACAGCTCAAAGGTAACATTCATCAGCTGACCATTTTCCTGTTCAGCAATAACCCACATATTTACACACTCCTATTCGTTATCTTCAGTATCGTCAGTTTCGGCAATAGCTATAGCCTCCATGGGACATTCGCGGATGCAGGCACCGCAGCAGACACACTGCTGCATATCAATCTGCGCCTTGCCCTCACGCAGCGTTGCAGCGCCCATCGGGCATACCGCCACACATTCCTCACAGCCACAGCAAAGCTGCCTGTTTACTTTTATCAGCATGGTTCACCTTAGCGGGTAATAACCTCTGCCTTAACCAGCTTTTCAAACAGCATATCTACTGCTGCATCAGCATCTGCTTCGGTAATGATTTCGCCATTGATTTCAGGCGGGGTCGGGGTGAAGGCTTTTTTAACCTTAGTCGGAGAGCCCTTCAGGCCTACGGTTGCAGGATCAATATCCAGGTCAGCAACGGTAAGAGTAGGAATCTGAGCCTTACGTGCTTTCATTTTGCCTTTAATGCTGGCAAAACGCGGCTCTTTTTCGGATTTGGTTACGGTAACCAGCAGTGGTGCGGCGCAAGCCAGAGTCAGCTGATAGTTTTCGTTTTCGCGGACAACAACAAATTTACCGTCTTCATAGCTCAGGCTCAGAGCGCCGGTAATCTGAGGAATTCCCAGATGCTCTGCCATTTCCGGGCCAACCTGTGCGGTGTCGCCGTCTACTGCCTGCTTACCGCAGAGCACGAGGTCGAACTCGCCCAGATGTTTTACAGCAGCAGCCAGAGCCAGGCTGGTTGCCAGAGTATCGCTGCCGCCCAGAACACGGTCGCTCAGCAGAACGCCGTCATCAGCGCCCATAGCGATTGCTTCCTTCAGAATATCGGTTGCCTGGGGCAGGCCCATGGTCAGTACAGTTACCTTAGCGCCTTCCTTATCCTTCAGGCACAGTGCTACCTCCAATGCCTGACGGTCATAGGGGTTCATAATATTTTCTACACCCGTACGGTCTAAGGTATTGGTTTCGCGGTTAAATTTTACTTTTGCCGTATCCGGCACTTGTTTTAAACAAACGAGAATATTCATTTGCTGCCTCCTTAAGCTTATTACAGGAGCTGCTGCTCCGGCTTTTTTACATTCTTCTCTTTATTTTAGCATTTTTGTACTTAAACTTGCAAGTATATCATGAAAGTTTATGAAAAACAGCTCAAATAATTACATCAATCTTTCTTTACCACACAGTTTTCACCAAGTATTTTGACCACATCCTCGGCAAAGCCCGGTGCTTCGCTGTTCACCCAGAAGTTAGGCGTTGTCTTGATAAGCTTACGCGAGCCCATCAGCTGCAGGTATACGCAGTCATCACCCTTGTATTTTTGAAACAGCTGCATCAGCTCACGCTGCACCAGCGGATTTTCCAGATGCGCTTCGATGCGCAGGCGGATTTCCGTAGGCGGCTTGGACGGCAGAGCGCGCACGCTGTTGGCAATAATCTTGCTTTCACGCTCATCCACGCTGAAGCGTCCTTCAATCGCCACAATACTGTCCTCATAGATATCCTTGACATTTGTATGATAAGCCTGCGGGAAAACGATAACCGGGAAGCGTCCGCTGAAATCCTCCAGCGTCAGAACGGCCATCGTATCACCGCGCTTGGTATTTTTAATTGTGCAGTCCGTAATAATACCGGCCACGCGCACGAACTGTCCGTCCTGTACCTGCGTTTCACCGCCGAACTGGTGCAGCGGCATGAAGCGCTGCAGCATCTGCTTATAATCGCTCAGCGGATGGTCGGTAACGTAAAAGCCGATAATTTCCTTTTCGTTCTGCAGAATAAGCTGCTTGGGGATTTCCGGCAGCGGCGGCAGCTTGATTTCCGTCACGCCGAAGCTATCGTCACCGAACAGCCCCAGCTGGCCGTTAGCCTTGTCCCTCTGGCAGGCGGCACCCAAATCAACCGCCTGCTCCATAATAGACAGCATCTGCGAGCGTCTGGCGCCGAAGGAATCCATTGCGCCGCATTTAATCATATTTTCGATAACACGCTTGTTGACCACGCGCATATTCACACGGCAGCAGAAATCCGTCAGACTCTTGAACGGACCGCCCTCGTTACGGGCGCTGATAATGGCATCTACTGCGGCATCACCAGTATTTTTGATGCCCGCCAGGCCGAAGCGGATAGACGAATTTTTATGTACCGTAAAGTTGTGACCGCTTTCGTTGACATCCGGCGGCAGGATTTTGACATTATCATTACGACAGACGTTGATATACCAGCTCACCTTATCCGCATCACCGATAATGCTGTTGAGGAAGGCCGCATAGAATTGCGGACGCCAGTGCGCCTTCAGATAAGCGGTTTCATAGGCTACCAGCGCATAGGCTACGGAGTGTGATTTGTTGAAGCCGTAACCGGCGAAGTGCTGCAAGAGCGAGAAAATCTGGTCGCTGAGCTCTTCGGGGATATCATGCAGCTTTTTGGCACCGTCAACAAATGACTGGCGCATAGAATCCAGCTCCTTGGCCTTCTTCTTGCCCATCGCACGGCGCAGAATATCTGCCTGACCGAGCGTAAAGCCTGCCAGTGCGGAGGTTATCTGCATAACCTGCTCCTGATACAGAATAACGCCGTAGGTATCCTTCAAAATAGGCTCCATCAGCGGATGTAATACCTTCGCCGTGCGCTGTCCGTGACGGCCGGCGATAAAGTCCTCTGCCATACCGGTGCCCAAAGGACCCGGACGGTACAGAGCCACCAAAGGAATCAGGTCCTCAAAGCTTTCGGGAGCCAAATCCATAACCAGCTTGGTGATGCCAGCCGACTCCAGCTGGAAAACGCAGGCCGTTTCACCTCGGCGCAGCATTGCGCAGGTCGCCTCATCTGCCAACGGTATATTATCAATATCAACCTCTTCACCCGTAGTTTCGCGGATAAAGCGAATGCAGTCACCAATAACTGTCAGCGTGCGCAGGCCTAAAAAGTCCATCTTCAGCAGACCAAGCTCTTCTACCTTATTTTTATCGTACTGGGTGATGACGCCACCCTCACTGCCCTGCTGCAGCGGTACGTAATTTTTCATATTATGCGGCGCGATAATAACACCGGCGGCATGCGTGCCTGCGTTACGCGGCAGGCCCTCCACGCTTTGCGCAAGGTCAATCAGCTTTTTGACCTCCGGGCGCGAGTCATATGCCTGACGGAAGTCCTTGCTGCCGTTCAGCGCCTTCTCCAACGTAATGCCCAGCTCACGCGGAATCAGCTTGGCGATTTCGTCTACCTCGCCGTAGCTCATGCCCAACGCCTTGCCGACGTCGCGCACTGCCGCGCGCGCCTGCAGTGTGCCGAAGGTAATAATCTGCGCCACACGCTCCTGTCCGTAACGGCGCACTACATAATCCAGCACCTGATTACGCTTCACATAGCAGAAGTCGGTATCAATATCAGGCATGCTGACGCGTTCAGGATTTAAAAAGCGTTCGAACAGCAGATGGTAACGCAAGGGCTCGATATTCGTTATGCGCAGCAGATAGGCCACGATACTGCCTGCGGCACTGCCGCGTCCCGGACCGACCGGAATATCATGGCTACGGCAATAATTGATAAAATCCCAGACAATGAGGAAATAGCAAGCATAGCCCATAGTGTTGATGATGTCCAGCTCAAAATCCAGACGCTTGCGGACCTTCTCATCCACAACCTCGTAGCGCTTAGGCAAGGCCTCCTCGCACAGGTGACGCAGATAGCTCACGGCATCAAAGCCCTCCGGCACCGGGAACTCCGGCAGCAGCAGATGGCCGAACTCCATCTTCACGTTGCAGCGGTCAGCAATTTTATTGGTATTGCTCAAAGCCTCCGGACAATCGCCGAACAGCGCCTCCATCTCATCATAGCTTTTCAGATAATAGCTGTCGTTGTTAAAGCGCATACGGTCCGGCTCATCAACCGTGCTGGTCGTCTGAATGCACAGCAGAATATCCTGCGCTGCGGCATCCTTTTGCTGCACATAATGCAAATCATTTGTCGCTACCAGGCCAAGACCGAACTCCTGCGCCAGCTGCTTCAGCTCCGCGCTGACCTTGTGCTCCTCATCAAGATCATGGTCCTGAATTTCCAAAAAGTAATTTTCCTTGCCAAAAATATCGATATATTCCTGAATGCAGCGACGTGCTCCCTCCAGGTTGTCCTGCAAAATCATCTGCGGCACCTCGCCGGCAACGCAGGCACTGAGACAGATAACGCCCTCGTGATACGTTCGCAGCACGTCCTTGTCTACGCGCGGTTTATAATAAAAGCCCTCCAGCTGACCAATGCTAACGATTTTCATCAGGTTATGGTAGCCTGTATCGTTCTCCGCCAGCAGAATCAAATGGTACATGCCGCGGTTATTTTTTTCCAGATGCGAGCCCTTGGACAGGTAAACCTCGCAGCCGATAATCGGCTTGATGCCTGCCTTGGTACACTCCTGATAAAATTCCACTGCGCCGTACATTGCGCCGTGGTCGGTAATCGCCAGACTGTCCATGCCCAGCTCCTTAGCGTAGGCCACCAGCTCAGGAATTTTCGAAGCGCCGTCCAGCAAGCTGTATTCCGTATGTACATGTAAATGAGTAAAGCGTTTTGTCATCTCTTGCTCCTTAAATTAAAAGACCGCTGCCGCGCAAATCTGCGGCAAATGTATGTAAAACTATTCTAGCATTACAGATAAAATTCCTGCCTAAAACTGAAAAAACATACAACCGTGAATTCACAATTCGTTCGTTGTATGTTCTCTTTATCTATGTTACAATATATTCAGACTTTGGACAATCGTGCTTACGGGTGGCATTGCCATCATTCTCCAACAGAATGGAGATGATGCCTATGAAGAACTACGACTTTAAGGACCTGATGGCCTTTGGCGTATTCATTCTGGCGTTGCTGACATTTATTTTTCAGTTCAGTAAATAACCCAGACATAGGAAAACCGCCCTTAATCTTTGCCTAGTGACAGGGCGGTTCTTCCGCAATAAAAGCTTTGGCAACCCACCGACGTGGGCGGTTGTCCTTTGTCTATAATATAGCATATTACGCTGCTTTTTGCAAGCAAACCGCTTGCTGTAAAAGCAGCTTTTTCGCTTCTATTCCCCTTTTTTACCCCACGCCAGACCGATAAGTAAAAAGAACAGATTATACACGAGCGCCGGCAACAGACTGTTGATTTCCCACGGGCTGATATGCTTCCAGAAAAGCGCCGCAAAAATGCCTGCACCCATAGCAGCCACGCCCATTGAAGCGCGCACCCTGCCCGGGAAGAAAATGCAGAACGTCAGCGGCAGAAAGATACCACTGCCCCGCAGCGCCATGGAGAGATAATTCCACTCCAGCACCGACGAATCAAGGTGCATAAAGACAAACACCATCGCAGTGACAGAAACGGCCAGCACGCTCAGGCGGCTTGCCCACAGTTGGCCTGCAGCCGTAGCCTTAAGCCAGATTTTGCTGACGATATCACGCGAAATCATCGTACCTACGCCCAGCGCCAGGCCTGCGATTGAGCCCAGGGCCGAAAGCAGCACGGCGCCCAGGCCGATACCTCCGAGCCATTGCGGCAGATAGGTAACGAGATACAGCGGCAGTGCGTCAATAGAATTTATCTCCGGATGGTGCAGATGCATGAACATACCGATCATTACTGACGGCAATCCCACGGGAATTACTATCAGTGCGGCAGCACAGCAGCCAACAGATGCAGTTTTGGTATCGCGCGCCGAAAACAGCGCCTGCACATAGGTCTGCGTAGAAATAACGCCCACTATCATCGAACCGAGGCTGACAAGACCGTCCTCCACGCCGCGTCCGAAAAGGCTGAACCAGGGATATGCCGCAAAGCTCTGCGTCAAGCCCTGCCAATGTCCCATATCGGCGTAGGCCATCACGCCGCCGACGAAAATGCTGGCGAAAATCAGCACAATCTTAAAAATCCCGGCCATTCCGCTGCTGCTGAGGCCACCGAAAAACACCAGCAGCAAAGTAACAGCGATAACAATGGCCGCTGCAGCCAAAAGCGGTACGCCGAACAAGCCTGCAATGAGATGCAACGCCGTCAGCGTGCTCGCTACGATGCTGAAAAAAATACCGGCGCAGGCGCTGAAGGTCGCCAGCCACCCCGCAGGCTTGCCATAATCCGTAACGAGATACTCCGCTACGGTGGTCAGTGAGCTGCGGCGCAAGGGCACAGCATAAAACGCCGCCATCAGCAAAAGCGCAATGCCGCTGCCGAGCGTAAACCACCAAGCCGTCAGCCCCAGCTTGAAGCCAAGCTGCGCCGTACCAACGGTAGCAGCGCCACCGACAATCGTGCCGATAATCGTACCCGCGACAAGGCCTGCGCCCGAGCTGCGGCCTCCTACGTTATAATCATCGGCAGACTTCACCCTTTTGGCTGCCAAAAGCCCCGGCAGCAGCGTCACCAGAAGCGTTACAGCCAGGCTTATATAATGTGTAGCAGTAAGCTGCATATCCAACCCTCCAATATTTTAAGCTGCCGGATGCAAACGTTCTGCCGACAGCATTAATTCTAAAAAGCTCAGTATTAGTATAACACAAAAAATACGGCAAAAAAAGCATAGCCTCCGCAAGAATGCTTTGCTGCGGCAGCAGACGAAAAAAGCGCTTGCGAGCTTGTTTTGCTCAGATTGTTACATAAAAACTATCTTCTTTATTATTGCGAAATTCAGCTTTTTTCTGTATAATATAGTTTATACCTTTATATATTTAGTGTATGCTTTTTGGAGGAAAATTATGAGCCGTTTAAGAATCGAAACACCCGACCAGGCACAGCTTACGGTCGAGCGCTTGTACAAGGACCTGGAACGACACATCATCGCCAGCCCCCCGGGACTGTGCCCTGTTGACCTGCAGCTGTCGTTCCTCAAAGTCTGCCACGCACAAACCTGTGGCAAATGCGTACCCTGCCGTGTAGGCCTCGCGCAGCTGCAGAATCTTATGGAAGACGTGCTCGCCGGCAAGGCTGACATGCACACTCTGGATTTAATCGAAAGCACTGCGCAAAATGTTGCCAACAGCGCTGACTGCGCCATCGGCTTCGAAGCAGCCAAAATGGTTTTGGCCGGTCTGGAAGGCTTCCGTGAAGATTACATTAACCACATAAAGAAGGGCAAATGCTCTGTCAACGTCCATCATTCTATCCCCTGCGTTGCTTTGTGCCCGGCACAGGTTGATATCCCCGGTTACATTGCACTGGTTGGCGCAAGCCGTTATGCCGACGCTGTCAAGCTCATCCGCAAGGATAACCCCTTCCCGACTGCCTGCGGTCTTATCTGCGAGCATCCCTGTGAAGCACGCTGCCGCCGCAGCATGATTGATGCTCCTATCAATATCCGCGGTCTGAAGCGTATGGCTGTCGATAACGCGCCCAGCAACACTGTTCCGCTGCCCGAAAAGCAGCCTGCTACCAACAAACGTATCGCTATCATCGGCGGTGGCCCCAGCGGTATGTCCGCAGCCTACTATCTGGAGCTGATGGGCCATCATGCTGTTGTGTTCGAAGAAAAGAGCAAGCTCGGCGGCATGCTGCGCTACGGCATTCCTGCCTACCGCTTCCCGCGTGAACGTCTGCAGGAGGATTTGGACGCCATTTTGTCCACCGGCGTAGAAGTACATCTCAACACCAGAATCGGCAACGAGGAAGGTGATATCCCCTTTGAAAAGCTGCGTGAGGAATTTGACGCGGTTTATATTGCCATCGGTGCTCACACCGACAAGAAAATCGGTATTGAGGGCGAGGATTCCCACGGTGTTATCAGTGCGGTAGAAATGCTGCGCAACATCGGTGAGGAAAAAATGCCTGACTTTAAGGATAAAACCGTTGTTGTTATCGGCGGCGGCAACGTTGCTATGGACTGCACCCGCAGCTCCATCCGTCTCGGTGCCAAAAAGGTTATCATCGCCTACCGCCGTCGTCAGGATGACATGACAGCGCTGCCCGAAGAAATCGAAGGTGCTATTGCCGAGGGCGCTGAGCTGTACGGCTTAAAGGCTCCGCATCACATTGAAGCAGATGCCGAAGGTAATGTGGCCGCTCTCTGGGCTGAACCGCAAATCATCGGTCCTATCGATGCCTGGGGACGTGCGCGTCCTATCCACGCTGACGTAGAGTTGGAGCGCATTCCCTGCGACGTTATCGTTGTTGCTATCGGTCAGGGCATTGAGCTGCGTCCGTTCGAGGAAGCCGGCATCAAAATCAAACGCGGTACTATTTCCGCACTCTCAAGCAGTGAGCTTGCCAACAATGAAGGCGTCTTCGCCGGCGGCGACTGCGTAACCGGTCCTGCAACCGTAATCCGTGCTATTGCTGCCGGTAAGGTTGCTGCCGCTAATATTGATGAATATCTGGGCTATAATCACACCATTTCCTGTGATGTAGTTATTCCCGACCCGTCTATTGACGATAAACGTCCCTGCGGCCGTATCCAAATGCACGAAACCGAAGCAGGCGAACGTAAACATACCTTTGAGCCGATTGAATGCGGCATGACCAAGCAGGAAGCCTGCCAGGAAGCAGGACGCTGCCTGCGCTGCGACAAATTCGGCTTCAGCACACTGAAAGGAGGCAGAACCTTAAAATGGTAAACCTGACAATCGACGGACAAAAAGTTTCCGTTCCCCAGGGGACAACAATCATGCAGGCTGCTGCCACTGTCGGCATCGAAATCCCCCGCCTGTGTTATCTTAAAGGCATCAACGAAATCAGTGCCTGCAAGGTCTGCGTAGTTGAAATTCAGGGACAGAACCGTGTAGTTACCGCCTGTACCACTCCGGTACAGGAAGGTCTGGTAGTTTATACCAACTCCCCTAAGGCCCGCAGCATCCGCCGCACCAACGTGGAGCTGATTTTATCCCAGCATGACTGCATGTGCGCAACCTGCGTGCGCAGCGGCAACTGCAGCCTGCAGACTTTGGCCAATGATCTTGGTATTTACGATATTCCCTATGAGCGCGATGTTGTCGACACTCCCTGGAACCAGGAGTTCCCGCTCATCCGCGATTCCAAAAAATGCATCAAATGCATGCGCTGCGTCCAGATTTGTGACAAGGTGCAGAAGCTGCATATCTGGGATGTGCAGAACACCGGTGCCCGTACTACCGTAGACGTTGCCGGCAATGTTTCCATTGAGGACAGTGACTGCAGCCTCTGCGGTCAGTGTATCACCCACTGCCCCGTTGGCGCGCTGAAGGAGCGTAACGATGTTCCCAAAATTTATGACGTATTGGCCGATCCCAATAAGGTAACCGTAGTACAGGTTGCACCTGCAGTACGCACCGCCTGGGCCGAAGCCTTTAACCTGCCGCCCGAGCTGGCAACCGAAGGCCGCATGGTAGCAACACTGAAGAAAATCGGCTTCGATTATGTCTTCGATACCTGCTACGCTGCCGACGTTACCATCATGGAGGAAGCAAGCGAGCTTTTAGAGCATCTGCAAAAGCCGCAGGACCACAGCTGGCCTATGTTCACCTCCTGCTGCCCCGGCTGGGTAAGCTATGTAAACAAAACTCATCCGTACTTCGTGCCTAACCTTTCTACCACCAAATCTCCGCAACAGATTTTCGGTGCGCTGGCAAAATCCTATTTTGCACAGAAGAAGGGCCTGAAGCCGAAGGAAATCTGCTCTATTTCCATCATGCCCTGCGTTTCCAAAAAACGCGAGGCCGCTCTCTTCTCTATGCGCAGCAGCGGCACCCATGATGTAGATATTGTACTCACCACGCGCGAGTTTATCCGCCTGCTGCGTGCCGAGCACATCAACCCGGCAATGCTGGACGAACAGCCCTTTGATAATCCGCTGGGCCAGAGCACCGGCGCCGGAGTTATCTTCGGTGCCAGCGGCGGCGTAATGGAAGCAGCATTGCGTACTGCCTACCATGTAATCGAAGGCAAGGAAGCTCCCGAAGATGCCTTCACCGACGTCCGCGGCACAGAAGGCCGCAAGGTACGTGAATTCACCCTCGGAGGCGCAACTCTGCGTACCTGCACGGTAAGCGGTCTGGGTAATGCAGGCAAGCTGCTTGACGAGCTGAAAGCAGGCAAGGTTCATTATGACTTCGTGGAAGTTATGGCCTGCCCCGGCGGCTGCGTTGGCGGCGGCGGCCAGCCGATTCATGACGGCGAAGAGCGTGCCGACGTACTTGGCAATAAGCTCTATACCATCGACAGCAACCGTCCTCTGCACCAGTCCCACAATAATCCGGATGTACAGGAGCTCTATAAAGACTTCCTGGAAAAACCGCTGAGTGAGAAAGCAGAGCAGCTGCTGCACTCCGACCATGTAAAAGAGCATAATTATATGTAATAGAAAACGGGAAGAAGAAAACGACTCGCAAACTGCAATGTCTTCATTAGAGAGGCAAGATGCATTACCAATAGGGCAAGAGAAGGCTCCCCTAGGGGGAGCTGTCACCCGATAGGGTGACTGAGAGGGGAAAGCCGGCAACGTTGCTTTAGAGAAATCCCCTCTCCGTCATCTCTTTGCGATGCCACCTCTCCCCAAGGAGAGGCTCTCTCGAAAACCAAGCGTAAGGATATATTAATTGCACAGCCAATTCTTCCAAAATCTATGAGGTCAATCATGTACACACAACCCTATACCTACACACAGCAAATCCCCCTCTCCCTGGACGATGGCCACGGCGACTACAACCGCAGCTACGAACGCAGCGACGATGACTTCGATTACGCCGACTACTCCACCGACCACAGAGATAACAACTTCCGTAACTACGAGAAGAAGCGCCGCAAAACCAATAAGGAAATTATTGAGGACATGCTCAAGCGCTGGGATTAAGCAAAAAACTGTGTAAAACAAAAGTAAGAGGAGAACACCTTTTATCCTGTAAAGGACTGGGTGTTCTCCTCTTTTAATTATAGAAAAGGGAGTGTTTATTTAAGGTTTAGATTATGCAGCTGTCTGCATTTTCATTTCAGCTTGCTGCCGTAGTGGTCACGATTGTCGCCGCCGTATACGCGTACACGTTCAATCTTTCCTCTGTCGCCATCCGCACCGGAGATGCGGGCAACATGGATGCGGCCCATTTCAGGTTCAAATTCGCGAACCAGCTTGTGATCCAGCTTCACGCCTTTTTCAAGCGCTCTGTACAGCATTGCTGCGAATTCGTAGCGGCTCATCATACGGTTGCCGTTGAACATGCCGTCAGGATAACCCTCAACGATGCCTGCTGCCGCCAGACGGCCGATGTATTCGTAAGCCCAGTGGTTTTCGGGAACATCCGGGAAGAGCTTCATTCTGTCCATCTCAATCGTGCCGCCCATGCCTGCGGTCAGCTGACCTACAAGCGCGGTGAGGTTAGCTACATTAGCTCTCAGATCTACGATTTCCTTAGCCATCGCCGTACGGGAATTGCTTACGCGTGCGGTACGGTCCAGGGAGAAGGAGATACCTGCGTTCACCATATTCTCGCCATTGCCGAAGGTTCCGCCTACGCTCAGCATAACCTTTTCATCCGGACGGTAGAACGCACCTACCGCAGCAGCGTTTCTGCCCTTGTAGTTGCCGTAGCCTGCTGCAAAGGTCAGTTTGTCATCGGGATCGAAATCCATCGGGTGCAGCGCTGCTAGAGCGGCAGCACCGGCGCCAACCTTGTCAACGCGGCTGCCGAGATTGTCAACACGATGATCAAGCTCGCTGAAATGCTCTCTGAATTCAGCATGGTCCCTATCATTTTGTGCAGCAGAAGCTACATCATCAATAGTCACATTGCCTGCAGATTTACCATTAGTGTATTTAATCGGCATAACGACGGTATTCTTTTCAACCTTGTAGGTTCCTTCGGCAATAGAAGCACCGTCCTCGCCGTCTGCTCCGTCTTTACCTTTGGCTCCTGTTGCGCCGGTGTCACCTTTGTCGCCTTTATCACCCTTTTCACCTTTGGCTCCTGTTGCGCCGGTGTCACCTTTGTCGCCTTTATCACCCTTTTCACCTTTGGCTCCTGTTGCGCCGGTGTCACCTTTGTCGCCTTTATCACCCTTTTCACCTTTGGCTCCTGTTGCGCCGGTGTCACCTTTGTCGCCTTTATCACCCTTTTCACCTTTGGCTCCTGTTGCGCCGGTGTCACCTTTATCGCCTTTGTCACCCTTCGGGCCAGGAGTCCGTTCCAGCTCCTCTATTTTTTTAGCTAACGCTTTATCATTTTCAACTAATGTATCTTTCATTTTGGCTACATCACCAACATAAAGACGATCGGCATCTTCTTCGCATTTCTCATCATGCCCCTCATGATAATCTCCGGCATTATGAGTATGTTGTACAGTCGGATCTTTCAGTCCATCATAGCCCTTGATGTCTTTATCAATTATTTCAATTTTATCTTTACCATAATTCCATGTTTCCCCAGCATAAACCGGCCCGCTTTGGTAGCAGATTCCGCCAACTACAACAGCAAAAATAATCGCTTTCGCTAAAGTCTTTTTCATTTTCAATCCCCCTTTTCCACGCTGCGCCACAGTGACGCAAGCTTAATCCTCGTTAAAAGCATTTCGTTAATCAAATATAACTCAGATAAGGTGGTACTAAAATTCAAGGCCTTGAAAATTTAGCAGTTCGTCTCCTTTACCTGCTTTAATTGTACTCTTTTCGTCTCCGTACGTCAAACTTTCGTATTCTTCATAAAGACACTAAATAGTAAAATATTCATAAACAATTTTTCATTCGTCACTTTTACGCATTAATCATAGTTGTTAGAATTTTCTCTTTTATATATTTTATACTTTAATAATTATTACAAAGAAAAGAATGTAAAATATTTTTGTCACAGTAGACAATTTCTTGACAAAAATGTGAACTGCACTCATAGCAAGGCAAAGCTATTGCTAACTGTGTGCGTCATAAAAAGACAGCATAAAATCCACCAAAAAAGTCCATCTTCTGCGGACACAAGGAAAGTAAATCAACGCATGCCGAAAGGCCTGCAACCCTTACGGGCCGCAGGCCTTTTTTGCTTCGTTTTGTATTTATCACCTATGTCAGCACTTCTACCGCAAGCACCGCCTGTAAACGCTTACGCGTTTAGCACCAGGCAGACTTACTCAAAGTTTTTCTCTTTGAACGGGCATTCCTCTACGACCACACAGCCGCGGCACAGCGGCTTGCGTGCCTTACAGATTTTGCGCCCATGCCAGATAAACCAGTGATGCGCGTCACTCCACTTTTCACGCGGAATAATTTTTTCCAGCTCCTTTTCGGTAGCCAGCGGGTCCTTGCCCTTTGCCAATCCCAAACGGTGCGACACACGGAAAACATGCGTATCTACTGCCAGCGCCGGAATGTTATAGATAATGCTGGCGATAACGTTCGCCGTTTTCTGCCCCACGCCGGGTAATTCCATCAGCGTTTTGATATCATTCGGAATCACACTGTTAAAGCGCTGCGTCAGCATATGACACATGCCAAGCAGGTTTTTGGCCTTGGCATGATACAGACCGCAGTCGCGGATTTCCGCTTCCATTTCCTCCTGCGTCAGCGCGCCCATTTTTTCCGGCGTATTTAGACGCGGAAACATACGCGCCGTAATCACATTTACGCGTTCATCCGTACATTGGGCCGAAAGAATTACAGCTACCAAAAGCTCAAACGGTGAATTATAATTCAGCGCCGTCTTGCTGCCCTTGTAGGTTTCCTCCAGCTTGGCCAGAATAGCTTCTCTTTGAGCCTTGCGCATCAGTTCGTCAGGCTCCTTACCGGTGCAGGAATACGTCCGCCGCGGTTGATGAACTTTTCAGCGCTGAACTTCTTCACGCCAAGAACAGGCGCATAGCCCAGCAGACCGCCAAATTCAACGCGGTCGCCTACGTCCTTGCCCGGAACAGGAATCAGACGTACTGCAGTAGTTTTATTGTTAATCATACCGATAGCAGCCTCATCGGCAATAATTGCGGAAATAGTAGCTGCCGTGGTATCACCGGGAATAGCAATCATATCAAGGCCAACGGAGCATACGCAGGTCATAGCTTCCAGTTTTTCCAAGGACAGAGCACCGCGTTCTACCGCAGCAATCATACCGGCGTCCTCACTTACGGGGATAAACGCACCACTCAGGCCACCAACATAGCTGGAAGCCATCAGGCCGCCCTTTTTAACAGCGTCGTTCAGCATAGCCAGGGTAGCGGTAGTGCCAGGGCCGCCGCAGCTTTCCAGACCGATTTCCTCCAAAATATGCGCAACACTGTCGCCGATTGCCGGAGTCGGAGCCAGAGACAGGTCGATAATGCCGAACTGGGTATTCAAGCGGCGTGCAGCCTCCTGTGCTACCAGCTGGCCGACGCGGGTAATCTTGAAGGCAGTCTTTTTAATCGTTTCGGCTACCATACCGATATCGCCGTCACGCACCTGCTCCAGTGCGTATTTAACAACGCCCGGTCCGCTTACGCCAACGTTGATAACGCTTTCCGGTTCGGTTACGCCGTGGAAGGCACCTGCCATGAACGGGTTATCAGGCACAGCATTGCAGAATAAAACAAGCTTAGCACAGCCGATTGCATCGCGGTCAGCAGTACGCTCGGCAGCAGCCTTTACAACCTCGCCCATTTGTTTTACAGCATCCATATTGATACCGCATTTGGTAGAGCCAACGCTTACGGAAGAGCAAACAATGTCGGTAACTGCCAATGCTTCCGGAATAGACGCAATCAGATTGCGGTCGCCCTTGGTATAGCCCTTGTCCACGAGAGCGGAAAAGCCGCCGATGAAGTTAACGCCAACCTGCTTGCCTGCGTTGTCCAAAGCCTGTGCCAGCGGTACATAATCGTTGCTGTCGCAGCTTTCCCCAACCATGGAAATCGGCGTTACGGAAATACGCTTGTTGATAATGGGCACGCCCAACTCAACCTCGATATCCTCACCGGTTTTTACCAGATGCTCTGCCTTACGGCAAATCTTATCATAAATTTTCTGCGCTGTTACCTTGATATCCGGATGACCGCAATCACGCAGGCTGATGCCCATGGTGATAGTACGCACATCCAGCTTATTTTGGGTAATCATGCGCGTAGTTTCTAAAATATCGTCAGTATTAAATAACATGACAGCCTCCTATATACGATGCATTGCGCTGAAAATTTCTTCGCTCTGCAGACGGATTTCTACGCCGATTTCTTCGCCCAAAGCAGCCATTTTGTCGCCTGCTTCGGCAATAGGCACGTTAGCCTCTGACATATCAGCAATCAGCACCATATTGAAAAAGCCTTGCATAATGTTTTGGTTGATGTTGATGATGTTAATATTCATTTCTGCTAAAGCATTGCTCACCTTAGCGGTAATACCTACCTTATCCTTGCCTACGATAGTTAAAACAACTCGCATATCTGCGTCCTCCTTCAAAATAAATTAAGAGCAGCACTCATAGTACTGCTCCTATTGTATCACATCTTAGGCGCTCTGTGTTGTATACATAAATAAAGCGCTTATTTTTCCGCCTCATACTTTGGTTTGGGAAACTTCATGATGAACTCCGTCCCCTGCCCTACAGTGCTCACCACACGTATGCTGCCGCCATGGAAGCCGACGCCGTGCTTGACGATGGAAAGACCTAAGCCAGTACCCTCAATCGCCTTATGACGGCTGCGGTCGACACGGTAAAAGCGTTCGAAAATATGCGGCAGCTCGCTGCCGGGAATGCCCATACCGGTATCAGCTACGCTCACCGTATACTTATTTTCTCCTTCGCTCAGGCGCAGCGTAACCTCACCACCGGGATGATTATACTTCAGACCGTTATCCAACAGGTTGAAGAAAATTTCCTCCATCAGAGAAGAAATACCAAGCAGCTTGCTGTCGCCGCCGGTGCTGTCAACAAGCTGCAGGCTGACCTGCAATCTGCATGCCTTGTCCTTCAGTCGTGCCAGCGCACTCTGCGCCACATCCTGCAGCGTAAATTCCTCCATCATATCATGCGTCAGCTCATCGAGCTTCGACAGCTGCATGATGTCATCAATCAGACGCAGCAGATTGTGCGCCTCATCGTTGATTTTCTGCAGAAAGCGCTTGGTATCCTCCGGCTTCACCAGGCCGCTGAGCATAATTTCCGAATAGCCCAGCACCGACTGCAGCGGTGTCTTCAGCTCATGCGAAACGTTAGCCGAAAACTCACGGCGGATTTTTTCCGAAGCAGTACGCGCCGTCACATCCATAATCAGCAGCACAAAGCCCTTATCGGTAATTCTGCTGCCGTTTAGCTGATAATAGCTGCTGCCGCGGTTGATTACCAGGCGCCCCTTGCCCTCCTGCTCAATTTTTGCCAAAAGCTGACGGATTTCGTCACTGTCATCAAGCATAAAAAAGCTCGTTCCCAAAAGCTCCTGCTTTTCCTTGCCAAAGAATTTTACGGCACTTTTATTAATCGATTCGATTTCCCAAACTGGATTAAGGAACAGCAAGCCTTCATCCATATTGTTAGTTACGGCCTTCAGCTCCTGCTTTTTATTTTTGTAACGGCGCATTTCCTTCTGCAGCTTTTCCTGCTGCAGCTCAAAATACTCCACAATCGGCTTCAGCTCAGGGTAAACTACAGCTTCAGAATCAGGCTGCTCCAGATTAAGGTTTTCCAATGGTCGCAGTATTCTGGCGGTAATTGTTTTGGCTGCCCAAAAGGCACCGCACAAAACTGCCAGTGCCAGCAGCACAAAATAACCAAGAATTATTTTATACTGTTGAAAAACGGCGTCATTCGTGCGCGACAGGCGCAGTACATTGCCGTCCTGCAAGCGCACGGCATAGTACAGAATGTTTTTGCCCAAGGTTTCGGACGCACGCTGGCTGCGGCCCTCACCGCCTTTCAGTGCCTCCTGCACCTCCTCGCGCTGCAGATGGTTCTCCATTGATTCAGCGTCAGCATAATTGTCGTACAAGGCGTGACCGTCCGGTGTAATCAGCGTTACGCGGTCGGTAAGCTGCAAGCGCTGCAGCTCGCTCACCGGCACATTGCCCTCTCCGTCAGCCACAATCAGCAGATTAGCCTCACGCTTAAGGCTGGCGAAGCTGTCCTGCGTAATATATTGGCAGGAAACCCAGAAGAAGAGCAGCAAAACAAGGCCTACCGCTGCCCCTGTCAGCAGCAGTATACTGCGAAAAAGCCTCTGCTTCATTTTACGGCCGCCATTCTGTAGCCAACGCCACGGATAGTTTCAATCAGCTCGCCTGCCTCACCAAGCTTCTGGCGCAGAGTACGGATATGCACATCAACGGTGCGAGTTTCACCGCTGAATTCATAGCCCCAGATATCGTTAAGCAGCTTGTCGCGCGAAAAGACAATACCCGGATGCTGCAAAAACTTACGCAGCAGCTCGTATTCCTTCAGCGTCAGCACAACCTCACTGCCGCCTACGCTCACCTTATGCTCCATCTGTTTGACCTCCAGGCGACCGATGCGGATAGTTTCCTCGTCGTCCTCATCGCGGCGTGGTGCTGCGCAGCGGCGCAGCACAGCCTTGATGCGCGCCACCATCTCCAGCATACCGAAGGGCTTAGCAATATAATCATCAGCACCGCTGTCCAGACCCTTGACCTTATCAAACTCCGAGCCCTTGGCTGTAGCCATAATCACGGGGATATTCGAATAACGTTTATCAGCACGCAAACGTCTGAGAATGCTTACGCCATCCTCATCCGGCAGCATAATATCTAAAACAATCAGCTCAGGCACCTGCTTTTCCAGCAAAGCGAAAAGCTCTCGGCCGCTGCCGCAGCCCTGTGCCTCCATGCCAACGGACTGCAGGGTATAAACCTCCAGCTCGCAAATATTTTGTTCATCCTCCACGCAGAAAATCATGCAAAACACCACCTATCAATACTCTTATGCATTATTATATACGCAAAGCCGAATTTTTTCCTGTTAAATTTAGGTAAAAAATTTAACAGGCGTAAAAAAGCCCGACAGCATCACTTGGTAATACTGTCGGGCGGTGTTGAGTTTTTGGGGGAAGCTAAGAATCAAAAAACTTGCTTTCAGCCAATTTTTTTAATGCTTCTATAGCCATATCATACGAAATATTTTCTTCTAATAACTGTATTGTCAGATTTTCATAATCCTTCCTGTAAACATTTTCCTTAATTATTTCTTTAAGCAATCCACTTACATCAACATCTGGCAAAGCAGAAAAACAAATAGAGGATTGTGCTCGAACTTCGCGCACTTCCTTAATCAAATCTTTGAACGTATCATCTTGCGATACTAACGGTAATAATTTATAAATGTCATAAAGATGACGAGAATGCTTAGCAACCTTTCCAGATAAATAATAATCACAAAAGCTGAATCAAGTATTGCTTTTTTGACTTTCTTTTTCTGTCCTTAAGATAAAGAAACATCAATTGTAAGATCTATATCCTCGGAAAATCTACGAATTACCTTATGACATTTACTGAGTGAAGTCCCGCCTTTGAAAACAATAAAAGGAATTTTTTCGGCTAGCAGTTTAAGCAATACAGTAACATAATAATCTTTTTCTATAATCTGCATCATCTGCCTGGTCTGTTTATATGTTAATCTGAGCGCCTGAAGAAATTGTTCACGATCCTCATGTAAATATACCATTAAAGATAACCCCCGTTTCCACAAGATTCTTATACAGCTTATCGGGATAATAAGAAAAATAAGGTTTCATTTCGTTGACAGTCAGCCCGGACTTATCCATGTACCAGTAAAGCTTTTCCTTTAAAGAATCGCCAGTAACCTCAGAATACATATCAATGTCCCTGAGAAGATCCAAAAACTGCAGGATCTTATAGTTCCCATCATTTACAGTCACCTTAGGGCGACGAACAACAACCTTTGAGCCTCCGAGAGTAGTCTCGCGGCGGTCTTTTGTAGCCTTGTTGGAAACCACCTCATAAACCATCGGCAGCTGCGTCGACAGGCCAAGCTGATTAAAAAACATAAGGCCGCTAATATAACCACAGCGCTTATTGTCACTCAAAAGATATTTATATTCAAGAACATCATCAGGAGAAAGCTCAGAACCTGACTTAAAAATAGTCTTAGTCGTAAGAAAATAAATGCCACTATCAAACCGTTTGATTTTCCCGGAATCAGCCAGATTTTTCATCTGTTTTCTGATATTAGCATAATTGATACCGCTAGTCTTAACATCACTTAAGAAGATAGGCTCATTGGGCTCAAAGTTTTTCAACAAGTAATCATATAAAGCTTCCATTTTTCTCCCTTCTTTCACAATATAGCAGTATTGTTCTGCCTTTTTGTTACCATTATATCAAAAAAGGCTGAGAGCAACGCTCCCAGCCTTGTACTATTTACTATATGCGATTGTAGAAAAAACGAAAGCTGCCTGCGGCAGTCCTTTCCCTGCAGTTTAAATCTGCCAAAGTCTGTGATACACTCCGTTTTCCATATTATCGATTACATCTACCTTAAACGGCATATTTTCAATAATATCCAGTGTATCAAAATACGTATCCGGCGTAGCATAAAACTTAATCAGTCCGCTAGTGCCGTCTACGGTGCTCACCATGGCCAGATGCTCATAGCCTTCCATAATCCAGTTAACATCTGCAATACGCTCAGGCTCAACCTGCGCGTAGATCATACTGTGGGGTCCGGGGTCATTGTCACTCATTCTTTTACAACCTTTCTGCGTAATAAGCTGAATTGCAGCAGCGGCTTGTCGCTGGCTGCGGAAAATTTCTGCTGGGCATGCGGTGCGCAGTCAATCGACGTACCTGCTTCATCCAGCATTTCTGTCAAAACAAAGGGCATAGTGCTGCCGTCGGGCATCAAAAGCTCCAGCGGCTCGCCTGCCTTTACATTATTGCGCTGCTCAAAATAAGCGCGCTTTTTCTCAGCATCATAGCCTGTAACGATACCAACAAAATCGTGTGTCTGCTCATACTTCGAGCTGGTGTAAACCTGCGCATTTCTGTCAGGCTTGGCCACAGCAAAGCCTGTGGTGTACTGGCGGTGGGAAACCTTGTTCAGCTCGGTAATCCACGCTTCCGGCACGCTGTAATGCTCCATATCTGCCCAACATTGGTCGATAGCCTTGCGGTAAACGCTGACTACCGTTGCTACATAATGCACGCTCTTCATGCGACCTTCAATCTTCAGGCTGCACACACCGGCACGCATCAGCTCCGGCAGATATTCAATCAGGCACAGGTCCTTGGAGTTCATCACATAGGTACCGCGTTCGTCCTCCTCGAGGTCGAAGTATTCGCCTGGGCGCTTTTGCTCGCCCAGTTTATACATATTATATTCCCAACGGCAAGCCTGAGTGCAGGCACCGCGGTTGCCGTCGCGCCCTGTCAGATAGGCGCTCAGCAGGCAGCGTCCGCTGTAGGAAATGCACATCGCGCCATGCACGAAGGTTTCCAGCTCTACCGAGGTTTTTTCGCTGATTTCGCTGATTTCTGCCAAGGACAGCTCACGTGCCAGCACAACGCGTTCAGCGCCAAGCTGCTCCCACGCCTGTACAGCGGCGTAGTTGGTGGTATTAGCCTGCGTGCTCACATGCAGCGGCATATCAGGCACAACCTGACGGGCAGTGCTCCATACACCAAAATCGCTGATCAGCAGTGCGTCAACCTTGGCCTGCTGCAGACCGCGCAGATAATCCGGTAGTCTGTCGATATCCTCGTTGTGCGCAAAAATATTTACCGTTACATAAACCTTTTTGCCGAGGCTGTGCGCATACTCTGCCATCTCCGCAATTTCCTCTAAAGAGAAATTGTTGGCAAAGGCACGCAGACCAAACAGCTTGCCGCCCAGATAAATAGCATCAGCACCATACAGCAGGGCCATTTTTCCTTTTTCCATATTACCGGCAGGAGCCAGTAATTCGGGTTTAACTAAATTTCTGCTCATTAATTCTCCTTAAAACACTTCTCTGCTCCGCCACACTGACAGCGCAGAAATATGTAATAACCTGTTATTAACCTATTTCCTCAATCGCCTTCAGATGCTCGGCGTAGGTTTTGGTAAAACGATGGTGCCCGTCCTTTTCCGCAACAAAGTACAGATAATCTGTCTGCTCCGGCTGCAGCACCGCCTTAATCGCGGTCAGTCCCGGACTGCCAATCGGTCCCGGAGGCAAGCCGGGATTTTGGTAGGTGTTATACGGACTCTGAATTTTGGTATCCGCAAAGGTAACTACTTCCTTCTGCGTTCCCAAAAGATACTGGATGGTCGTATCCGACTGAATAGGCATGCCGATAGCCACACGCTTGAGAAAAACGCCGGCGATTTTCGGCTGCTCTTCGGCAAATACTGCCTCCAGCTCCACCATCGAAGCCATATTTACTACATCACGCAAGGGCAGGTTACGTTCTGCCACAGTTTTGGCAATACCGCTGCTCTGCATTTCCTTATCAAACTGCGCAACCATCATTTTGAGCATCTCCTGCTCGCTGATTCCCACCGGGAAATCATAGGTTGCCGGGTAGATAAAGCCCTCTGCCTTAAACAGCACATTGCTGTCATCGGTCTGCATGTAAGGATAGGGTGCATAATCCTTCGCCGCTGCCATAAACTTATCAGCACTGCCAAGCCCTTCGGCCTCCAGCTTCTTCGCAGTTTTCGCCACGCTGTAGCCTTCCGGTACGGTAAAGCGCACCTGTTTGATGCGTCCCTTAACCATAACATCAACAATCTGCTGATTGCTCATGCCGCCGTCAATCTGGTAGGCACCTGCCTGCAGCTTAGTAGCCAATCCCTTCCAGCGCGCCTCCATTTTAAAGGCAGCGGGATTTTTTACCAGCTTTTTTTCATGCAGCAGCTCGGCGATATCCGCCGTAGTCATGCCGTCCTTGACAACAATAAGTCGTGAGCCTTCTACGGCAAAGCCCTTATTATTGCCCTGTCCGTTAAGATAAATTGTAAATGCTACCACGCCGGCAATCAGCAGCACCGCCAAAGCACCTGCTGCAGCCTGCACCGGATTGTCGCGCACCAGCGTTTTAAGCTTTTCTATATCCATCAGAAAACATCGTCACATCGCATAAAAATACCGGACCGAAGTCCGGTAAAATTGCTGACTGTGAATTACTCCTCGTCCTCAAACATTTCGTCATACTTAGCAGCAACTGCTTCATATTCTTCGTCAGTCGGAGCGGTGTAAACAGCTTCGCCGTTTTCGTCAAAGTCCATGCGTGCGATAACGCAGGTATCTTCTTCTTCATCATGCTCGTGGCAATCGCAGTCGTCATCCTCGCAGCAGCAGTCTTCCATCGGAACCAGTACTGCGAATTGTTTATCATCAACAGTGATAACCATGTCCTGATAGAACTCGTGCTCGTTGCCTTGCTCGTCAGTCAGAACAACGCAGATAACTTCTTCTTCACCTTCAGCTTGCATAGCTGCTAATTCTTCATCTCTAATGTCTTTTTCCATAAAGGCACCTCTTTCGTCATAGCTCAATAAATAAAAAGCTCAATTTTAATCTAAACATATTGTATAATAGGGACGCTAATCTGTCAAATTTTAAAGCTCTTGCTGTCCAGATAATTTTGCAGAATAACAACTGCCGCCATCATATCAATAACCTTCTTACGCTTTTTGCGGCGTAAATCCGCATCAACCAGCACCTTTTCGGCAGCCACTGTGCTCAGACGTTCATCCCAAAGCACAACCTGCACCTTCGGGAACATGGTGCGTAACTTTTCAGCCATTGCTTCACAGGCCTGCGCGCGTTCACCGATAGTGCCGTTCATGTTTTTGGGATAGCCTACAACCAATGTATCTACCTCATGCTCGGCAATCAGCTCGGCAATGCGGGCATAGTCGCGTTCTTCGGTAGTACGATGAATAGTTTCCACGCCGTTGGCAATCATGCCCAGCAAATCGCTCACAGCGATACCGATAGTTCTTGTTCCTACATCAAGGGACATTTTACGCATTAAGTCAATTTCTCCTTTTACTTGTTAATCTGCTGCAGATAATTCTTTACCAGCTCTTCAATCAGCTCATAGCGCTCGTGACGGCGCAGCTTGGTGCGTGCATCCTCAAAGCTGGTGATATAAGTGGGGTCACCGCTCAGCAGATAGCCTGCCAGCTGGTCCACAGGATTATAGCCCTTCTTTTCCAGGGCAGCATATACTTCTTTTATAGTTTCGGCAACGTTCAGCTTTTCCGGCTCACGTTTGAACATCATAGTTTCTTGAGATACTTCAGACATACGAAACACTCCCTTCGTTTTTCGTAAATATATTGTAGCACATTTTGAGTAAAAAAGCTGTGTTTTTCTGGTTAATTTAACAGATAGATAGCAACAGCAATTTAATATTAAGCAAAAAGCATAGTTTGAAAACAAAAGGCACATTACTCTTTACTCATAAATGTGAGTAAGGCAATGTGCCTTCTTGCTTGTAATTACAGCTTCGCAACGACATCCTTATCAAAAACCTTCGCCAACAGTTCCTTGGCTCTGGCATCAACCTCTTCATCAATATACCCCTGCACCTTCAGCAGCGCAAAGGTAATTGCCACCAGATCATCACTGTATCCCAGCACCGGCGTCATATCCGGCACAAAATCCAGGGGAGCGATTAAATACCCCAAAGCTCCCATAATCAACGCCTTTTCCTTCGCAGGAACCTCCGGCTTCTGCAGTACGCACCACAGCTGCACGACCTTGTACAGCAGCTCGATGCCGATGTGAGCACCGTAGCGGCTGATTTTATGCAGCAGGCCTTCCTCGCTGTAGCTTCCGGAATACTTCTGCAGCTCGCCGTCATTGATTTTCTTTTTGTCAAAGTCTTTGTGTTCTGTCATTTTGCTCCACTCTTTTCCAAACCGTGGACGAATGCTTAGCGCATGTTGATGAATTGCAGATCAACGCCGAAATCTCCGGCCTTAAGCAGTTGGATAACAGCCTGCAGGTCATCCTTTTTCGCACCGGCAACACGTACCTGGTCATCCTGAATCTGAGCAGTTACCTTCAGCTTGGAAGCTTTGATAGCTGCCACGATTTTTTTGCCGTTCTCTTTGGAAATACCCTGTTGGATTTCCAGAGATTGGCGAACGGTGCCTTTGGCAGCGGGCTCAATCTTGCCCGGAACCAGGCAACGCAGAGGAATACCGCGTTTAGCCATTTTTTGGCGCAGCATATCTAAAATTGCGCCCAGCTTGTACTCGTCCTCAGCTGCAATTTTTACTTCCTTCTCACCGAGCTCGATGGAAGCATTGCTGCCGCGAAAATCATAACGTTGATCAATCTCTTTCTTAACCTGGTTGACAGCGTTATCCATTTCCTGCATATCAACTTGGGAAACAACGTCAAAGGAACTATCTTTTGCCATTATTATTATCCTCCTAAATGTAGCTAAAGTTTATCATGCCTAATTATATCAGAGAAAGCGCTTTAACGCCAGTAAAACTACCGGCAGCGGCAATTTTGCTTATTTGCCTGCATTTTTACCGTGCATATAAGCATGCTCCTGGCTAAGCTCCTGCAAAAGCTGCAGGCCGCTCCAGGTGCAGTTGGTGGGTGTCAGCATCGCCTTCAGCGCCACCTGACGCAGCTTGCCCTTTTTAATGGCAGCCAGCAATCTGTCCAGATCCTGACGGCTGAAGCCGCACATGAGCAGCATTTCCTCCTGCCCCTCGTCACCGCTGTAAGCCTCACTGACAGACGCCACCTCGGGCAAGCCTGCCAGATAGCCTACAGGCTGCAGAAGCTCCTCACGCGTCACGGCGCGCAGCTGTGTGCGCAGCATCATGCAAATCAGCTTCAGCGCCTGCAGACGCTCAGGCGTAAAATTATAGGCCAAAATTATTTTTTGCATATGTATCTCCTATCTCAGGCAAACAAATCAATCTGGTTATTTTCCGGCAAATCGCCCAAAACGCCCATGTCTGCCAGCTTTTCTATGACACTCTTGTTGACACCGGAACGCTGGCGCAAATCCTCCTGAGAGATAAACGGCCGGTTGATGTCCCTCGCCGCAGCAATGCTCTTGGCAGCGTTTTCACCTACACCGCCCAAGGCAGCCAAAGGCGGACGCAGGCCGTTTTCCGTAACCAGGAATTTAATCGGGTCCGACTTATATAAATCCATCTTATCAAAGCTCAGACCGCGCTCCAGCATCTCATTTACCAGCTCCAGATAGGTGACAGTCGTTTTATCCAGAGGCGAAGCCTTGAAGCCCTGCTGGTAAACATTCTTGATAAAATTCTTTACATAGCTCTTGCCCTTGGAAACATGGGTGTAGTCAAAATCCTTGGCACGTACCGTAAAGTACGCCGCATAAAACTCTTTCGGATAATGCACCTTGCAATAGGCAATACGGTAGGCCATAAGAACGTACGCAACGGCGTGCGCCTTTGGGAACAGATACTGTACCTTTTCGCAGGACTTGATATACCATTCGGGAATATTTACTGCGCGCATAGCCTCGAGCATCTTCGGCTCCAGACCTTTTTTCGCCGCCTTGCCCTTACGCACGTGCTCCATCGTCTTAAACGCCAGACTGGGTTCCACGCCCTTGGAAATCAAGTGCGTCATAACGTCGTCACGTGTAGAAATAGTTTCGGCAACAGGCTTGCCTTCCTTAATCAAATCCTGCGCATTGTTCAGCCATACGTCCGTACCATGCGAATAACCGGATACACGCACAACCTCACTGAATTTTTTCGGCTGTACGTCGCTGATCATCTGACGCACAAACTTCGTACCGCATTCTGGGATACCGAAGGTGCCTACGGCACTGTCAATCTGCTCCGGCGTAACGCCGAGGGAGGTTGTATTCTGGAAGATACGCATCGTTTCTTCATCGCCCACAGGAATCTTCTTGGGATCAAAGTTAGGATCTACGTCCTCCTGCAGATATTTTTCCAGCATCTTCAGAACCATCGGATCATCGTGGCCCAGAATATCCAGCTTAACCAGACGATCATTGATGCTGTGATAATCGTAGTGAGTAGTAATCGTAGTGCCATCCTTATCATCGGCAGGACGGTTCATCGGCGTAATATAATGGATATCCATATTACGCGGCACAACCATGATGCCGCCGGGATGCTGGCCTGTAGTGCGCTTGATGCCGGCAAAGCCTTCAACCAGCGCAGCCACATGCGCCGGATGCACATGCAGATTCTTGCTCTCGTAATATTTTCTGATAAAGCCTATCGCCGTTTTATTGGCGATAGTAGCAATCGTACCGGCGCGGCAAACGTTATCGCGGCCGAAAAGCTCCTCGGTGTACTTGTGCGCTACGCTCTGGTCGGACATAGCGGACGGATCATCGGGATCGATACCGCCGGAGAAGTTCAAATCAATATCAGGAACCTTATCACCGTGGAAGCCCAGGAAAACCGCGAACGGGATATCGTGACCGTCGCGCAGCATCCTCGTACCGCATTCGGGACAATCCTTCGGCGGCAGGTCAAAGCCGCTGTCTACCTCATTGTTCATAAAGAATTCGCTGTGACGGCAATTCGGACAGCGGTAATGCGGCTTCAGCGCATTAACCTCGGTAATATCCAGCATCGTAGCAACAAAGGACGAGCCTACACTGCCACGCGAGCCTACCAAGTAACCGCGGTCGATAGAATGCTTAACCAGCTTATGCGCAATGTAATACAATACAGAGAAGCCGTGGCCGATAATAGCGTCCAGTTCCATCTTCAAGCGGTCCTCAACAATCTGCGGCAGCTTTTCGCCGTACCATTCATGCGCTTTGGCATAGGACAAATCACGCACGGCATCCTCCGCACCGGGAATAGAAGGCGAATACAGCTGATCGCGGTCGGGAACAGGCTTAATGCGTTCAATCATATCCGCAATCTTATTGGTATTGGTAACAACAACCTCGTAGGCTGCTTCCTCTCCCAGATAAGAGAACTCCTCAAGCATCTCCTCTGTAGTATGCAGATACAGCGGCGGCTGCAAATCCGCATCCTTATAACCCTGACCGGCCTGCAGAATCGCACGCAGCTGTGCATCCTCAGGATTGAGGAAATGCACGTCGCAGGTTGCTACAGTCAGCTTGCCCAAGCGTTTGCCCAGCTCATAGATTTTGCGGTTATGCTCCCGCAAATCCTCCTCCGTGCAGTAATTTTCGCGCACCAAAAACTGGTTATTGCCCGTAGGCTGAATTTCCAGATAATCATAAAAGCCGGCTATTTCCTCCAGCTCCTCATCGCTCGCACCTAAGCGCACCGCGCGATACAGCTCGCCCGCCTCGCAGGCCGAGCCGAGAACCAGACCTTCACGATGCTCCTCGATAACAGCGCGCGGCAGCAGCGGACGCTTATTCAGATAACGCAGATGGCTGATAGTAACGAGCTGGTACAGGTTACGCAGACCGATTTCATTCTTCGCCAGAATAATAATATGGTGACTGCTGATTTTACTCTTACCCTTAGTCGCAGCATCGGGATTTTCCGTATCAACGGCATCGTCCTTCGTCTGGCGGTCGCTGATAAGATAACCCTCCATGCCGAAAATCAGCTTCAGGTCACTGCCCTCCGCCGCATCAAAGCAGAACGGAAAGGCCTGCACTACGCCATGGTCGGTAATCGCCAAAGCCTTGTGGCCCCAACGGATTGCCTGCTTGACGAGGCCCTCCATCGGCGTCAGGCCATCAAGCTTACTCATCTTCGTATGGCAATGCAGCTCAACCCTCTTGACCTCGGCATTATCCATGCGCTCCTCCTTAGCATCGAGCTTCATAATGCCGCGAGGCACCATGCACATCTCGTCAAAGGCAAAGCGGTCTGGCGCAACATCACCCTGCAGACGCAGGCGCATACCGGGCTTCAGCAGATTTTTGAACTCGTTGCATTCCTTGCGAGGATCGCCGCCGTCACGCTTGTCAAAACGCAGCTTAACGAAAATACCGCCGGTATCATCACTAACGTTAAAGGTAAGCACAATAGAACCCACGCGCGTTTCCTTATCAATAAAGGTCTGCAGCGCACCGTCCTTATCCAGACTTTTGACAAAGGTGCCTTCGATAACAACGTTGCGCTCTTCCTCTGTCACGGTATCCAGCTTACGTGGCGTACCCTTAATTTTTTTGCCCCACAGCTGGCCGTCAGCCTTCTTTTCACCGTATAAGGCTGCCATGGCCTGCAGATACTCGGGGTCCTCCTCCGGATTGTTGTAGGACACTTCACAAGGAGGCTCCGGCGGCAGAGTTTCGCCGATTTCAATATCAGGCGGCTCCGGCGGTAAAGGAATTTCCTCCGGCAGCGGCTCGCCGGTGCAGTCGGTAATCTCTACCTCTGCCTGCGGCTCACGCTGCATCACCTGGCATTTGGAGCCATCGCCGTCGCAAATCATATCTACGCTTTGCAAAGAAAAAGCGGCTGCAAGCTGCTGCGCCGCCTTCTGCAGCAAACCGCCGGTAAGATGGGCGGCACAGCTAAAGTGCACCTCCCACTGACAGGCAGACTCGTCTACACAAATCTGATTGATATGCATCAGCTTCAGCTGCATCAGTTCCACCGAGGAAAAGGTCATCGAAGCTAAAAAACTATAAAATTTTTCTTCATCAGGAATCAGGCAATATTTTTTATTCACATTAAATCCTTTCCTAATAATGACGGGAGAAGTTGTTGGATTATGATGTACGTTGAGGCAACGCAACAACGCAGATGGTGTGCTATCTTCTATTTTTCTGAGATAAGCTAGAGTGCGTCAGATGCTAGGCGCGGATGCCGACGTCGTACTTTTAGTACGTCGAGGCGACGCAACAACGCAGATGGTGTGCTATCTTCTATTTTTCTGAGATAAGCTAGAGTGCGTCAGATGCTAGGCGCGGATGCCGACGTCGTACTTTTAGTACGTCGAGGCGACGCAACAACGCAGATGGCGTGCTATAGGTTATCTCATATTTTCGACACCAACAACACCCTCAATCCCCTGCAACCCTCTAACCAAATCTCCGCCATCGGGCGCAGTCTTGCCGAGCTTCAGAAAGACCTCCAACACCAGACGATTCTTTTCCTTATCACGCTTTACGTTCAGTGATTTTACCTGCACGCCGTTGAGCGACAGATAACCGGTAACATCGGTGATAGCACCGGAACGGTTTGTAGTAATGATGCGGATAAACTGGCGGTCACTGCGGCTGTTGGCAGCAAAGCGCTTTTCCCAGGTATGGAATGTAACCAGAGTTATCATGGTGATAATGGTTGCCACACTGCTGAGGAAGTACATACCGCTGCCGGCAGCAAGGCCGATTGCGGAAACCATCCACAGACTGGCAGCAGTTGTCAGACCGCGAATAGTTAAACCCTCGTGCAGAATGGTGCCTGCACCGAGAAAGCCTATGCCGCTGACAACCTGGGCTGCAATACGCGCCGAGTCACGGCGTTGGCCGATATCCTCCTCCAGCTTGGCAGTCTGAGGATAGACATCATCAAAGCCGTAAAGCGAAACGAGCATAAACAGCGCCGAGCCCACGCACACAAGAATATGTGTACGGAAACCGGCAGGACGGTCACCACTGCCTCTTTCTATACCGACAATACCGCCGAGAATTGCAGCAACAACCAGCCTGATAACCATAACAACCTCTTTGTTATGCAAAAAAGAAGTATTAATTAAATCCATGCCAGTATCACCTCACAGCTTCTGTTCCCTCTGCCTGCGCCGGGCGCAGACACGGGAACTGAGTTATTTTTACAGCTTTTGCAGCATCTCCTTGATAGCAGTGATATAATCACCGTCCAGCGGCAGCATGCTTACTTCGCCGGTCTTACGAACTTTTACTTCCAGCTCGCCGGTCTGCAGAGTCTTAGGACCTACAACTACGCGCAGCGGATAGCCGATCAAATCTGCGTCCTTGAATTTTACGCCCGGACGCTCCTTGCGGTCGTCGATAACAACCTCAACGCCTGCTTTGTGCAGCTCGTTGTAAATTTTCTCAGCCTTAGCAAAGGATGCTTCGTCCTTTACGTTTACAGGTACAACAAGTACTTCATACGGAGCAATAGCAACAGGCCAGATCATGCCGTCGGCATCATGGCTCTGTTCAACGCAGGCAGCCATAGTACGGCCAACGCCGATACCGTAGCAGCCCATTACCATCGGCTGCTCTTTGCCGTTTTCATCCAGATAGGTACATTTCATAGCTGCGCTGTATTTGGTGTGCAGCTTGAATACCTGGCCTGCTTCGATACCGCGAGCCTTAGCAATCGGAGCGCCGCAGTGCGGGCAGGGATCGCCTTCAGCCATCAGACGGATATCGGCAACGTAGGTCGGAGTGAAGTCACGGCCCGGATTAGCGTTGATGTAGTGGAAGCCTTCATGGTTAGCACCACAGCAAACATTGTGCATATTCATAACGGTTGCATCGCAAACGATAATAACCTTTTCGGGATCAAGGCCTACAGGGCCCATATAACCACCGACAGTGCCAGCCTTAGCCAACAGCTCTGCCTCAGCCATTTCCAGCTCAACTGCGCCTACGGTGTTTTGTACTTTGGTTTCGTTAACCTCGTGGTCACCGCGAACGAAGCACAGTACCAGGCCTTTTTCGCATTGGTATGCAACAGCTTTTACGGATTTTTCAATCGGAGCGTTGAGGAAAGCGCAAACGTCGGCAATAGTCTTGCAGTTCGGAGTTTCAACCTCGCTCAGCTCCTGGATTTCTTCTGCCGGAGCCTTTATCGGATACAGCTCTGCCTTTTCGATATCGGCAGCGTAATCGCATTTGGTGCAGTAGGTAATTTCTGCTTCACCGCTGTCTGCCAGCACCATGAACTCATGGCTACCGGTACCGCCGATAGCACCGCTGTCTGCTTCTACCGGACGGAAGTTAAGACCGCAGCGGGTAAAGATTTTGTCATAAGCATCATACATAGCCTTATAGGAAACGTCCAGACCTGCTTCATCACGGTCGAAGGAATAGCCATCCTTCATAATGAAGTCACGGCTGCGCATCAGGCCGAAGCGCGGACGGCGTTCGTCACGGAATTTGTCCTGAATCTGGTACAGGTTCAGCGGCAGCTGGCGGTAGGAACGCACATCGTTCTTAACCAGAGTAGTAACCATTTCCTCGTGGGTAGGACCAAGGCAGTATTCGTGGCCGTGACGGTCCTTCAAGCGTACCATTTCTGCACCGTAAGCGTCCCAACGGCCGCTTTCCTTCCAGATTTCTGCCGGCTGCATAATCGGCATCATGATTTCCTGGCAGCCTGCATGGTCCATCTCTTCACGGATAATATTTTCGATTTTTTTAATAACACGCCAAGCCAGTGGCAGATAGGTGTACATGCCATTGGTGGATTTACGCATAAAACCGGCACGCAGCAGCAGCTGATGGCTCGGGATTTCAGCCTCGGACGGAACCTCACGCAGAGTGGGTGCATACATTTTAGAAACTTTCATTAACGGGATACCTTCCTCTCAAGTAAAATTTTATCTATTTCAGCAAAAAGCTCGCTTACAAGCTGATCTTCGGGAACCTTGCGCAGGATTTCGCCCTTGCGGAATACCAGTCCCTCGCCGATGCCGCCGGCAATACCGACGTCAGCCTCACGTGCTTCACCGGGTCCGTTGACCACACAGCCCATAACGGCAACCGTAATTGGTTCTTCAACATCCGCCAGACGGCGTTCAACCTCCAGCGCCAGCTTTTCCAGACTGATGCGGGTGCGTCCGCAGGTCGGACAGCTGATTAAGGTCGGTCCGTGCTCACGCAGGCCAAGGGATTTCAGAATGTCATACGCTACACGCACCTCGTTCACCGGGTCACCGGTCAGCGAAACGCGAATAGTATCGCCGATGCCTTCGGCAAGCAGCGTACCGATGCCTACTGCGGATTTGATAATACCGCTGTTGACAGTGCCTGCCTCCGTAATGCCGACATGCAGCGGATAATCACACTGCGCTGCCATCAGACGATAAGCCTCCAGTGTCAGCGGCACATCATGCGCTTTGAGTGAAATCTTAATGTTACGGTAATCCATCGCTTCGAGAATGCGCACGTGGCGCCAAGCCGCCTCCACAAGAGCCTCCGCGGTGGGATGGCCGTATTTTTCCAGCAAATCCTTCGGCAGAGAGCCGGCGTTGACACCGATGCGGATAGGAATATTGCGTTCCTTCGCTGCTTCCACCACAGCGCGCACCTTTTCTTCACCGCCGATATTGCCGGGGTTTAAGCGCAGGCCGTCAACACCTGCTTCAATCGCTGCCAGAGCCAGCTTATAATCAAAATGAATATCGGCAATGACAGGAACCGGACTTTCCTTACAAATAGTTTTCAGGCCCTCCGCCGCTGCCATATCAGGCACGGCACAGCGGATAATATCGCAGCCTGCATCTGCCAGACGCTGAATCTGCTCCAAGGTTGCAGCAGCATCGTCTGTATGTGTGTTAGTCATAGACTGAACGGCAATCGGAGCATCGCCGCCCACAGCCACGCTGCCTACGTGCAGCTGGCGGGTTTTTCTACGTTCTATCACTTTCGTTCACCTCTTAACGTGTTATATCTTTAAAGGTGGAAAATACTGTCAGCGCTAAAATCAGCGCAATACCAACCATCTGGATGTTAGTCATAGCCTTGCTGCCGAGCGGTTTACCGCGCAGGCCTTCCAAAAGCAGCAGTACAAAATGTCCGCCGTCCAGAGCCGGCAGCGGCAGCAGGTTGATAACGCCCAGATTGATGCTCAAAAAGGCAACAAAGGTAATCAACGGCAGCATGCCCTTTTCCGCCACCTGACCGGCCATCTGCGCCACACCGATAGGACCGGCCACCTCAGCCGGAGCCTTACCGGAAACAATCTTGTACAGGCCGTTCAGCATAGAAACGATAATATTTTTTGTATAGACGCAGCCTTCTTTAATCGAGCCGAAAAAGCCAAGGCTGACCTTGTTGAACTTAGGGCTGATGCCGATTAAGGGACGGCCTGCCTCTCTGTCATACACGGGAGTCATGGTGTAGCTTTTTACAGCGCCCTTACTTTCTGCAGTCAGCGTTACCGGATTAGTTCCGCTCGCACGCAAATTGGTAACAACATCCGTCCAGGTAGCGACAGGCTTATTGTTAATCGTCAGAATGCGGTCGCCGTTACGCAGGCCTGCTCTTTCCGCAGCCATGCCGTCTACAACAGTGCCCAGGATTGGCTCATTCACCAGCTCCTGTCTGCCCTCCAGCATAAAAATACCGCTGAAAAGAATAATAGGCAACAGGAAATTCATCAGCGCACCTGCCAGAATAACCAGCATTCTGGACGGTATCGGCTTAGATTTAAAGGTTCCCGGTTCAGGCGGATCGTCAGGATCCATGCCTGCGATTTTATTATAGCCACCCAACGGAATAGCCCGCAGGCTGTACAGAGTATCGCCGTCCTTTTGCTGATACAGCTTAGGACCAAAGCCGATGGCAAATTCATCAACACGCATACCTGTGAGCTTCGCCGTAATAAAATGACCGAATTCGTGTACCGTAACCAGCACACCAAAAACAAAAACAGCGGCTAATATTGTTAGCATTTTACCTCCTTACGATAGTCGGCAAGCTTTGCCGGCCTTCAGTCTATAATTTAGCAATAACCCCTTTGGCAGCAGCACGCGCCCAGGCATCCGTTGCTTCAATATCCTCCAGCTGCGGACGCAGAACATTGTTATGCTGCGCTGTAACCGTAGCAGTGATATAAGGGATATCCAGATATTTAATTTTGCCTGCCAAAAAGGCATATACAGCCTCCTCGTTGGCAGCATTAAAGGCACATGGCAGAGTGCCGCCGGCCTTACCGCAGTCAATAGCAATCTTCAAGGAAGGAAATGCTTCTAAATCAGGTGCTTCAAAAGTAAGGTTACCCGCAGCAACAAGATCAAGCTGTTCAAAGCTGTAATTATAGCGCTCCGGCCAGCTCAAAGCGAACTGAATCGGCAAACGCATATCAGGCACACCCAGTTGAGCAATCACACTGCCGTCGCAAAATTCTACCAAGCTGTGTACAATGCTCTGCGGATGCACAACGACCGCAATTTTATCATAAGGCATATCAAACAGCCAATGTGCCTCCATAACCTCCAGGCCCTTGTTGGCCAGTGTAGAGGAATCAAGCGTTACCTTCTGCCCCATGCTCCAATTTGGGTGATTGAGGCATTGCGCCAAAGTTACATTTTTCAGCTCACTGCGTTTTTTGCCGCGGAAGGGACCGCCGCTCGCCGTAATAATCAGACGCTTGACTTCCTTTTGCGTACCGCCGCGCAGAGATTGGAAAATAGCGCTGTGCTCACTATCCACAGGAGTCAGGCTTACACCATGCTTACGCACAGCCTCCATTACAATGCTGCCGGCAGCAACAAGTGTTTCCTTATTCGCCAACGCAATGTTCTTGCCGCAGGCAATAGCAGCCAACGTCGGGCGCAGGCCGGCATAGCCTACCATAGAACCAAGCACCGTATCCGCTCCCTCGTAGGTAGCGGCAGTCAGAAGGCCTTCCTCCCCGGCTAAGATTTCCGTCTTGCCGTGATAGCGGTCAGCCAAGCGCTTAGCAGCGTCCTTATCCGTCAAAACGGCAATATCAGGCTCAAACTGCTTAATCTGCTGCTCTAAAAGCTCATCGCTTTTATGCGCAGCCAACGCGCGTACCTTCAGCTTTTCAGGATTGGCAGCAGCCACCTCCAAGGTCTGACGACCGATAGAGCCTGTACTGCCCAAAATAGAAATATTCTTCATTTGCTATCCTCTATTCTTGAAACATAGATAAAGCGCTGATAATCATCAGCAGGTAATACACAACCGGTGCCGTAAACAGCAGGCTGTCGAAACGGTCCAGCACACCGCCGTGACCGGGGAAAATCTTACCGGAATCCTTAATATCAAAGCTGCGTTTGACAATAGATTCGATCAAATCGCCGACCGGAGCAAAAATTGCCACCGCCAGCGCCACTGCCACAGCATGCCACAGGGCAATGCCCAAGCAGATAATACATAAAAACAGTACGGTCACAAAGCAGCCTACAAAGCCGCAAACAGCGCCCTCAAAGGATTTCTTCGGGCTGACGCTGCAGAACGGTGTCTTACCGAAGGCACGACCGAAGAAATAAGCAAAGGTATCGCTTGCCCAGGTGCCCAAAAGCACAATCCACAGGCAGATTTCGCCGTACTCAAATACACGGAAGCCCAAATCGATATGCGGACCGCCGTCAAAGGTGCGCAGCAAAATAATGTGCGCAAACAAAAGACCGCAGTACAGCATGCCCCAGGCAGTAAGCGCACTGTTTTCTGCCCAATGCTGCTCGCCTCTGTTGCAATGCAGCCACAGGCCCTCAATCGTACTGAAAATGAAGAACAGCGCTGTGAGCATCACAATAAATGCCAACGTATAAACGCCCTCCAGCTCAAAATAATAGCCTGCGCCGGCAACCAGCACCATCAGCAGTGCGCCCACGCCACCGGTCAGCGTGTAGGCATGATAGCCCTTGTTCTCCACCATCTTGTGGTATTCGTACCAGGCCACAGCAGCCAAAACAGCAACAGCAGCATTAAAAAGCATACCACCCTTGGTGATAATGCCGACTGCCGCAATAATACCGATTACACCGGTAATAATACGTGTTAACATAGTTAAAATACATCCTTCTTTGAATTATAAAATTAATTGGAGCCCTGACGAAGTATATGGCGTCTTACCTATTTTCACCTTTCTCTAGGCAGCCGGGAAGATGCCGGAGACGAGGAAGGGCGACGACGCCGTACATACTCGTACTGCTAGGAGAACTGACGACGTATATGGTGTCTTACCGGCTGATTAGGCCGCCGAAACGGCGCTCGCGCCCCTGATAAGCCAAAATCGCCTCCACCAGATGATCCGGTGTAAACTCCGGCCAGAACACCTTGGTCGTCCAGATTTCCGCATAAGCAATCTGCCAGAGCAAAAAGTTGCTGATACGCAAATCACCACCCGGACGGATAAGCAGATCCGGCGCAGGCAGGCCCTTGGTATACAAATGGTTTTCAATTACATTATTATCTATATCGTCTACGGCCAGAGTACCGTTGGCAGCTTCCGCCGCAATAGTACGCACAGCATGCAGGATTTCTGCTTGTCCGCCGTAGTTTATAGCCAAATTCAAAATAATACCGGTGTTGTTTTTCGTTGCCTCTATTGCGTGCTCCATCTTCTGCTGCACAATCTCTGGCAGACCTTTACGCGAGCCGATAAAACGCACCTGTACGTTATTTTCGTTAAATTCGTCAATCTCATTGGTCAGATAACGGCTTAAAAGCTCCATGATGAAGTTTACTTCCGTCACCGGACGCTTCCAGTTTTCTGTCGAAAATACATAAGCACTGATAACCTTAACTCCCAGCTTATCAGCTGCACGGACAATAGTTTTCAGTGTTTCCGCTCCGGCCTGATGGCCAAAGGTGCGCACCTTGCCTTGAGCCTTAGCCCAGCGACCGTTACCGTCCATAATAATAGCAATATGCTGAGGAATATTCTGCATATCCAGATCCTCAGTATGCATTACGATATTATTCTTAGTCTTATTTTTTGTTTGAAACAAGCCTCTAAACACAAGCATCAAGCCTTTCGCTAAAATTTGTAACTTGCTTTTAGTTTTCTTTACTTTTCCCCTGATTAAAGAAGAGGCGTGCCTCCCTCTTGCGGGAGGCCGCCTTCCTGATTTTGCATTGCAGTCTTGAATTACTCAATAGCGCCAACCGGGCAGCTAGCAGCGCAAGCGCCGCATTCTACGCAGTCTTCACCGATTTCGTATTTACCGTCAACTTCAGTAATAGCGCCAACGGGGCAGGTAGCAGCACAAGTACCGCAGCCTACGCAAGAATCCTTATCAATTTTCAGAGCCATTCGTCGCACCTCCTTCCTTATCTATACACAATGGTAAGAGCTAATCTATTAGCAGACAACTGCTGTTGTCTTACTACATATCTGCGCACCTCGCGACCTTCAAAGTCTGCCTCGCTTGCACGCGGCGGCAGCAGAGACTGCACCTCATAGCTGCAGCCTGCGGCCTCCAGGCGACGGGCAGCCTCCTTGAGAGGCAGTGCCAAAACCTGTGGAATTTCCATTATACTTCCATTACTTCTTTTTCTTTGTTAGCAGCTGCAGCGTCGATTTCTTTCATAACCTTATCTGTCAGCTTCTGTACCTTTTCAGTACCCTTCTTAGCCTCGTCCTCAGTGATTTCCTTAGCCTTTTCGGTCTTTTTGATAGCATCGTTGGCATCACGGCGCAGGTTGCGGACTACAACACGGTATTCCTCAGCTTTTTTATGTACAACCTTAACCAGGTCCTTACGACGCTCTTCGGTCAGCTGCGGCAGGTTCAGACGAATGCAGATACCGTCGCTGTTCGGGTTCAGACCGAGGTCGGATTTCATAATTGCTTTTTCGATATCCTTCAGAATGTTTTTCTCCCAAGGTTGAATAACAATCATACGCGGTTCCGGTACGGTTACGCTTGCCACCTGAGTTACAGGTGTCGGGGAACCGTAATAATCAACCATAACCTTCTCCAGCAGAGAGGGAGTTGCACGGCCAGCACGCAGGCTTGCCAGATCCACACGCAGAGCAGCAACGGATTTTTCCATCTTGCTCTCGATACCGCTGATAATTTCATTAACTGTTGCCATTATTCCTTACCTCCTACCAGGGTACCAATTTTTTCGCCTGCAGCAGCACGCAGAATGTTACCCGGTTCATCAATATTAAATACTACAATAGGAATGTTGTTATCCATGCACAGGCTGATTGCAGTGGAATCCATTACGCTGAGATGACGTTTGATAACCTCGATGTAAGGCAGCTCATCAAATTTCTTCGCATCCGGATTAACTGCCGGGTCGCTGTCATAAACACCATCTACGCCTTTTTTAGCCATCAGGATAGCATCTGCTTCGATTTCCGCAGCACGCAGAGCAGCGGTGGTATCGGTGGAGAAATAGGGGTTACCGGTACCTGCGGCAAAAATAACGACTCTTGCTTTTTCCATATGGCGGATAGCACGGCGACGAATGTAGGGTTCTGCAATCTGACGCATTTCAATAGCGGTCTGCACACGGGTCGGAACCTCTAAGTTTTCCAAAGCATCCTGCAACGCCAAAGAGTTGATAACGGTTGCCAGCATTCCCATGTAGTCAGCAGTAGCACGGTCCATGCCTTTGTTGCTGCCGCTGAGTCCGCGCCAGAAGTTACCGCCGCCGTTAACGATAGCAACCTCTACCCCTGTCTCAACTACAGCCTTGATTTGCTTGGCCATAGCATATACTACTGTCGGATCAATGCCAAAGCCTTTTTCACCGGCCAGGGCTTCACCACTAAGCTTTAAAACTACACGTTTGAATTTCTTAAGTTCTGTCACGATAGCGACCTCCCATTTTTTTACTTATTCCTATACTCTATTCAATAATTATACCATACTTTCCTGCCGTGTCACAATGTTTTTTCATCTTCATTCTACCCTTTTCGAACCATTTTGCACTCCATTTTTCACCAAATTCGCCACGTCCGTCAAAAAATAAACTCAAAGTAAACTCACGCCCAGATAGCCGTGCATAATTTATCTACACAGTTTAATTTTACCTCTTTTTAGACGCTGTTTTTGACTACATGCCCCTCAGACGCTCAAATTTGCCTTTTGGGACGTTTTTATTTTTACGAATGTAATCATAAGCACCGATACAGTAAAACATCCTACAAGCGAAATATGAAAGCCGTTTTTCACCAGTTTTCGAACAAAAATAATGCCCGGCAAGTTTTCACCTGCAAGGCACTGTTTTTCATCTCAAATTTTAGGATTGCACATCTTCACCCATCTGCGCAGTACACGTTTTGCTTTTTCTGGTGTTACATGCAGCACGTCAATCAAAAACTTTTCCGCTTTTGGCATATCGGTTTCTTTAACCTTGCACAACGCATTCAAAACTACATTGTAATCACTCTGCACCATCAGTAGTTCCACCCATCCCAAACTTTAATTCCCTTTTTCATCTGGTCGACAATTTCTACATGACAATCTATCGCTTCGCGTTTGGTAGTGTATCTGTCACAGTACAAATCATTATATCGTCCGTTGTTTTCAAAAATCATTGTTTCATATCTGTATTCGTCAATCGCAAACATCAGCTTAACAGTTGATACTAAATACACAATGCCGTCAACTTTGATTCTGTCTTTCAAGTCAAGCGTTTCCTGCTCTACAAGGTTATATCTCTTCATTTCTTCATCAGTCAGCGGCTCACTGTAAAGAATATATCCCCACGCTCCACGCCCGATTTCTTCAATATATTTTTTGCATCCGTAATTCTCAAATTCACAAAAGTTACTATTATCAGGATACGTTCCAATTCCAACCGGACGTTGTGTACTGTAATATTTGATTAACATACTGCCACCCCCTCACGAATTGCATCTACGCTTTCGCTAAACAAAATGCTGAATGCTTTCAAACACTTCTGCTTCTTCTCTTCATCCTGCCATGTTTTGTTGCTCATTTTGAATTTATCGATTACCATGTATCCGTTATCGTCAACTTCATCTTCTGACCAGCACCGACGAGAAGCATCATCACGCCAATCAGCTGTGATTTTGGTAACTCTTTCAATACATCTTTTGGCGTAGTTGTAACGATATTTCCAACCTTCAAGTTCTTCAATATCACTGTACATCATTATCATTACCACCTTTCTCAACCTCACATGTATATTTTACCGCATTGTCTTGCTTTTGTCAGCGTTATTTCTAATGTATTTGTGGATATATTGTGTTGATTATGTGGAAAACTTTGCACAAAAAATAGGCAAAGCATTTCTGCTCCGCCTATTTCTGGAAAAAGGTTAGTATGAAGTGTTTTGATATCCGTATCTGGATTACTTATATTATCGCATTGCTGATACTGTTTGTCAATAGCCGTCCGCAATTTGTCGCAAACAAAAAAGCAGGATGCCGCCTGCTTCTTTGCATTCGTATTGAGGAGTTAAAATCCACGTTGCTGTCAGCGTTACAAAATCGTAACTACAACGCTTCATGTATATGATACATCATATTTTTATATTTGTAAACTAGGCTTTTTTTGCCTGTTCTGCGAACTTGGCTGCGTCGCTCCAGCTGTCAAAAAAATCACAGTACAGGTCATACTCTTTAAATTCACAGCTAAAGTTTTTCGGCTGTTCTTTTTTATACACCGTATCTACCAAAACATCTACTTTGCCGTCATCGTAAAACTTCGTGGTTACTCTGTAGTACATCATTTATATTCCTCCCTAATCTTTGCCTGAGCATCTGCCAGTTTATCAAACAATGCTTTTATATCCTTGGCTTTATCATCAAAGCCATGCTCTTTCATAACAGTTTCCAAAACAATCGTGCCCATCTGCAAGGTGTGGATTCCCAACGCACTCAGTTCAATCAACATTTACGCCACCTCTTTCAGTCCTTTGTTTCTCAGCTCAAAGCGTTGATAAAAACCAACATCAAAGTAATCAGTCATTGCATCGCTGTTATCGTAATTGTAACTGTTGCAAATTTCTACAGCTTTTTTGATACGTTCAACACAGCTCTTCGTCAACAGCGTGTAACCATCAACGGAATGATGATTGATTTGCTGATGTTCTTCTCGGAACTCATTATAACTTCTTTTCATATTGTATTGACGGATACGTTCTTTTGCTTCTGCATCGTCCATTACACACCAATCTTCATAACTCATTAAATCGTTGTCCTCAGTGTACAACCAGCGATAACGCGGATAATAGCTCTTTGCAAATTCATCAAAACTTACAAAGTCATCCTCAGTTGTATTGATATTGATTACCAACGATGGAGTCCAACCGCCACGGCTTCTGCGGATAGTTGCCTTAATGCCGTTGCGTTTAAAGTCAGTTTTCAAGTTTTTAACTAATTCATCTTCAGTGTTCCAATTCTTCATTATTAATCACCTCATACCTTTATAAAACCGGGTTTGGCGTTTTTATATCGCCTTTTCCCAAACAAAACCGCCATAATCGGCATTTAAAAACGTGATTTACGTTTTTATTTTTTCTTTTCTCTCTCCCTCTCACATCTTAATTTTACCGCATATAACATAAATTGTCAGCACTCTAATTGTGTGCTTTTTGTGGAATGTTTTTATAACAAAAAAAGACACCTTCCGCAAAGAAGATGCCTTTCGTACAGGTCCCCATAGGGATTGCTGCGCTATCTATATTGTATTGTATCATATTATATGCCGTCTGTCATTCGTCCTGTGACTCTCTGTGCGTTTTTAACCAATTCTGAATGTAATTGTATTCGTAATCAGTTACAGTCACGCTACGGCGGCGTGAGCCTTTGGGGGCTGCCTTTCTGCCAGCATTCTCCCTAGCACCGCCACGGCTTTCCAATCTTTCATCAGTCATGGTTTGTCCCTTTCTGTCTGCACTGACGTATTCTGATGGCGTTTTCCGTCGGCTCGTCTGTCAGATACTGTCCTTTGGTATATGGCAAATAGCCTGATACTGCACTTATGCTCATTTTCAGCTTATCAGCAATATACTGCGCTCCATAACCTTGTTTGTACATATCATTAACCTTGTTCGCAGTATCACTTTCATATGCATTTGCATCTATAAGTATTTTACGTATCTTCTGTTCCGACACATCGAACAGTCTGGCTACCTTTTTAAGGCTGCCCTCTTTCTCATAAGCTGATACAACATCTTCCGGTTTCATTTAAGCACCTACTTTCTGTCAATGCTTATATCAATATCAATAACTTTTCGCAGTTGTTCTACATATTGATTGATTAAAACGCCTTCCAGTTCATCACGATATACAATCACGTATGATTCATCATCAATAATATCTACATCAAAACGGCTCAAATACATGTCGACCAGCTTTCGTTCGTCAGTCGTGATGTTGCCGATAGTAATTGTATGTCGCTTACTCATACTGTTCCACCTCTTTCATGTATTTCTTCTTTTCTGCCGCAGTCATTTTCCAACGTTTAAAAGCATAATCTTCTTGCAATCCATCCTGCAGGCTATCCCTTTCATCTTGTAGAGCTTGTTCAACGCCTACATCCTCAATGTAAGAGGATTCATGCTGGCAGCTCTCACTCCATGCCATCTCAAACATATCAACAAATTCATTTCTGGTCAGTTTTTCTTTCATATCGCACCTCTTTTAGTAGTAATCTTCAACTAACCATGTGTCTATGATTTCGATGTTGCCACCCAACAATTCAGTAAAGGTTTTAATCTTTTTCATATCAGGCTTTTGTACTGCTTGAATCACTGTATCATCAGAGAGTTTCCCATACCCGATTTCATAAAGATACATATTCATCAGACGCTGTGATTGTTTGGTAGTTAATCCATCAACTCTAATCTTGTACATTTCTTTAGGTTTCTTACTCATGTATTATTTCCTTTCGTTGCACCGGACCAGGATTTTAAAGTGATGTCAAATTATTTGTCACAGGCAAAGGCATAAACGATTTCGCCGTCTTTTCTGATGTAAAATACCTCTACATCACCGACAACACGTTGCAATGTCAGATGCTGTGACAAAATCACTTCCTGCATCACATTGTAACGGCACTCTTCAACCTTGCCTTCCCTAATAGCCATATCAGCAATCTTGCCATAACGCTGTTTTTGAGTATACATTCCAATACCTCCTACAATACATACAATAACACTTTTCAATCCTCGCTCCCTCGCGGGAGCGACTTTTCCCTACACTCATATTCTACCGCACTCATTTGAAAAACGCAACAGTTTTCAAAACGTTTTTGTAGCATTATTGAAAACTCTTTATACAACATTGAACCAGCAACTAATCAGTGTTATAATGGAATTGTCAAGAAGATATGAGCATCTTTTAAGTATTATACTTCTTGGTCTGGCTATAAAGATGTAAAGCCAGCAAGGATTGAAAAATTGTCGTGCTTCTGAATGAAACACAAGGGAAAAGCTCAGTTCTGCTGAGCCTTTTTCTTTTGCCCACAAATTGAAAGATATACTACAATGTGTTATAATTAAAAAGTCGAGAGGATTGAACACCCTTTGAAATATATTTCTTCTCGGTCTGACGCTAAAGGCGTAAACGTCAGCATGGATAGAAATATTGTTGATTTGCTTTAATCAATAGCAAAAAGAAAAGCCCGGCATTGCTGGGCTTTTTGCTTTCCAACATTATAACTAGGTTTTAGCCTAGTCTTTTTTATACGCCACAATTCTGCATCGTGTAATCACTGTCTGTTTTACTCCATGATATTCGCTGTGATTTTTGACTGTTCCTACCAACGTATATGATTTAGTATCTGCTAAAGCCTTTTCTGTCGACCACATATATACGTTGTTTGCATCATCAGTAAGTTTGTACAGTCTGATTTCGCCACCATAGGGATTATAATCGTTGTTCCAGCTGGTAACACACTCTGCACTAGCAACATTAATTGTGATGCGCTTACCAATTTCTCCAACGTATTGTGATTGTTTTTGCTCTGTTTCTCTGCGTTTTTCTTTGCCCACAGCTTTCAAATAGCTTTGTATCAGGCTTGTAACGTAACCTAAATTGTTAACATCAACATATTCATGCTTGCAAATAATCTGCAAGTTATAAATGTAGTCGCTTGTGTCATCCTGTTCATATAACCACTTCAACGCCTGTCTTGCAGTTTCCAAATTGCCCTCACGGTCTATTTGGATGCCCTCTGCTTTCATCTGATTTCTTACATCCTCGTTATAAGGACGATAATATGCCCAGGCAATTGTTTTTGTTGAACCTTTTGCGCTGGTCTTTCTGTATCCATGCACGTTGATACATTCCACAACCACTTTCAAATATTCTAACAAATTTATATACGTCTTATGTCCGTTGCCGTGATGCTTTGATGAAAACTCCATAAGTTCATCAAACATTGCAATATACTGTGCGATATACTCTGCGCTCAATCCACTTGTATAATCTCTTACGCACTGTCTGCCCAACTGTTTAAACTCACCTGTCTTTGTATTCATTACAATACAGGTGTTTTTTCTTTTTCTCTTGGTATGGCAATGCTCGCAGTATCCGTCACTCGTGCGGTATCGCTCCGGCACTGTTACGCTGCCATCAACACACTTAATGATGTTGCCATCTTCTGTATGTTCAATGCTTGCGATAAACTGCCAATCGTTGATAATGGCCTTGCCTGTAACATCAACGATAACGTAACGCAGGATTTCATCTTCATGTTCCTGATAATCTTCGCCTACTACCTTGTATTCAAACGGCGTGCCATATTTTGCACATTTTTTCTGTATCGTCGCAAGTTTCTTTTCTAATTTCGGCATGTTATCTTCAAAAATCTTGTATTCCATGATTTCCTCCTACGCTACCTTTGCCCAGCTGTTTACGTCGATAGTGTCGCAAACATATTCGCCATCGCAGTTGTTCATGCAACCCAAATCATCTGCAAATCCAATCTCAAAATCATTACCAAATGAAAAGCAGATTGTTTCACTAATCGGCATTTCAGTGTTTTGCCAAGTCAGTTTATCCACTTTATCACTCCCTTTTACACTTATATTTTACCGCTATCATTGTATTTTGTCAGCACTCGACGTGGTTTATTGTGTGGAGTTTTTGTGGACAAAAAAATACAGCCGTATTGCTACGGCCGTATTAATCAGCGTCTGTCTTTTTGCAATTCTTCATCCTCATTGTAATCTGCAATGGTAATCGGAACAACAGATTTTCCCTTTTTCAGGCTGATACTAAACTCGCAAACGTCACATAACTTAATGAATGTTTCCAGATGCGACAGTTTCATATGTTCTATTTTTTGGTACAGCAACGGACGTGAAATGTCCAGTTCCTTTGCAATGCCATTATATCCGTTCTCATAGTATGCAGCCATAGAGTTAATCTTTCTTCTTAATCTGCTACGTGCCATGTTATCACCTCTTCTTCTGAATTATACCACCAGCGTATAGTTTTGTCTATGCAAACGCCATTGTTATTATGTTATTGAAAGCAGTTGTTAGTAACTTTCAAATATACATCTTCATACAATTCCTGCTTGTCACCATTATAAGTGTACTCAGCATAAACGCCATCTCCAGCAACAGTTGTACTCAACAGAGCTTTATAGTTCTGCAATGTTTTGCACGCCCAAACCACATAAACATTCTCTAACGTAATGCCTATTGCAATAACATCTACGTTATTCGGTTCATTATACCACTCTACTAATTTGTTTTTACATACACTTTCAAACTCAGCCATACCTGTAATAATCATTGTTGCACCTCCTGAATATATCTTTGTAATTCACTACGCATTAGCTCATATGCTTTACGCAAGCAGTAACGATAGTATTTCAAAATCTGCTGTCTGCGCTTTATCATGATTTGCATATCATCCACCCAATAGCAAGTCCCATCATAATAGGTATACCGACAATCAGGTAAACCATAATTATTTCAATAATAGCGTTTAGAACTTTTAAAATCATTTTCACCGTTCCTTTAACTTTGCTCTTTGCTCTTTTACAGCATCCAACAAATATTGCTGAAAGCGGCAATCATCGTCTAAAGCGATTCTTCCGCTTTCCTCTAGTTTGTATTGCATATACTCAAAATTGCTTTCAAGCGAATTTTGCATTTGCTGTAACATCCAATCCGGAAATTTTTCCATATTGGCGATAAGCTCGTTTTCAATTTCTGCTAACGCCTGTGTACCTAAACGATGTACTGCATATCTGAATGCAAACAACATCATAATCGCTTTTTCATCTTTCATGTTCTGTTTCCTTCTTTTTGTTATAAAATAATTCCACGGCTTGAAACGTCATTCCTTGTAATTCTGCAATCATTTTTTCTTCTCCATAATTGCGACAAAGAATATCGGCTAGTTCCGCCATAACATGCACAATAAAACTTTTAAGCAAGGGATATCTCCCAAACGCACAATTTACAACGTTTTGTGAATCATTGTTATATGCAAGCATATAAGTTGTTCCGCTTTCTTCCAACATTTTACACGCTTGGTCTGCTTTCTTGTAATCAATCATCATTTTTCAACCTTTCTTATCCAAACGCCATTGGCCAGCTTTTCTAAATCGATTTTCTCACGGCAATGTGGGCAAATCGGCATCATATCATTCTTACGCCCCATATGTTCCTGTAGTGTCTTTAACACACGCTTATAAGGTCTAAACTTAGTGCCAATCTCGTAGCACCTTAACGTCTGTTTCCTAGCTCTGTCATAGTCCTTTGCTATTGCTTGCCAGTCGTTGCACATCAGCTCCAGCACAACGATAGGTTCAACCATATTACCACAGTGATTACAGAAGCAGATTTTTGTGTCCGGGTCAACTGTTTTGCTAATCACTTTAACACCTCCTAAATGTCAAAAGCATCAAAATTTTCATCGCCTATATACTCTGCATATAAGCTACACACAGCACACTCCCACGTGTCTGTTTCCTCGCAGTCATCGCAAGGGCAGTAATCATCATTAATCATCTGTTGTTTCTCCACTTTTTAAACAATGTATACAGTTCGATAATGCAGTTTACCCAGATACAGATAACTATCGGTATCATTAATGTGACAAAAGCAACATTTACAATATCATTCGAGTTCATTTGTCTGCTCCCTCATAAGCGATTGCTTTATTTGCCCACATAACAACTTCTTCAAGTCGTTGTAAGGCGATTTTTCTTTCTCTTCCTTTAGGGCACAGGTTGTTGATTCTATATTCAAGGTATCTGGCAGCCACATTTAAATCTTGAATGCGCTTCAACTGTAATTCATCTACTGGTTTGCTATCTAGCCTACTCATTTTGTATCACTCCTTTATAAAAAGCGGCGGCGTGGGGATTCTTGACATCAGCTATACTGCTTCGCTACGAATATTCATCAATTCCTATTCGCAACTAACATCTACTGCCATTCGGCAACCCAGCCGCCGCACCCTAGGGCTATTTACTCAATGCCTATAATTTTTCTTCCGCAATAAGGGCAAAGGCGATAATTGTCATCCATATCTACAAATCTTGATTGACACATTGTACATTGATACACCATTGCGCGTCCGGAAAATGTTTTACTGCTGACGGTAATTGTATTGATTTTTTTAACCGTTGTTTCTTGCTCCATTTTCTTCACCTCAACTTTTTCAAGGGACTTTTTGTCCCCACGTGCAACTTTTACAAGAGATTTTTGCAACATGTTGCAGTTTTCTCTTCTAAATTTCATACTCTACCCCCATTTCCGCAGCCACTTTAGTCAAGGCATCTTCTGCTTCTTCCTTTGTGCGGAATACCCAGCCTTTGTCAAGCAAAGCATAATTGCAAGGTTCTCCTGTCCACCACACCGAGCGAACAACCCACTTACCCCTAAAAACCTCAAAGGTATAATAAACATCGCCTTTCTTCGGCTTCCAAGGTAATATCACAAATTCTTTTCTGCCAGTCAGCAGATTTTCTAAATCATTGGACGCTCTCCATTGATTGTTTTCTTTAATCCATAATCCATTTTCATCAATTATATATATTTTTTCGTCAATCATAAATTCTTCATCAATCAGCAATCCTAACAATTTGGCAACTTCACTCATTACATTATTTCGCATTTCGCATCCCTCCTTACATCTCTAATTTTACCGCTATTATATAAGTTTGTCAGCATTGTTTTTGTGGACTAATTGTAAATCAAGTATTCGTTTTTGCCCAAAAAGCACCCAACGTACCATACTTGCTAGGTTCAAGCATTATACCTCTGTTATACAAGCTCTTTGTGACTTCCATATATCGTGCATAGCGTGCTTTCTTATCGCTGAATACTTCTGCCTTAAACCTCAGCTCTCCATTACAAAAATAATTGTAGAGAATCGCAGGTACTTTTTCGCCTTTCTTAACATCTAAAACACATTCGCCCATTTCAATACTCTGTATATACCTCATATCCAATATGTACGGAACAGAATTCCCATCGTTGTCACGCACACACAGCATCATCATTATAGGCTCTGTATGACCAATCTTGACTGCATCCTGCAATGCCTTGCTAATAATATCCGATATATCTTTTTTGACATTTAATATTTCATCTGCCGTAAAATCTCTGTCATCCATTGTTTCTGCCCCTCTTTCGACGTTTACCTAATACCTGTTGCAACATTTTGTGTGCAGTTTCTCCACATCCATATTGAGTCAGCAGCATCTCTTGACATTCAAGGCAATACGGCGGGTTTCCATCATTGCAAACACCATCAGCTTCGTTAGTTTCGCACCATACACACTTCATTCCATATCCTCCACTAAATCCTCTATACCTACGCCCAACGCATCTGCAATCCTGCGCAGAGTGCTTATTTTTACGTCGGTGCAACAATCTTCTGCATTACTAATAGTCTTATATGTCAAACCTGTTTGTTTCGCCAACATATATTTCGATATCTTCTTATGCAACCTGTAATATCTTATGTTATTCACAACATTACCTCTATGCCCATACTTTCCACTCTCCGTCCGGGCGCATCTGTGCCATTGCTTTCAACTGCAGCAGAGCACGTTTGGCGTTTCCCTCGGTAGGTTTCCAATAATCATCGTCCACATCATCGCCCAGCATGGCAACCATCTTATCCAACACTGCTATTGATTCAACAGCACTCATACCGTCAATAGCATATATTCCCTCTGGAACAGCTTTGCGGAATAGCGGACCATAGTTGAATGTAATATTCAGCCATAGCTCATGTGTTCCTCCAACAGCATATGTACCGCCACGCATAAAGTGAGGTATATCTGTTTGAAGTGTTTTACCTGTCAATGCATCTCTCAGTTCTACGTCATAACTCATGTTGACATCTCCTTTCTTAAACAATCATCTCTTGCCCGGCAAACACAGCCTTTTCTTCGGATGTCATTTCTTCAAAGTAAAAGTAACCTGACAAAAAGCCACCAAATCTCCAATAGTTTCTGTCCAGTTCCTGCTTCTGCTCATTGCTCAGCATTTCATAATCTTCAAGTGTCATTGCCAATCTGTCGAATTCGTCAACATAAAACTTCATGTTTGTTCTCCCCCTCAATAAATGCCACGTAAGATTTCCACTACCTGCCAATAACTGAAATATCCCCCAGCACCATCTGCATACAACAATCCATCATCACTGTTCAGATACGCACTGCCATCTTTGTTGTACCATCCCCACACAGTAAGTTCTCCAAACTGTACCTTGCCGTTGTACGTATCGTTACGGCGACTATACGTTAATTTATTCATAACCATTACCGCCTTTCTATCTCTCTTACACCCTAATTTTACCGCTTATATTATCCTTTGTCAGTGTGTTATTTGTGGAATGATTGTAAACTTGCAATACTTGTATCTGTGTAAGGAATTCTTTGCAACCTGTACTTTTCTTTACTGTCTGGCAAAATAACCTTTATTCTTAAAGATTTCCTGCCCCACGCTAAGGCAGCCTTTTTGCTGTCCATAGCAATGTCTATCTTATTGCCCTTGATAGCACTACCTGTATCATGAGCCAGACACCATCCAATGCCCGGCACATATACCCTACTTCCAAGAGGAATAACTTTTGTATCTACTGCAATAGTCTTATACGGCACTGCTGGCTGTCCGTCATATGCAAGACCTGTACCGCTCGCATCTTCATCATCCATATACCAATACGCCGTAGCACTTACATCAAGCTCAATATGCGGTTGATACTTAACTACGCTATATTGGGGTAAGTTGTATCTGTATCTGTCTGTATGTACGTTGTCTGCCCATTCAACACGATTAAATGACAATACCAATGCTGATACTGCAAGTACACCAAACAGGCCTTTTTTATATCCCATTTTTCTATTCGCTCCCCCTTTTTCTTCAAATGAATTTCTAAACTATATGTAGTGCAGTTATAGTAAACGCAGTATCTATAGTACATCTGCAAGCCTTGCCACATCTGCGTTTCACAACACCGACATCCTCTATATTTTCAATATATCATTTCCTGTTCATTTCGCAATAATGTTGAATTTACTTAAATTGAGCAAAAAAAATATGAGCAAGGCTTTTTTAACCTTGCTCATATTTACCATTCTCTGCCAACATCATCAGGATTGATTACAATGCTGATTCCATCTTTGTTTTCCAAAACCAGCTTATACCCAAGTACGTCAGCCAACAGCACCAATCTTTTCAGATTCATAGGACCTCTGTACAGATACTTTCCTACAGACACATTATCTGTTTTTAGTTTCTCAGCTGCCACAGTATATTTGACGTTCTCCTGCTGATACAAATCTTTGACTTTTTGGCAAATACTCATTATATCACCCCTCTTTCAATGCTATTATACCATAAGCCATACCGAATTTGACACATCAAGGTTAAAACTGCACAAATTCAAATTTCGGCTCTTGAACTTCAAAGTCTATTTTGTCTGCTATTTTGTCCAGCTTATTTAGCTTTTCAACCAGTTCATATGCTTCTTCATCGCTAAAACCTTCCATATCTTCTTCGCCGTCTTTGCACAGCAACACAGTACCGCACAGGCACTGTCCGTGCATCAAATATCCAAACAGCAGGCTTGCAACAGGATTTGCAACAGGCTCATGCGTCATTAAAAATTCATCGTCAAACACTGCCAACATATCAGGAAATACTCCTACACCTCGCCAAACAGCAGGCTGCGTAGCTTTAATATCAATCAGTTCACAACCAATCAACGAATACATTGTATCCAAATCTAAGTTTTCAACTTCTTGTTTCTCAATCAAAACTTCATTTTCAGTCTGTTTCAACATAATAATATTCATAATTTTCACCTCATGCCCAACGTTCTTTTTCGTACTGCTCAATCATTGCAACATCAACTTTACCAACAATCTCAATCGTTGCATGTTCCGCATTATGAGTTTCAGCAATTTTACGCTCAAAATGACTGTTGTTGAAAACTACAATAGGCCAAAACATTCCATTGTATTTGCGACGGCTGATAGTAAGTCTTTTGGTCGCCATAAGCATGTGATAATTATCGCCACACCAACTCCCTACACCCGGCTCTTCGTTGATAATCCACAAACCGTTATTGCTTGCATAATAACCACCTGTGACTTTGACAACATCACCGATATGCATCTCAACTCCGTTTTTGTCTACCATGTTATTCACCCTCTGATAATCATATGACTCAAAACACTCTCTCTGTCTTGCTCACTCTTCATGTATTCATGCAGCTCTTTTACACCATCATCACTCATTTTAAAAGTGATAAGGTAATAATAACCATAATCATAATCATCATACGCCAAACGCTTTTTGCCCCAGCTGTCGGTTTTTTCAATCTTGCCACCATGGTCGACAATAAACTTTTCAATTTCATCTTCTACTTCTTGTACTTTTTCTTCTTCATCAAACGGCGGTAAAATAAACATCACTTCAAAATCATTCATTCTACTCTCTCCTCTCAATAACTCCAAATTGATTTTGTATTCTTTCATTCTTTGTCACCCCCCTGACATCTTAATTTTACCGCTTATATTATTTTTTGTCAGCACTTTTTTGTGGACATTTTGTGAGTTATCGTTTTTCATATCATTACCAATTATTATTGTTCTATGCCCTGACATCTCCTGTGCTTCGCTCTGACAGCTTATTTTGCAGTGCCTTATAGTTTGTACTTGTCTTGCATAAAACGCTCTCAGGATTGAACGTAGAACCTATATACTTGCCTTTGATGTATTCTGATATGCCATGCTCATAACATCCTATTTGTCCAAAACATACATCATCATAGAATACAACATCAGTAATGGTATACGCCTTGTCAACAGCTATACATCCTCTTGTTGCGCCCGGCACACGGATGGCAATATAGCCGACATCACCATTCCATCTGACAGCACCCATATCCCACAAATACGTATACATGTTACATTCACGCAAAGTATCTATCAGAAACTTATCGCAGTCAATCGTGAATTCATTTATGCCATCGTTGGTTAAATTAAGCATTAACTACTCCTGTTCTTTTATCCAATATCCATATAAAGATTTTTCGCTTGAATCCCAAAGGTCATATATTTCTTTGTCTTTGATTGTAACAAGGTGATTCGCTACAACACATATTACGCTACCCATCTTCTTCATATCCTTTACTGTAGGACGCTTGCTGCCTTTCTTGTTACTTATGCCGTGGTACTTATATCCATGATTAAGCAAAAACGCCTGATACGTTTCTTTGTCATTCGGCATCGCCTTTAACCGAAAACCTATCTGGCAAAGCTCATTGTAAACATCATCCCATGACATATCTGTTGCCACAGAAAAAGCTCTTACAACACAGTCCCCTACTTCCTTTTTCAACGGATTAGGATTGCAATATCTATATGTTCCCATATTTAATCTACCTTTTCGCTCCTGTAACTAATAACATTATCCAATTCATCCATCAGTTGTATTATTCTATTCGATGTCCAAATGTCAATATTCATATGTATAGTCAACGCCCAAACATCCGGCTCAATACATTCAACGTCAGCAAGCCATACAACGCCGCTATGAGCGTATACCATATCTTTTATCACTCCTGCCATCATATCTGCCGTATCTTTATTATTAAACCAAACGCAAAACACTTTTCTCAAATCATCATCCCCTTATCTTTCCGTGCAATAGAAACCCTCTTTTTCATCACCATATACACGGAACATAATCAAATCGCCGCCTGCTCTGCATTCAATCTCTGTACACTTATCAGTGTGCCATACATTCAAAACAGTATCACAACAGGTGTTTTCCTCAACGAATTTTACTCTTTGTTCTTTCAGTGTCATAATATTACCGCCTTTCAATCTAGTATAATTATTGAACAGTTTAATCTTCATCATCCCAATATTCAGCATCGGCATCTTGCAAATCATACATTGTCAATGCTCCGTAAGTATAACCATTATCATGGCTAAAATAAATTTTTGTATCTTCGTCATAATCTTCTAACCGCTCAATCAAATCTCTTACTGTAATTGCACCGTCACAACCATCAACACTGTATGCACTACGATGTACAGGAATAACTAATTTTTTCATAATTTCCAACCTCCATTATTCTTTCTGATTGCACTATCCATATAAGCCTTAGCTTTTTTTGCATCGTCAATAAAACCACTACGCAGATATTGTTCCGCATAGGAAATTGCCTGTTTAACGTCCAATCTTATGCTAATCATTTTGATTTCTTTATCACTCATATTTTACGCTCCTTAATCTTCGCCAATCTCTTCACAGTCTTCCAACCAAAACTGCTCGCCATCATCGTCTATGTACGCTCCTTCGTCATCGCATTGGCTCAGGTCAAATCCTACAAGTTCAAGAGCTTCTTCGATGCTCATGCGGCGATTGCTGATTACATCAGCTAAAACTTTGCCATTAGCAGTATTGATGATTTTCATGATTTGTTCACCCTTTCTTAATTACATCTTTTAACAAAAGCAAAATCCGTATGCCAAGTTTTAACATCAACTTTCGTATAAATGTCATAAACATTATCATTGAAATACATGCCGTAACCTTTTTCTTTTGCTTCTTGTCTTGTCATCAGCAGACCTGTAAAAGTTCCTCTAAGTGTTGTCACTGTGATTTTTTCCATTACATACACTCCTTACATCACTTCAAACATTTTGCCGCAATCCTTATAAAATTTAACTTCTTTTATTTCAATTAAATTATCACAAAACACTTTGAATTCACCAACAGCTTCACTTTCATTATTTCCAAAACCAGAACCAACCATGTTCAGTTCCTGTCCATCTTCAAACCCTATATAATATATAATGTATTCTTTCATTTTGTTCATCCTTTCTATCTCTTCCTTACATTTATATTTTACCGCTCTGTTTTGCTTTTATCAGCATCTTTTTGTGAGTTTTTTGTGGACATAATTCAAATTGAACCCTTTGGCGTACCTATATTATCATGCAACATTATGATGATTGCTACATTTCTTGCATAGGCATCAAAACTGCCTAGTGTATCAGCATTTCATAATGTGCTACAATTATATACGGAGATTATTCCACCATATCAGCAAGAGTTGGAGCAGATTTATTGGTCACCTTTATTCCTTTCTAAATTTCCTATTGCTCCAGCTCTTAAAGAAGAAGCCAGTAGGGGTGCTGGCTTTTTCTTTTTGGGCAAAAAAAATAAAGGTTATCCCCTTAATAATTAAGAAGATAACCTTTATCGCATAAAGATGTACTAAAAACACCTTTGAATTTCACACATTTTTAAAGGTGACAATTATATAAACATGTTATAATATATATGCTATTGAATTTTTTTCACTAAATCACTTCTTTATTCTAAAAAAGCACGTCGGGATTGTTACTTACAGTATCGGCGTGTTTTTTATCTTGTAAAATGAGCTCGGATGTGGCATAATAACAACGTGTGGGAGTGTTATTATTAACATCCGAACTCTAAGCACTTCATTGATTGCGCCAACAATCTTTGAAGTGCTTTTTTGTTTTTCTTATTTCATTGCAGCATACAACGCACACCCTGCTATAACGTAGGCTATGTTGCGTTGTTTTTTTATGCGTTTAGTCTTTAGGTTTAGTTCTTTCTCCAATTCCGCTAAGGATTTGTTCGCATTCGTCAACAAGTTCTGTTGCTCTGTTGTTTTTGCTTTCAACGTCACGCAAAGACTGTTCAACTCTTTCAGTTGATTCTGCAATGTCAGAAGTTTGCTGTTGGATGATTTCAGTTCCTCTCTCGACTGTTGTAACGCCGTCTGTGACTGACTGTTGATTGCTTTCAGCTCTGTCAAGTTGTTCTTTAATTTGTTGTACTGATACTCCGTCATTACGTATTCCTTTGTTACGTCCGTATATGTAGGAGAACCAGCATAGCACGGCAACTGTGCCAATGCTAAAAATATACCCAAAAAAATTGCCGAATAACTCTTGCAACACATTATCCTGCCCCCTATGAAACACATAAGACTGCCCCCGACAAGGCAGCCTTATGTGCAGTTAAATTTTGAGTTGTTATGCAGTTTTTACTCCGCATATTTATTCTACCGCATTTTCCACACCTGCACAACACATGTATGTGGCGTTTTGGTGGAATTTTATAACATCGCTAACGCATCGTTGCACTCGTCCTTGAAACGGCTATATAAACCACGTCTGAGCGCAGGACTTCCGCTTGTCCACTCAGGTGTACTGCATACATTCAAATACACCGCCCTAATCATATCAGCGTCAAATCTGGCATCATCTACATAGCTCAGATTTGGATAGCCTAAAGATTTTACGGCATCAGTGAACATCTCGACAATATAGCCTGTTCCATACTGTACAGCTCTGCTCCACACTACATCACGCATAACAGCACTGTGTTTACCCTCAACGTCATACATAGCAGCCTTTAATGCACTGATAGCCGGGTCATAATATGCATACTTGATATAGTCATGTTGACTATTCGCAAAGTCTGCACGATTTTCGCTGTTTGCAAGATAACTCCATGCGGCATCAAATCCAGCACTGCCTACTTCATGTTCCATAAGATAGTCTGCAAACCAATATCCTGCCCGCTTGCACCATCCAAGATAAGAGTTTACACTGCCCATTCTGCTTGCCAGCTGATACATACCATAAGACTTACCGCCAGCATCGCCCCAGCCATTAGAGATACATCCAGGGTCGCCGTTACTCTCATACAGTCTGCTCAAATCGCCTAACATAACATCACTCCCTTACTCTTTTACCTAAACCACCAGCTGGCGTATTGTACTTGCTATTGATGAATTTATTACCCAGTTGAACGGCAATAGCACCGCCTGTTGCCATAGCGAATTCGCCATAATTGCCCCAAGTCTTACCTTTGGTAGCAAGCACAATGGAAACAATGATGAATGTAATATAGCCGATTGTAGGCAACACTCTTGTCAAAGAGTATACGCCATCTTCTTTGAACATCTCAGTAAAGTTTTTCCACATAATTATTCCCCCTCACATTTGTGTTCAACAGTCAGCAATCTGTCTGCAATGCCATCTATACGCTTATGAGCACTGTTTGTACTGCTTTCTGTTTTTGCGACTCTCTCACGCAGAATAGTGATTTGAAGATTGTTTTCATCAATTTTCTGTGTCAGTCTGTCAACGTTTTTCGATAGATTATTGATAGCCGTTTGCAACGGATGAGCTATTAAGCCGCACACAATAACTGTAGCAAGTCCCACTATAATGTTAATCTGGTCTAAAATTTTAATCACATCCTTCGGTTTAATTCTCCTCCGTGTGTTCTAATGGTTTAAACGGATTGACTGCTAACGCCAGCATATGCCGTTGCGTACCACTCGTTACGCCCTTTAGTTTCCAGCCCAAATATATCCGTAGCCTAAACCATCTGCAATACTGCCTACAATAAAAGAAACTCCATGTACAATTCCACCAATTACCCGGCACATAGCTTATCCACTGCTCATTATTTGGCTCATTGACAGTCTTTACTACTACGTTCTTTTCGCCATCAATTACACGTCCGTTTACATAATAGCTGAATCCGTAGTTACTGTTCCGATATAGCCAACAGATTCTACATACATAGCGTTGAAATCGTTCCTTTGCCGTAAAGTTGCCGTCCAGCACATCAACAAAACCCGGTGTCATGCTGTTTGGCGTTTTCACCTCACTATGGTACAGATAATGCTTGTCATAATCATATCTTGCCCACTCAGGTACTTCATCAATCATCCATCCGACATCCAGCGTATTATCATACGTCTGCCAATATCTCAACCAATACGGCAAATTGCCACGTTCGTCAGCCCATAAAACTACAAGCCAATTTGTCAGATATGCTACTACCATTGCTACAAGTTCAGCAACAGCTTGAAATATCCACTTCATTGTACATTCCTCTTTTCTAAAAAACAAAAACCCCTATACTAAGTGTAGAGGAGTTGATTTTATGAAAAAATTAAAATTACCTAACGGCTTTGGCTCAATCTCATACTATGGAGAGCATCGCCGCAGACCTTATGTTGCAAAGAAATACATCGACGGCAAGCAAAAACCTATAGGATACTATGCTACATACGAAGATGCTTTAGCATATCTAATCGCATACAACAAGAATCCATCTTTGTTTAACCCGTCTGAAATAACATTCGGAGAAATTTTTAAGTTGTGGTCAGCGGAACACTTCCCGAAGATAGCCAAAACCACAGCAGCTAACTACAATGCCGCCTACAAGCACTGCGAACCACTATACGGCAAAAAGTTTATCACCCTAAAGATGAGCGACCTGCAAGATGTTATCCGTGCCATGAGCCGTGCGAAAATAGGTTACGCTAGTCAAAAGAAATGCCGTCAGCTGCTACATAACCTCTATACCTACGCCGTAAAGTATGAGATTATCTCAGCCAGCGCAGACATAAGCAAATACATCGATATAGATAAGAAAAAGATTGTCTATCCAAAATCACCATTCAACACACGGCAATTAAACCGAGTGAAACGTCTTGCCGAAAGCACAGAGCCGCTTTCACGTTGGGCAAAAGTTGTTGTGATGATGATTTATAGCGGCGTGCGTCCGTCTGAGATGTTAGCCGTAAAAAAGTGTGATGTAAAGTTAAAACAACGCTATTTCATCGTCCGCGAATCTAAGACAGAAGCTGGCGAAAATCGTGCCGTACCAATCAGCCGAAAAGCTCTTCCCTACTTCCAGCAATGGATGCAGGATAATGGGAAAACTCTCATAACCGACGATACAGGCGAACAGCTTTCTTACCACCGATTCCGCACACGGTTTGACAATGTTATGCTTGCCACGTCCTGCCACCATACGCCCCACGAATGCCGTCATACATGCGCTACTCTTTTGGACAACGCCGGAGCGAATGACACAGCAGTTAAACGTATTTTAGGACACGCCAGCCCCGGCGTTACCAAAGGGACATATACTCACAAAAGTTTGCATGAGCTGAAAAAGGCAATAGACTTGATATGATTTGTTGCTAACCTGTTGCTTACTCTTACATTGCTATATGCCTACATCCTGCATTATAGCTATATCTATGCTGTTGCTATCCTGTTGCTCCCGATATTTGCGTCGGAAACATGGCTCAAAACCGCATAGTTACAGGTTTTTCCCATAATTAGGCATCTAATGTAATCGCCTCAATCTCAGTAACAGTTGTCGCAGCCTCTACCTTGTCCTTAGCGACTCTATACGCCACGTGCAGGGCGTTTGAGCGCTGTGCGACCATTGCAATAACCATACGCAAATCGTTGGCTGTTACCTTGACATCAGCATTAGTAGCAGTAGTCCAATCAATGGACGCATCAGCTCCCTGTACGTCTAAGGCGATGATGGCAGCATTGATACGCTCACGCGCCTTGTCATCGTAATCATACAGGTTGCCGTTGTAGGTAATCGGCTCAACCTCTTTGCTGTCACGCTCAGCCTTAAGCTCTGCGATTTTGGCAGGCTTTGCAACAGCCAGCAGCTCTGCGTCTGTAGGTGCAGGCTTAGGATATACACGGCCGTCATCAGCGATAAGGTATTCACCGCCAGCATTACCGATGAGCTTGTTAAAATCATCATGATTGACGATTACATAGCCTTGTTTAAGCATCTCAGCAATTTGCTCTTCGCTATGCTCAACTGCGAGCTTTGTGTCTTTTCTCTGTCCTGCTTCTGGCAGGATAAGATATTGATTTACTCTTTTATCATTCATAGTTTTTTTCCTTTCTACGCTCACGAGAGCGATTTTCTATTTGCAGTGGGGAACATATTCCAACAATGCTGCAAACTTTC
>OODA01000008.1_pt1 | contig 185543 bp, 163 predicted proteins | sample 1671341 | NCBI WGS metagenome assembly OODA01 (sample SAMN06348147, study PRJEB24527) | human gut metagenome | biome: human gut; feature: ankylosing spondylitis patient; material: feces | host: Homo sapiens | place: China | collected 2015-10 | reverse complement strand
GCGAAGAGAAACCTGGCGGATACTGCGGAACAAGTATACCGTTTATGGAGATAAGGCAGAACAGGTAAAAAATGAAAAGAAATAAAGTCTGATACTTGGTGCACTCATCGGTTTCAATGGATTTCGGTGGATTTTAAAAGAATTCACCTATGATTTTTCATGGTCAAAAATAAGAATTCGGCTGATTACACTATGATGCGTCGAAGTTATACCACAAGTATAATGACAAACTAATGTTGCTGTGGTATTCTGTTGATAACAAAGAAAGAAAAGCGGATCCAAAGTGATGGGTCTGAGAAAGGAAAAAAGAATGTTCACAGCTATTCGATCAAGTTATTTATATCCGGAAAGTTTGAAAAATGCAGCACTCGATTATGAAAAAGAGTGGGGCTTTAGCTTTGTGTATTCAGATAAGAATAAGCTTGAAGGGAATGCTGTGGTGATGGATGTAGGCCTGTCGTAGGGACAGGAGAGGACAACCGGATACATAGATTTTGAACCGCTTATCTTGTGTGGATGCACATGGTAGGCGGTATTTTTTTGCAGATATAAGCCTGATTGGTAAGGCAGTTCTGCGTTATGCTCCGTTAGCTCAATGGTAGAGCACCTGATAAATATCACAGAAATGAGGTAAGAGAAGCATGGATTTAATTGAAATCAAAGGAAAAATAAATACAGCCATCTGCTATGCAAGAGTAGTAGAGGATGAAGCAATAGAACAAATCAGACGTATGTGTGATTATCCGATGACGGAAGGATCAAGAATAAGAATCATGCCTGATGTTCATTCCGGTAAAGGCTGCACTATTGGAACCACAATGACAATTACTGATAAGGCTGTTCCAAATGTAGTGGGTGTTGATATCGGATGCGGTATGTATACCGTGAACTTAGGCAAGGTTGATATTGATTTTGTAAAGGTTGATGAGGCTGCACATTTTATTCCATCGGGAATGAACGTGTGGGAAGGTCGCCAGGAGAGATTTGATTTGACAGAACTTGCTTGCTACAGAGAACTGAAGGACACAAAGAGATTAGAGCGTTCACTTGGAACCCTTGGTGGTGGTAACCACTTTATAGAGATAGATGAAGCGGGTGATGGAACCAAATATCTTGTGATTCATTCAGGCTCACGTAATCTGGGTAAGCAGGTTGCAGAGCTTTATCAGAAGCTGGCGATTAACCTAGACAGAGGATATGGGGACTATCTTGAGAAGCGTGATGAGATTATCAGAACCTATAAGGAGCAGGGACGTAGAAGTGAGATTCAGGATGCGTTAAAACAGCTTCACTGGCAGGTATATGAGTCTGAGACAAGTATGCCTGAAGATCTGTGCTACTTATCAGGAAAATATCTTGAGGACTACCTTCACGATGTTGAAATCTGCCAGGCTTTTGCAAGACGAAGCAGAGAGAAAATGGCTGAGATTATTCTGGAGAGAACCGGGATGGCTGGCAGAGAAGCCTTCCATACAATTCATAATTATATTGATACAGATGAAATGATTTTGAGAAAGGGCGCAATAGCAGCCCATAGTGGAGAGAAAGTGCTGATTCCAATAAATATGAGAGATGGAAGTGTGCTTGCTGTTGGAAAAGGAAATCCGGAGTGGAATTATTCTGCGCCTCACGGAGCAGGACGACTTATGTCCAGAACAAAGGCGAAAGCAAATCTTAGCATGGATGAATACAGAGAGACAATGAAGGGTATTTATACCACTTCGATTAATGAAAATACATTGGACGAGGCACCGATGGCATACAAGAGTCTGGAGGACATCATTGATGTGATCCGAGAGTCTGTAGATGTAATCGATGTGATGAAACCTATATACAATTTTAAGGCTTCTGATTAAGGTGGATGGCATTCTTCCTCCACCTGCAGAAGCAGAAACGGAGGAAGAAATGTTTACTATGCCTACCATCGATATGGTAGCTACCGGAAGGAATATCATGAGACTGAGAGAGGTAGCAGGTCTGACTGTAAGAGACCTGCAGGATATCTTTGGATTTGCGACTCCTCAGGCCATCTACAAGTGGCAGCACGGAACTGCCATGCCTACAATCGATAATCTGGTTGTACTGGCAGCAGTGCTGGATGTTCCGATGGATGAGATTATCGTAATCGATGTAAATAGAACAAAGCAGATTAGCGCATGAAAAGTGAATAAACAGATAGCCCTTTCAAGGCTAAAATGCTCGGTTCATCAGTTCCGAGTGGAAAGGCTTACAACAGAAAAAAGGAAAAGCAGAGAATCGGTGTTGAATTCAGAAATGGATTTGATGCCGATTTTTTGCGAAGTTTAGTGTTGTTCATACATTTTAGGATTAACGAAAGGAGCGAATAATCATGAAGAGATATAAGTTTTGAGAGCCAGGGTAGGGGGTATTGTCACTAGTTCAAGCACAATAGTGTAATTTCGAGCAAAAAGCAAAAACAGAATTGATATTTTGCTCGAAATAATGTATACTTTGAGCAGAATAGGAAATTCTAGTTTCAAAGGAGATGTGGGGGTTATGAAATCTAGTGAACAATTTGCAATTGAATGGAATCGTTCAAAACGTGCAATCAATGATTTGTGCAATAAAGGAAAAATCCCAGGTGCTATAAAAGAAGGAAGAAAGTGGCTTATTCCGGATGACGCAGTAAGACCTGTTGATAAGAGAGTTTCTTCAGGGAAGTACGCAAAGAAGAAGGCTGCGAATAATAAGCCATTACCTATTGGTATTTCTGATTATGTCAGAGCACAGGCAGATTATTACTATGTAGATAAGACTTTGCTTATAAAGGAATTCCTTGATCAGAAGCCACTGGTTTCTTTGTTTACAAGGCCGAGACGTTTCGGAAAGACATTGAACATGGATATGCTCAGAGTTTTTTTTGAGATTTCAGAGGAGGATACAAGTAAATATTTCGAGAATAAAGCAATCTGGAGATGCGGTGAAGAATATCGCAGACAGCAGGGACAGTATCCAGTTGTATTCCTTACTTTCAAAGATGTTAAGTTTGATTCCTGGAAAGCAACTCTTGATAAGATTAAAGATCTTTTGCAGGAGGAGTTTGGAAGACATCAGGAGATTGCGGATAGTGATAGACTTGCAGAGTATGAAAAGACCTATTTTGCGAAAATCATAAATGGCGAGGCCTCAGAAGTTGACTTGACTGTATCATTAGCAAAGTTATCTCAGATGCTTACAAAACATTATGGTAAAGCGCCAATCATTATTATTGATGAATATGACACACCGATTCAAGAAGGTTATTCCAAGGATTTTTATGATGAAATAATTGGATTCATGAGAAATTTCTTCTCTGGAGCATTTAAGGATAATAAGAATCTAACTTATGGATTCCTAACTGGTATTCTTCGGATTGCTCAGGAGAGCATCTTTAGTGGCCTGAATAATTTAACAGTGAATTCTGTGATGGATGAAAAGTATGATCAGTTCTTTGGATTTACTGCTTCAGAAGTCAGAGATATGCTGGAGTATTATGGTGCCCTGGATAAAGAAGCAGAGCTGAAGGATTGGTATGACGGATATTTATTTGGATCTACAGAGATCTATAATCCGTGGTCAGTAATCAATTATATTTCTAAAGGCTGCATTCCGCAGGCCTATTGGGTAAATACAGGAAAAAGTGAAATTCTGGAAGATGTCCTTAAGGTGGCAACGGATGATATTACTGAAAGACTTTATTCTTTGCTACAAGGCGAAAGAGTTATTGCCCAAATTGATCAGAATGTTGTTTATAGATCTCTTTCAGAGGATCCGGCAAATATTTACAGTTTACTGTTAGTAGCTGGCTATTTGAAAACACCAAAGAAAGAATTGCAGGCAGATGGTTCTTATCTGTGCGAGGTATCCATTCCGAACAGAGAGATTGCAGCCGTATATAAGAGTGAAATATTATCGCACCTGTTACAGATTGGAGCTATCACAAGAACGACCGCCAATAAGATTGCAGAAAGTCTTTATGCAAATGATTATAAGAAACTGCAGAAAGCAATTGCTGAATATATGGATAAATCCATCAGCTTCTATGATGCTGGCGCAGAAGGATTTTATCATGGATTAGTTCTTGGTTTGATCGCTTTGATGGATAATCAGTATAAGATTAAGTCAAACAGAGAGTCCGGGGATGGACGATATGATATTAGTCTATTCCCAAGAGAAGGTAGATATCCTGGAATCATTATGGAGCTTAAGTGGAAAAAGGACTTGAGTGCAGATGAGCTTTCAGGGCTTGCAGATGAAGCGTTAATTCAGATTGATGAGAAGAGATATGACGCTGAAATGAAAGAAGATGGCATTCAGGATATTTTGAAATTTGGAATTGCATTTTCTGGAAAGAAGGTAAGTGTCAAAACAAAATAAGATTAAGCATCGTTTTGGAGACGAAAAAGGTGCTATGCACAGTAGAAAAGAAGGGAAAATAACGGTATGGGAATGACTTTATCTATGAAGGAAAAGGTGCAGACAGCAGCTGAGACGGTGATCCATGCGCAGGCGGCTGACGAAACAGTAACGGGCGGAACCACGCCTCCAGAGCAGCTTTCCGAGAACAGGATCGTGCATACAGAGGATTTTGATCCGCTGTTTGCCATGTCCGAGGAGGATTGTGTCGAAGGGTTTATAAAACGTGAAATGCAGCGCGCCGGGATCACGGAAGAACAGAATCTGATCCCGGAGGATATGCTGCGCAGAAAAAACATACTGAATGCCGTTTTGGCGGTTCTGTTATTCGTATACATATCTCTGTTTTTCTTTCATTTTCCGATGAAAACTTATGTGATCGGACTCCTGATCCTGGCGGTATATGCATTTTTGACCAGCCGTTATCAGCTGATAAAATATTTGAAAAAGGAGATCAGATCCAGATCCCAGGAGAAAATCTCGAATATTGTCATGAATGTGAAGGCATCCATGGTGCCGGATTACAGCAAAAAGTTAAAATGGGCTCTCATGGCGGTGGCTGTGGCAGGCTCCCTGCTGTTGTTCAGTAAGCCCAGGATCTTCTATGAGCAGGCAGATGACGGATATTATGTGCGGTTTTATGTCTATGGTCTGACGAATATGACTACGGCGACCATCCCCGATACTTATCAGGGGGAGAAGGTAGTGGGCCTGCGCGGCAACACCTTTTCCAATATGCCCTTTTTATCAGAGGTAACGCTGCCGGACAGCATTACGGAGATCCGTGGACAGGCATTTAAAAACTGCAGAAGTCTGGAAAGTGTCACATTGCCGAAGAATCTGACGTATCTGGGAGGGGAGGCTTTTTACCGTTGCAGCAGCCTGGAGGAGATAAATCTTCCGACGGGACTGACGGAGATCCGCGGCAACACCTTTGAAGAATGTAGCAGCCTGCTGCGCATAGAGATCCCGGATAACGTGACCAGGATCGGCGGACACGCGTTTTATGGAAATACCAGTCTGGAAGAGGTGGTGATCTCCCCGGACAGCAAGCTGCAGCAGATCGGGTCTTCCGCTTTCCGGTGCTGTGATTCTCTGCGGGAGATCACACTGCCCCGGGGCGTATCTGTCAATGAACGTGCTTTCAAGGAGACACCTGTAAGGATCGATTACTATGAATACTAAATTTATTCACTTGTTATATGTGCCGACCATGGCATGTAACATGCAGTGCCGGTACTGTTATCTGGAGGACCACACCGTAGATACCCTGCGGGGCGGAGATTGCCTGGAGACCCTGCAATATGCCATCGCGAAATTCCGTGAAGCGGATGTGGTACCCTTTAATATTTCCCTGCATGGCGGCGAGGTGACCACTTTGCAGGAGCGGGAATTCCATGACCTGATCCAATATATCAGCAGTTACTATCAGGAAAACCGTGAACTCATCACGGATGCCGGCTTCAGGGTGGGGCATCCCCACATCAAGACGAATCTGTACGGACTGGACAGACATATCGAGACCATCCGTGAGTTCAACGTGTCCATATCGGGCAGCCTGGATCTGCCGCTTTCCCTGCATGAAAAATACAGGGTGACCAAGGGCGGAGAGGGCACACTGGAACGGATACTGGATAATATCAGACTCCTGGAGGAGATCCCTGACAAGAAAAAAGTATCTGCCACGATCTTTCGGGAGCATTTCGAACAGCTGGATCAGATCATCGAGGATATCAGATTCCTGGACCGGAACACCTGCCTGGATATGAATGATTTTAATTTCATGATAGGGTTTGACTACAATTCCTGTGGCCTGTTGCATCACATGAGTGAAGAGGAACAGCTGATTTTCTACCGGCGGATGCATGAGGCTTTTGACGGGACCAATCTGGATGCCGGGGTCAACGGTGCATGGTTCGATGAGTTCGGACCGGAATACTGCACCAACTGCGATAATTGTGGAGAGAAATTTTTCCTATTGGAGCGTAACGGAGACATCTATTCCTGTGTCAGAGGTCAGAAGAACGAAGATTTTTACTACGGTAATATCTACCGTGACACGGTGGACACCATTTTGAAAACCGCTGCACGGAAGATCTTCCAAAACCATAACAGACAACCGTTTCCCGAGGAATGTGCGAGGTGCGCTTACCTGTATCTGTGCAAAACGGGCTGCCCTTTTGTGAAAAATGTTTATGGATCCGGCAAAAGCTACACCTGCCTGCTGCAACAGCAGATGTACCGGGACCGCGGCTATGCCCCGGATGCTTCTGCTGACGAGACGGCATATGAATATGTGACGAAAATGCGTCTGGAGGAACCGGAAAAGTATCTGCCTGCAAAAGCATCCACAGAATATCCTGCGCTGGAACAGATCATTGCACAAGATGCGAAGTTACAATATATCTATGACAGCGGTGTGTTCGAGCTGGACGTGGATGGAACCAGATATCCGCTGATCTCCCAGATCCTTAGGAAGTCCAGACAGATCCTATACCTGACGCCCATCAGTACGGTAAAGCTGCGTATGAAAAAGCATATGTTGCAGGAAGAATGCGATTATCCGGAGAACAACGCATTGTACCTGATGCTGTTGTCCGGAGATCCCGTGACTTACGGGGATGAAGGGAGAACAAAACAGCGGCACATTGCCACGCATCAGATTTATAAAGGGGTGCTGGACCATTCCGGGGACAACGAAGAAGAATGGTATGTATATGATATTTCCGGGCTCCTGCGCGAATATGCACAGGAATATGCCATGGACAGCCCGAACAATCTGTTGTGCACCACTACGGAGCTGAGAGACTGCCATTACCGGAAACAGGAAAATAATGCCTATTACCATATACAGGCCATCAATCTCCCCTTTCAGAACATTGAATTTTATTATCTGACACTGGAGCAAAAGAATGACAAGGAGGCTTTCCATGAATTTTGAACCGCAGACCTATGAAGAACTGATCCGCATGAAGCGTTGCGTGGAACTGACAAAATATTATGAGGTGACAGAGGAGGAGCTTTGGGAGATCTATCATTTCCTGGAGCAGGAGCCGGAGGCTTTCATCAAGGGAGGCAGACAGAATCTGTCCCTCATCATTGGGCAGAATACCGCAAAAACCCAGAAGGTGATCATGGCGAACTGCACCGACAGCAGCATTGACGGAATCCTGCTGTCACGGACGGAATTCAAAGTGTTCCCCCATTACACACCATCCTCAGGCTCCGGCAGCAGCGGTGGTTCCTCTTCCAACAACAATAATAACAATAACAACAATAATAACAACAATAACAGATAGGACACGAAAGCAATGGCATTCATATCCGAAACACTTCAAATGCGCAGGCTTACAGAAAGCGGCGTCAATATCAAGACTACTTACATCGTCGATGGCACCCTGAGGTACCGGTCCACAGACGGAACCTGTCAGGATGATGTGCACAGTGGTATCCGATGCCGCAAAGAGTATTTCCGGCAGGGAAAATTGCTCCATACAGAGAAAATCTTCGATTCCCGCATGGAGTATACCTATATATCCGGAATGGATGAAGAGGCACAGCATACCTGTGAGAACTGCGGCTTTACCGGCAAAGTAAAGGAATTTGTGAACGGCTGTCCCTGCTGTGATGCGGCCTCCAACATTGACTACGCAGACAAGGAGCTGGGCAGCAAGCACCATTATGACCTGGTATTGCAAAGCCCGGTCTACCGGATCATCACGGGAGTGGTAGACTACATCGTATCCTTCCTGCTATGCAGCCTGTGGATCATAAATACCTCCAGGACCTTCAATGGCTATGATGTGGGCAAAATCTTTATCTACAGCACAATCCTGGCGATGATCCTCTATTATTTTTTCTATCTGTGCGATGCTTATGCAGTACTGGGGCCTGTCAGACGATACAAAGAAAAACAGAACCGTCAGCAGCAGGAATTCTGGACCGCCACCGGCATCGATAAAAAGCGGTTCTATAATAACCTGAACTACGAAGCCGGCAGACGCTACTATTCCCGGCCGGATGTCATTGATTACGACATTATGGACTATACCGGGCTGCAGGAGCATGTGGAGAATGGCATACTGTGCGTGGATGTGGAGTTACAGGTCAGACTGGTGTATCTGCGAGGTGGCCGGATCACATCCGCATATCAGAAGGATACCTTCTCCCTCAGCCACAACGACAGAGTCATGACCCTGGACAGCGGGATCCACGTGATCAAATGCCCCAAATGCGACGCCAATATCGATGTGACTAAAGGCGTGTGTGAATATTGCGGGACCGAGATCGACAGCCTGCAGGAATGGAAGCGGATAAAAAAATAATCCTCATAAAATGTGATAAAATACAAAAAGATGGCTCATGAAATGTGAAAAACGGATCAAAGCATATCTGAAAAGCCTGGATTAATGAAAAGGAGCGTGAAACATGAAAATATGGTTAGATGATCTCCGCCCCGCACCGTGGGGATATGAGAGCGCGAAATCCGTGAATGAAGCCAAGACACTGATCCGGGAGGCGGAGAGAAACGGCATTGAGATCGAGGTGCTGGATCTCGACCATGACCTGGGAGATTTTGCAAATCAGGGCGGCGATGCCACCAAACTGCTGGACTGGCTGGTGGAGCGGGAGACCTTTTATCCCGTGGAGATCCATACCGCGAACCCCGTGGGCAGAGCGAATATGGAGAGCGTGCTGGCGAGGTACTGGGGAGAGGAGTACTGGTAGAAAACTTGATAGCAACCTCCGTAAAAAAAGTTTGTAAGATTCTGTCGTATATTGTCATACATATAATAGAGGGAGCAATTTTACATAGATTGCAGTATTCCCGAAAATATGCTATGATACTTTTAAATGAGCGAAAAAAGTAAAAAGAATCAGACAATTCAATATTATGATCAAAATGCCGCTGATTTTGTGGAGAACACGCGTAATGTAGATTTTCATATAATGCAGGATAAATTTATAGAAGGGCTTCCTGCAGGGGCGAAGATCCTGGATCTGGGCTGTGGCTCCGGAAGGGATACAAAATATTTCCTGGAGCATGGATATCGGGTAGACGCGATAGACGGCTCCGCGGAACTGTGCGCGTTGGCATCAGAGTACACGGGGATTCCGGTGAAATGCCAGTTGTTCCAAGAGCTGGATGCATCGGAAGTGTATGACGGTATCTGGGCGTGCTCATCGCTGCTGCACTTATCCTATGGGGAACTGGATGAAGTGTTATATCGCATCGAGAAGGCACTGAAGCCGCAAGGCATTTTGTACATGTCATTTAAGTATGGTGTATTTGAAGGGGAAAGGAACGGCAGATATTTTCTGGATCTCACAGAAGAGAAACTGGAGCAGCTGCTGAAAAAGCATCCAGATTTACAGCAGCTGCGGAACTTTCTGACAGAAGATGTACGACCGGACAGGGAAGAAAGATGGTTGAATCTATTCCTGAAAAAGATCAATTCTTAACTGCATATCCGAACTATGTCCTCCGGGAGACAGTGACTTATCCGAATGGCGGTGTGAGTCACTTTTATGATGATGGGGTGGATATGGTCATTATCGATGATGAAATCTGCTCCTGCCGCGATGGCGAGCAGATTTTTCCTTATACTCTGATCACAGATAAACAAAATCACTATATGAAAATATACCGGAGAGTGTTCCGATTCCTGGGATTCGATCCGGAAACGATAGAAAAATGCCTGCAGAAAAACCGACAGGAAGTGTTGTACTTTACCAAAAAGATTTCAGAAAGAGGAGAGCATGCGGACTCATCACCGCTGGAGCTGCTGTTTGAACAGAATTTCACGGATGTCTACGGTATGCGGGCACTGAAATACCTGCAAAAAGAATTCCGGATATCCGATGAGGACGGTAACAATTATTTTCTCGATTATCTCGTAGATACCGCAGACGGCAGAGTGGCCATCGAGGAAAACGGAATTCATTACCACCATCCGCAGCTGATCGGAATAGAGGGCTATCGGAAACAATTGCGCAAGCAGAATACCTGCGCATTGTGGGGATTAAAGCTATACCGTTTTTCCACGGAAGATTGCCGATTCAAGGATCGTATCGAGGACGATATTCGGTCTTACCTGGGAAAAGACACCGGCGGATTCCGGGAAGCGGGATTGCTGTTGGAACGTAAAACGGAACTGTATGAGCACCAAGAGATCAGTCTTGCACAGATACAGGAACGGCGGGAAAAAGGAATTCGTGCATTCCTCATTGTATTACCTACCGCAGCGGGAAAATCCCGGATCGTAGAAGAAGATATTCAGAAATTTGCGGCCGGAAAAGAGCAGTTCCGGGCTTTGATCCTGGCACCGAATACAAATATCATTGCGGACTGGAAAGAGAGAATCGACAAAGACCTGCAGCCGTTGCAGGACCGGATCGATATTAAGACCTACAGCTATGCGGTAAGACATTACCATGAAAAAACAAGGGATTATTATTCCTATATTGTAGTGGATGAGGCGCACCACGCGGTGGCTCCGATGCTAAAGCGGGTGATCCAATACTATGCGCCGGAATTCCTCGTAGGATTGACAGCGACGGATCAGCGCCCGGATAAAAAGAGACTGGAAGAAATCTTCGGAAATTATACAACAGAGCTTTCTTTGAAGGATGCAATGGAGAAGGGAGTTGTGGCAAGGGCGAATGTCTACCGGATCGAGACGAATATTGATCTGAGCCATGTCCGTTTTAATGGAAAAGATTATGTGAATGCGGATCTGGAGAAGAGCGTGCGTGTCACTTCCCGAAATGAATTAATCGTAAATGTGCTGAAGGACTATTTCACGGAGGGAGATGCCGGAAAACGTCAGGGAATTATCTTCTGTATCAATAAGGCGCATACCAAAGAGATGGCACGCCTGCTGAACGTAGCCGGTATCTCAGCGCAGGATTACAGTGGAGATACAAAACACCCGGAGAAGGTTATGCAGGAGTTCAAGGAGCATAAGATACGTTTCCTCTGTGCCTGCGATATGATCTCGGAAGGCTGGGACTATCCGGAGCTCGGAATCCTCGTTATGGCGCGCCCAACCCTGTCGAAGGTGCTGTATCTTCAACAGATCGGCAGAGGTTTGCGCCGGACATCCATCAAGAAAAATGTGTTCGTCATCGATGTGGTAGATGAATACGGAGCCATGGTAAGACCCTGCAGTATGCATGCTATCTTCGGGAATTCTTTGTATGTTCCGTTCGGCGATATCACCAGACAGGATTATCTGCCGGGACAAATGATCGAGATCGATGGCATCACAGAGCGCGTGGAACGGATCGTGGAAGTGGACATCCATACCTTCGAAGAAAAGTATGGGGATTACTACAGTCAGGAACAGTTGGCGAGAGAGTACTTTGTCAACACCGGAACGATCACCGGCTGGATCCGTAAGGGGAAGATCACACCAACGGTGGAATTCCCCTTCGGCAGCAAGAAGATCAGCCTGTTCAGCCCGGAGGATGTAGAGAAATACAGAAAAGAACTGAACATTCAGGAACATAACGATGACACTATCAGGGATGATTTCTTTGCCTTTTTGGAAGAAAGAGATTATTCGCTGTCCTATAAGATGCCGTTTCTGTTGTCGTTTATCGACCATATGGACGCGATAGGGGATGCAAAAATAGAGGATGTGCTGACAGATTACATAGCTTTTTATCAGGATAGGATCGATAAAGGGCTGCCGGTGGATCGCCTGAGTTGCCCTTATAATGCCGAAACTCTGAAAGACAGGAAGATGATTAAGAGCAGCATGCTGACCAATCCCTTTGAAAAGTTTGAGAGAAAGAGGTTTATGTACTACTCGAAGGATTTGGGAGTGATCTCACTGAATCATGCGCTACTGGCTAAGATGAGTAAGAGGGATTGGGAGAGAGTGAAAGAGCAGATGAGGGAAGATTTGGAGAGGTACTATTTAGTATTTTAATGAAATGATATAATTTTTAATGAATGGATTATTGATAAATGAAAATGATATTGAGAGGCAGGTACATTGTATGATAGAGACCTTACTTGAGGAATTAGCAGCTGCAGGCAGTACAGAGATTGTATTAGCAGCTGGAGAACATTTAGTAGAAAAAATTAAATCTGGTCACGATATAAAACAACTGTTAGTTGATACAGGAGAGTTCTTTATTGATTTTGAACCTCAAGCAGAGCAGCTTTTTCAAGATATGACCTTAGTGCTTTCGAGAGAGAATATGATTCGATTAGCAAATGAAATTAAAGATGATTCAGGATATACACTAAAAAAACGTTTACTTGATTCACTTATCGAACTCATGGATCGTTATGATATTCCTAGAGAATATACAGTATTATATGCCAATAAAATTTTATTCACTATTTTAAACCAGTTGCCGGAAGTGGCGCCTAAAAAATATGATAGATATTTTCAAAGCGAATGGAGAGAGGAGCAGGAAAAGACATTAAACGAGATCAAACAAAAAATAGATAAGGTAAATAATGAACTAACACTTTATAAAAGTAAATCAATTTCTATTGAAACAGCAGACCAATTGGACATAAGAATTAGAAAGCAAACGATTAGTCCACGTATTGGAATAGAATTTTTTGATATCGATGATGAGAATTTTAAAGAAGCTTTTAATGCTCAAAAAGATGAAGAGATAATATGCGTACGTGCAAAGTGTAGGGAAGAAGCAATATATTGTATTGTTAACGAACTTTGGAGAAATGCTGAAAAAAGAGCTATATTCGTTGTTAAAAGCTTAGAAGATTGGGATAAATTATCGCAATCTTCTTCGACGGGCAATATTTATATTCCTTGGTTTTGGGCTGAAGAAATATGTGCAATAGAAAAGAATACAAATATTTTTATATTTACTGATGGACTCCCTTCTTTTTCACGGAAAGAGATTATTTTAAGTTCAAGAACTTTTGAAACTATTTGTAATGCTTTAGCACGGGCAGGGATGGGACTAAATGAAGCAAGTGAACTTGTAAATGAAACACATGGATTGTATATCCCAATGAAAAAGAAAATATTCAATGGGCAGGTTTTAAAAAAACCAGAGTGGATTAATAAACTGCCTAGAGAAATCAAACAAACTGCGTTGCTTGTTGGGCAGTGGACGGATTTGGAGGGAGATCAAGAAATTATTTCAAATTTAAGCAAAATGAAATATGAGGATTTCGTTGATGCTATTATACCATTTTCAGATGGTGAGGATCCATTTATCCATATCGTAAAAAGTAATGGGAACAGAGCTTTTTATCTAGCGAGTGTTGAAAACACGTGGGAATATATAGATGTGCCATATGATGATAACATATGGGAATTGTTCAAAAAATTATTTGTGGAGGTGTTAAATGAATCTGAAAGATTATTTATATATACACCTCAGGAACGCATGGTTGCTCAGTTTAAAGGAGAACGTCTTTTCTGGTCTTCTACGATCCGAAATGGCATGATTCGAAGTTTGATTATGAAAGCATACTATAAGAATGATTATAATTTTCAGGTATCTTTGGATGAATTAGTAGATAGATTATTGAGCTATGTACAGAATGAGGATCAGTGGAAATATTTATCTAATTTTTTTGTGGATTTGTGTGAAGTTGCACCTAAAACAATAATAAATAGATTGTTTAAGGAATTTGACAAGCCAACAGGTCTGATGAAATTGTTTGATACACAAACGTCGGATTTCATACTGGGAAAGAATTATTATATTGATATACTTTTTGGAGTAGATGAATTTCTTGTTCAGGATGAATATGTAGCCAAAGGATTTGAGTGGTTATTGAAACTTGATGATAAATCATTTGAATATAAAAGTAACTCCCCTAAAGATACTATAGAGAAAGTATTGTGTACTTGGTGTAATTTTTCTGTATATAAATCGGTTGAGGAAAAAGTTTTTGCCGCAAAAAAAGCGCTTGAAATTGATCGAAATGCTTGGAATTATGTTTATGAAGCATTACCGACAAACAATAGAAGCATATTGGGAGAAATTCACAAACCCAAATATCGTTCACATATTGAGACGAGTAGGGTTACTGTTCAAGAAATGAAGGAAAATGTTGAACAATATGTTTTGCTACTTATAGAATGGGCCGATTTTAGACCAGAAAGATGGGGGAAATTGCTAGAGATAGCGGATGAATTACCAGATAAACTTTTTGAAAAAATATTTTCTTCGTTGTTATATCAAGTGTCACAAATGTCTGATCATGAACAGGCGGAATTAAAGAAGCAGATTCGTCATTTAATCTACAAACACCGATATTTTGCCTCGGCTTCATGGGCGATGAGTGAAGAAAAAGTAAAACGCTATGAGATACTGCTAGATGAGATAGCTATAGCTATTCCTGAATACGAGTATGCATATTTATTTGAACTTAATAGAGATACAATACTATTAAATCCTGTCCCTTATGATAAAGAAGGGAAACGAAATATAAATGAAGACAAGAAGGAAGAAATATTAAGGCGTGAGATTGCAGAATTTAAAGAAAAAAGGTTGGATTTAACCATTCTGGCAAAAGAATGTTCGCTAGATAGTAATTCCAATTTGGGTAGATACTTGGCTATATATGATAATGAGCAAGATTTCAATCAAAAAGTTTTTGAAATCCTTTTTGAGGTGCAAAATTCTAAGCGAATGGCAATGGACTATTGCCAAGGAATGTATTTAAAAGATAATAATGTATTTGAAAAAGTTATGTCCAGAAAAGAAGAATTAGCATTTGATGATAAATTCATTGTAGCACTATATCGTATTCAGGCCGAAAATTCGAAGGATATTCCGCTGATTGATTCCGCAAATGACAAAATCAAAACCCTTTTTTGGAGGGACAAAAGTGTATATATTGCAAATAATTTTGAGTGGGCTTTGGCAGAGTGTAAAAAATATGGTACAGTTCCAAATTATATTGAGTTGCTATACCGGGCCTATAGAAATTGCAAATTCAATAATGAGTCTTTATATAGTTATATGATTGACATTCACAAAATGCCATATGATAGTCAGGCTGAGAACATCCAATTCTATCTATCAGAGTTGTTAAGACCGCTGCAAGAGGAGTATATTACTATTCCTGAAAAAGCTCAGAAATTGGTTGAAATAGAAATTAATTTCTTTAGTATATTGAATTGGGAGGATATGAAGTGTTTTCAAAATGAGATTAAGAGAACACCAGAGACATATGCAGAAATAGCTTCAATCATTTTTAAGAAGGATGATGCCGAAAAAATAGAAGAACGTACGGAAGAGCAAAACAAATTTGTAAATGCTATTTATCGTCTATATGACATGGCTCATTTCTGCCCAGCAGAAATAAATGGTACGGTTGATTTAATGGATTTAGATAGCTGGGTGAATGATTTCAGAAAACTTTTATCGAGAAATCATCAGTTAAGTTTATTTGGTTTTTTGCTGGGACGATTATGGGCATTTTCACCTGCGGGAAAAGATAATCTTTACCCCTGTGAAGCTGTAAGAGAGATAATAGAAAAATATGGCGATGAGAGTATGGTTTCAGAATATAAGGTGTCAATGTTTAATGAGAGAGGTATATTTAGTCCTTCCGCTGGTAGAGAGGAAAGAGCAATAGCCGAAAGGTATAAGAATACTGCCGATTGTTTTAAATTTAGATATCCCAAAACTGCTGAAATATTTTATAGTATGCATAGACGTTATATTGTTGAGGCAGAGGAAGAAAGAACTAGATCTGAAAATGGGCATTTCTAATATAGTTATGCCTAATAAAAACAATAAAATTTGTGGAGATTTTGGAATTTATGTACTACAGAATAGACACAGGTATGGAGAAATGCTATGAGAAGTTACTGCTTGTATAATGAAAAATATCTGGATATAGCAGATATTTATGAGGTTATAGATGGTAAACAAATTAATATACCTGAGAAACTAAAAGAATACCGAAAGTTGAGTGATACTCATAGAGACCTTAAGTGCCCGTGCGGCTGCGGAGAAATAGTAGTTTTGGTGGCTGGATCGGTACGCAGACAACATTTTCGATTGCTAAAAAGATTTGAAAATACAAATTGCAAATATGAAGAGGAAAGTGAATTATCTATCAAATCGAAAATAATACTAAAATGTTGGATGTCTAAGAATCTGCCTCAAGTTAAAAATGAAGTAACATATCGTGTGCCGATAAATGAATTAACAGATAATAATAGAAGATATGAAATATCTATTTATTCCAGAGATTATAATTTTGGGATTGTATATTACAGATTATCAAGTAATATAGTGGACGAAAAAATTAAACTGCAAACGGAGTATTTGGAAACTAAGATTTTGTATGTTACTGCAGCTGAAAATGAGTATAACGATGATCAATATCCAGAGCATTTGATGAAAATTCAGGAGAGACAAGGTTATTGTTTTTATTTGGATATGGAACCGGATATGCTTTATCAGGAAATACGGGCTAAAGTATGTATTTATATACAGAATTATAAAAGGTATTGGAAAAGCGTACCGGTTTGTGAAGGAAGACTGGATCAATATGAGATAGATCGGAAGTGTAATATTCTTTTTGATGGGAAAAAGCTAATTGATCTTGTACAGGAAACAAAAAACAAATATCAAAAGGAACAAGAGGATATAATACAGCAGATCAGAATAGAGAAAGAACGAGCAGCGAAAGAAGAACTAGAACGACAAGAACAAATAAGAAAAGTAAATGAGGAGAGAGAACAGCGTCTACAGGAAGAAAGGGAACAACAAGAAGAGAGAAAACGCAAGCGGGATATTGAGATAGCGCAGGAGAATGCAAAAAGACAAAAAGAAGAAAAGGCTCGTAAAGAGCAGGAACAAAAAAAGTTTTTAAGTGAATATCCGAAGTTTGCGGTAGTATATAATTTGTTAAGTAATACGAAATTTATAAAGGGTGTTTTTGTGTCTGACCAGTCAGACGGAACAAGAAAGAACAATAATATAGAGCTTGTAATTCAATTTGCAAATATAGATATGGATAGACACAGAATTGAAGTAGTTGAAAACAATTGGAAGAAAGTGTACTTTTTTGTTCTGGAGAGAAATGCTACAAACTATTATAGACCTAGAACAGGTGTTGCATATACAGTACTTGATTATACAAGGATAGATGATGTAGAACATCATTTAGAAACGGCTTTTATATGTGCGTTTAAGGGAAATTACGAATGTGAAGCACCAAATATTGCATGTCAATTTTTAGGGGAAGATAACAAATGTATGTGTGAGAATGCATGTACATATCAGAAAAAAACTGATGGAAGATAGCACAATAAGAAAATATTATATCAGAGTGATATAGAAAAATGGGTAAAGTAAAAGAACTTTCTGACTAAAGCATCTGCTATGCAGACACCGTACAGGAAGCCCCCTTCGTGCAAACCAACACCTAAGGACTAAAGCACCTAAGTATAGGCACCGATCCATCAGCGCACAGTATTTGTTAATTCTTGAAATATTATACATTGTTATGGCGGATTTGTAAATGAAAAACAAAATAAGGATGTACACTAAGGATGTATATAGGGCTGATCTTCGAGACGAAGGAAAGCTGATTGGGTACTACGAGAAACATGAATATAGAAATACAGAGAAAATGAAATTTTATGATTTGCAGTAGGTGAAGCAGATGAATATACAGATTTTTGGAACTAAGAAATGCAATGATACAAAGAAAGCAGAACGTTTCTTCAAGGAGCGAGGTATAAAGTATCAGTTCATTGATATGAAAGAAAAGGGCATGAGCAAGGGAGAGTTTACTTCTGTTGCACAGGCTAATGGCGGCCTTGAAAATATGATTAACTGGGATGGAAAAAACAAGGATATACTTGCACTTATTAAGTATATTGCAGATGAAGATAAACTGGAAAAGGTACTTGAGAATCCGCAGGTAATTAGAACACCAGTAGTAAGAAATGGAAAACAATCTACACTTGGATATCAGCCTGATGTATGGAAGGGATGGAATTAATGGTAAAGAAAATGTTAAATACGGAGAATACCATGTCGAACACCGCCCTTACACAACTTCAAGAAGGATTGACAACTGCATATATTGACAGTACAGCCGCTGCCAATCTGGCATACAAGCCTGCTTTCGTGTCGAATAATCCGTAAGAGGGAAAGAAAGTTATTTCCGTCATAGAAGATGAGCTGATGAAGTGTGAATTGAAGTGTATTCCCGCAAATTTGAAATTGATTCGTGGCTGGCGGAGAAAATTTATATAATATGAAATATTGGAGAGGGGGAACAACATTTTATGACAGACTGGATAATGGTTATAATTACAGCAATATATGTTATAGCAACGATTGTGATTTGTTATTTTAATGGAAAATCTGCCAAGGCAGCAAAAACACAAACAGATGAAATGATACGACAATATCAGATGATGAATAGACCTAATATTACAATTCAGTTTGATATAATACGTTCTGGATTGTTATGTTTTGTTGTACAAAACGAAGGAAACTGTCCGGCACATGATGTGAATATACATATCAATCAAGCATTTATTGACGGAATGAGTGATATTCGTGATAAGGAGAGAGTGAAAGAATTAGGTCAATCCAAGTTGTATTTGGCAAGTAATCAAAAAATATATATTTTATTAGGTGGACAACCGGAGTTTACTAAATTGGCAAAAAATATTGCGGAAATTGATATTTCCTATGACAACTATAATGAGCATACAACCATTGATTTAGAGCAGTATGCAATGATGTTAGTGTATGATTCGCCGGTGGAAGACATTGCACAATACCTGAAAAAAATAAAAGAAAGTAATGATAAAATTTATAAAAAGATATCTAATAAAATTGATTCGGACAATAGTGTAAAACATGTTGTTGTACATAACTCAACATTAGAAGAGGCACATAAGTATAGGATATATAAATATATCTGCTGCGAAGGAAAACATTTAACGATTGACATAGTAAATGAAGTAGGATTGAATAAAGACTATGTTTTAAAGTTACTAAATGAATTGTTGTGGGTGGATGGATTGATTGGTTGTTTCGCTGGACCTGATGACAACGATGATAGTATTGAATGGTATAGAAAGTAGATGATATTAATATAAATTATGATTACTTGTTGGATAAAGAAATAAATTCTATGAATGCTGCATAGCAACTTTTAAGTTTGGAAAAGAAGAATTTTAGAAATAGAGGCAAGATAGTATGGAACAAATAGTGACAAAGGGAATAAGAATAGATCTTCATATACACTCAGTATTTTCCAAAGACAAAGATGGTAAGAAAGTTCAAAATAATACTTTGGAAAACTTACCTATATTGATAAAGGGACTATTAGATAATAACGTAGAAATGTGCGCAATTACGGATCATGATACTTTTAACTATGAATTATATAAAGAACTAAAAAAGCAAGAAATAGAAGAAAATTGTATTACGAAAGTACTGCCAGGAATAGAATTTTCGGTTGAATTTATTGAAGGAAAGGTAATTCATATTGTTACTATTTTTGATGACAAAGATGATGATAAAATCAAAAAAATTCAAGATATAATGTTGAATGGTAAAGGAAGTAGCTGCTTTCAAAAGGGAAAAGGAGCATACTCTCGAAAAGATTATTTTGATGTTTTAGCTGAAATAGATACAAACTTTATTATGATTGCACATCAAAAAAAGACGCCTACTTCACTACATAAGCCTCATGCCAATGATGTTATGTCGTTGGGAAGGGAAATATTTAATGAATTGGTTTTTATGGATTACTTTGATGCGTATGAATTTCGTAATAAAAAGAATGAAATATATAATAAAATATATACTATTGAGAATAATATGGAGGACAAACTTAGGTTTATTACAGGATCCGATTGCCATAGGTGGGAGTTTTATCCGTATACAGAAGAAAATGAAAATAAGGATTTTAAATTTACATATATAAAATCATTAGCAACTTTTAAAGGATTGGCTATGGCAATAACCGATCCGCATAGAATTGAACTTGAAAATTCATTTTTTAATCCGAATGAAAAGTATTTAGAGAAAATAGAGCTACAAATAAATGGAGAGACAAAAAGTATCCCTCTGTCAAAGGGAATAAATGTTATCATTGGGGATAACTCAATTGGAAAATCTTTATTCCTCAATGCTATAACCAATTATTATAAGAAAATACCCAGGAGTGTGCAAACGGGCTACGAAAAATATCTCGAAAAAAATAATATTAATTTTATAAACTCGCTTCCTGAAGAGGATATATTTATCTTTAATGGGCAAGGAGAAATAAGAGCAATTTTTGATGAAGATGGGGTAAAACCAAATAATTATTTAGAAAGATATTATCCAAGTGATATAAATCCGGATAAATATAAAAATGTAGTGTTAGAGGAACTACATAGATTATATAAGGCAATAGAGAAGAAATTTATATATGATGATGAAGTAGACAAGCTTCCTAAATTCAAAATTCCTAATGAAGAAATAAATGATAAGAGTATTATATTTGTTGGAGATGTAGAAAAAAGGGACACCAAGGAAATTCAAAACTTGGTAAATATTCTAGATAATATAATAGAAGGTATTAAATCGCTGATAAATAATAGAAAATTAGAAGAGGGCGATCAGCGACCATTAAAATCTACTATAGAAATGTTTAATATTATGAAAGAAAAATATAGTAATAGGTTAGCACAGTATAAGGCGGAAAATGAAAAAATAAATATATATAATACATTTTTGAAAAGTTATAGAACAAAATATAGAAGAAAAATAACTGCTGAACAGGCTATCTTTTCAGAGTATGTTGAACAAAGAAAGGCAGCGGTTGAAAGCATTGTAGAACTATTATTAATGCAGCAAAAATTAGAAACATATTCGCCTAATATATCAGAACAAGAGATCATCCCAGAATGTAATCCAGTTGATAAATATCAATTTGTTTCCAAACTGCAAATTGATAAAATAAATAATGATTATATTTTACAACTTATTAGATCGGTGATCACAAAGAAAGGAAAGGAATTAGATACGAAGAAAATTACGCGATCTATGTTAAAGGAAATTTTAAAAAATTATCCGGAAGAAGAAGAGAACCCACTCGCTTTTTTAAAAGAAAAAATAAATTCCCGTCTGGATAAAGATTTTAAAATTAGAAGAACTATAATAGAAAATAAAATGGATGTATATGATGAAGTGTCGGCTGGTTTTGATGCTCAAATGTACTTTACGCTCTTGAGTGGCGAAATTAGGGATAAAGGAATATATATCATTGATCAGCCAGAAGATCACATTTCTCAAAAGGCTATAAAGGAAAAAGTATTGGATCAATTCAGAAGAATGGGGCAACAAAGGCAAGTTATAATGGTAACTCATAATCCACAATTTATAGTTAACTTAGATGCAGATAATGTTATTTATTTGTTTAAAAACAATGATAAATTTGATGTATATTCAGGAGCGTTAGAGTATGAAAATGAAGAATATAGTATTTTGAAGATAGTTGCAGATAATATTGAAGGTGGATTACAGACAATTCAAGGAAGGTTGAAGAGATATGAAAAGGATATTTGAATTTGAACAGGATAAGGATAAATATACTTTAAAAAATACTGTACCGCATGAGAAAAAAGAACCTTTTGAAATAGATAAAAATAAAAAGGAATTTGACACAAAAAAATTTTATCAATATGTATTTTCGGATATTTCTATTCCAATTGAAATAGAGATTATTGATAAAACTATGTCGGATGATAAGGAAACTCAAAGAGTTTATGGCATAATAAACGATATTGTTCAGGGCGTAATTTCTAAATTGAATAACGAGTAACCGTTGAATAAAAAATGACATATGATGAAAAGGAAATAGATAATGAATGAAAAATTTATGGATTTTTTTATAACATTAGCCCCTACATTATTGACAAGCGTAACAGCCTTTTTGATAGGAAGGTACAATAATTTTCAAAATAGACCGCTTGATAAAATGGAACTAGCATACAATAGAGTTTACTACCCAGTTTATAGGATAATGAGAGAAGATTCAATAGAAATTTCTACAGTCATAGAAAAGACAAAAAAGTATTTTTGTAAATATGAAAAATATATTGACAGATCTACGACTATGATATACAAGCAACTATGTGAATGTACAGCCATGGAGGAGCAAGAGAGGATATATAGTACTTTTTGTGATAATATACATGATAATTGTATTTATTTAAGAAAAAAGCTTGGATATTTACAACCAGGATATTTTCGAATTTATCAATACTTGCCAACGAAGATAAAAACGCTGATTCGTATAGTATTCGAATTTATAGTATGTTACTTTTGCGCATGTATTTTTTCATTTGTAAAAGTAGAAAAAATAAGAGAGATTTGTTTAGTATTTTTTACGATTGGTTTGTTTGCAATATTTGTGGAACTCATATTTTTATTGATTCAGAAAATGTTTGATTTTATTAGAAAAATAAAGATATGTAATAAAAAGTAGTTATTGAACTCACTTTGATATGAAATGGTATATAAGTAATTTTATATTTAAGTAAAGTGGATTAATATATAAGGCGTTGGAGGTGAAATAGAAGTGGCAATTATTTCTCAAAAAGAGCAGGGAGTATTTTTACTATTATTCAATAGAAATGGATATGTGCTAGATTTTACAGATAATACGTTTGACATATTTACTACTGCGAGTGTAGGCGAGCCGATAAAAACAAAGTATGGTTTGTCGAAAGGAAAGGCGTTAGTGGCTTATCTAAATGAGGCTGATGATGTACAACGGACAAAGCTGATTTTAGATTTATTCCATTATTATGAGGATAAAATGGAATATGAATACAACAAGGACTTTGAAGATCTTGCAAATTGGAGCAGTATGTCAAGATATGATGAACATTTTGCGAAAATATATCAAAAGTGCAAAGAAATAGTTTTACATATTAATGGTAATACAACGGTAATGACACGAGCAACTGAAAATTTAAAAAATAAATTTTCAAGTGAGTATCTATCAAGACAGATCGATTTAATGGTAACGATGCAGACAACGGACCCAACTAATGCAATAGGGATGGCGAAGGAATTAATTGAAAGTTGTTGTAAAACCATCCTTGACGAAATGCAGATATCATATTCTAAAAACGATGATGTACCACAATTAGCAGATAAAACAATGAATGCTTTGAACTTACTACCTTCGAATGTACAATCTACAGATAGAGGAGCAGATGCGATTAGAGCTGTGCTTGGCAATCTTAGAGCAATTCCAACAAAACTTGCAGAAATTAGAAACCCCTTTGGAAGTGGGCATGGAAAGAGTGCATCCTTTCAAGGTCTTGAAATAAGACATGCAAAACTAGCAGTTGGAAGTAGCGTTACTTTTGTGGATTTTATGTGGAGTAGCTATGAAAGTCAGAATAGTTCAAAAAACAGCGGACTTGATTTCATTACTGAATATTGAATGTAGAAAATGATAGATGTATCTAAAACAACAGATGTTTGACAGGATAGTATATCGAGATTCAAGGGCTTAATTAAGAAGGGAGAAAAAGTAGGTTGGGAGATAAAACAAAAAAAGAACATTATGTTCCGAGGTGTTATCTTGAAAACTGGAAAAATAATAAAGGACAAGTGTGGGTATATGATAGACGACTGAAAAAAACTAGAATAAATAATGTTTATGATATAGCGTGTGAACGTTATTTCTATGATATTGATTATAAAAAACTATCTGTACAAAAGCTTAAACTTTTAGAAAAATTGGGAATTGAACCAGCACAGGATGAACAATTTATTGAACACTTTTTTTCCGAACACATAGAGGGGGTTTTTTCAAGGTTATTATCAAAGATATTAAATACAGAGATTACTGCTTGGAGAGAAAAAGAATGTTATTTTATTTCAAAACAAGAAAAATTAGATTTTGCTGTATGTGTAGCTTTTCAATATACTAGAACAAATGAGACAAGAAGAATGATAGTGGATATGGCGGATTGTTTGGAACAGGCATTACAAGAAATGAATGTTTCAGAGGATGTAGTTGCTAGATACACGATAAGAAAAGATGATGAGAGAATTATTCATGGAAATATGCTTTTGGATATAGATTATATAAGCGATATGGCGTTATCTTTTTATAATTTGACATGGATATTGGCAGTCAATAAAACTTCCACCGATTTTTACACATCGGATAATCCTATTGGAACGATTCCACATGCACATAACGATTTTATATCTATGTCAGGAATCAATAGTAAAGGAGTAGAAGTGTTTTTTCCATTGTCACCAAGGTATATTTTGCTCATGTATGATAGTTCCTATCACAAAAATATGATGCCATATGATAGAAGATATCTAGCATTGAATGTCGAACACTTAGTGAGGCAATATAATAAATATGGTATCTATAATTGTAACAGATGCGTATTTTCAAGAGATGGAGATTTGTCTGTGGTTGATGAGGTAATGAAAACAGAACCAGAAATATTGGATGTACCAAAGACAAGATTATCATGGAGAGGAAAAAGCTTTTTCCCAAGACCAAAATAGAATTGCACATTTGCATAATGATTTTATTAATTTTAACTTGATAAAAATGTTATAGAATGTTATGGAAATTCATTTTCATAATAGACAAATTTTAATGTCATGAGCGATTAAAGGATAGCTAATTATGGGAAGAAAGAAAATTGAAACATTAATTAAGGAAAAAATTTCACCATATTCATTGAATGAAAAGGGAAAGTCAACAATAGCTAGTTTAGCGAATACGTATTCATACGAATTGTTATGTGAATGTATTGATATTGCAGCAAGTAGCTATTTAAATTACGATAACGAAGGAAGATTGACGGAGGAGTCCGCTGAAGATTTTATAAATAAAATTGGTGGAATAGCTTATAATAAAAGTCTTTCACCAATTGATCAACAAATTAATTATTTACTAAACATAGGAAAACATCAATTTTCATACTGGGATAAACAAAAAGCAAATGCATTGTTAAGAGAATATATTTATCAACTTCAGGTTTATGGCTGGACTAGTTATATGATAACAAATGATCTAAAAACTGATAGTTTAAGATTGATTAAAGAGTCAAGAAACTGGAGTGATTGGACAGCAAAAATTGAAAATTGGATTCAAGATATAAAATCGTGGATTGAGGAAAAGAATTCTGACGAAGTTAGACAATCGGGAACAATATTACCAAATGAACTCATTAAAGATTTACCTGGCAACATAAGGAAACTTTGTGAACAGATAAATGCAAGCTATGAATGTAATTTGTTTGATTGTACAGCTGTAATTATGAGGAGATTATTAGAAAGCTTGTTAGTTATTTCGTATCAAACTTTAAATATAGAAAATGAAATAATGAATAAAAATGGAGTTTTCCATATTTCCCTAGACAAAATAATAATAAACGCACAGGAAAATCAAACGCTAAAATTATCTGCAAATACGAAAAAGGATATGATGCTTTTTAAAGATCTGGGGAATTATTCAGCACATAAAATTTGGTATAATTGTACAAAAGGAGATATTGAGCAGAATGCCTTGAAATATAGAACAATAATAGAAGAACTCTTATATAAGTCAGGAATAAAACAATAATCGGATGTATTACTTGGGTGGAAATATAAATAATGTAATATTGAAGAACTGCTAGAGAAAATTTGACCATAGATTAAAATTAAAAGAGGAAAGTCAAATCGCGGTAAAAACGTGATTTTAATTCTGATTTATTAAATAATGAGATATTAGAGAAAATACAATAATAAGTTAAATACGGAGAATACCATGTCAAACACCACGCTTACACAACTTCAAGAAGGACTGACAACTGCATATATTGACGGTACAGCCGCTGCCAATCTGGCATACAAGCCAGCCTTCGTGTCGAATAATCCGGAAGAGGGCAAGAAAGTTATTTCCGTCATAGAAGATGAGCTGATGAAGTGTGACCAATTCCAGATCAGCGTGGCCTTTATTACTATGGGTGGAATTACGCCGCTCTTGCAGACCTTGAAGGAACTAGAGAAGAGGCAGATCCCGGGTCAGATCTTAACGACAAACTATCTAAACTTTAGTGAGCCCAGAGCATTGAAGAAGCTGCAGGAACTGTCCAATGTTACTCTGAAGATGTATGATGTGGATCGGGCAGACCAGGGCTTCCACACCAAAGGCTACATTTTTAAGAAGGAAGAGATTTATCGTATTATCATCGGCAGCTCCAATATCACAAGTGCTGCTTTGACGAAAAATAAGGAGTGGAATACCAAAATTGTTTCCACAGAGCAGGGCGAAATTGCGATGGAGATCGTAAAAGAATTTCACCAGCTGTGGGATTCTAAGTATGCGTTTTTCTATGATGATTTCTATGAGAATTATAAGCAAAAGTATGAGATCATCAAAAAGCAGAGGGAAATAGCAAAACGGGACGAGATATCTTCCACGGAGAAGTATAAACTGGAACCGAATTCTATGCAGGTAGGGTTTATTACGAATCTTCGTAGGATTGTGGATGCTGGAGAAAATAGAGCACTGCTGATTTCTGCTACCGGTACGGGTAAGACATATGCGTCAGCCTTTGCCATGCGAGAACTAGGATTTAAGCGTGTTCTGTTTTTGGTACATAGATCTACCCTCGCGAAACAGGCGTTGACATCATTCCGAAAAGTATTTGAAGATAAGAAGTCAATGGGCATTGTTGGGGCAGGATATTCAGATTATGAGGCAGATTATATTTTTGCTATGGTGGAGACTCTTCATAAAGCGGATAATTTAAGGAAGTTTGATCCGGAAGAGTTCGATTGCATTGTTTTAGATGAAGCGCATCATAGTCCGGCGAATACTTATCAGAAGGTCATGGAGTATTTCAAACCGAAATTATTCCTGGGTATGACAGCAACACCGGATAAGAGGGATGATGGGGATGCTTCCAGGAATGTATACGAATTGTTCCATTATCAGATCGCTTACGAGATCAGGCTGCAGCAGGCGATGGAAGAGGATTTACTATGTCCATTTCATTATTTTGGAATTAGTGATATTTCCATGATAACGGATGAACAAGCCAAGGCGAGAAATATTTCGGAGGAATATTTTGGAAGATTAACCGGTGACGAGCGTGTAAGACATGTCATCGAACAGGCGAGATATTATGGATACAGCGGTGCTCGTGTTAAGGGACTTATTTTCTGCAGTAGGAATAGGGAATGTGAGGAGCTGTCTGCAAAGTTCAATAGACTGGGATACCGTACCGTAGCACTAAGCGGTAAGAATACCGATCGTGAACGAGAAGTAGCATTTGAACGTCTGGCAATGAATGAAGAGGATGCAACAGAGGAAATGCAGCCTTTGGACTACATTTTTTCAGTAGATATTTTGAATGAAGGTGTAGATATCGTAGAAGTGAATCAGGTGATCATGCTGCGCCCCACGCAGTCTCCTATTGTATTTATACAGCAGCTTGGCAGAGGACTTAGAAAAGCCGAGAACAAGGAATATGTGGTAATTCTTGATTTTATTGGAAACTATAATAACAATTTTATGATTCCGGTGGCATTGTCCGGGGATAGAACTTATAATGCGGATACGATCAGAAAATATGTGATTTCAGGGAATAATACGATACCCGGAGCATCCACAGTACATTTTGATGAAATTGCAAAAGAAAAAATATTCAATTCTATTGATAAGATCCGAGGAATGAAATCGATTATAAGAGAAAGCTACATTTCTCTGAAAAATAGAATTGGACGAATTCCCCTGTTGTATGACTTCTATGAGCAGGGAGAGATTGATCCGTTGGTAATTATCAAAGAATATAAGACATATTGGCAGTTCCTGGAAGCTGTTGAGACGGGAAAGGACTCCTGTAAATTGAATGATCAGGAAAAGCTGATATTGGAATATCTGTCTAAGACCATTTTGAGTGGAGTCAGGCCTAGTGAGTTATGCATTTTAAAAGAATTTCTAGACAAAGATACCATCTCGACCATCGATGTTCGAAGAGAACTCGAATATGAGTATGATTATTTTATAACGGATCAGGAAGTAGAGGAATCCGTCAAAGTTCTGCAAGGGCATTTTGTTAGTAAAGACGATGAATACCAGAAATATAAATTTATGAACATATTGCGCCCTGACGGAGAACGCACTATGAGGAGTGTGGAAGCTTATCAGAGATGCTTGCAGAACGAAGAGTTTAATGCTCAGATCAGGGATATTATCAAAGTTGGACTGGCTAGATATAAGGATAAATATACCAAGGGTAAATCAGAAGATACACCTTTTGTATTATATGAGAAGTATTCCCGAAGAGATGTGAGTCTGTTGATGAATTGTGGCAAAGATTTGTCATCTACAATGTATGGAATGAGTCGGATAGGTGACGATGTATTCATTTTTATTACTTATCATAAAGAAGAAGCCGAGGAAGGTAAAAATTACGCAGATGGCAAGCCGGATTATGCAGATGCTTTTGAAGATAATCTGATTTTCAAGTGGGATTCTCAGATTGGTAAAGATAATAGCAGCCCTTATATGCAGAAGGTTTTGACGGCTCCGAGGAAACATCTGTTGGTGAAAAAGAGTGATGCAGAGACCGGTTTTTATTATATGGGACAATTTGACATTGTGGAATCTGCAGATAGCCAGAAGGAAGACAATAATGGTAAAATGAAACCGATCGCGAAGGTGACCATGAAAATGCATCATCCCGTACGCGAGGATTTATTAAGATATTTACAGAGCAATATTTCAAAGGAGAACGAGGCAGTATGAAAACCATTCGCGTAGTCGCAGCCGTAATCTGCGATTCCATAGAGCACAAAACAAAAATATTTTCCACGGCAAGAGGCTACGGAGAATTCAAAGGTGGCTGGGAATTTCCCGGCGGGAAGGTTGAAGCCGGAGAGACCCCGGAACAAGCGGTTGTCAGAGAGATCCGGGAGGAATTGGATGCTACGGTCAGAGTCGGAGACCTGATAGACACCATAGAGTACGATTACCCGGCATTCCATTTATCTATGGATTGTTTCTGGTGTGAGGTTGCTTCGGGAGAACTGAAGCTTCTTGAGGCGGAAGCCGCCAAGTGGCTGACGAAGGAGGAACTGGATTCCGTACAGTGGCTTCCGGCGGATGTGACATTGATTGATAAGATCAGAAAGAGTATGGAGTAGGCGTACAGCCGACGAAGAGGTAGTAACTATGCTATATAAATTGAACCCAAACAAGCAGGATTATACGAAAGTAAAACGTGTCACCTTAGCGGACATCGGCTGGAAGGAACTGGATTTGCAGCGTCTGATGTCTTCGCATATTCAGGATTTTATTTATTCCAACGATCTGCTCACGATTTTCAATGAGCGTCCGAGGCAGGAGGAACCGGACATTCTTGCGATTGATAGGAATGGGGATTTATATATTCTGGAACTGAAGAGATGGAGCTCGGATAGGGAAAATCTCCTGCAGGTGCTTCGGTATGGGCAGTTATATGGCAGCAGCAATTATGATGAGTTGAATGAACTGTTTCAGAAATACAGCAAATCCAATGCAGAGTTGTTGGAGATACATAAGCAGTATTTCGATCTTCCGGATGATAAAGCATTGCGTAAGAGTGATTTTAACATGCACCAGCATTTCCTTATTGTTACCAACGGACTTGATCAGAATACAGTAGATGCGATCAGATATTGGAAGAACAACGGCTTGAGTATCGATGCTATTATTTACTGGGTGTTTGAGATCAATGGGGAACATTATATTGAATTCAACATGTACTCTCCCATAGAGGGTTACTTGGAGTATGAGGGAAATAATTACGTTTTGAACACCAATTATTCCAATAACAAGAATCACACGGATGATATGATAAATGAACAGAAAGCGGCGGCTTATTATCCGGGATGGAGAGAGAAGATCGGAAAGCTTCAGCGGGGAGATACCGTATTTTTATACAAGAGTGGTTACGGTATCATTGCATACGGTATGGCGGACGGAAAACTGGAGAAAAAAGATTGCGATGGCTACAAGGATTATGAGTATTACATGCATCTGGATGATTTTACAGTTTTGAAAAAGCCGTTAAGTGCTTCAAAAATGAAGGAATTAACGAAACAGGGATTTCCGTTCCGGACGACGATGTTTTACATGAGTGAGGAATGTAAAGACATCATTATGAAAGAGATTAAGAAAAACTATTTATGACCAACCAAGAATTTCAATGCCATCAATGCGGCGAAATATTTATTGTGCGTTCAGAGGACAACGCACGGTCTCATAACTACTGCCCTATCTGCAGAAAGAAATATTATGAGCAGAAAATGCTGGAAGAAAAGCAGAGGGAAGATATTGCCTGGCAGAAAAAGCATGAGCAGGATGTCCTGTTGTTTGAGGAGAATCTGAAAGAATGGAATCTGTTATCTTTGGAAGAGATGGGGGAATCTGTTAAGGAGGGTTCTCTTTATGTGATTGGTAATGGATTTGATATGTTGCATGGTGTCAGATCCAGCTATTACGATTTCAGCAGGACTCTGGGAAAGAGGAGCTCTGTCCGGTTTTATCTGGAAAAATATCTGAAAACCGATGACCTGTGGGCGGATTTTGAAGGGGCATTGGGAAAGATCAACATAGAGGCTATGTGTCAGCCGTATATCATCGATAATTTTTTGGATATAAATGGGGCATACGATGAGGATGCAGGTGCGGCTGAAATTTATATGTCCGCGGAAATGGCAGTGGGACCGATCATTTCCATGTCTACGGAATTAATGGACAGGTTCCGGAAATGGATCTGCAGTCTGCATACCAATACGGATGACCGACCATTAAGCGATATCATCAAGGACGGGAAAGTACTAAATTTCAATTACACGGAATTTGTGGAAGATTTGTATGGCATGGATGCCGGGAATATTTGTTATATTCATGGCTGTCGGAAGAAGACCGGCAAGGAACGGCAAAGGTTGATTCTGGGGCATATCCCGGGAGCCAATGACGAGGCCTATGATTTTGAGGACGATTATTCCGGAATTGATGACCTGGATGAGCATGGACAGTTATTATATGATGTGCAGCAGATCGCTTTGCAGATGGCCATTGAAGCCGATGATGCGCTGACGAAAAAATGTGGGGAGATCATTCAGAACAATCAAGCCTTTTTTCACGGATTATCGGATATCCGGCAGATAGTGACCATAGGTCATTCGCTGTATCCAGTGGACTGGGATTATTTCGCAGAGATTATAAAGTGCAATAAAGACAGGAACCGTATTCAGTGGTTCTTTGGCTGTTATGGAAATGGAGATCTGGAGCGGGTACAGACTTTTATAAATACCTTCGGGATAAATAGAAATCAAGTGGTCATTTTCCGAACGGACACGATTCCTGTAAAACTATTGCCGGAGAATAACAGTAAAAAGCCGAAAACAAATACGGAGCACCGGAAAGTACTGGCCTCCTCCGAGGATGAAAAATGGGAGGTTGCCTGCGAGGGCGTAAAGGTCAGCATCATTGACAGGACATCAAACAGTTGCAGTTGTGCAAGAACATTTTCGGCATACATGAGCGGGGCTGTTTTTGATTGCAGCGGTATGGTGTTACTTTTGGTGGCAAGAGGACTGGGGGCCGGGGTATTTTTGTTTCGGTTCGCCAACGGAGAGTGGCAATATAGAGGGGAATTGGAACCCATTCCACATCAGGGAGTGATTACCAAACGCTTGCAAAAAATATTGCTGAGGGACAACCGGCTGATTTTCGTATATAACAGCAGAATCCGAAAATATGATGTCGAAACGGGGAAACTGGTATATAATAAGGCCGTAAGGCATGCTTTCGAGTCAGAAGGCGAAGATTTGACACAAAAGTTTAAAGGGATATACAGAACAGGGTTTTATTAAGTTTTTCTGGAATAAAAGTGTGAATTTCAGGAGTATGGAGATGGCATTATGACCCACGAACAATTTGAACAGGCAGCTCAATATTGGAACAAAAAGGAAAAGATCACCATGCCGGAGGAGGCACTGAAGCAGGCGGTAGAAAAATATATTCACGAGAACAACACCTGTGCGCTTGCCACGGGAAGCGGTGATTATGTCAGATGTACGCCGATAGAGTATAGTTACCACGATGGAAAATTCTGGATGTTTTCCGAAGGCGGGGAGAAGTTCATAGGTCTGGAGAAGAATGCAAATGTAAGCCTTGCCATTTTTGACAAGTATGATGGATTCGGTAATCTGAAAAGTTTACAGATTATGGGCCGTGCGGAGATCATAGAACCGTTTTCCGACAGTTACAATGCCCACGCGGAATACAAGAAGATTCCACTGGAAGCACTGAAAAAATTAGAGCATCCCATGAACCTGATCTGCGTGACACCGGCCAGGATAAATGCACTGTTTTCTGATTTGAAAAAGGACGGATACAGTATCAGACAGACATTAGAGTTTGAGAAAAATAACTAAATCGGGCGGAGGTATACAAAGTGAGTATATTTGAGTATGACAAAGAAAAAGAAGAAAAGAAGCTCCGCAAGGCTGAACGGGAGTGTGGAAGGGAAGAGGGTTTACAACAGGGGTTACAGGAAGGTCTAAAGGAAGGTCTAAAGTCACTGCTGGCATTGATTGCAAAAATGAGTGCCGGAGGAGATGCGGACCAGATTGCAACGCTGTATGATCCGGAAGTAATGAATGCAATGCAGGAGAAGTATGGAATAAGATAGCAGGAGATTCAAATGAACATCCAGATTTTTGGCACGAAAAAATGTAACGACACCAAGAAGGCCGAGCGTTTTTTCAAGGAGCGCGGCATCAAATACCAATTCATCGACATGAAGGAAAAAGGCATGAGCAAGGGAGAGTTTACTTCCGTTGCGCAGGCGAACGGCGGCCTGGAGAACATGGTCAACTGGGAGGAGAAGGATCAGGATACGCTGGCTCTCATCCGGTACATTGCGGAGGAGGACAAGCTGGCAAAGGTGCTGGAAAATCCATCGGTGATCCGCACACCGATTGTCAGAAACGGGAAACAGTCTACCATCGGTTATCAGCCGGAGGTATGGAAGGGCTGGAACTGAGGAAACGTGAAGGAATGGGACAATGATTAAAACAATTATGAGAGATCCGATGTTTTTAGCACAAAAATCCGAGAATGCCACGGAGGTGGACGCACAGATAGTGACAGATCTGCTGGATACTCTGAGAGCGAATCTGGATCATTGTGTTGGAATGGCGGCAAATATGATAGGGGTTCGGAAAAATATTATTGCAGTGGCAGCAGGCCCGTTTCAGTTTGCCATGATCAATCCGGTGATCACGAAAAAGCTGCGTCCGTACCAGACAGAGGAAGGATGTCTGTCACTGGAAGGTGTGAGACCCTGCACGAGATACGAAGAGATTGAAGTGGATTACCTGGATAGCAATTTCAGGAAACAGCATGGCAAATACACCGGCTGGACAGCCCAGATCATCCAGCATGAAGTAGATCATTGTTGTGGTGTGGTGATATAACATTGGCAAGTCAGGTATGGAAGTTTATCACACACAATGATTGGAATAACTCCTGTAAACTTTACCTGAAACAGTATTTCTTTCCATGCAGTATGCTAATATTATCCTACAGCAAGGAGAGAGCAAGAGAGCCCATAGGATGAGGAACAAAAATGCAGGTACGTGAAGTGATTTGTCCTTCCTGCAGCCATCGTTTCATGTGGATGGATGTCGAAGAGGGACCGACGATCAAAAAATACCGGTCTGTAGAGACCGGAGAGACATTCCATACGGCCAACCCGGTGGGGAGAGTCAACATGGAGAGGATTCTGACCAGATACTGGGGAGAACAGTACTGGTAGGAAATTTTGTGATAATTTAACCAACGGTTAATAGGCAAAAGAGATTCTTTGTATTATAGTAAAAGTCTACGGAAAGACTGATATGCAACTGGATGCTGTACGGCATCGGAAGGAGGCGTATGATGGAAAGACCGCATTTTGACATTGTGGCCAGCGGCGCACGGATGAGAGCAATCCGTCAGGAGCGGAAGATCTCCGTGAAGCAGGTCATGGAATACATGGGCTTTGAATCCACGCAGGCCGTGTATAAATGGGAAGCCGGAAAGTGCTTTCCCCAGGCCGACAATTTGATTGCTTTAGCTATTTTGTATCGTGTAAGCCCGATGGAGCTTTTGGTAGAAGAGGACCTGGTGCCCTCTTCTAGTCATATCTGGGGAAATGCCGCATAGTGCGGAATGGAAGAGAAAGTGCACAGGGAGAGCAGTATGATTTACATAACGGGAGATACGCATGGGGATTTCTCAAGATTTTCCGCGAAAAGATTACGGAGAACCGGCATGGAACTGACAAAAGAAGATTACATCATTATCTGCGGAGATTTTGGACTGTGCTGGGCGAAGGATAAAACTTTTGAGTATCATTGTAAAAATTTTGCGGAGAAACCTTACACCATTCTGTGGGTACAGGGAAACCATGAAAACTATGATATGATCGGGGAATATCCGCTGGAAGAATGGCATGGCGGGAAAGCTGGTGGCCCCAGGAGCTGCCGACAGAAGGAGAATTACAGGGGGGGCTGCGTAATCTGGAGCGGTATCACTATGAGGTAGATTATGTGATCACTCACTGTTGTGGCAGCTCGCTGCAGGAACGGCTCAATGCCGGGACGGGACGCTCCTGTGCTCCGGATCTGCTGACAGACTATCTGGAGACTTTGGAGCAGAAGCTGCATTACAGGCATTGGTATTTCGGCCATTATCACCGGGACTGTCAGCCGGATGACAAGCACACGCTGGTATACTATGCGATACTGCCGCTGGAGCAGAAGGAAAGTGTGAATGCGGTGCCGGTACCGGGAAAGAAAGAAGGAGAAACGAATCATGGCAAGAGATGAGAATGTAAAAATTTTTCAGGATACAGAAAAACGGGTAAAGGAAGATCCGGGACTGCAGGAGGCAGTGGAGCGCTCTGTGGCAGAACAGGTGCTGATTCCGGAGATGATGGAAGTCATAGATCTGATGCCGGAGGCTGTACAGAATCTTGACAGATATGAGCAGGATGCGGAAATTATCGTGTCGAAAAAGCGAAGCTATGAAGCGGCTGCGGGATATTCGGGAGAACGGGTGTGTGTGCACAATTTTGCCTCAGCGACGAATCCCGGAGGTGGTGTGACCAAGGGAAGCTCTGCCCAGGAGGAATGTCTGTGCCGTTGTTCTACGCTGTATTTCTGCCTGAATACGAAGGAAATGTGGGCTGGATTTTATTCTCCGCACAGATATATGCAGGATCCGATCCACAATGATGACTGCATCTATACGCCGGGAGTCATTGTATTCAAATCCGATACCGCGGCACCGGCACCGCTTCCGGAAAAAGATTGGTACTCTGTGAATGTGATCACCTGTGCAGCACCGAATCTGCGTCTGCTTCCGGCCAATGGGATGAATCCCGGAGACGGTAATAATGCTGTTAAGATGACGAGAGCACAGCAGCAGGCATTGCATGAGAAACGCCTGACCAGGATCCTGGATGTGGCTGTGGCGGGCGGCAATGAAGTGGTTATTCTGGGAGCGTTCGGCTGTGGAGCTTTTGAGAATGATCCGGAGGCTGTGGCAGCTGCGTTTTCCCATGTGATCGCTCGATACAGAAGGTGTTTCAAGACGATAGAGCTGGCCATTTATTGTTCCCCCCGGGATGAGCGGAATTATAATATTTTCAAACATGAGATTGATACGACCCTGTGTTGACAAATGGTAAGAAAGCTAGTACCATAGTACTAAACAGTTGGATATCGAGGTAAGTAATGGAGAAGGAACAGGGAAAGCTTATTATAATCGTATCAGTGGTATTTGCTATGGTGCTTCTGTGCATGATCTGCACCTCAGGCAGTGTGCCCGAGGTAAAGTCATTACAGGCATGTACGCCGGAAGCAGTCAGCGTCCTGGATGACGGCAGGGAGCTGTATGATTTTATATTGGATCAGGACGATGATGAGACGAACTCGATCGTGTTCTATTCGGCACATCAGGAGATTGCGGTGTATGCAGATGGGAAGCTGATTTACCGGCTGGATGCTGTGCCCGGCATATGGGGAAATACTCCGGGATGGACCTGGAATATTGTCAGGTTTTCAAGTAATGTGAGCAGCTTGCAGGTACAGTTCACCCCCTGTTATCCGGAAGCGGCAGGTCAGCAGAAGACGTTTTATATCGGTGGCGGCTATAATATTTATCGTGGGGTGATGCGCCGGGCAATGCCTGCCTTTCTCATCAGCATGATGGTGATACTGATAGGATTGTATATTAGTATTTATTGGATCGTTATCCGCTGCGGAAGCCGGATCGACGGAACCTTATTGTATCTGGGTATTTTTTCCATCCTGCTGGGAACATGGTCGGCCAATGAGACGGATGTGGCAACGCTGCTCCTGGCCAACAGGCAGGGATGCTCTTATCTGGCATTTGCTACGCTCATGCTGTTGCCGATGTCCTGTATCCTGTTTGTGAAGAGCTTTCTGGAGATCAGGGATGACTGGTTTTGTAGAATTATCTGTAATGCTAATCTGGCATTGATCGTCCTGACGCATATACTGAATGCAACAGAGATATATGAGTTCCGGAGAAGCCTGTGGATGACGCATGTGTTGATCATTCTGACGATTCTATACCTACTGGTGGTCATCTGCAGCAAAATTGTCAGAAGGCAGCTGGATCAGAGGCTGAAGGCATGTGTAGGGGCACTGCTGCTTGTATTTTTTGCTGCTATTATAGATGTGGGCGGCTATTATAAAGCCGGTAACGCCGTAGGTGTATTTGGCAGAAGCTCTTTCTTGCTCTTTATTGTGGTGCTGGGAATAGAATCCGCCAGACAGACGGTTGCCCGGCTGAAAAAAGGTCGCAGGATGGAGGAACTGGAACAGTTTGCCCTGAATGATTCCATGACCGGCTTATATAATCGAAATGCTTATGATTATTTTGTGAAAAACGAGAGGGATTTTGAAGGGTATGTCATAGTGACCTTTGACCTGAATAATCTTAAGCAGTGTAACGATCAATATGGCCACAGGGCAGGAGATGAGTATATTATCAACGCGGCGCATATCATAGAGGACAATTTTGAACGCTATGGGAAATGTTATCGCATTGGCGGAGATGAATTCTGTTGTATCATTCCGAAGGGAATACATTTTAAAATAGAACGTGTGATACATAAGATCGACCAGGATGTAGAGGTATTGAATCACAAGAATATCATTCCCGTTCCCGTGGGAATTGCCTATGGGTATGCTGTATTCACGGCGGATGATACGGATCCGGAGAAGGTGCGTGAGCGTGCAGATAAGGATATGTACCGGAATAAGAAGACGATGAAACAGTAATGACCAGGGAATCTGCTTAATTGTTAACCATATTATAAAAGGGTTGACAATTAAAAAACACCATGCTATTCTGACAGAGGTTTTTAAAAAACATCTGACAGAAAGGCATGGTTTTTTATTATGACAACACAGACAACAACTCGTAGCAAGACTTATGACATGGTGTACATTGCGGTATTTGCGGTTCTGATCGCGATCTGCTCCTGGATCTCCATCCCGATGACGGTTCCTTTTACGTTACAGACTTTTGCAGTATTCCTGGCAGTCGGTGTACTGGGCGGTAAGAGAGGAAGCCTTGCGGTATTGATCTATATTTTACTGGGTGCGGTAGGCATTCCTGTATTCGCCGGATTCTCCGGTGGTATCGGTGTTCTGTTGGGCAACACCGGTGGTTACATTATCGGATTCCTGTTCTCTGCATTAGTAATGTGGCTGATCGAGAAGCTGTTCGGACGTAAGACATGGGTGCTGGGTATCTCCATGGTACTGGGCTTGGTCGTGTGCTATGCTATCGGAACGGTGTGGTTCATGGTTGTATATGCGCAGAATTCCGGAGCTGTCGGTCTGGCTACCGTACTGGGTTGGTGTGTAATTCCTTTCATCATTCCGGATCTGGTGAAGATCGCACTGGCACTGACACTGAGCAAGAGACTGTCTAAGGCTCTGAAGCTGAACGGACAGGAATAAAGGATACACCGGATATGGAAGTGACAACAACTTACCGGATCCGTCCGCACCACGGCATGTGCCTGTATTTTTTCGAAGGGAAGGGATACAGTGAAGGGTTCACTAAGCATATGGCGGAGGTGAAGGAATGGCTTCTGGGGAAAAATGGACCGGCATCCCTGCAGCTGGTCGGAGCGACGGATGAGATCTGCAGCGCCTGCCCGCATAATAAGGGTGGCAGCTGCGAGTCTGCGGAGAAGGTAGACCGGTATGATGCGGGTGTATTGAAATACACCGGATTAAAGCTAGGGCAGGAGATGACCTTTGCGGAATTTGAACGGATCGTGGAAGAGAAAATTCTGCAGCCGGGATATGGCAAGGTCATCTGCGGCGACTGCCAGTGGAGAGATATCTGCCACAAATAATGAAGAGCATTCCTATGTGGGAGTGCTCTTTTGCATTACATGAGATCTGAATTCAGTGATTATATGTTGATTAAACGTGAAGAGTCGGATATAATAAAATCGGAATGTGTGAGAATACCGTTGAACATATTAGACCGGATTTGACTTTAAGGTAAGGAGGATGTAGGCTATGGAAGTAATGGCTCAAGGGAACAGACATATTGTCGATTCGGATAGCAAAGTAGATAATAATGTAGTTCGCCAGAAAGTAATGGATAGCTATCAAGATATGTTGAGCGGAAAAGGTAGAGATTACAAAGTTTTTTTCGCAGAGTTGGAAAGCAGGTATAACGGAAAATAATGTATAAAGTGCAAATTCTTCCCAAGGCGGAAGAGGATATTAGCACAAAAAAGCGCACCTCCCCTTAGGTGCGCTTTTTTGTGCGTCTATAGCCGCACTGTTACCTCACGAAGAGGTAAGCCGTATATGCAACATACAGAAGCACGCACGCAGCCCCCTCACTGCGGGTCATGCGTCTGCCGGTACGGGCGAATACGAAGAGCAGAATGGCACTGCCAAGGAGCAGTACGGTGTCGATGACAGACTCTTCGAGGACATGCAGAGGGCTGATCACCGCGGACATTCCGAGGATAAACAGGATGTTGAACAGGTTGGAGCCGATGGCATTGCCCAGCGCGAGTCCGCTGTCTCCCTTTTTCGTGGCAACGATGGAGGTCACCAGCTCCGGCAGGGAGGTGCCGATGGCGATAATAGTCAGTCCGATGAAGTTCTGACTGACACCGAAATTCGTAGCGATGATGCACGCTTTATCCACGACGAGATCACCGCCGAAGATAACGGCAGCCAGACCTCCGGCAATATACAAAAGGCTGCGGGGCAGGGAGAGGATCTTGCCGGGTTCGCCCTCTTCTCTGTTTTTCCGGGCAGAATAGATCATAAATCCCAGATATACGATCATGCAAAACAACAGGACAGCGCCTTCCATGCGGCTTAAGCTGCCATCTAAAAACATCAGACATAATACGACAGTTACCAGGATATTTAACGGCATATCCCGCTTCAGGATCTCTCCGTGGGGCATAAAGCTGTGCAGGAATGCACAGATACCTACCACCACCAGCCCGTTGAAGATATTCGAGCCGACGACGTTACTGATGGCGATATCATTACTGCCAGCCAGGGCAGCATTAATGCTGACGGAGGCCTCCGGAGCACTGGTGCCCATGGCGACGATGGTCAGACCGATGATGACGCTGGGAACCTTCAGGATCCCAGCCAGGGAGGAGCTTCCCTCCACGAAAAAGTCCGCACCTTTGATCAGAAGTATAAATCCTACGAGTAACAATATGTATTCCATAAGCTGTCCTTTCCTGCGGTGACTCACATATCCTTATAAAAAAGTATAAAAATAGAGACTCTTACCGCATCAAAAATGATCGATAAAAGTCTCGTTGCTTACAATAATAACCGGTCCGACGGACGTGATGACGATTATCATTCCGGACAGCTTCGTGTATCCTTCGGTTACCATTCCGGGTTACCATTCTCTCAGAAACCATCCGGGAACTACTCCCTCTTAACTGTGCCCTCATTCTACAAAAAAGGACAAACACTGTCAACAGACTTTGTAAATCTTGACACTATTTTAACACGAAGTCCACCTTCACGGGATCATGGTCGGAGTAGGAATAGCCGGTATTGATATTCTCATAGGACAGGCACTCGATATTGTCGGAGATAATGAATCCGTCCAAGGTTACGGTATAAGTTACACCGGGGACATATTCCATATCCGCGTTTCTGGCACTGTTCCAAAGCGCTTCCTTCTCCTCAGAACTCAACAGATCCAGACAGAAGGCAAAATGCTCCGGCAGCTCCGTTCTCGGAAAAGGAAATGCCCAGGACTCGCAGTTCTCCGCATCCTCTTCGGAAGCCTTCAGGTCGTGGTTAAAGTCGCCGCCGCAGAGCACGTAATTGCCGGCTTCGTATTCTTTTGCCATATCATTGCACAGCATCTCAATCTGTCCCTGGCGGATGGCATCGCTGTTGCCGTAAGCGGACATATGCAGATTGAAGATCACCAGCTCCTTGCCATTGTCCACCGGGATCCGGGAGACGCTGTAGCAGCGGTCCAGATCGAAGAACTTGCTGAAGGAAGTGGAGATGGGGAAGCTTCGGCGCAGAGCAGAAGACACCGGATATTTCGAGAACAGTCCGAGTCCTGCCCGGCTGCTGCCGTGGGGCTGTGTAAACGGATAGAACAGGAAAGCAGAGTCATAATTCTGCGCAAATACGGTAGTATATTCCGGCAGAATGTTGCGCAGCATCTCGTACTCATCCGTATGATAGCTTCTGGTGGCATCCAGATCGATCTCCTGGATCAGCGCAAAATCCGGGTCTAATGACTTCACCAGTTCTCCCGCACCGTTTATGGCATATTGTACGGTCTCCGGGCTTTCCGCCCAGGAGGAGGTACCGCCGTCCATGAAGAAGCTGTAATCCGGTAGATAAGCACCGAAACCGATGTTGTAGGTTACTGCAGAATATTCCGTATCCGTAGCCAGCACCGCAGCTGCACCCGTGGTAGTATCGTCGACCGGTGCCTCCACCACCAGTTCCTGATTGTCCTCAATCCTGTAATAACTGGCATAGAGGTAGACGATGTAAGCCAACAGTGCGAGGATGAGGATCCCCAGCACGATACACATGGTTTTTAATAACGTTTTACATAAATTTTTCTTTTTCATATCCTTATTTTAACAAGCCTTGCGGGAAATGGCAAACAGGAATTTGCAGCAATCTGTGAGACCTACGATCGGGAGGAGAACCTGCGGGGGCTTCGCTATTTTCATGAGAAGACAGTAAACATATAAATATCAGGATTGCACATAGTATATTAATTCGTAAAAATGAGTTAAATAGAAAAATTAACTCGACAAACGAGTTAAAACGAGTTAGACTATAGTTGAATTAAATGATAGGAGTGATTGCAATGCGCACAATCCCTAAAGAGGAAAGTTTAGATGTCGAGTTCAAGAGTGACTTAAAGTGTTACCCGGATCATGATCTTATTGAAGAAATTGTTGGAATGACAAATACGTCTGGTGGATGTCTATTCCTTGGCGTTGAAGATGATGGAACAATTACTGGTGTTCATAAAAAGCATAATGATCCTATAGGGGTAACCGCTCTGATCGCTAATAGTACTGTTCCGCCTATAGCTGTCAGGGCAGAGATAATTACGGAAGAGGATAAGGATGTTTTGAAAATTGAAGTACCTAGAAGTCGAGGGGTTGTATCTACTGCATCGGGGAAAATATTAAGAAGGCGTAATAAGCTGGATGGAAGTCCGGAAGTAATACCGATGTATTCATATGAGATACCATCTCGACTTGCAGAACTTGGAATGCTTGATTATTCAGCTCAGCCTTTGGCAGGATCTACTTTAGATGATCTGGATCCCAATCAGAGGGTAAGACTTCGGCGAATAATCCAGAATAGATCTGGAGGAGAAAAATCTTTACTTTCTTTACCGGATGAAGAATTGGATATTGCATTGCGTCTTATCACAAATGTTGCTGGTAAATATGTTCCAACAGTTACAGGTATGCTGTTAATTGGTAAAGAAGAACGCATTGCAGAGTTGATACCAACAGCGAAAGCTGCATTTCAGGTTTTAGAGGGGACAGCTGTCCGCGTAAATGAGGATAGTAATAAACCACTTCTGGAATTGTTCGAAAGCTATGAGACATATGTCAAAGCATGGAACCCGGAAAGAGAGACAGAGTATGGTTTGTTCAGAATTCCAATTCCAGAGTTTGACTGGTCTGCTTTTCGAGAAGGTTTGGTAAATGCATTTTGTCATAGGGATTATACTATGCTTGGTGCGGTAAGGGTTTTGATAGATGATGAAGGAATGACTATTAGTAATCCTGGTGGATTTATAGATGGAGTTAATTTAAAAAATCTTCTTACAGTAGAACCACATGGACGTAATCCAGCACTTGCAGATGTAATGAAGCGAATTGGTTTAGCTGAGAAAACGGGAAGAGGAATTGATAGAATTTATGAAGGATCTATCCTCTTTGGAAGACCTTGGCCAGACTATTCAGAATCTACAAGCAGATCTGTTAAATTATTTATTCAAAGAGCAAAAGCAGATTTACCATTTGCAAAATTTGTTGCAGATGAACAAAATCGACAGGGAAAACCGTTATCAATATATGTGTTAATGATTTTGTCGGTTCTTAATAATGAAAGAAGATGTACTGTTGAACGGATTGTTGAGTTGACAAATCTTGGAGAAAATAAGATCAGATCGGCAATTGAGTTTATGATTGAGTCAGGACTGGTTGAAGCATCCGGAAAAGGAAAAAATCGCACTTGCATGCTTGGAAAAAGGATTTATCGTGAGAATAAAAAAGCAATACAGTATGTTCGACAGACAGACATAGACAGTATTAGGTATCCTGAATTAGTAATGAAGCTGGCAAATACTCAGAATGGAATTATCACAAAGCATGATGTGATTGAATTGTTGAAAGTAACTCCTTCACAGGCATATACAGTTATAAAAAAACTTCAAGCAGAGGGTCGGTTGGAATTGCTATGTGGGGGAAAATACTCTAAGTATAAAGTTGTTAATTCTTAATTCATTTTAACTCAAAAGGAAATGAGTTAAATACGAGTTAGAATTGAATTAAAAATAATGCATGATAAATATAAATAATAAGGAGGCTGATCCTATGAGGCCGATACCAACGATTGAAGATCCGGAGCGCTATATAGACAGTGCGTTTGTGGATTCTGCGTTTATAGAATTGAAAAGCTGTGATCTGTGGGATGTGAAAATGCTGTATCCGATCCTGCATATGGACCATGCGGAAGAGAACTGCTTCGTCCGTAAGGAGATGTATGAGAGGCTGGTGAAGGCGGCGGGGAATCTGCCGGACGGTTACCGGTTCCGTATCTGGGATGCCTGGCGCCCCTTTGCGCTGCAGCATGAATTGTTTGAAAAATATTCTGTGGACATCATCCGGGATTTTCATTTAGAAGAGCTGCCGGAGGCAAAAAGGAGAGCTGCGATCTGCAAATTTGTCTCGGATCCGGTACCGGATATAAAAGTGCCTCCCGCCCATACCACCGGAGGAGCCATTGACTTAACGATCCTGGATCCGGAGGGCAGAGAGCTTCCCATGGGATGTGGATTCGATGCTTTTACGGATAAGACCTACGCAGCGTATTTTGAGGCACCGGAGCATGTGCAGGGGGCAGAGGACGAACAGGTCCGTGAAAACCGCCGTTTGCTTTATTATGCTATGATCGATGCGGGATTTACCAATCTGCCATCGGAGTGGTGGCATTATGACTACGGTGACCGATTCTGGGCCTATTACATGCGGAAGCCCGCAATCTATGAGGGCGTATTTACGAGGGAGGAAATTCATGGATAATCAGAAACAAAAGAAGAAAAAAAGTGTGATGGACACCTTGTCCGCTACTATGGTACTGGTGCTAATCGCACTATTGCTGGTATTTGTGGGATATACGTATCTGGCACTGAAGAACGGTTACACCTTGGATGACTTGATCGACAATATCGTGGGGAATCTCATCGGTGTGCTGGCAGCATTTCTGTTATTCGATATACTGAACAACAAGCTGACCCAGGATGCCTACGCCAGAGAGACCTCCCAGCAGATCACCAAGACGCTGATGGGAGAGCCGGAGATTCTGGATTCTTTCAGCGATGAAGATAAAAAGACTTTCCTGAAATCCACCATTACCTCCATGATAAAGGATGAAGATGCGGTGGATATGCTTTCTACCAATATGGAGAAATATTTTGACAGGGCAAGAGGCGCCAGGATCCGGAAAATGTTCGATTACACGATCAATCTGGAGCCGAATCTGACTGAGGAATATGTAAAAGCCGGTTTCCCCGGAGCCACAGACGGAAAGTATTACCTGATCGATGAGGAATTGAAGTTCAGCGTAAAGTGTCTGGGAGGAACAGACGAGAACTACGCGGGCGATGTGATCAGACTCGGTTTCGCCTATGATAAAAAGAGTCTGGACGGTGGATTGTTGGAGACCGGGCAGGATGCGGATTTCACCAAGAGCATTTTCAATGAGGATCTGGTGGTGGAACCGGAAGCCGTGGACTTCATCAACAGTATTCCCGCGGATAAGATACGGGATGTGATCAACGATCTGTTCATGCCGATCTTGCGAATTGACAACAGCGGAGATAATGATGACGAAGCGCAATTCGAAGTAGAACGAAAGAGCAACGGATTTATCCTGAAATTCAAGCTGGATTTTGACCGGAACGAGGCAAGCGGGGAGCATCTGGTCAGCATCTATTTCAAGATGCCCCGGGTATGGAACTCTATTTTCGAGGTGACTCTGGTGGATCCGACCAAGGAGCCCCATATCAAGCTGAAATACAAGAATGGAATGGATGTCACTATGTATTCCTATCTCAATAAGGAAAGCACTGCCAATGTCGGAGCCTGCATCCAGAGAGCCGGCCTCTATGACATTGCGATCAAGGACGAGTGGATCTACCCCAAGAGCGGCGTGATCTTCCATATTAAGAAGGCGTAGAATAAATATGAAACCAAGATCTCCCCAAAGTATGCAATTATATAAAATGCTCATATCCCGCGGTTATCCGGAATCGTTCTGTGATCTGGTGACGAAGAATCTGAATACGGATTTTACGGCGAGCCGTATGATCGGTTATCTGTGTCATTATTCTGATCTGCCGCCGGAGGAGATCGCGGACGAAATGCTGGCGATCTTAAGTGACCGCAACCGCATTATGCAGAAGAAAGAACTGGAAAGTAATAATGCAGAGTGGCTCTGAGCAGTTATCATAGCATTCCTCACTGCTTCCGGAAATCCCTCGGAGCACAGCCGTATACCTGCTTAAAGGTGCGCAGGAATAATTTATAGTTCGTGACTCCGTGCCGATCCAGTATTTCACTGATGTTCAGATCGGTGTCTTTTAAATCCTTGCAGACATGCGTCAGACGCACGCTGTTGATATAGGAAGTGAGGGTGGTTCCCATGTTCCGCCGAAAAAAACGGCAGAAATATTCTGGGTTCAGATGAGCCAGGGAGGCTGCATTTTCCAGAGAAATGGATTCGGTGTAATGGGATTGGATGTGCTGAATCACCGGTTCGAGGCGATGCAGATTTTTCTGACTCTGAATTCGGGAAGTATTGTCGACGGTGACCTTATAGTGGGTCATAAGGATGTATAAAAAATCATAAAGCAGACCGGAAAACCGCAGAGTATAGCTTTGCGGTTTTTTTGTATAGAGATCGCCCATGGAAGTCAGAATCTCCTGAATCTGCGCATCGGCAGAAGAATCCCTGTGGGAGAACAGAAAACGGATGCTTTCATATTCTGGGATGGCACCTATCAGAAACGCATAAGGAATCTGTAATAACAGAACCCGGGACGGTGTCGTGGTCCGGGTAGCATGGACGGCGGCGGAATTTACCACATGATAATCTCCGGCATGCAGCAACAGAACCCGCTGTCCCTCAATGAGTTCCATGGAACCCTCATAGATATAGATAACTTCCATGCTTCGATGCCAGTGTTCCGGTATGTAATCGTTATTGCTGTTATAGATTGTAAAACGGACGTTGATTTCGCTTTCAAAAGCAACCTCTTCGTGTGGAAATTGTGGCATCGCAAAGCCTCCTTCTGAAATTATATTATTTCCCGCGATATATTTATATCATAGAATAAAAAGAAGGAAAAAGTCAATATTGACCTAAAAAGAAGTCATAATCAGATATAGGAATCAATGTGGAAAATTGCTAAACTGGTAAACAGAAAGAGCAAGCGGACAAGGTTGAATGACAGGAGGTTATAGCAACATGACAAAGGAAAAAATCAAAGATCTGATAGCAAAAATGACATTGGAGGAAAAGGCGGCAATGTGTTCCGGAGCAGATTTCTGGCATACTGAAAGCTGCGAGCGACTGGGGATTCCCGCAAGTATGGTATCCGACGGCCCTCACGGTCTGCGCAAGCAGGATGACAAGGCGGATCATCTTGGTGTAAATGAGAGTATTAAAGCAGTATGTTTCCCGGCAGGCTGCGGAACCGCCGCATCCTTTAACAGAGATCTGTTGTATCATATGGGCGAGACACTGGGCAATGAGTGTCAGGCAGAAGGCGTCAGTGTCATTCTGGGGCCGGCTGTGAACATCAAACGCTCTCCCCTGTGCGGTCGTAATTTTGAATACTATTCAGAGGATCCCCTGGTGGCAAGTGAGATTGCAGGCTCTCTGATCCGCGGTGTGCAGAGCAAGCATGTGGGAACCAGTTTAAAGCATTTTCTGGCGAATAATCAGGAGACCCGTAGAATGTCCGTGAATGAGATCATTGACGAGAGAACACTGAACGAGATCTATCTGGCGGCATTTGAGGGAGCGGTGAAGAAGGCAAAACCTTGGACAGTTATGTGCTCTTATAACAGGATCAACGGTACTTATGCCGCGGCTCATCACAAATATCTCACAGAGACCCTGAGAGATAAGTGGGGATTTGACGGTTATGTCATGAGTGACTGGGGAGCAGTCAATGACCGCGTGGAAGACTTAAAAGCAGGTCTCAATCTGGAGATGCCTTCCTCTATGGGAGTCAATGATAAGCTGATCATAGAAGCGGTACAGAACGGAACATTGGAGGAAAAGGTACTGGATACCGCAGTGGAACGTATTTTGAACATCGTATATCGCTATGCCGAGAACCGAGATACCGAAGCGGTGTTTGATCTGGATCACGACCATGAGGTTGCGAAGAAAGTGGCGGAAGAGACCATTGTATTGTTGAAGAATGAGAATGTGCTGCCGCTGACAGAGGGCGAAGAGATCGCCTTTATCGGAAAATATGCGAAAAAGCCCAGATATCAGGGCGGCGGCAGTTCCCATATCAACAGTCATAAGATCACAGGAGCCCTGGATGCGGCAGAGGCAGCAGGCAATACACATATTGTGTATGCCCAGGGATTTGATGACAAAGAAGATAAGACGGATGAGGTACTACTGGCAGAAGCCGTAGAGACAGCTAAAAAGGCAAAGGCAGCCGTGATTTTCGCAGGACTGCCGGATGCATTTGAATCCGAAGGTTTTGATCGTAAACATATGCGGATGCCGGATTGCCAGAACGAATTGATCGAAAGAGTGGCAGCGGTACAGCCTAACACCATAGTCGTATTGCACAACGGTGCACCGGTAGAGATGCCCTGGGCAGATCGTGTGAAAGGTATTCTGGAAGCCTATCTTGGAGGACAGGCTGTGGGAGGTGCCGAGTATGACATCCTCTTCGGCAAGGTGAATCCCAGTGCGAAGCTTCCGGAGACATTCCCGAAGCAGTTGGAAGATAATCCTTCTTATCTTGCCGGCTTCGGTGAGGGCGACCACGTGGAATACCGGGAAGGCATTTTCGTGGGATACCGCTATTATGATAAGAAGAAAATGGATGTATTGTTCCCCTTCGGCTACGGATTGTCCTATACCACATTTGCCTACAGCAATCTGTGTTTGGACAAAAAGACAATGAAAGACACAGAAGAACTGACGGTGTCTGTGGATGTGACCAATACCGGAGACAGAACGGGTAAGGAAGTTGTACAGCTCTATGTGGCGGATAAAGATAGCACTGTGATCCGACCGGTGAAAGAGCTGCGGGATTTTGTCAAGATCGAACTGGCACCCGGAGAGACGAAGACAGTAACTTTTACGCTTGGAAAGCGAGCCTTTGCTTACTATGATGTACAGATCCATGACTGGCAGGTGGAGACAGGAGAGTTCGAGATCCTTATCGGAGCATCTTCCAGAGACATTGCTCTCAGAGATACCGTGACTGTGGAATCCACTGTGAAGATTCCTTTCCACTATACCACAGATACGACAATGGGCGACATCATGAGCCGTCCGGAGGCCTGGAAACTGGTACAGAGTGTTCTGAGCAAAGGAATGTTCGGTCAGAACAGCGGGGTCAGCGAAGGCGGCGATGCCGCGAAGGAAGCCATCAGCGATGAGATGAATGCAGCTATGCTTCAGTATATGCCTCTGCGCGGACCGGTCAGTTTCGGCGGCGGAGTCAGCATGGCAGATGTACAGAAGTTGGTGGATCGCCTGAATGCCATGGAGAAATAATTAACTGTTTATTTATAGCAATCCCTAAAAGTTAGGCAAAAACTAACTTTTAGGGATTTTTATATATACCGCTGAGTGACATTTTTAAGTCGGATGAATGCAAGAAAGAATGTGGAGAATTGTTATAATTAGAATATGAAAAATAAACAGACATAGAAAGCCGCATTACCAAGGCACGTTAAGGAGGAAACGGATGAAAAAAATAGCAATTGGCGGAGGACAGGGGTTTTGGGGAGATTCTCCAGATGCTGCTATCCATATGATTCACAATGCAGATATTCAATATCTTGCATGTGACTATCTGGCAGAACTGACGCTGTCCATTATGGCAAAGCAACAACTAAAAGATCCATCAAAAGGTTATGCTCCTGATTTTGTGACAAGATTGTTGAAACCAGCAGGAAAAACTGCTTGGGAAAGAAATATTAAAATTTTGACAAATGCAGGTGGCATGAATATTTCAGGATGTGTAGATGCTATTCGACAGTATGCAACTGAAGAAAATATGAAAGGGTATAAAATCGGTTATGTAACAGGGGACGACATTAAATCAAAAATCCCGCAGCTGTTAAAGGATGGATGGACATTTCCGAATTTTGACTACGAAGGCGATTTCACGGATATTGTTGATAAAATATATAATTGCAATGCCTACATTGGTCATGAAGGCATTCAAAGTGCAATTGAAGGCGGAGCAGATGTTGTAGTCACCGGAAGAGCAGCTGATAGCGCACTTTTCCTGGCTCCGTTGGCTTATGAATTTGGTTGGAAAGACAATGACTGGGATAACCTTGCAAGAGGAATTATGGCAGGACATTTACTGGAATGTGGTGGACAGGGAGCAGGCGGCAATTATATGTATGATTGGCGTAGCGTACCTCAGATGGAAAATCTCGGATTTCCTATTGCAGAGTTGACAGATAAAACATTTGAAATTACTAAGGCACCTAATTGTGGAGGAGTTATTTGCGAGCAAAGTTGTAAGGAACAATTTTTATATGAAGTGCTAGATCCGGCAAATTATCTGACTCCTGATGTAAATGTGGATATTAGTAATGCTACTATTACACAGGTTGGTGATAATCGCGTCAGAATTGATCATATTCATGGTAAAGAGAAACCGGATACTTTGAAATTGTGTGTTGGGTATCATAAAGGGTGGAAGACGGTTTCAATGTTGAGCTTTGCATGGCCTGATGCTTATGAAAAAGCCCGATATTGTGCAGACATTATCATGAAGAAAATGAAGCAAAAGGGAATGAAAGCGGATGATGTTCATATCAGTTTTATTGGTCTGAACAGCCTTCATCTTAATGTGGCTGACATGAGTGAAGAAGCATTGAAAAATCTGAACGAGTGTGTAATGCGCATTGCTGTATTTTCAGAGGATAAGAATGAATGTGCGAAGATCATCCCGGAAATCAGCCCTATGCAGTTAAACGGACCTCCCGGAGCATCTTTCTTCGGAGGAAGGGCTCGTGTGCAGGAAGTTATGGCACTGTGGCCGACATCTGTTCCACGAGAGGCAGTAGAGATCAAGAGCCATATTATTACAATATAGTTTTGCATAGAGAGGACAAGATTATGAGAGAAATATTATTGAATGATATCGCTCATGGAAGAAGCGGTGACAAGGGAGATACCAGCAATATCTGTGTATTTGCCAGAAAACCTGAATATTATGAAATTATTAAAAGAGAAGTAACGCCCGAAAGACTACATGATTTTTTCGGCGACATGGTAAAGGGCGAAATTATAAGATATGAAGTTCCCAGCCTTGGAGGATTTAATTTTGTACTCAAACATGCACTTGGAGGTGGTGCAACCATGAGCTTGCGGTTGGACAGCCTTGGAAAATCTATGGGGAGTGCCATTATGAGATTAAAGATTCACGTAAAAGATGAGGAATTATAAGGGGATCGGAGGTGAGACCTTATGGGATTAGAAAAAGTGGAAGCACTACAGAATTTGGTAGTTCTTGACTTGACCCGGGTAGTAGCAGGACCCTATGCAGGCTCTATATTGGGAGACTTCGGTGCTGAAGTAATAAAAATCGAAGTGCCGGGAAAAGGTGATGATGCCAGAAGCTATGGTCCTTACAGAAATGGAGAAAGTGTTTACTATGCGAACCTGAATCGCAATAAAAAAGGAATTACATTGAATTTGAAGACGGAAGAAGGAAAAAAAATCTTCCTGGAACTGGTAAATAAGGCAGATATTCTCTTGGAAAATTATCGACCTGGGGTTATGGAACGATTGGGATTGGGATATGAAGTTTTGAGAGAAAAAAACCCACGCCTTATTTACGGAGCAGTGTCAGGCTTTGGCTGCTATGGATCGTACTCTGACAGACCGGGTTATGATATTATTTCACAGGCAATGGGAGGTCTTATGAGCGTTACCGGTGCAAAAAACGGAGATCCTACGCGTTCCGGAAATGCCATGGGTGATATACTGGGTGGCATGAATCTTGTGATTGGTGTTTTAATGGCTTTGAACGTAAGAACACTCACCGGAAAAGGACAAAAGGTAGATGTATCACTGGTAGATTCTGTAGTGGCCAGCCTGGAGAATGCATATACAAGATATTTTGAGTCGGGGCAACTTCCTGTAAGAAATGGAAATGCGTATGCATCTATTGCACCCTATGATAGTTATCAGGCGAAGGATGGTCAGGTTATTATAGCATGTGGAAATCAAAAGCTATATGAGAAGCTTTGCAACGAAGTTCTTCATATGCCATGGATGATAACGGATGAACGTTTTCTTACGGTTTCTTTGAGAGTACAGAATAACGAAATACAAAAGAAATATATTGAAGAGTGGACAACGCAATATACTGTGAATGAAATTGTAGAAAATGTATTGGCAAAAGGAATTCCGGCAGGCCCCATCTATAATGTAAGGCAGATCACAGAAGATAAACATATCGCCATAGAACGTGAAATGTTTGTGGAGATAGAACACCCTGTGATTGGGAAAATGAAAGTAAATGGCAATCCTATTAAGTTGATGGATAATATGCCTGAGATCAGTAAACCGGCACCAACACTCGGACAACATAATGAGGAAATATTCTGTGGGTTACTGAAACATTCCGAGGAACAGATTAAGGAATGGAGGAAACATAACATTATATGATGGAAGATATACCATTCAGTGCCATTATGAAGTCGCCTGAATGCAAGAAAGAATCTTGAAAACTGATATAATGGAAATACATAGAAAAGGTGGTGGAGAGATGAAAACAAAAAAACACAATTGGAAAAGATGGCTACCGCTCTACTTGATGATGGCACCTGGATTAATCTATATTTTTATCAATAATTATATTCCTATGTTTGGTACAATTATTGCCTTTAAACATATCAATTACCAGAAAGGCATTTTGGGGAGTGATTGGGTAGGACTGAAAAATTTCAAATTTTTGTTTGCTACAAACGATGCCTGGGTAATTACAAGGAATACGTTATTGTATAATCTTGCTTTTATAGTGATTAATACAGTGGTTGGAATTATTCTTGCAATTTTTATATGCGACGTTGTGAGCAAAAAATTAAAAAAGCTTTATCAAAGTGCGGTATTGCTCCCCTATCTGATGTCAATTGTAATTATTAGCTATATTGTTTTCGCATTTCTTTCAACAGAAAACGGAATGGTGAATAATTCACTGCTGATTCCATTCGGGAAAAATCCGATTTCGTGGTATGCGGAACCAAAATACTGGCCGTTTATTTTGACACTTGTGAATGTATGGAAGGGAGTCGGATATGGTTGCTTGATTTATATCTCGGCGATCAATGGTATTCCCAAAGATTACTATGAAGCTGCAAATTTAGATGGAGCAGGTAAGTGGAAACAGATTCGATGTATTACGCTTCCATCCTTAGTCCCTTCGGTGATTACGCTTACTTTGTTATCGATTGGAAGAATTTTCTATTCTGATTTCGGATTGTTTTATCAGGTACCGTTGGACTCCGGAACATTGTATTCTACGACAAATGTAATTGATACTTATGTATATAGAGCACTGATTAAACTGGGAAATGTTGGAATGTCTTCTGCTGCTTGCCTATATCAGTCGGTTGTAGGATTTGTTTTAGTTCTCACCGCTAATTTGATCGTTAGGAAAGTAAGTAAGGAAAACGCACTGTTTTAGGAGGAGAAAAATGATCCGTTCAAAATCGAATATGCGGTTTCAGGTTTTAGCGAATTTTATACTGATTCTGTTTACCATATTTGTAATTACCCCTTTTATTCTTTTAATTATGTCTTCCTTTACGGAGGAAAGTACACTGATAAGAAACGGATATTCATTTTTCCCGGAAAAATTCAGCTTGGAAGCCTATGCTTACATATGGAAAAATGCGTCTAAGATAATGAGGGCCTATGGAATTACAATTTTGGTCACAGTAGTTGGAACAGCTGTCAATGTTATACTGTCAACTATGATTGCCTATCCGTTATCTCTTGAACAATTGCCTGGAAGAAGAGCAATAACTTTTTACCTTTTCTTTACGATGCTTTTTAGCGGTGGATTGGTACCATCCTATTTGTTGTACAGTAATTATTTTCATATAAAAAATACAATTTGGGCTTTAATTGTTCCTAACCTGTTGCTGTCGGCAATGAATGTGCTATTGATACGTACATATATATCAACAAGTATACCATCAGCATTGTTTGAGGCTGCAAAGGTAGATGGGGCAGGAGAATTTACAGTATTTTTTAAACTGGTGATTCCTTTGTCTAAACCCATTATTGTAACGATGGGAACTTTTGCCGGCCTGGGTTACTGGAATGACTGGACAAATGGTTTATATTACCTTACGGATACTAAATATTATAGTATCCAGAATCTGTTGAATAAAATGATTACAGATATACAGGTATTGTCTTCTAATTCGTCCATGGCTTCACAAGCCTCTTCGGAAATGGCAAAATTACCTACAGTAGGTGTACGTATGGCGATTGCGGTTGTAGCAATGCTGCCGATATTTGTAGTATTTCCGTTTTTACAGAAATATTTCCAAAAAGGAATTGCATTAGGAGCAGTAAAGGGTTAATACATTGCCCTTACAAGATAAAATAAATATATGGGAGGATAACAAATGAAGAAAAAAATTTTATCAATGTTACTCAGTATGGTGTTGACGGTAGCTTGCTTTACGGGATGCGGGAGTAACCCAAGTAGTGGTGGAGAAACCGGTGGAACAGCTTCTACAGAAATACCTAAAAATCCGGAAGATATGTATACGGTCACAATGGCTGTGATTGGAAATGATCAGGAGGACATGGATCTTGTAGAAGCAGAAATGAATAAAATCCTGGCGGAAAAGGTTGGTGCACAAATTGATGTAATCACATTGGGATGGGGAGTATATCAGCAGCAGTTACAACTTATGTTATCCGGTGCGGAAAAACTGGATTTGGTCCCCATAATGTATAATAACGTGAGTACCTATGTAAACAGCGGTCAGGTATTGGATATGTCTGATTTGATTGACCAGTATGGCGTTAATATGAAAGCAGCTTTGGGTGAAGATATTCTCAAAATTGCTAATATGAATGGCTATGTGTATGGTGTGCCGGTGGAAAAAGAATGGTATGCAGACAGCTGTCTGGTAATGAGAAAAGACATTTTGGACAAATATAATTTGGATGTGTCTAATGTGAAATCTTTGGCTGATTGTGCGCCTATTTTCGAAACGATTCATGAAAATGAACCTGATATGAAAATTATTGTAGGCGCTAAAGATGGTTTGATCGGTAACATATATTTTGCCGATGTACTTTCCGATCGTTTTGGAGTATTGGATAATGGCGGTGCTGATACTACGATTGTGAATTACTATGAGACGGATAACTACAAGAATCTGGCTGCTACGGTTCATGATTATTATGAAAAAGGTTATATCGACAAGGATATGGCAACATCTACAGATGCCGGAACCACAATCCTGAAGGCCGGAAATGCATTCTGCTTTGCCACTCCTTATAAACCGGGCGTTGCGGAACAGGAAAGTCTGAATACCGGTTATGAACTGGTGGCTGTAAGAATCAACCCTACTCCTGCGTTTTGCTATACCAATGCTGTTGCCGCAATTACATGGGGAATTGGTCAGAATTGTGAAAATCCGGAGATGACAATGAAAGTGCTGGACTACATGTACGGTGATCCGGAATTAATGAATCTGTTTAACTGGGGTATTGAAGGTGTTCATTATGTCGTAAAAGATGCTGAAAATGATGTGATTGGATTCCCGGATGGGGTAGATGCTTCTAATGCAAAATACAATCTGAATATGGGATGGGAACTTCCGAACCAGTACAAGATCCATGTATGGGAGGGAAGCTCCAGAAAGATTATGGATGCGCAGAAAGAGATGAATGCCACTGCAAATAAGTCAAAAGCATTAGGTTTCATGTTTGATAGTACATCTGTCAGCAATGAGATTGCAGCACTAAACAATGTGGTTAGTGAGTATTCGTCTTCTATCGATTGTGGCGCAGCTGATCCTGCCACGGCCATTCCGGAGTTTAATGAGAAGTTATACGCAGCCGGTCTTCAGACTGTAATGGACGAGAAGCAGAAACAATTGAACGAGTGGCTGGAAAATCAAAAGTAATGTGTTATAATGTGGCTGTGAATAACAGGAATAAATAAATATAGGAGGTCCCGATTAATGTCGAGAAAACATAAGAAGGTCTTGAGAAAAAATATTACTCTGATCATGTGCGCATTAATCGGGACAATTGTTGTTGTATACGGTGTTGGTATGATATTATTCCGTGGATATGTCAAAGAGATAGTAAATATAGCCAGCCGGACATTTGATTTCTACGGGAATGAATTGGATCAAAAAATGAATGGCATTAATACGCAGCTTGTAAACACGTTGTTGAATAATAAATCTATCAGAGAAATAGAAGAGATGGATTTAAACACAGAGGATAACTCTGTGGTTTACAGCATTGCGGAGCAAAATGAATTGAAACAATATTTTCAGGCAATGGCAATTAATTATGGGGACGAATACCATTTTTGGTTTTATAACAAAGACAAAGATATTTTTCTGATTACGGGAGACGATGAATACCTTCAAAAGGAACTTTTTAAAGGACATATTAGGACAGTGGCTTCCGAAGAACAGATTCCTATAACAGAAAAGAGAAAATGGTTTGTGCAGGATGTTCAAGGAACGTTGTTTCTTACAACTACCTTTTGCTTGAAAAATAATTATGTGGGTTGTTGGATACGGCCTGAGAAAATATGCGCTTCTTTTCGAGAAACAGAGGAAGATACACTTTCCTTTTTTATTCGAGATTTGAGCACCGGAGTACATTATTTGGAGAATAGCAGTGCATCCGGAAGTATGTTTCAGAAAAATGAAAATATTCAGGAAAACAGTAGCTCGCATTATTGGGAATACGAATTTGAAAATGCAAATGTATCTATAGGAATAGATGTCAGCGACAAAATAAAGAAAAGTGCTGGAACCTATGAAATACTAATGGGAATTACCACAGTATTGATTTGCTTTATGTGTATTGGAGCTTTTTATTATTTCAGGCACTATGTACAAAAACCGTTATACATTTTTGAAGAGAATCTACGAAAATTTCAGGAAACTGGAGAATTAGAGCAAAATAATTATTATGAAGAATTCGAAAATGTAGGTGAAATCTGGAGAAATCTGGAAAAAGAAATTCAGGAATTAAAAGTTCAGGTATATGAAGAACAGCTGGAAAAACAGAAAACTAAAATAGATTATTTACAATTACAGATCAGGCCCCATTTTTATATTAACTGTCTTAATAGCATATACAGTATGGCGCAGTTGAAACATACAGAAGAAATCCAGCAACTGGCATTGTATGTATCCGGATATATGAGATCTATTTTCCGCAAAGGAACGAAGCCTATCTTAATGGATGAAGAATTACAGCAGATTGTAAATTATGTAAAAATCCATAATATTTTATACCGCTATGATTGCAAATGCCATATCTGCGTAGATGAGCGTGTGAAACAGGCAATGATTCCACCGTTGATAATGATAGTCTTTGTGGAGAACTGCGTGAAGTACACGGTAGGAAGCAAAAGAAAGATAGAAATTAGCATTGAAGGAAGCTTTCTGGATGAGGAACAGAAAAAAATACAAATTCGGATAGCGGATAATGGTCCGGGTTTTCCTGAGAATGTGTTAGAAAAATTTCGGAAGAATGAATTTGGAGCAAATGATGACAGATTCCAAATTGGAATACGCAATACAAAAGATCGGCTTCAACTGCTCTATGGGGCGGAAGCAAGTCTCATGATAGGTAACGGTGAAAACCTGGGAACGGAAGTTATAATAATAATTCCGTATCAAAACGGAGATGAAAAGAGTGAATATTCTATTAGTAGATGATGATGTGAATGTGCTGGAAAGTCTGCAGTTTGGGGTTGCATATTCGTCACTGGGAATAGAAAAGATTTACGTTGCTGAAAATGCTGCGGATGCCAAAAAGATACTTAAGAATGTACCGATCCATATTATGGTAACAGATATAGAAATGCCAAACGAATCGGGAATTGAATTGTTAAAATGGACAAAAACACAGAATTTAGACGTGGTTACTATATTCTGCACGTGTTATGCAGATTTTAATTATGCCAAAAAGGCTGTGGAACTTCAATGTTTTGACTATTATCTGAAACCGATTTCTTTTGACGATTTTGAAAAAATAATATCTAGGGCTGTAGAAAAAGTCAGACAAGAGAGCAGGAAGAAAACATATTATCAGTATGGCGTGTATTGGTTGGATGATGTAAAAAACAGAAAAGCACATTTTTGGGAGCATATCATGTTTCCGCTGGCAATTCCGGATGAAGAACTTTTAAATGCATTGATTGAAGACAATCGTTTGGAATATGACACTGAGCAGTTGTTTGATATTTTTTTGCTACATACATATGAAGAAGAGGAACGTTTTCAGAATCTGACTTCAACAATGAGCGAATTTATTATTAAAAATGTCGTTACAGAAATTTTTAGTGATATGTGCAATATGGAGACCATAGTGAAGTATGGAGAGGATACCTATGTGATTGTAACCCGTAATCTAAAAGAAAATGCGGAGATGGTACTGAAGAAATTGATTATGCAGTGTGATATCCATCTTAATTGTCGAATGCGTGTATTTTACGATCTTGAATGTCCTCTGCCCGCCGTAAAGGAATGTTTTGAAAGGTTGATTCATATTTGGAATGAAAATATCAGCAACGATGTACAGATATTCTGGGCGCGGACATACCAAAGGGAAGAAAATACATATTCATTCGGTGCTATTGGAGAATGGGAGATTTATCTGAACACAGGTGCGGTGAATAAGATTTTAGATGAAATCGATCACTATTTCTCAGAGAAAAAGAGACATCATGGGTTAACAGCGTATGAATTAAAAGCTATGCAGGTGAATCTGATTCAGATGGTGAATACTGTGTTGATGAAAAACAATATCGAAGCCCATGAGCTATTTGTAAATACGGAATATGAAACTTATCGGAAAATGTCATTGAAGAATTATGATAACTATATGGAATTCTGTAAATATTTATTGCAAAAAGCATATAGCTATATTGCCTACGTAAGAGAAAATACATCTATTGTAGAGGTAGTTAAAAAATATATTGAAGAACATTATAATGAGGAAATTTCCAGAAATGAGCTGGCAGGAATTGTATATTTAAATGCAGATTATCTGGCAAGACTTTTTAAAAAAGAAGAAGGAATCTCTATTACCGATTATGTTATTCGTATGAGGATAAAGAAGGCGTCTGAACTGTTACAATACAGTGACATCTCTATTAATGAAATTGCTATGAAAGTGGGATATGATAACTTTTCATATTTTTCCAGATTATGTAAAAAAGTGTTGGGATGTAGTCCGAAAGATTATAGAAAAAAAGCAAAGGAGAAATTAAATGAGTAGTTATTTTGAATGTTCTGGAAATGGACCGATTGTGACAACAAAAGCAGGAAAAATAAGGGGATATTTGTGGAATACAACATATACATTTCAGGGGATTAAGTATGCAAATGCAAAAAGATTTCAGATGCCGGAGGAAATTCAGCCGTGGGATGGGATAAAAGATGCTACTTCTTATGGCTATGTATGTCCATTGTTAACCCAGGATGTTCCCAACGGTGAAATTATGGTTCCTCATAGATACTGGCCTATGGATGAACACTGTCAGTATTTGAACGTTTGGACGCAGACGTTGGATACTTTGGCAAAAAAACCGGTTATGGTATGGCTTCATGGAGGTGGATTCTACGCAGGATCTTCTATCGAACAGATAGCATATGACGGTACAAATTTAAGCCAATTTGGGGATGTGGTTGTAGTATCATTGAACCATAGATTAAATCTTTTGGGATATTTGAATTTGTCAGAATATGGAGAAAAATATTGGAACTCGGGAAATGTTGGAAATGCTGATATTGTAGCGGCATTGCGCTGGATTAGAGACAATATTGAAGCGTTTGGCGGGGATCCTCAAAATGTAACATTATTCGGGCAATCCGGAGGAGGCATGAAAATATGGACGCTGATGCAGACACCGGAGGCTGATGGCTTGTATCATAAAGCGATTATTCAGAGTGGCGTATTGGAGGATTTTATTGATGAAGAGAATACAGATGCCAAACCACTGATCCGAGCAATGCTGCAGGAGCTTAATATGGAAGAATCGGATATTGAGAAATGGGAGGATATGCCTTACAGAGAGCTGGCAGATGCTTATAATAAAGTATCCGATAAAGTACTGGCTGAAGGTGGTTATATAGGAGGACATCCGATTCGGAACTCTTATTACATGGGGGATCCCTTAAAAATTGGTTTTTCGGAATATGCCCAAAAGGTGCCGGTGTTAATAGGAAGTGTGTTCGGAGAGATGGGATTTGCACCCGGGCTGATCGGAAGGAATCAAATGACACAAGAGGAATTGATCAGGATTGTCGAAAAACGATTTGGTGAACATACTCAGTCTGTGATTCAGGCATACGCGCAGGCATACCCGGGAAGAAGCATTGCAGACTTAACTACATATGATATTTTTTTCAGAAAACCGGTAATTGATTTTGTGAAAAAGAGAAAGACATATAAACAATCTAATATATATGCATATGTCTTTGCTGTTGAATTTCCTCTGGATGATGGAAAGCCGGCATGGCATTGTTCTGATCTGGCTTTTGTATTTCACAATACAGATAAGGTTCCCGTGGCTAATATGCCGGGAGTCACGGATAAACTAGAAGAAAAAATGTGCAAGGCATGGGTGAATTTTGCTAAAACAGGAATTCCATTCATTGATGAAACGATTGCTTGGCCGGCCTGTACAGAAGAGACAGAAAATTATATGGTTATCTACAATGATAAATGGCAGGTAAGAGAGAAGTTTGATTACGAATTAGTGAAACAGGTAGCGGACAGTGGCATGAAATCTCCATTTTCTATAAAAGAAAGGAGAAAAATGTTGCAGAAAACTCAAAAAGAAGCAGAAGAGAAAGGCGTATTTTTACATTGAAGACAGAAAAAATAATAACTGAATTATTGGAACAGATGACCTTGGATGAAAAGATCGGGATGGTTCATGGAAATGGATTGTTTCAGAATAAAGGGGTAGAAAGACTGGGAATACCTTCTATGAAATTTTCAGATGGACCTATGGGTGTTCGGAATGAGTTTCAAAATGATAAATGGATTCCCCTGGGCAATACTGATGATTATGTATCTTATCTTCCAAGTAATAGTGCTATAGCATCTACATGGGATGTCGATGTTGCATATGAAGTTGGCAAGGTCCTGGGAGCGGAAGCCAGAGGCAGAGGAAAAGACATGATTTTGGCGCCGGGAATTAATATCAAACGAAGTCCCTTATGTGGGAGAAATTTTGAATATTTGAGTGAAGACCCCGTGCTGACAGCAGAGATGGCAGTTGCTTTGATAAAGGGAATACAGCAGAATGATGTGGCAGCCTGTGTAAAACATTTTGTGGCAAACAATCAGGAAACTAATCGACTGCATGTGGATACTAAAGTAAATGAGAGAACCTTGCAGGAAATATATTACCCGGCGTTTCGACAGTCTGTGCAGAGGGCAGATGTTTATTCGGTTATGGGAGCCTATAACAGATTAAACGGTACCTATTGCTGTGAAAATAATCTGTTGCTGAAGGAAGTATTGCGTGATCAATGGGGATTTGAAGGAATTGTAATCAGTGACTGGGGAGCAGTGCATAATACGTTAGATGCGGGGCAGGCAGCACTTGATATTGAAATGTCAGTATTTGATAATTTCGACGAATATTGTCTGGCAGAACCTTTGAAGCAGAGGATCTTGGATGAATCAGTAGATATGGCGTGTCTGGATGCAAAGGTGCGTAACATCTTGCGAGTAATGTTTAAGTTAAAAATGATTGGAAAGGAAGCGGTACATCGAAAAAACGGCTCCTATAATACTATGGCGCACCGGCAGGTGTTGAAAAAAGCAGCGGAAAAATCTGTTATTTTATTGAAAAATGATAGTAAATTATTGCCACTTGGAAATACATATCATAAGAAAATTGCAGTCATAGGTTGTAACGCAGACCGAATTCACTCGGGCGGTGGAGGTAGTGCAGAAATTAAGGCTTTGTATGAAATATCACCGCTTCTTGGAATCAAAATGGAATTTGGAGGTAATGCAGAAATAGTATATGAACCGGGGTATTATATTCCGGAAAAAAAGGAGCTTAACGGAGAAAACTGGCAGGCTTCCAGTGTGGATGACAAAGAAAAAATACAACAACAGATCCGCAGGATGAGAGAAGAAAAAAGAAGATTAAAAAAGGAGGCATTTTATTCAGACCTATCGGAAATTGAGGAAGAATATCACAGAAGAGCTCTGAAGCTTGCTGAAGAGAGCGATATTGTTCTGTTTGTAGGAGGGTTGGATCATGAATATGACATTGAGGGAGAGGATCGTCCCTGCATGAAACTTCCGTATCATCAGGATGAATTGATTACAAAATTATTAAAGGCAAGACCGGACACAATTGTAACTATGATAGGAGGATCTCCGGTGGAGATGCCATGGGAAGAAAAAGCAGGTACAATTTTGTGGTCTTATTATGCCGGAATGGAGAGTGGCACAGCACTAGCGGGAATCCTCACCGGAAGAATCAATCCCAGTGGAAAACTGGCAGAAACTTTTCCTCGTGTTTATGAAGATACACCGACAGGTCATAACGGACAATTTGGGAAAGATAATATGGTCTGTTATGAAGAAGAAATTATGGTCGGATATCGTCACTATGAGAAAAATGATATTTTGCCGATGTTCTGCTTTGGACATGGACTCTCTTATACAGAATTTGCGTATCACGATCTGCAGGTGAAACAAGATAATGATGAAAAAGACAGAGTGAGCATATCGTTTGATATAGAAAACGTAGGCCAAATAGACGGAAGAGAGATTGTACAGATTTATGTGAGGGATGAGGAGTGTACAGTAATCAGACCAGAAAAAGAGTTAAAGGCATTCAAAAGCATTACGCTGAAAGCGGGGAGTGTATGCAGAGTAGAGATTACTCTGGATAGTATGGCGTTTTCATTTTATGATGAGAAGAAACATGATTTTTGTGTGGAACCCGGAATTTTTGAAATATGTGTAGGCAATTCAACGCAAAATATTTTATTGCATCAGAAAATTAAATACCCTAACTGCAGTAAGCAGAATGTGTGAAATCCCGATTTTAATTCATTATGAAATAAAGGATAAACTAGCTACAGCTTTGAGCTGAATGATGTGACCGTCAGCTCAAAGCTGTAGTTTTATTATTTTATGGAGGCATACGTAATCCTTAGGATATGGCTTGCCATTGTAGCAGATTCCGATTATAATAAAAGATTGTAACAGCAATGACACTGAATTGAGGTTTTCAATGAATATAGTAGTAGACGGATATAATATATGTTATAAAACAACCGGTACCGGCGATAAGACAGTCGTGATCTTACAGGGCTGGGGTACGGATCTTGGAGTGTATGATTCCGTAGCCGGTGTGATAGACGGTAGCAGGTACCGTGTGATCCAGTTCGATTTCCCGGGCTTCGGCGGCAGCGATGAACCGAAGGAACCCTGGGATGTGGACGGATTTGCGGACTTTTTCTGCAGATTCATGGAAGTAATGCAGATAAAGAAGGCCACCCTCATCGGGCATTCCTACGGCGGACGCGTGATCATCAAGCTGGCAGCCAGAGAGAGCATTCCTTTTGAGATCACGAATATTATCCTGATCGACAGCGCCGGTGTCCTGCCGGTGCGGACTACTGCACAGAAATGGAAGATCCGCAAGTACAAGATTTTGAAGAAATTCCTGAATCTGAAGCTGATCTATGCCATGTTCCCGGAGGTGATCGATGACTGGAGGAGCCGACAGGGATCGGCAGACTACCGCAATGCGACACCCATGATGCGTCAGTGTATGGTGAAGGCAGTGAATGAGGATCTGACGGAACTGCTTCCGAAGATCCGTCAGGAAGTACTGCTGATCTGGGGAGATCAGGATACGGCAACTCCTATCCGGGATGCACATATTATGGAAGAGAAGATACCCAACTGCGGCCTGGCAGTGATCCCGGGAACCGGTCATTTTTCTTTCCTTGAGAAGCCGGCACAGTTCCGGGGAATTATGGAGGCATATCTGAAATGATCATACGTGTGCTGATAGCGGTCGTGCTTGCTGTTCCGGCATATTTTTATACCATGAGGTATAATATTCATATGTTCCAGCAGAACGGCTATAAGAATAAAGAACACCTTCACTGGCTGAAGAAGAAGTTCCGGCTGCAATGGATTCTCTATTTTGGTCTGGCACTGGGCATTGTGACCTGTGTGTTCCCATACCTTGCCCTTGAAATCTTCGAGTATCTGGTACTGCTCGTGATCATCGTGGTATATCGTGCCATGAAGCGGATGAACACGAAGAAAAAGCTGGTGTATACCGCCCGGGTCAAGAGATTGCTCGCTACGGAGCTGATCCTTACGGCTGCGGTATTCGCTCTGGTGTATGGATTGGGCGGAATGAAGCGGATCCCGGGACTGTGCCTGATCCTGGTATCTGTGAATCTGTTTCTGGATATTGTGGCTAATGTCATCAATCATCCCATGGAGGCGGGGATCAATCAGCATTATATCAATGATGCTGTGAGAAAGCTGAAAAGCGTCCCGGGACTTACCGTCATCGGTGTGACCGGCAGCTACGGCAAGACCAGCGTAAAGTTCTATTTGCAGACACTTTTACAGGAAAAATATAATGTACTGGTGACGCCCGAGAGTTTCAATACGCCTATGGGTGTGGTGAGGACCATCCGCGGTTCCCTGAAGCCCACCACAGAGATCTTTGTCTGTGAGATGGGTGCCCGCCATGTGGGCGATATCAAGGAGATCTGCGATATGGTGCATCCCGATCACGGTGTGATCACATCTATCGGACCGCAGCATTTAGAGACCTTTTTTAACATGGAGAATATTCAGAAGACGAAGTTCGAGCTGGCGGATGCCCTGCCGGAAGGCGGCATGCTGTTCTTGAACGGTGACAACGATTATATTCAGCAACAGGCAGCTTCTCCCGCGTATGATCAGACCCCGGAGAAGATCTTCTATTATTCCGAAACGGAAGGGACAGGATACTGTGCCAAAGATGTGAAGGTATCCCAGTTAGGTACGGAGTTCACGGTAGTGACCCCGGACGGCGAGAGCGAGAGATTCCAGATGCGTCTCATCGGTGCCCACAATGTCATCAATGTGGTGGGGGCTATCGCAGTTGCTCATAAAATGGGCATGACGCTGCAGGAACTGCGGATCCCGGTACGCCGGATCGAGCCGGTGCCCCATCGTATGCAGATGCGGGAGCACGGTCTGGTGACGATCATCGATGATGCTTACAATTCCAACCCCGTAGGTTCCAGGGCAGCGGTCGAGACGCTGGCTATGTTTGACGGTATCCGGATCCTGATCACGCCGGGCATGGTAGAGCTGGGTGACAAGGAAGCAGAATACAATCATAAATTCGGTAACTACGCAGCGGATTGCTGCGATTACATCCTGTTAGTGGGCAGACGGCACACCGAGCCCATCAGGGAGGGCGTGTTGGAGAAGGGATTCCCGGAAGAGAAATGCCTGGTATTCGACAAGCTGGAGGAAGCTGTATCTTACGCCTATGCCATCAAAGGGCAGGGACATAAGTATATTTTATTAGAGAATGACCTGACGGATAACTATTAGACGACTCAGAGGCGATTTCGCGAAAGTGGTTCCGGATAGTTGACAGAGAGTAGTAAAATTCAGGAGGGAAAATAAATGAAGACAAGAGTAGCAATGCTGTTTGGCGGCAAGAGTGTAGAACACGAGGTATCTGTGATCTCCGGCATCCAGGCTGTCATGAGCATGGACACAGACAAATACGAAGTGATCCCGGTCTATATGACCAAGCGTAATGAAATGTACATCGGTGAGGAGATCGGAAAGATCGAATCCTATAAAAATATCGACGAACTGTTGAAAAAATCCCAGAGAGTGATCATGACCAATGAGGATGGAAAGGTCTTCCTGACGCCATTCCCGGTGAAACTGTTTGGCGGGAAGAAACCAGTAGAGATCGACGTGGCTTTCCCCGTAGTCCACGGTACCAATGTGGAGGACGGCGCTTTCCAGGGTTACCTGAAGACCATGGGCATCCCCTTCGTGGGCTGTGATGTGACCGCATCCGCCATTGGTATGGACAAATACATCATGAAAGCTGTATTAAAAGAGTGTGATGTACCGGTACTGGATGCGCAGCTGTATACTCTGTCGGATTATGCGCAGATAGAGACTCTGCTCGACAAAGTGGAAAAAGGACTGGGATATCCGGTGATCGTAAAACCGGTCAACTTAGGCTCCAGCGTAGGCATCAGTGTAGCTAAAAATCGTGTGGAACTGACCCACTCCGTCGATGATGCGTTCAAGTATGCGACCAAAGTGCTGGTGGAGCACGCCATCACCAATTTACGTGAGATCAACTGCTCGGTACTGGGAGATGAGAATGACGCTATTGCTTCCGAGTGCGAAGAACCCCTGCACACCAAAGATATCTTAAGTTATGAAGATAAATACGTCAGCAATGCCAAGGGCAGCGGCTCCAAGGGCATGGCGAGCGTATCCCGCAAAATTCCGGCAGAACTGTCTCCGGAGAAGAGAGAAGAGGTGCGGGAACTGGCAGTCAGATCTTTCAAGGCGCTGGGCTGTAACGGTGTGTCCCGTATCGACTTTATGATTGACGAAGACAACGGCAAGCTGTATTTCAATGAGATCAACACGATCCCCGGATCTCTGGCATTTTATCTGTGGGAGCCGGTAGGAGTTCCTTACAAAGAGCTTCTGGATCGTATGATCCAGCTGTCTTTGAAGAGAGCCCGCACCGAGGAGAGACTGACCTTTACCTTTGACACCAATATCCTGAATTCCGCAAGCTTTGGCGGTTCTAAGGGTGGCAAATTGTAATAACCGGTTTATGGATTTTATGATTATTTAATATATTTTTTAGCACTCGGGACTTGCGAGTGCTAAGCAGTAGTGATAATATAATCTCTGTAAGAGGAACAAGCGACTGCAACAGCAGACAATTGTTTGAAAAGAGATGTGAAGTGGTCAGCCGCGCAGGAAACTGTGTGGCTGATTTTTACATGGAAAACGTCTTGGTTGTGTGGCTCACCGGTTGGGCAGAATGGAGGGAATATGACGAAGACAACAAAAAGAGATTATTATGAAGTATTGGGTGTCAGCAAGACAGCGGACGCCGCAGCGATAAAAAAAGCATACCGGAAACTGGCGAAAAAATACCATCCGGATACCAATGCAGGAGACCCTGTGGCAGAGGAGAAGCTGAAGGAAGTCAACGAAGCTTACGATGTGCTGGGGGATGAAAAAAAGAAGAAACTATATGATACTTACGGTTTTGCTGCTTTCCAGGAGGGATTTAACGAGGAGGCAGCCAGACAGTATCAGGAGCAGTTTAAGAACGGAGGCGGCTTCGGCACCGATGGATTCGGCGGCTTTGGCAACGGCACGTTCCATTACAGCACCGGAGGAAGCGGTTTCGGTACCGGGGATTTCGGCAGCTTCGGCGGGGATGAGGATATTTTTGACAATCTGTTCGGTCAGTATTTCAAGGGACAGAAAGGCTCCGGACGGGGCAACCGGGCGAACTACCGCAGCAAAGGTCAGGATGTGGAATCCGGCATCACCATCAGTTTTGACGAAGCAATGCATGGCTGCGACAAGACCTTTACCTTAAGAGATCCGGCTACCGGCAAGTCCGAATCCGTGCAGGTGCACATTCCGGCAGGTATCGATACCGGTAAAAGTATCCGCCTGAAAGGTAAGGGCGGTGAAGGTTACTCCGGCGGTGAGAGCGGTGACCTGTATCTGAAGGTGACGGTACAGGAGAAACCGGGCTGGGAGCGTAGAGGACAGGATCTGTATACCACAGTCAATATCCCCTATACTACTGCGACCTTGGGCGGCGAGATCCGTGTGCCCACGTTGTACGGCGATGTCATGTGCAAAGTGAAGGAAGGTACGCAGTCCGGCAGCAAGATCCGTCTGAAAGGTAAGGGTGTGGTATCCATGAAGGATAAAAATGCCCACGGCGATCAGTATGTCGTGATCCAGATTCAGGTGCCTAAGAATCTGACCCCGGCAGCAAAAGAAAAATTACAGGAATACAAGAAGGTCAGTGGATTTTGATAAATGATAAAATTTCTCATTAAATGAAAAAAACTGGAAATAGGAAAAACAGGTGCTTATAATATTCATTCATAAATAGAATAAACAAAAGACTTCACACAGGAGGAAATGAATTATGTTGAAATGTTTAAAAAAGATTGATAAAGCAAAAACCGGTATCTTCGCAGCAGGCGTTCTGTTCGGAACCGCCGGTATCAAGATTTTGTCCAGCAAGGATGCGAAGAAGCTGTACACCAACTGCACCGCAGCCGTTCTGCGTGCAAAGGAGTGTGTCATGAAGACTGCGACCACTATCCAGGAGAACGCAGAGGATATCTACGCAGAAGCTCAGCAGATCAACGAGGACAGAGCAGCACAGGCCGCAAAAGAGTACGATGGTGAAGCAGAAGCAGCAGAGGCTGAGATCACCGCAGCAGACGCTGAATAATTTACAAGACAGAATAACAGACACCTGCATGCTCCGGCATCGCAGGTGTTTTCATGAAAGCAGGCATAAACTATGAGATTTGTGATCAAGCATGAGATAAAGGGGAGACTCAGGGTTCACATTTTACAGAGCCGCATGAGCTTTGCGCAGGCAGATACACTGCAATACTATTTGGACGGACAGAGTAATATTGTCAGTGCCAAAATTCAGGAGCGCACCCTGGATGTTACGGTAGTCTATACCGGTTCCAGGGAGGAAGCATTGAAGACACTGGAGAATTTTACGTATCAGGGTACGGAAGTGCCGGAGAACTATCTTGCTAATTCCGGCAGAGAGATGAACCGGGAATATAAGGATCAGCTGATCAATAAAGTGGTAATGCATTATGGGATCAGGCTGTTTCTGCCCATGGATATCCGTTCCGTGATCACCACAGTGAAGTCTTTCAAATATCTCTGGCACGGCGTGAAGACTCTGGCGAAGGGCAAGATCGAAGTACCGGTACTGGATGCCACTGCTATCGGTGTATCTGTGCTGCGTGGTGATTACAACACCGCAGCCTCTGTGATGTTCCTGTTAGGCATCGGTGAGATTTTGGAGGAGTGGACGCACAAAAAGTCTGTCGGTGATCTGGCGAGGAGCATGTCCTTAAACATTGACAAGGTATGGGTTGTGAGCGACGGACAGGAGATCCTGGTGCCGTCCACATCCATTAAGCCGGGTGATCTGGTAAGGATCCACATGGGCAATGTGATCCCCTTCGACGGTACAGTGACGGACGGAGAAGGCATGGTGAACCAGGCATCGCTCACCGGAGAATCCGTTCCGGTGAGAAAAATTCCCGGTGGAACTGTCTATGCCGGAACTGTGGTAGAAGAAGGTGAACTGACTATCTGTGTGAAAGAAAACGGCGGTTCCAGCAAATATGAGAAGATCATGACCATGATCGAGGAATCCGAGAAGCTGAAATCCTCTCTGGAGGGTAAGGCAGAGCACCTGGCAGATAAGCTGGTACCCTATACTTTCTTAGGCACCGGTCTGGTATGGATGTTCACACGGAATGTGACCAAGGCATTATCCGTGCTGATGGTAGATTTCTCCTGCGCACTGAAGCTGTCCATGCCGTTAGCGGTATTGTCTGCGATCCGAGAGGCAAGCACCTACGAGATCACGGTAAAGGGCGGCAAATACTTAGAGGCTATGGCAGATGCCACGACCATCGTATTTGACAAGACTGGTACTCTGACCAAGGCACAGCCTACCGTGGCGGATGTGGTATCCTTTAACGGACAGCCCGCAGAGGAACTGCTTCGGATCGCCGCCTGCCTGGAGGAGCATTTCCCGCATTCCATGGCAAAGGCAGTGGTGCGGGAAGCAGCCCGCAAGGAGCTGGTACATGAAGAACTGCATACCAAAGTGGAATATATCGTAGCCCATGGAATCTCTTCTACTCTGAACGGCAAGAAGATCATCATCGGCAGCTACCATTTCGTATTTGAGGATGAGCAGGCACAGATCCCGGAGGGCAGGCAGGAGCTGTTCGATCAGCTGTCTGAGGAATACTCCCGCCTGTATATGGCAATAGACGGTAAGCTGGCTGCGGTGATCTATATCGAGGATCCTCTCAGAGAAGAGGCCGCTGAGGTGATCAGGCAGTTAAAAGGCCTGGGGATTGGCAAGGTCGTTATGATGACAGGCGATAGTGATCGTATCGCGAAATCCATTGCTAGAATCGTCGGTGTGGATGAGTATTATTCCGAAGTATTGCCGGAGGACAAGGCAAAGTTCGTGGAGCAGGAGAAGCAGGCAGGCCATAAGGTCATTATGATCGGTGATGGTATCAATGATTCCCCGGCATTGTCAGCGGCAGACGTAGGGATTGCTATCAGCGAGGGCGCACAGATCGCCAGAGAGATCGCGGATGTGACCATCGGTGCGGATAATTTACAGGAAGTAGCGACACTGAAGGAGCTGAGCAATGCCCTGATGGAGCGGATCCATAAAAATTATCGCATGATCGTAGGGATCAACACCGGACTGATCATTTTAGGTGTGGCAGGTATCATTCCTCCCACCACTTCCGCTCTTCTGCATAATACATCTACCCTGTGGATCAGCACCAAGAGCATGAAGAACCTTTTGGATAGAGAAGAAGCATAAAAAGAGAAAAAGCATAAAAAGAGAAAAAGCAAAGGCCATTGTGAGAGAAAAAGAGAACTCCTCGCAATGGCTTGTGTTTTACTTTATAGTAAGTTGCTGCTAACTAAAACATGTAATACAAAAAAATGTAATACAATTTGAATAGAATGTACGGCACTTTTGTAGGAATTATATGTTGCATATTTGCAGATGCTTGTATATAATGATATAGTAATTCCTAGTTGTACGCTAGAGATAGGAGGAAGTATATGTCAGAACAATTATTACAGGTGCGTAACTTGTCCGTAAGTGTAGAGGACAAGCCCATCCTTCATGGAATAGATTTAGAGGTTCGTCCCGGAGAGACCCATGTCCTCATGGGACCCAACGGTGCAGGCAAATCCACACTGGGTTACACCATCATGGGAAGTCCCCGTTATGAGGTGACCGGTGGTGAGATCCTGTTCAAAGGAAAACAATTATTGGAAGAGACCGCAGACCAGAGAGCCAAGGATGGTATTTTCCTGTCCTTCCAGAATCCCCTGGAGGTACCCGGAGTATCGCTTCGGAATTTCATCCGTAATGCCGTGGAACAGAGAAGCGGTTCCCGCATCAAGCTGTGGACCTTCAAAAAGGAACTGGAGCAGGCAATGGAAGTATTGCAGATGGATCCTTCCTACGGGGACCGTGATCTGAACGTGGGATTCTCCGGCGGTGAGAAGAAAAAGGCAGAGATCTTACAGTTACTTATGTTAAAACCCTCTCTGGCAATCTTAGATGAGACCGATTCCGGTCTGGATGTGGATGCGGTACGTACGGTATCCAAGGGTGTGGAAGAGTACCAGAAGGACAAAAAAGGTGCGCTGCTGATCATCACCCACAGCACCAGAATCCTGGAGTCTCTCCATGTGGACAAGACCCATGTGTTGGTGAATGGTAAGATCGTGGCATCCGGCGACGCTTCCCTGGTAGACGAGATCAACGAGCATGGTTTCGAACGTTTTCTGGAAGCATAAGGAGGTTGACGATCTGAATGAGTGAACGTGAAAAGACATACGTGGAAGACGTCAACAGAAGCATTTATGATATCCGTAATGAGGAGAAGGACGTCTATCGTATTAAAAAGGGACTGACTCCCAATATTGTGGCGGAGATTTCCGAGAAAAAGAAGGATCCCGCATGGATGGCAAATTTCAGATTACAGTCTCTGCAGATCTATAATGAGATGGAAGTTCCCGACTGGGGTCCCTCTATTGAGGGTCTGAACATGGAAGACATCGTAACCTATGTAAAACCTAATACCCATATGAGCGCCAAATGGTCCGAAGTGCCGGAGGACATCAAGGATACCTTCGAAAAATTGGGGATCCCACAGGCGGAGCGGAAGTCCCTCGCCGGTGTGGGGGCACAATATGATTCCGAGCTGGTATATCACAATGTCAGGGAAGAAGTGGCAGCCCAGGGCGTAGTCTATACCGATATGGAGAGTGCCCTGAACGGGGAATATGCGGATATGGTGCGGAAACATTTTATGAAGCTGGTAACACCCAGAGATCACAAATTCGCAGCGCTACACGGTGCTGTGTGGTCCGGCGGTTCCTTCGTATATGTTCCCCCCGGAGTGTCCGTGACGATCCCTTTGCAGTCCTATTTTCGACTGAACGCACCGGGAGCCGGACAGTTCGAGCATACCCTGATCATTGTGGACGAGGGTGCATACCTGCATTTTATCGAAGGCTGTTCCGCCCCGAAGTACAACGTGGCGAACCTCCATGCCGGCTGTGTGGAGCTGTTCGTGGGGAAAAATGCAAAACTGCGTTACTCCACCATTGAGAACTGGTCCAAGAATATGTACAATCTGAACACCAAGCGGGCGCTGGTGGAAGAAGGCGGTACCATAGAATGGGTATCCGGTTCCTTCGGATCCCACGTATCCTATCTGTACCCCATGAGCGTGCTGAACGGTAAGGGAGCGAGAGCGGAATTTACCGGTATTACTTTCGCCGGAGCCGGACAGAATCTGGATACCGGTACGAAAGTGGTTCACAATGCACCGGAGACCACTTCTTATATCAACACGAAGTCCATCTCCAAGGATGGCGGGATCAGTACGTTCCGAAGCTCCGTGGTAGTGAAAAACAGTGCGGCAAAGAGTAAATCCGCCGTATCCTGTCAGTCCCTGATGCTGGACGACAAGTCCCGTTCCGATACCATCCCGGCGATGGATATCCGTACCCAGGATGCCGATATCGGGCATGAGGCGAAGATCGGCAGGATCAGCGACGAGGCAGTGTTCTATCTGATGTCCCGCGGTATCTCCGAGGAGGACGCCAGAGCCATGATCGTCAGCGGCTTCGCGGACAATGTATCGAAGGAGTTGCCGTTGGAATATGCGGTAGAGATGAATAACCTGATCCGCCTGGAGATGAAAGGCAGCATCGGGTAAAGGGAGGACAGAATATGGAAAAAGAATATAATATGACCATCAACCGACTGCCCTCTAAGACATGGAACTGGCTTCGCATGAACGAGACGCAGTTGGAGAGAATAGAGATCCCCGCGGCCGGAGAGGCAAAAGTCACTCTGCCGGAGAAGATAACGACCGCTGAAAACGAAGGATCTAAGCCCTGGAATGCGGATTTGGCAGGGATTGCCTCCGGTATGGGGGAAGATATGGACGGTCTGCTTGCCGCAGCGGGAGTAAAAGCAAAACATTATGAGGTGCCCGCGGATGTGACAGAGGTGCAGCCGTTACTGCTTGATTATGCCTATGCACAGAACAGCTTACAGGCGGGAGCTGTAGCGGTAAAAGCAGGTAAAAACAGTGAGATCACCGTGATCGAGGACTTTGCTTCCGACAGGGAGGCGTCAGGTCAGGCAGCGATATCCACCAGACTGTATCTGGAAGAAGGCGCGAAGCTCCGGCTGATCCAGGTGCAGAGACTGGGCAGTGAGTTTACTTTTATGAATGATATCGGTGCCCTTTGTGAGGAGAAGGCTTCCCTGGAAGTGATCCAGCTGATCCTGGGCGGGAAGAATACCTACCTTGGATGTAAGACCACTCTGCAGGGCAGAGAGAGCAGCATGAATGCCGATACCGCTTATATTGTAGACGGCGAAGGCAGACTGGATATGAATTATGTGGCTCTGCATGAGGGGAAAAAGACCCAGAGTAATATGCAGGCCGGAGGTGTGTTAAGAGATCATGCCTTCAAATTATACCGCGGCACCATTGACTTCAAATGGGGTGCCAAGGGTGCAGTAGGCAATGAAAAAGAGGACGTACTGTTATTGTCCAATGATGTGGTGAACCAGACCATTCCCCTGATCCTCTGTGCGGAGGAAGATGTGGAAGGCAATCACGGTGCCACCATCGGTAAGCTGGATGATGAGCTGCTGTTCTACTTAGAGAGCCGCGGCATGAACAGAGAGCAGATCTATGAGATGATGGCGATGGCGAAGGTGGATGCGGTCTGCCGTAAGATCCCTGACGCTTCCACACAGGCAAAGGTACAAAAGTTCCTGGGCAGAGCCGTGGAAGAAGAGGAAGCGCAAAGAGTAAGATAACAGGAGGAAGTATGAGTATTTCAGTCAACGAGATCCGCAAGGATTTTCCTCTGCTGGAGAATCAGAAAGTGATCTATCTGGATACCGCAGCGACTTCGCAGAAGCCGGTCTGTGTCCTGGAAGCAGAGCGGGAATTTTATGAAAAATACAATGCCAATCCCCTGCGCGGATTATACGAGCTGGGAGAGGCGGCAACCGAAAAATACGAAGAAGCCAGAGAGACGGTAAGGGAGTTTTTGAATGCGAAGGAAGCGGCGGAGATCATCTTCGTCCGCAATGCCACGGAAGGTTTAAACCTGGTGGCGTACAGTTTCGGCTCCCTGGTACTGAAACCGGGAGATGAGATCCTGGTGAGCATTATGGAACATCACAGCAATCTCCTGCCCTGGCAGCAGGCGGCAGCCAGAACCGGAGCAGTGGTGAAGTATCTGGAGTGCACCGAAGACGGAAAATATACCGAGGAAGCTTTTCAGGAGGCACTGAGCGACCGAACGAAGATCGTTGCCATGACCCAGGTATCCAATGTGCTGGGCTGCAAAAATGATATCAAGCGTATTGCACAGCTGGCACATGAGGCAGGCGCTTATTTCGTGGCAGACGGGGCCCAGAGCGTGCCCCATATGGCAGTGGACGTACAGGATCTGGATGTGGATTTTCTGGCATTTTCCGGGCATAAAATGTACGCTCCCATGGGAATCGGTGTGTTATATGCGAAGAGAGAGCTGTTAGAGCAGATGCCCCCGTTTTTATGCGGTGGAGAAATGATCGATTCCGTCAGCCGTACAGGAGCCGTGTGGGCAGAGGTGCCTCATAAGTTCGAGGCAGGTACGGTGAACGGCGCCGGTGCTTATGCCCTCGCAGAGGCTATCCGTTATGTGCAGAGGATCGGCTTTGATTTCATTGAAGAGAGAGAAGCAAAGCTGACAAAACTGCTGATGGATGGGATGAAGGAGATCCCTGCGGTGCATATTTTAGGATCACAGAAAGCGGAGGATCATCACGGCATCGTGACATTTAAGCTGGACGGCGTGCATCCCCATGATGTGGCATCTGTTTTAGATGCAGATCACATCGCAGTCCGGGCGGGACATCACTGCGCCCAGCCGTTACTACAGCACCTGAAAGTGTTGTCTACCACCAGAGTGAGTCTGGGCGTCTACAATACGGAAGAAGAGATACAGGCATTTTTAACAAGTCTTGCCGGGATAAGGAGACAGATGGGCTATGGAGAATAAAACGTTTTATAATGAGATCCTGACGGAGCACAACCTGCATCCGTATCACAAGCACAAGCTGGAGGATGCGAACCTGGTGTTAGAGGGTGTCAATCCCAGCTGCGGCGATGATATTTTTCTGGAACTGAAGGTGGAGGACGGTGTAGTCGTGGACGGTGCCTTTGAAGGAGACGGCTGTGCCATCTCCCAGGCTTCCGCGGACATGATGCTGGAACTGGTCATTGGTAGAAGTAAGGAAGAGGCACTGCATCTGGCAGATCTGTTCCTGAAAATGATCAAGGGAAGTATCACCGATGAAGAGAAGGATGAGCTGGAAGAGGCCTCCGTATTGCAGGATATCGCCCACATGCCTGCCAGGGTAAAATGCGCGGTGCTTGGCTGGCATACTATGCAGGAATTATTGAAAACAGAAGAAAAATAGCTGATAAAAAGATAAAGATACATCTTGCACGCCCTTTTTGGATACGCTACAATGAAAAAAGAAGTGTAAGAAAAGCGGGGGGCTGTGCATGTTCCACATAGAGCTTATCATTGAATTCCTGGAAAACGTGATGAACAATATTGTCCAGGTGGCAATACTGTTCTTTGAATTTGTCGGAGTGATCGTTATTATTCTCTCCGGTCTGAAAGGGTTTTATAATTATGTGCGGCGGGTGCCGGATATGAAGATTACCCTGGCGCAGGGGCTTGCTGTAGGGCTGGAATTCAAGTTGTGCAGTGAGATCCTTAAGACCGTTATTGTCAGAGACTGGAAGGAGATCGTTACCGTAGCCGGTATCATCGGACTTCGTGCGGCACTGACTTTCCTGATCCATTGGGAGATCAAGGAAGAGAAGAATCATTCCTAAAAATCGGCAGCTGATGAAAATCGGCTGCTTTTTTTAGAATGATTTCCGGTTACCCAACAAAAGTCAATAAGTTTATCCAGATAAAGAGATTAAATTTGTAATGGTATATAGGTTAAATTTGCACCTTGGAAAAAAGCTGTCAGAGGACTAACATATAACGATAAAGTATGTATTTATAAAAAAAGTGTAAAGAAATGCTAAAAAATCCTTTGCATTTGACACTTTGACGTGCTAAAGTTATCAATAGCATGAACGTAAATGAAATCATTTACACATGTTTAAAAGGAAATCAGAATGGAATTACAAAAGATACTTACTCCCGGGGAAGCGCTTGGGCGTGTCCTGCGATCTTATCAGACTTACTACAACATTAAAACAGAAGCTGTAGAACCGCCATTCGCAGCAGAGGCGATCTTCGGATCCCATAATGAGCAGTATTTTCTGATCAAGAAAGCCAAGGTGGCAGATATTGACACCAACGAGACAGTGTATTTTGCTACAGAAGAATCTTTATCTAAGGAACGTCTTCTGGAACTGGACGCTATCGCCTGGGAGCGGGGAACTGCAAATGTGCAGCCGTCTTCCAATCACAGGAACAGTGATGTCGTCCTGATCATTCTGACCGCTCATGCCGGGGAGGATGCTCTCGCACAGGTGAAAAAGTGCAGGCATTATCAGAGTTACCTCTGGGGATTCCATGGCTGGAGCAATTATCGTCTGATTGTCGCCGAGCTGTCTTCGGGTCGGATCGTCCACAACCGCCACGGACAGATTCTGAAGAAGCTCGTAAAAAAGGCAATACAGTAAATACAAGGGACAGAAATTCCAAATATCGGGCATGCTTGCATGGCAAGATATTTGAATTTATGGACCGAAAAACTGTGAGGAAGTAGTAATTTACGAAGTAAATTAACGAATTCCGAACAGTTTAGAATTGCGAGAGCAGTATTTTGCGGAGCAATTCGTGTATTTACAAAAATTAAATCTGTGTATTAAGAAAAGGAGAAACACAAATGACAGCATTATTAATCGTTGTAGCCGCTATTTGTTTGTTGTTTATCGGCTATGTGTTCTATGGCTCCTGGCTGGCAAAACAGTGGGGCATCGATCCTACCAAGAAGACTCCTGCGATTGAGAAGGAGGATGGTGTGGATTACGTCGCAGCTAAGCCTGCTGTACTTATGGGCCATCATTTTTCATCTATTGCCGGAGCAGGCCCGATCAACGGACCGATTCAGGCTTCCATCTTCGGATGGGTTCCCGTATTCCTGTGGTGTATCATCGGTGGTATTTTCTTTGGCGGTCTGCAGGACTTCGGATCTTTATTCGCATCTATCAGACATGACGGTAAATCTGTAGGTGAGATCATTGAGGATTCCATGGGATCCAGAGCTAAGAAGCTTTTCATCATCTTTGCACTTCTGGTGCTGATCCTGGTAATCGCTTCCTTCGTTAACATTGTGGCAGGTACTTTCCTGACTGCGGCAGACGAAGCTGGCAAGACCGCTTTCGGTTTCGTGACCAATCCTACCGGTAATCAGTCTACCGCAATGATCTCTCTGCTGTTCATCGTTCTGGCTGTTATTTATGGTTATGTGACCAACAGAATGGGCGTTAAGATTCTGCCCGCTACCATCGGTGGTATCATCGGTATCGTAGCTATTACTGTTTTGGGTCTGAACGTTGGTTTTGCCATGAACCGTATCGCATGGATCGTATTTGTAGGTGTTTACATCGCAGTGGCTTCCCTGGTTCCCGTATGGATCCTGTTACAGCCCCGTGACTACCTGTCCAGTTTCCTGCTGTATGCTATGATCGGTCTGGCATTCATCGGTGTCGTTGCCGGTGCTTTCACCGGTACTGTCGCATTCGATATCCCCGCGTTTAATGGCTGGGAGCCCAAGGCAGGACAGACATTGTTCCCTATGCTGTTCATCACTGTAGCATGTGGTGCATGTTCCGGTTTCCACAGCCTGATCGCTACCGGTACTTCTTCCAAGCAGTTAGCGAGCGAGAAGGATGCCAAGGCTATCGGTTACGGCTCCATGCTGATCGAGTCTGCTCTGGGTATCATCGCGCTGGTAGCAGTCGGTGCAGTATATCAGAAGTATTTAAACGGTGAGTTCGGATCTCCCGCAGCTGCATTCGCTGCAGGTATTGCATCCATGTTCGGTACCGAGACCTCCAAGGCATACGGTACGATCTACGCACTGCTCACACTGTCTGTATCCGTATTTGCACTGACCAGTCTGGATACCGGTACCCGTCTGAGCCGTTTCATGTTCTCCGAGCTGTTCCTGAAGGAAGGCGAAGCTACTTACAAGGATGCCAGGGGCGCACGCAAGGTGCTGGCACATCCCCTGTTCGGTACGGTATCCATGGTACTGATCGGCTGTATCCTCGGCGGTCTGTCCTTAAGTCAGATCTGGGGTCTGTTTGGTGCAGCGAACCAGCTGCTCGCAGGTATCGCTCTGATGGCAGTAGCCGCATGGCTGGGTGAAGTTGGCAAGAACAACAAGATGTTCTTCATCCCTATGGTATTCATGCTTGCTGCAACCCTGACCAGCCTGGTGATCACCGTGATCAACAAGTGCAAGGCAATTGGTGCCGGCACTGCTGCATGGGGTGACTGGTTCCAGCTGTTCTTCGCAGCTGCAATGGCAGTTCTGGCAATCTTCCTGGTAGTAGAAGGTGCACAGACCTTCGTTAGGCAGATGAAAGAAAAGAAAGCGAAAAAGGCTGCTTAATCAGAGAAACAAAAGAAAAATAAAAGAAATCCCGGAGACTGTGAAAGCCTTCGGGATTTTTTTGATCAGTGTGACAGCCCGCATCGTAACATCCGGAAGATTGCGGCTGTTCTTGAGTAAATGGAAAGAATTATAATAGGTTTAATGTTCGAAGAAGGCAACCGCTACGGCACCGGGTCCTACATGGGTTCCAATGGTGGCTCCCAGAGTGCTGATGGGAAGTTCCTTTGCGTAATCCTTCCACAGGTGTTCACTGTCGTGAATGTATTTTTGTAACAGCTCATCACTCAGACCGGTATAACCCAGACAGAAAGGGCGGGAGAAATCCACACCGTCAGCTTTTTCTATCTCCCGGATCAGGAAGTTGCTGCCGTTTTTGGAGCCGCGGGCTTTCCCGAGCATAATGATCTCACCGTCTGAGACAGCAACCACAGGCTTGATGGCCAGTGCACCGCCGATGAATGCCACGGTAGAGGAGATACGTCCGCCTTTTTTCAGGTATTCCAGGGTGTCCAGAAGTCCCATCGTGTGGATCTTGGATTTCTCCTTTTCGAGAATGCTGACAATTTCTTCTGCGGATTTTCCCTGATCCTTTAATTGCAGACCATATTCTACCAGAATGCGTTCTCCTATGGTGGCATTCATGCTGTCTACGACGAATACCTTACCCTCATAATCTTCCGCAGCGATCCGAGCGCTCTGACAGGTGCCGGACAATTTGCCGGAGATGGTGATTACGATGACGGTCTCCCCCGCGGAGACTGCCTGCTCATAAGCGTCTTCAAAGACGGCGGGAGATACCAGGCTGGTGGTGGGCAGCGTGTCACATTCGATCAGCTTTTCGTAGAATTCTCTGTGACTGATGGTGACACCGTCTGCATATTCGTCGTCGCCGAAGCGAATGTGCAGCGGCAGGATGGTGACATCCTCCCTGGAATGGTTCATGTCAGATGCGGAGTCGGTGATAAAACGTATTTTTTCCATAGTGTAAAATTCCTGTGCTTTCTATAATAGTAATATACTGGATTTCAAAGTTCTGACTTTTCTGCGATGAAGCAGCCGGCTGGAGCCTCACGTGTCCGTGGCGCAGATATGGCCTGCGTCTCGGGGATCAACTCTCTTTGGGATGTTCGGAAGGGAACTCAGCAAGGTACTGTTCCAGATTATGGGAGATCCTCTCCAGGGAATCGTAGAGATTCACCCGCTGCTCCTCTGTCATGCCGTCTCCGCCGTGAGCCAGTGCAGAGTAGATCCGGGAACCGATTTTTTTGACTACAGTGCTGCCTTCCTCGGTCAGATAATATAAAGTACGGTAGGAACGCTTGTTTTGCGGCAGCTCACAGGACACCAGGCCTTTAGCACTTAACTGGCTTAATGTCCGGGAAATGGCAGCTTTATCTTCCTTGCAAAGCTCTGTCAGTTGTGTGGCAGTCAGCCCCTCCGGGTGTTTTCCCAGGTGATACAGACACATAGTGTAACCTGCTTTTAAGTCTAATTGCCCCATTTCCAGTTCTTTTAATTTCTGCAGATAACGATGCAATTCCGTGATCGATACAACGAATCTTTCAAAACGATCCTGCATGGATAATCCTCCTGTAAAAAGTTGATAAAACAACAACTTTATGAAGTGTAACATATGAATGTTGACAAGTCAACAAAAAAAGGAAACAAAAAATACCTTATCCATTAAGATAAGGTATTAATAAAAACAAACTATGCAATTTCCAGACGTTGTTTTATTTTGCGGACATCATTTTCTAATACGTTGAGACGGACACGTATCAATTCGTCATCTTCTTTGACTTTTAATGCCTGATCGAATTTGCGGGATAAATCTAAATGAGCTTCCGCAATCGTACAAATATTGCGGCAGACTTCATTCTCAAGAGTCAGCTCTATATTAGTGATGCGGCGCTCCATGGAAATCTGACCGGATTCCAAATTGGAAACCCGTTGTTCCAGTGAATCGAATCGTTGCTCAAGAGTGTCAAGCCGCTGTTCTACTTTGTCAAGCCGCTGTTCTACTTTGTCAAGCCGTTGATCTATGTGGTCTAATTTGATTACGATAGCTTCTAATAATTCCCGGTTGGTCATATACATCCCTCCTGTACCAGTATACTAGCATAGTTCGAAAGCGTTGACAATTGTGCAATACAGAGAAAAGAGTCGTTGTGCATTATCACAAAAAAAGTTTGATAAATAGTTGACAATCTCCAAAAATCGCGATATATCTAATGAAAAGGGGACAGGTAATAATAAACAATACATAGCGGAAAGGAAGATTTTTATGGTTAAGAAATTGATCCTGGTAACATCACCGCCCGCCTGCGGAAAAACTTATATTTCCAAAGCTTTGGCGAAGAGACTGCAGCATGTGGTATATTTGGACAAGGATACTTTGATCACATTGTCAAAACAGATATTTGTAGTAGCGGGACAGCCTTATGACAGAAGCAGTGACTTTTTTGAAAAAAATATCCGTGACTATGAGTACGAGTGTGTTGTGGATCTGGCTATGGAAGCATTGGATTATGACGATATTGTATTGATCAATGCACCCTTTACCCAGGAGATCCGGGATATGGATTATATTCATAATCTGAAAGCCAAGCTTGCAGAGAAAAATGCAACGCTGGTGGTCGTATGGGTGGAAACATCTCCGGAGATCGTACATGAGCGTATGATCGCCAGAAATTCCGATCGAGATACCTGGAAGCTGGCACACTGGGATGAGTATATTGCATCCTGTGATTTCTCCATTCCGGAGAATCTGGATGATCCTAAGGTGAAGGATGATCTGATCCTGTTCCAAAATAATAATGAAGAAGAATTTGAAGCATCCATGCAGAACTGTCTGCATATCCTGGAAGAGGCCATGAAAGGCTAGAGATATCCGGCATGTATGGATTGTGCTGTGCACCGGTTTATGCTATGCTGAATACAGATCGCATATAATAGTAGAATGTATCTGTATAAAGTGAGGAAGCACAGTATGCTCAGACCTAGTATCGGTATTGACTGGGACGATGTCACCGCCCCATTTAACAGCATAGCCATCCGTATGGCAAATGAAAAATATCATCCGGAGAAGCCTTATCGCCTGGAAGAGATCACTTCCTGGGCCAATGAGGGAAGAACTTCGGTGATCAAAGAATTTTATAACGATCCCGAGCTGTACAGCCGGCAGATTCCCACGGAGGAGACAAAGCGTGGGATCCGCCGGCTGATGCAGATTGCGGACGTTTTTTTTATTACGGCGGTATCGCCGCATTTTATGGGAGTGCGGGCAGAGCAGATCATGACGCAGTTCCCGGAGCTTCCACCGGAGAATATTATATTGGGAAGTGCGAAAGACCGTGTACATTTTGATATTGTACTGGATGATGCCATTCACAATATTTTGGACAGCAAGGCAGAGTATCCGGTGTTGATGCGGAAGCCATGGAATGCCAAAATGACAGGGCTCCTGTCTGTGAATACCATGGCGGAATTCGTGTCACTGGTGCGTCAGATCATGAAAGCCTCCACTTCAAAGCCGGAGAAGATCACCGCTCCGGCGGTACTTGCACTGGTGGGGCCTTCCGGCTCCGGGAAACGTGAGATCACAGAAGCTCTGTGCGGCAGCAAAGGTGGAAATACGACAGAGAGTATCAGCGCGGAGCAGTTGTTTGTGCGCCCGGTGAATTATTGCACGGAACCGGAACGTCACGGACACCGGTATGTTTCGGAAGAAGCCTTCGACCGGATGGATTTTTTTGAAAAAACAGCTTATGCGGGAGTACGTTACGGAACGAGAAAAGAAGATATCCGTGAGCTGCTGGATCAGGGGAAGTTTGCTGTGATCCCGGTGGATATGTGCGGCGCTATCGCCATGAAACGGTCTTTTCCCACGCACATTATATACGTGGCGCGCGACAAGGAAAAGCTGATTGCCGACATCATCGAATCTGACTACGACACCGAGGAGAAGACCTTGCGGATCCTGTCCATTGATGCGGAAAAACGCAACCGGAAAATCTGCGATCATGTCATTCATAATGATACCATAACCAGTGATTTTGTCAGCGGTGCGGAAGAACTCAGAAAGCTGATCATGCCGGAAAGTGAAAAATGATGAGAAATATAGGAACAGTGTTGTCTGGAAACAAGATTTGGATAGGTAAAATCCAGATAGAGAAAGAGAAGGGCTTTCATCAATGGAAGAAAAACAGCTGAAATACTATAAAATGCATCATGACCTGGAGGAGCAGATCCACCGGGGAGAACTGCGGGCGGGGGATCGTGTGCCTTCTGAGAACCAACTGGCGGCTGCTTATCAGGTGAGCCGTCAGACTGTCCGGAAAGCACTGGCGATCCTGGAACAGGAAGGATATATTTATGCAATGCATGGAAAAGGAACCTTTGTATCGGAGCGGTTACGTCCCGGACATAAATCCCACAATATAGCTGTAGTGACCACTTATCTGTCGGATTATATTTTTCCGAGGGTCATTCAGGGGATTGATGATGTCCTCACGGCAGAAGGCTATAGTATTCTGCTGAAAAATACCCACAATTCCAGAAGCCAGGAAGCCAGATGTCTCGAAGAGCTGTTGCAGAAGGACATCGACGGAGTCATCATCGAACCCAGTAAAAGCCAGATCAGCTGCAGGCATCTGCATTTATATGAACAGCTCGAAAGCTATGGAATCCCTTACGTGTTCATACAGGGCTGCTTCGACCGGATGGAGGACAGACCACAGGTGCTGATGGATGACTGCAGGGGCGGATATCTGATCACAAAGTATCTGTTAGACAATGGGCACCGTAGTATTGCCGGAATCTTCAAGGCGGATGACATCCAGGGGCAGAACCGCCATCGCGGCTATGTGCAGGCATTACAGGAAGCGGGTATGCTCTACGATCCCGATAAGGTGATATGGTTCCATACGGAGGATAGAAAGGTACATCCCCGGGAAGGAATTCTGCGACTACTGGCAAAGGGGATTTCACTGGATGCCGTCGTATGCTATAACGATCAGATCGCTATGCAGATCATTCCGGCACTGGCCTCCCGCGAGATCCGTGTTCCGGAGGATATTTCTGTCACCGGCTATGACAACTCATGCATGGCCATGGGAGATGGTTTTCACCTTACGACCATCGTGCATCCCCAGGAGAAGTTGGGAGAGATGGCCGCACAGCTGTTGTTGTCTCTTCTGCAGGGCGAGATTTTACAGCCGGAGGAGAGAAGAATTCTCATCCAGCCGGAGCTCGTGGTGGGAAACTCCTGCTGCAGTAGATTGAGAGTTAGTTAAATACATTGGCAAAATCCACGAACTCCCGGAGCATGCGATACACATGTCTCGATGTAAGGTCTCCGGATGTGAATTTTCTACGAAAAGTGATGAGTGGTTCTCGTCATGACGGGGTCGCCTACAGTCGACATCCATGTCGACTGTAGGCTGACGCGGACATCGTGTCCGCTTTCCCCCTGTCTTTCAGCACTTTTCTAGAAAATATCAACATCCTCCGACAAACATCTTCGACATGGCACCGCATACTCCGGGAGTTCTGCGCTTTGGAAAGTTGCCAACACATCAGTAGCCCACATTGGGTGCATGGCACGTAATAACGTAGGGTTGCCATAGACTAGACGAACGCCAACCTGTACCCTTCTTCCGCCTCAGCGTGAATAGTTTATGGGTATGAGAAGCTTATTTTGCTGCTGATACCCACGCTATGGAAAGTTTAAGGGTATGGGAAGCTTATTTTGCTGCTGATACCCACGCTGAGAAAAGTTTAAGGGTATGGGAAGCTTATTTTGCTGCTGATACCCACGCTATGGAAAGTTTAAGGGTATGGGAAGCTTATTTTGCTGCTGATACCCACGCTGAGAAAAGTTTAAGGGTATGGGAAGCTTATTTTGCTGCTAATACCCAAATCGTAGAAACCGTAAGGTATAACAAAGGAACTTTGTATTCTAAAATGCCTATAGTTGACGTTCTGCGTTATGAAAAGCTTTCAAAAAACCAGTAGCCCGCAGTTGGGGTAAGGACAAGCAGACTCTAAGCAGCCGTCGGTACTTAGCGAGGGTATTGTCCTCGCTTATGTACCGCTACGGTCTGCGTCCGAAGCGGAAGCGGGTCTGCGGTTCTTAGCCCCAATGCGAGCTACGGGGATTCGAAAGCATTTCTTCACTAACTCTCAATTTAGTAAGGCAGATATATTACTGCCCCAAAATAGAATTCTTCCGTTTAGGAGGTATATTCACCTCCAAATATACAACTTGTTAGTAGAAGCATACAAGTTGTAGAATGGGAATATAGAAATCGTATTTTCAGAGGAGGTATTACTTATGTTACAGACGAAAAACTATCAATTCTGGTTTTGTACAGGCTCGCAGGACTTGTATGGAGACGAGTGCCTTGCGAAGGTGGCGGAGCATTCCCACAAAATCGTGGATGCCCTGAATGCTTCCGGTGTGCTGCCCTACGAGGTTGTATGGAAGCCGACCCTGATCACCAACGAGCTGATCCGCCGCACCTTCAATGAAGCCAATCTGGATGAAAACTGCGCCGGCGTGATCACCTGGATGCATACCTTTTCTCCGGCGAAATCATGGATCCTGGGATTGCAGGAGTATCGCAAACCGTTGCTGCATTTCCATACGCAGTTTAACGAGGAGCTGCCCTATGATACCATTGATATGGACTTCATGAATGAGAACCAGTCTGCACATGGTGACAGAGAGTACGGCCACATTGTCAGCCGTATGCGTATGGAGCGCAAGGTGGTGGTGGGCCATTGGTCAGACCCGGTGGTACAGGGCAAGCTCGCATCCTGGATGCGCACCGCGGTAGGCGTGGTGGAGAGCAGCCATATCCGTATCATGCGTGTGGCAGATAATATGCGCAATGTAGCGGTAACCGAGGGCGACAAGGTAGAGGCACAGATCAAGTTTGGCTGGGAAGTAGATGCTTACCCCGTAAACGAGATCGCAGAGAGTGTAGATGCAGTTTCCAAATCTGATGTCAATGCTCTTGTAGATGAGTACTATGAGAAGTATAATATTTTATTAGAGGGAAGAGATCCCGGAGAGTTCAGAAAGCATGTAGCGGTGCAGGCACAGATCGAACTGGGTTTTGAACGCTTCCTGGAGGAGAAAAACTATCAGGCGATCGTGACCCATTTCGGTGATCTGGGTGCCCTGAAGCAGCTACCGGGACTGGCGATCCAGCGGCTGATGGAGAAAGGCTACGGCTTCGGTGCGGAAGGCGACTGGAAAGTAGCAGCCATGGTGCGTCTGATGAAGATCATGACCGGGGGAGTGAAGGATGCCAAGGGTACTTCCATGCTGGAGGACTATACCTATAATCTGGTCAAGGGAAAAGAGGGTATTCTGGAAGCTCATATGTTGGAAATCTGTCCTACTATTGCGGACGGTCCGATCAGCATCAAATGCCAGCCTCTGTCCATGGGAGACAGAGAGGATCCCGCCAGACTGGTATTTACTTCCAAGGAGGGACACGGCATTGCTACATCCCTGATCGATCTGGGCAATCGTTTCCGCCTGATCATCAATGATGTGAACTGTAAGAAAGTGGAGAAACCTATGCCAAAGCTGCCCGTAGCCACCAATTTCTGGACACCGGAGCCGGATATGTATACCGGAGCGGAAGCCTGGATCCTGGCAGGCGGTGCGCATCATACCGCCTTTACCTATGATCTGACGGCTGAGCAGATGGGCGACTGGGCAGCTATGATGGGTATCGAGGCTGTATATATCGACAAGGATACAAAGATCCGTGATCTGAAGAGAGACTTGATGCTGGGAGAGGTATTCTACCGCTAGGGTATTTCAAGTGGACAGGAACCCCAAAAACTTCTATCCGCAGTAAAAAGAAGGGTATCGTAAAAATGTTAAAAGTGTTTTTGGTGGAGGATGAATTCGTCATCCGCGAGGGAATCAAAAATAATATCGACTGGGAGACTCATGGCTATGAGTTCTGTGGGGAGGCCGGTGACGGAGAACTGGCCTATCCCATGATCCAGAGGCTGCGTCCGGATATCGTGATCACTGATATCCGGATGCCATTTATGGATGGGCTGGAGCTCAGCAGACTGATCCGCAGAGAGCTTCCGGACATCGAGATCATCATTCTGTCCGGTTATCAGGAATTTGAATACGCGAAGGAAGCCATCAAACTGGGGGTGGCGCAGTATTTGTCCAAGCCGATTAACGGAGAGGAACTTCTGGCCGAACTGGAGGAACTCTCAGCAAAGATCGAGGAAAAACGCAGAGCTACCCAGATCCGTGAGCGCTATTTGAAGGAGATGGAGGAAAATACACTCAGAGAGCGGAAAAAACTGTTCCAGAGTCTGGTCGTTGGGGATAATACCGCAGCAGAATTACTGGAGTCAGCGGAGAGACTCGGCATCGATCTGTCGGCACCGTGGTACAATATTATTTTATTTAAGACGCAGTCACTGCGCCATGCACAGGACGAATACTCCGGCAGCCTGATCCGCATCGAAGAAGAACTGCGGTCACTGGAGGACGGAACAACGGTAGTATCATTTGACCGTAACCTGGAGGGCAAAGCATTTTTGCTAAAGGCGGAATCTGAAGAACAGTTACAGCTTCAGCAGCAGGAATATATTGAGAAGATCAAAGATATTATGGAAAAGTATGAGCACGTCCGCTATTTCGGAGGCATTGGCAGACCGGTGAACCGTCTGCGGGAGCTTCCGGTCTCCTTTGAACAGGCCAGTCATGCTTTTGCTCACAGGTATCTGGTGCAGGACAGCCGCATCCTGGATGGCGGGTATCTGGCACAGGGAACGGAAGAAGAGCACTTTGATATCAAGCAAGTCAATCCCAAACAGATCGATCGGACCAGGATCCAGGAATTCTTAAAGCAGGGAGACAGAGAAGAGGTCGTTTATTTCGTAGAAGAATTTTTCCGGGATCTGAGCAACAAAGCACTGCAGTCCAATATTTTCAGGCAGTACATCACGATGGATGCCTATTTCTGCGTGGCGGATTTCCTGGAAAGCCTGTCAACAGATACGCAGGATCCGGAGACTCCGAGCCAGGATGAGAAGACGCAGCAGGACAGCGACAGTGCTATACAGTATATTATACGGATCCTGGACAAAGCGCTGGAAGCAAGAGACAGAGCAGCCAGCAGCCGCTATGACGATGTGGTGGAGCAGGTGATGAAATATATAGAGGAAAACTATGCAGAAGAGGAGCTGTCATTGAATCTGCTGGCATCCCACGTGAATTTCTCACCGAATCATCTGAGCATGATCTTCAGTCAGCAGACAGGGATGAGTTTCATTAAATATCTGACGGATTACCGTATGAACAAAGCAAAGGAATTATTGCGCTGCACCGGCAAACGCAGCAGCCTGATCAGTCAGGAGGTAGGGTACAAGGACCCTCATTATTTTTCCTATCTGTTCAAAAAGACCCAGGGGATGACACCTACCCAGTATCGGGGCGGCATCAAATAGCCACGATCGCGGAAAGGACTTCTTATGAGAAAAAGGTTAAAAGAAATTTACGATCATTCTACGCTCGTGGCAAAGATAAGATATTCTTATCTTTGCCTTTTAGTGCCTTTTGTATTGTTTCTGATCTTCTGTTTCTATAATCTGTGGAATAACAATCGCAGATATGAGGACATGGTCAATTCCTCTGTTATGGCCAGTCAGTTCAGCCTGGATTTCCAAAAGGATTTTGATTATGAGACCTATCTCCTCATTGTGGGCAACAAGACGCTGGAGGAATCCAGTCTCCATGCCATGCTGGAGGAAGCAGATGAGATCGTGGCAGGACTGGAGGAATTAACTGAATCACAGGAGAATCGCAAGCGCCTGACCAGCGTAAAGAAATATCTGAATAACCTGGGAACCTATATTGGAAGGATCGAGGACAATATCCGTGAGGGTAACCGTTACGAAGATAATATAGAAATCTGGGAAAATGATGTACAGATCGTGACATCTCTGGTAGGAGACACGATGTCACGATACATCTATTATGAGATCCGTGGGATCCAGGAGAGCAGACAGCAGTATCAGGACTTTTTTGTGAATATGATCCGGTTTTCTGTGATCGCTTTTGCATTGATCCTGATGTTGTGTTTATTTTTATCCTATTATATTCCGCTGAGTATTACAAGACCTATCAGACGACTGACCCAGGTGACAGATCAGGTGGCGAAAGGGGATCTGACGGTACGATCGGATGTGACCGGCGGATTGGAGGCCCGGGTGCTCAGCGATTCTATGAATACCATGATCGACAAGATCAATGAACTGCTGGAGCAGGTGAAGACCGAGCAGGTGCGGCTGCGCAAGGCGGAATTTGAACTGCTGCAGTCCCAGATCAATCCTCATTTTCTATATAATACGCTGGATGCCATCGTATGGCTGGCGGAGGCCGGTGAACAGAAAAAGGTTGTGAGTATGGTAGGCAGTCTGTCCGATTTCTTCCGCATTTCATTAAATCAGGGACAGGATATTCTGGATGTCAGGGAAGAGCTTCAGCATGTGCGCAGCTATCTGGAAATCCAGCAGATGCGCTATCAGGATATTCTCCAATATGAAATCTGCGTGCCGGAAGAACTGTACTCCAGCCGGATACCCAAGATCACATTGCAGCCGCTGGTGGAAAATGCGCTGTACCACGGCATTAAGAACAAACGGGGAAAGGGTATGATCCGCATTGATGGGGAAATGGAGGACAGTGACTGTATCCTGCGGATCACCGACAATGGCAGGGGCATGACACCGGAACGCCTGGGACAGGTACGGGAGGGCATCCGCAATCGAAATGCCTGTGAGACGGAAATCTACGGACTTTATAATGTAAATGAACGGATCCGTTTGAACTTCGGGGAAAAATATGGGATCACCATTACCAGTACCTATGGCGAGGGAACCTGCGTGACGGTACGGCTGCCGGAATATACTTTGTGAGAAAAATAAACCATCATCGTAAAATATTCAACCGTTTACGAGGGTGGTTCTTTTTTGCCATAAAAATTCCAACTTTTCCGAGAGGTATCTTCATGGTTTTTTGCTTTTTTTCACGATAAAATAGGATCATCAAAGAAATAGTTCTTTGAGCAACAAAAAAATTGGGAGGTTACACAATGAAAAAGAAAATTTTAGCAGCAGTAATGGCAGCAACCATGGTATTTAGTCTGGTAGCATGCGGCTCCTCTGATGCGGGCAGCAGCGCAGCCACCGGAAGTGCAGCTACGGATACCGCAAGCGCCGGAGCTACAAGCACGGATGCATCCGGAGATCTGATCAAGGTCGGTATCATCAACAATGACCCTAACGAGTCCGGTTACCGTACCGCAAATGATAAGGATATGAAGAATACTTTCACTGAGGCAAACGGCTACGAAGCATCCTTCGCATACAGCTTAAAGAACGACGAGCAGATCACCGCAGCACAGAAGTTCATCCAGGATGGCGTTGACTACCTGCTTCTGTCCGCAGCAGATACTGCCGGCTGGGATTCCGTATTGAAGGACGCACAGGATGCAGGCATCAGAGTTATCCTCTTCGACCGTACCATTGATGCAGATGAGAGCCTGTATGAGGCATCCATCGTATCCGATATGGCAAAGGAAGGCCAGACCGCAGTTGACTGGTTAAAGAGCCAGAACTTAAGTGAATATAACATCATTCATTTACAGGGTGTTATGGGTTCTGCAGCACAGCAGGGACGTACCGGTGCCCTGGATGACGCGGCAGCAAACGACGGCTTCAATCTCGTAACACAGCAGACCGCTGAGTGGAACGCAGAGAAAGCACAGCAGATCGTACAGTCCGTGATCGATGCAGGTACTCCTTTCAACGTAATCTACGCTGAGAACGATGATATGGCTAAGGGTGCGGTAGCAGCTCTGGATAAGGCTAATATCTCCCACGGCGTAGGCAAAGACGTTATCGTTATGGGATTTGACTGCAACAAGTGGGCTCTGGAAGAGCTGAAGGCAGGCAACTGGAACTACGATGGACAGTGCAATCCTTTCCAGGCTTCCTATATTGATGAGATCATCAAAAAGCTGGAGAACGGTGAGACCATCTCCGAGAAGACCATCATCATGGACGAGAAGGGCTTCGATGCGACCACCATTACTCAGGAAGATGTAGACAACTACGGTATCTAGTCTGATGTAAATGACCAGAAGCGCGGCGCATGCTAGCTCCGCGCTTCTTTTATCAAAGATCAAAGAAGATTAAGGGGTGAAACTTTTGGACAATAACAAAGTATTGGAAATGAGAAATATTCACAAAAGCTTTCCCGGTGTACGAGCTCTGAAGGGTGTGGATTTCCATCTGAACAAAGGTGAGATCCATGCATTGATGGGAGAAAACGGTGCCGGAAAGTCAACCCTGATCAAGGTGCTGACAGGTGTCTATAGCAAGGATGAAGGACAGATCTTCATCGACGGCAAAGACAAGGCCGTGTCCATTCACTCTCCGCAGGAGGCACAGAAGCTGGGCATCAGTACTGTATATCAGGAAATCACACTCTGTCCGAATCTGTCCGTGGCAGAGAATATGTACATAGGACGTTCTAACAAGATCTATCAGAACTGGAAGAAAATGAATGAGGACGCAGATAAGATTTTACAGAATCTGGATATCCCTGCGAAAGCGTCCCAACAGCTGGCAAGCTGCTCTATCGCTGTACAGCAGATGGTGGCCATCGCCAGAGCTGTAGATATGGATTGTAAAGTACTGATCCTGGATGAGCCGACCTCCTCTCTGGATGAGCAGGAAGTAGAAAAGCTTTTCGGTCTGATGCGTGATCTGAAGGCCAGAGGCGTGGGTATTATCTTCGTAACTCATTTCCTGGATCAGGTATATGAAGTGTGTGACAAGATCACTGTCCTGCGGGATGGCGGACTGGTAGGCGAATATGCCATCAAGGACTTGCCCAGAGTACAGCTGGTATCCAAGATGCTCGGCAAGGAGCTGGATGACCTGTCCGACATCAAGGGTGAACAGAAAGCAGATCAGAAAGCGGAAAGCACAGAGCCGCTATTCGAGACCAAGGATCTGTGCAGTGACGCCGGGATCAAGCCTTTTGATTTCTATATCAAAAAGGGTGAGGTCAACGGATTTACCGGATTGCTGGGATCCGGCCGAAGCGAATGTGTCCGTGCTATTTTCGGTGCCGACCGTATCATTGGCGGCACAGTGAAAAAGAATGGCAGACAGGTGAAGATCACTAAGCCTCTGGATGCTATGCGTCATGGCATTGGTTATCTGCCGGAGGATCGTAAGCGGGACGGTATCGTAGGTGACTTGTCTGTAAGAGAGAATATTATCCTGGCACTACAGGTGCTTCGTGGATTCTTCCGACCGATCTCCCGGGCGGAAGCTAATAAATTTGCAGACGAATACATCAAACTGTTGGATATTAAGACTGCATCCGCCGAGACCCCCATCAAGTCACTGTCCGGCGGTAATCAGCAGAAGGTAATTCTAGCCAGGTGGCTTCTGACCCATCCGGAATATCTGATCCTGGATGAGCCTACGAGAGGTATCGATGTCGGCACCAAGGTGGATATCCAGAAGCTGGTACTGAAGCTGGCAGGTGAAGGCATGAGCGTGACCTTCATTTCTTCTGAGACCGACGAGATGCTCCGTACCTGTTCCCGGCTGATAGTCATGAGAGACCGCAGGGTGGTAGGAGAGCTGTCCGGGGAGGATCTGACCCAGACCAAGATTATGAGTACGATTGCCGGAGGTGAGAGTAAACATGAGTAAGGAAAAAACAGTGGAAAAACAGAATAAAAATTTCCTCAGCGGATTGTTCCGGCAGCAGATCTTCATTCCCATTGCAGCCCTGATCATTCTGGCAGTATTCAATCTGATCGCGGATCCCAGCTTTTTCAAGATCACACTGGGATATAACAGCGCAGGAGATCCGGTATTGTCCGGCTATCTGATGACAATCTTAGACTACGGTTCCGAACTGGCAATCCTGGCTATCGGCATGACACTGGTCACTGCCGCATCCGGCGGACAGGATATCAGTGTGGGCGCGGCCATCGCTATTGCAGGCAGTGTGATCCTGCGGGTACTGTGCGGTACCAATTCCAGACCCGATACCTTACAGGCTCCCATTATCGTAGCTTTTCTGATCGCCTGTGTGGTGGCAATGCTCTTCGGCGCATTTAACGGTGTGCTGGTAGCGTATTTCAAGATCCAGCCCATGGTAGCGACGCTGATCCTCTATACGGCAGGCCGTTCCATCGCTGCATGGATCAACAACAACGAACTTCCTATTGTAAGTGATCCGACCTTCAGTTATTTCGGCGGATTTATTCCCGGAATCCCCATTCCCACACCGTTTTTCATTGCGGCAGTGTGCGTACTGGTGATCTTCCTGGTACTGAAGTTCACGACACTGGGGCTTTACACCCAGTCCGTTGGTATCAATGAAAATTCCTCAAAATTAAATGGACTGAATCCCACATTTATTAAGTTCCTGACCTTCGTGATCTTAGGACTGTGTGTGGCGGTAGCGGCACTGATCAAGGTAAGCCGTCTGTCCTCCATCAACTACTCTGTGATCGCAAAGGACATCGAGATGGATGCAATTCTGGCAGTAGCACTGGGCGGCAACTCCTTAAGCGGTGGTAAGTTCAACATGGCAGCGTCAATCCTGGGTGCCTATGTTATTCAGTTCCTGACCACCACCTTATACAAATTTGACGTACAGTCGGATGCGCTTCCCGCTTACAAAGCAGTGGTAGTTATCCTGTTGGTGGTATTAAGCACGCCAAAGGTAAGAGAGTGGCTGTCCGCTGTTGGCAAGAAGCTGAAGCAGAGTAAGACCGTAAAGGAGGTTGGCTGAAATGGGTAAGAAGTTAAAAAATATGACAGATACCAATCTGCTGCTGACCATCACAATTGTAGTATTTTTTGCAATGTATATCGGAGCTATCGTGTTCCAGGGAAAAGGCTTTTTAAAGCCACAGACGTTTTTCAATATACTGAACGCCAACGCAGCTCTGATCATACTTTCCTGCGGTATGAGCTTAGTCATGATCACTGGTGGAATCGATATCTCCGTCGGTGGCGTGGTAGCACTGGTCAGTATGAGCTGTGCGGTATACCTGGACTTTGGCGGAGGCAATGTATTCATTTCTATGCTGATCGCCGTTGCTATCGGCCTTGCCTTCGGTATCGTACAGGGCTTCCTGGTAGCGTACCTGGATATCCAGCCCTTTATCGTGACACTGGCCGGGATGTTCTTTGCCAGAGGCATGACCACCATCGTAAATACTAAGCCCTTCAATGTGGCGAATGAAAACTTCACTGCACTGAAGGAGACACGTGTGTTCGTTCCGGGGATGGGATCTGTGAACAAGTTGGGAAATTATGTAAATGCCTATGTGGAAATCGGTGTGATAGTAGCACTGATGGTAGTCATAGTGATGTTTGTCATGCTCCGCTGGACGAAGATGGGCCGCAGTTTCTATGCTGTGGGCGGCAACAACCAGAGTGCACTGATGCTGGGCATCAATGTTAAGAGAACGAAGTTCCTGTCCCATCTGCTCTGCGGACTGTTGGCAGGCATCGGTGGCTATGTATACTTCCTGCATGTAGGAAGCGGTTCGGCTTCTCATGCGACAGGCATGGAGATGAATGCCATTGCATCCTCTATCATTGGCGGTACAATGTTGACAGGCGGTGTTGGTAATATCATCGGAACCTTCTTCGGCGTATTGTCCTTAAGCACCATCCAGAACATCGTATCCAGTGCAGGTCTGGATCAGGCATGGTGGACCGGTATCACCATTGCAGCTATGCTGTGTCTGTTCCTGGTGGTACAGAGCGTGGTGATCGCCAGAAAAAAGAAAATGCTGCAGAAATAAATAAGAGTAGTTCCCTTCTGCTGGAGGAAGGAGAAGAACGAAATGAAAAGAGCGTGGCTGATGTGCAGCCACACTCTTTTTCCGCTAGTAAAAGTAATCCACTGGATATTAAGGGGGGGAAAAGTTATGAAAAGGACGAAGGTAAAAAAACAAAAGACTCCGAAAAAACAGGGATGCAGCCTGTTCCTGCTGCTGATGCTGCTGGCACTGGCACCGGTAGTTCTGGCAACAGTGATCCTCAGCACCACATCCTTACATCTGACCAGAACGAATCTGGAAGGCAGTGTACAGACCACACTGCATGTAACTGCGGATAATCTGGCAAAATACTGTAAGGAAAATGAGATCACGGCAATGAATGCCAGCGGTTATTACGAGTACCTGGACAGCCTGAAGGAAGAAGACCTGGAGATGGACGTCCAAGATCCATGAGACCAACGATTACATTGAAAAAATCGATGAAGCGGTAGCTCTGATCTTCTCCATTTCCGGACAGACAAATCTCTTAAGTCTGAATGCCTCTATTGAGGCCGCGAGAGCCGGAGAGGCAGGAAGAGGATTTGCAGTGGTAGCGGAAGAGATCCGTAAGCTGTCGGAGCAGAGTGCCGCCGGGGCCGAACAGATCAAGGAACTGGCACAGGGGATCACGGAGAAGTCCGGTGAGACTGTGGAACAGGCGGATGTGGTAAAGGATATCATCCGGGAGGAACAGGATTACATTATTGCAACCAGAGAGCAGTATCAGCAGTTAGAGGAAAGTATCAGACATTCTGCGGAAGAGATCCGCAAGATTGCCGGAGAGACCAGACATCTGTCACAGCAGAAAGAGGATATTCTGGGCAATATCGGCAGTCTCAGTGCTATCAGCGAGGAAAATGCAGCCAACAACCAGCAGGTAAATGCAAACATTGATGAAATCCTGACGCAGATACAGACAGTGGGCGCAAACTGTGATAAAATGAAACAGATCTCCGGGGAACTGGAGAACTCTGTGGCGTATTTTCACACAGAGAAAGAACCTGCCGGAAAATGAGAGAATGACAGAGTGGTTTCCGGGTGGGAAGAATGACAGAACAGGATGACATTACAGATATGAAAAAATGCAGAACAGGAAGACGATGGATGATAGGTCTGTTGCTGGGGCTGGGAATGATACTGGCCGGATGTGGCAGCAGACGAAGTACTGCGGATGACACGGTGACATCGGAAGAGATACAGATGGATCGTATCGTTGTTGGCTTTTCCCAGCTGGGAGCGGAATCCGACTGGCGCAGTGCCAACACGGAGTCCATGAAAAGCACTTTTACAAAGGAGGCAGGGTATGATCTGATCTTTGAGGATGGGCAGCAGAAGCAGGCCAATCAGATCCGGGCTATCCGCACATTTATCCAGCAGGAGGTAGATTATATCGTGCTGGCACCGGTGACGGAGACCGGTTGGGATACGGTGCTCAGAGAGGCGAAGGATGCCGGGATCCCGGTGATCATCGTGGACCGGAAGGTGGATGTGGAGGATGACAGTCTGTTTACCTGCTTTGTAGGGTCTGATTTTGAATTGGAGGGCCTGAAAATGTCAGAGTGGCTGAATTCCTTTTCTGTTAACAAGGGAATTGCCCCACAGGATATTCATATCGTAAATATTCAGGGAAACATCGGTGCTTCTGCCCAGATCGGACGGACCAGGGGACTGGAACAGGGCGTGGCAAAATACGGTTGGGATCTGTTGGACCAGGTATCTGGAGAATTCACCCAGGCCAAAGGCAAGGAGGTCATGGAGGCTTTTCTGAAAAAATATGACAATATCAACGTGGTCTATTGTGAGAACGATAATGAAGCCTTCGGAGCCATGGAAGCCATCCGCGCAGCGGGCAGAACCGTGGGCAGTGACCTGGCGGCAGGAGATATCATGATATTGTCCTTTGACGGTGTCAGCACGGAATCCATGGACTGCGTACTGAAGGATGAGATCACCTGTATCGGAGAATGCAATCCGCTACATGGACCAAGGGTAGAAGCACTGATCCAGATCCTGGAGGAGGGCAGGATCCCGGAAAAATTCTCTTATGTGGAAGAGGGACTGTATGCTCATGATGATACTGTGGTCTCTGTGACGGTAGATGATAAGATTTACCGCGTACAACAGGTGGACAGAGAACTTTGCAAAGAGAACGCATATTAAAAAATCTGAGGTAACGATCCGAATGTCACAGACATGGGATCGTTACATTTTTTTGCGGGAACTATAAAGTAATTGCAATTTAGTCCGATACATATTGTGAAACACGAATCACATTCGGGAAGGAGGAGTCGATATGCGTATTGAAGCGTATACACAGGTACAGCAGCTGTATCAGTCTCAGAAGCTAAGCAGAACACAGAAGACTAAGACAGCCACACACACGGACAGACTGCAGATCAGCAGCCAGGGCAAGGATTTCCAGACCGCTAAGGCAGCAGTGGCCGCCGCACCTGACATCAGGGAAGAGTTAACGGCTCCCATTAAAGCAAGGATCCAGAACGGTACTTATGGAGTGGATAATGCAAGCTTTGCGGAGAAGCTGCTTCAGAAACAGGAAGAAATGAGGTAGTTCTTTGGCTAGTTTAATGGAAAACCTGATAGATGTATTAGGCAGAGAGAGTACGGAGTACGAAGCTCTGCTTCAGTTATCACAACGCAAGACACCGATCATAGCAGGCGGTGATCTTGCAGAATTACAGAAGATCACGGACGAGGAGCAGGAGCTTGTAAGCAGGATCCATAATCTCGACAGACAGAGAGCGGGAGTGACTGCGGACATAGCCGATGTATTGAACAGGGATGTTAAAGAGCTGAAGCTGCCCAATCTGATCACTATGTTATCTGCACGCCCTGCGGAGCAGCAGGCACTGGCAGAAGCACATGACAGATTACAGGCAGCAGTCCGGGGACTGAAGCGCGTGAACGAACAGAACAGTGAACTGTTAAACAGTGCACTGGAGATGGTGGAGTTCGAGATGAATCTCCTCCAGGCGGCGAAGACAGCACCCGAGACAGCCAATTACAATCGCGGAGCTTACAATGCAGGAGATACCATGGGCGTTATCGATCATGGCTTCGATGCCAAGCAGTAAGATACAGAGGTGAGAGTTCATGCCATTAATGGGTAGTTTATATATTGGATCGTCCGGATTACAGACAAGTCAGAATGCGCTGAATACCACAGCGCATAATCTTTCTAATGTGGACACCACAGGCTATACCAGACAACAGGTACAGCAATCTAACAGAGCTTATGTCACATTATCTACAGACCCGAAGTCTATTGCCAACAAACAGACGGGTCTGGGTGTCACATATTCCCGTGTAAAACAGGTCAGAGATTATTTCCTGGACAAAACATACCGCAAGGAATCCGGACGCAGTATGTTCTATGAAGTGTCTACGGAAGTCATGGAAGAAGTAGAGAGCCAGCTGGGAGAGTTGAACGGCGAGGCTTTTCAGACGACCATGACCGATTTCTGGACTGCAGTACAGGAGCTTTCCAAGGATCCCAGCAGCTCCGTCACGCAGGGACTGATCGTACAGAGAGCATCCGAATTCGTGCAGAGAGCAAGTGCGGTATATGATGGCTTAAGCTCCTATCAGGACAACCTGAATACACAGATCAGACAGAATGTGGATAAGATTAATAAATACGGCAATCAGCTGCTGACATTAAATGATCAGATCCGTGCCATTGAGTGCGGCGGTATTGAGCATGCCAATGACCTGCGGGATGCGAGAAATCAGATCCTCGATGAACTGGCAGAGCTGACCAATATGAGTTTTTCCGAGGACAGATACGGCAGTGTATCCGTACAGATCGAGGGTGTAGATTTCGTCAAGGACGGAACCTGCTATGAGATCGCCATGAAGACGGACGAAGCTACCGGCTTCGTGACACCGTTCTGGCCCATGAATGCTTCTTATACTACAAGGGATGACGGTACCAGAGTTTATAATATCGATGGCGCAGAGGTGTTTGACCTCTCTATCGAGATATCTTCTGATCTGGGAACCGATATCGGCGGGCTGAAGGCAATGCTTCTGGCCAGAGGAGATCACAGAGCCAACTATACCGACCTCGCAGAGGGAAAATACGACAGCGTATCCCAATCGGTCGTTATGAACATACAGGGTGAATTTGACCAGATGATCCACAATGTGGTGACGAAGATCAATGATATCCTGGCAGAGGCAGCCGGGGTACAGAGCGGAGATTTGGAGCTGGCAGACGGTACGACACTTAAAAATGCTAAATATTGCGCAGTGGATTCCGACGGCTATATGCGCATGGAAGACGGTACTCCGATCCAGTTATTTACCAAGGTGACGACAGACGGCTATCGTAAGGTGACCGCAAAAGACGGCAAGGACTACTGGGTCATGAACGAGGAAAAGGCGGGCAGTACGGAGACCCTCTACACCATCGGCAATCTGCAGGTGAATCCCACATTACTGCAGGAACCCTCCAAGCTTGGATTCCGACTGGCGGACGGTTCGGAGGATAAGAAAACGGCGGATGCACTGAAGGCAGCGTTTACCGAAGAATCCTATACGCTGAATCCCAACGTACAGAAAAAGACTACTTTTGTAGATTATTATACGGATCTGGTATCACAGGTAGCAAACTCCGGATATGTGTTCCGGAGCATTTATGAGAACCAGGTCAACACCGTGGAAGCAACACAGAGTGCCAGGGAGCAGGTGGTCGGTGTCTCCACGGACGAGGAGCTGTCCAATATGATCAAGTTCCAGAATGCATACAACGCATCCAGTCGATATATCAATGTGATCAGCGAGATGCTGGAACATATTATTTCCACATTAGGAGTATAGGAGGCGATATAGAATGCCCTCACAATTTTTTGGATTAAATATTGCATATACAGGACTGCTGGCCAGCAATGCTGCCATGAACACCACGTCCAACAATATCGCCAATGTACAGACGGAAGGCTACAGCAGACAGCAGGTGACACAGCAGGCGTCCAATGCACTGCGGGTATTCCAGACCTACGGCTGTGCCGGCGCCGGTGTAGAGACACTGGCCATCGAGCGCGTCCGCGATGAGTTCTATGACGGAAGATTCTGGGACAACAATGCACAGCTGGGCGAATACGATATGAAGCAGTACTACATGAAGCAGCTGGAGACCTATTTTGATGATGACGGCAAAAGTACCGGCTTCAAGACCATCTTCGACCAGCTGATGGTGACCGGTATGCAGGCTCTGTTAAAAGATCCCAACAGTGCTACCGCTAAGTCCCAGTTCGTGGGATATGCCGGAGCCCTGACTGAGTACTTTAACGGTATGGCGGGCAACCTGGAAAAGGTTCAGAAAGACATCAACCAGGAGATCAAGCTGAAGGTGGACGAGATCAACTCCATCGCCGGCGAGATCGCTACTTTAAATAAACAGATCAATACCATCGAACTGACCGGCACGAAGGCGAATGAACTCCGCGACCGCAGAACGTTACTGATCGATGAATTGTCCAAGATCGTGGACGTGCAAGTCAAAGAGACACCGATCATCGATGCCAACAATGAGGACCGTGAGACCGGTGCCAACAGATACATGGTCAAGATCGCCGGAGGCCAGATGCTGGTAGATGGCAGTGATTACAACGGTCTCGAATGTGTGGCAAGAACCTCCTATGAGAAAGTAAACCAGACCGATATCGACGGTCTCTATGAAGTCTACTGGGCGGACGGGCAGAAGTTCAACCTGTACAATGCATCCATGGGCGGTGATCTGGCAGGACTGATCCAGATGCGTGACGGCAACAACGGCGAGAATTTCACCGGACAGGTGACCGCCACCGGCACGACGACCACGGCAGACGGCAAGACCCATGATACCGTAACCGTAAAAGTAACCAAGGCTTATCTGCAGGATCTGAATAAATGTAATCTATCGGATCAGGGAGGCATCCTGGATCTGGGCAATCAGGAATTCTACTATGATTCCTGGGAATATACCTGCGAATATGATGCGAACGGCAACGCCACTTACTCCTATACATTTACTTTATCGGACAGTGAGAAGAATCCCCGGGGAATTACCAATGACCGTGTAGGGAAAAAGGCAGAGATCGGTACCAACCTGTCCTATCAGGGCATCCCTTATTACATGAACCAGATGAATGAGTGGATCCGTACCTTTTCTCAGAAATTCAACGATATTCTGACTTCCGGTTACAGCGGAAACGGGGATCCCGGCGTGAAGATGTTCACCGGTAATAAAGCTACCGGTGGTGAGCAGTTCCTGCTGGATGACGCTGCAAAGCGATATGACAAGCAGGAAAAAAAGGCCAGCAAAATGACGATAAAGGTCAACGACGACAGTTACTATCGTCTGACCGCGAAGAATTTCGACATTCTGGAGGCTATCGAACAGGATCCCGGACTGATGGCGAACCGTAAGGATGCCGCGGACGGTGTGGAACAGAACGACCTGTTGAACGATCTGAAGAATCTTGCCACAGATAAGACGAAGATGAGTTTCCGAGGATGTAATGCTTCTGAATTTTTACAGTGTATTCTGTCGGATGTGGCATTGAACGCTTCCAGAGCGAATACCTTTTATGCAAGCTTTAAGGATATCTCCGCTACTATCGATAATCAGAGAATCTCCATCTCCGGTGTCGATGAGGATGAAGAAGCGGTGAACCTGGTGAAATACCAGAACGGATACAATCTGGCTTCCAAGATGATCCAGACCCTGACGGAGATCTATGACAGACTGATCCTGGAGACCGGAGTCTAGTATGAAATTGGTATGGAATTCTATAGAGAGAAAGGACAAGGACCAAAATGAGAATTACGAACAAGATCATGCAACGTAATAATCTGTCCAATATCAATACGAACAAAGTATATCAGGATAAGCTGAGCACACAGATGTCCACCCAGAAGAAGGTGAACCGCCCTTCCGATGACCCGGTGGTATCCATCCGTGCCCTGCGTCTGCGCAGTAATGTTACGGAAGTGACCCAGTATTACAGCAAGAATATCCCCGATGCGGAGAGCTGGCTGGACGTGACGGAAGATGCACTGAAGAACCTGACAGAGATCATCACAAGCATGATCAGACAGTCTACGAAAGGCTCCAATGGAGACCTGAAGGCAGAAGACCGCCAGATCATTCTCGAACAGCTGAAAGCCCTTGGAGATGAAGTCTACAGCACCGGCGATGCCGACTACGCCGGACGCTATGTGTTTACCGGATATCGTACCGATACTTCCTTAAGCTTTGATAAGGAATACAACACGGAATACAATATCACCGAGCAGCTGGGCAACAGCTCCATCACTAAGCTGACCAAGGTAAATACCGGTAAACTGCTGGATATCACCGCAGCGAATTATAAAGATGCGGGCTTTGATAAGATATCAGAACAGGATGTCAAGGCCACGGAGGTATATCGTATTCAGCTGTCCTATAATGACTGTAAAAAGAACGGCACTCCCTCCATTTCTTTTCAGGAGAAAAAGGCGGATGGCAGCTATCAGGAGGTAACATGGCCGGATCAGAATACCCACCAGCCGGCCATTGAGGAAATTTCCTCTACCGCGGATCCCTACAGCAAGGTAGCCGGTAACCCTGATGCTATCGTGTATGTACCGGAGACCGGAGAGCTGCTCCTGGGCGAGAACCGCTACAAGACCCTGATGGATTGCAAGGATGATCCTGCCACTTCCGGTAAAAATGAGGGTGAGATTCAGGTAACCTATCAGAAGAATCACTGGGTGAAGGGAGATCTGCGGCCGGAGCATTACTTCAAGTGTGATGCCACCGTGGATGGCAAGACAATAAAATATAATGAGAAATATACACAGGATGATGAGGACAGACAGGTGATCGAATATGATGTAGGCTTCAATCAGACCATCCGTGTAAATTCCACTGCAGATGAGTGCTTCCAGCACGGAATCGGCCGTACCGTGGATGACCTGGTACAGGCGATGCAGGATGTGCTGGATTTGGAGACAGTGAAGACCAAGATCGAAGGCCTGCAGGAAAATGCTACCGGCGGCGATGCGGATATTCTGAAAAAACAGATGGAAGCCGTGGAAAAAGCACTGACTCTGTCCAAGGATAAGTGCCAGAAGCTGTTCGAGAGCAGCATTACCACCTTCCAGGGATATCTCGATGATGCCAACCTGTGCATCACCAACTGCGGTACCAGAAGCAGCAAGCTGGAGCTGATCGAGAACCGTATGAAGAGCCAGAAGACTACTTTTGAGACATTAAAGAGTGAAAACGAAGATATTGATGTGACAGAGACCGTTATTAACTTAAAGAGTGCGGAGATGACCTACGAAGCAGCACTGATGGCTACCGGTAAAGTCATGCAGACCACACTTTTGAACTTTATCTAAGAGGATAGTGTAAAAAATACGGAAGTACCTGGAAGCTTGCAGGTACGGAAAGGCATAGGTATTCTATGAAGATTCAGACGAAAAATTTTGGAGAAGTCGAGATTGCGGATGACAAGATCATCACTTTCGACAAAGGAATCATCGGATTCCCGGAGCTGAAGCATTTTACCATGCTGCATGATGAGGAGAAGGGCAGCAGTGCCGGTATCCGTTATCTGCAGTCCATCGAAGAACCCAGCTTTGCCATGCCGGTCATGGATCCTTTGCTGGTCACCCCGGACTATGATCCCGAGGTGGATGATGAGCTGCTCACCGGTGTAGGAACACTCACCCCGGAGAACATTCTGGTCATGGTGACCGTGACCGTACCTTCCGACCTTACGAAGATGACCGTGAACCTCCAGGGACCCTTTGTCATCAATGTGGAAGAGCGTAAGGCATGTCAGATCATCCTCGAAGGCAACCAGTATCCCGTGAAATTCCCCATCTACGATATCCTGAAATCCAGAAAGGCGGGTGAGTAAGATGCTGGCATTATCCCGTAAGAAAAACGAAGCGATCATCATCAACAATGACATCGAGATCACTGTCCTGGAAGTGAAGGGCGACCAGGTCAAGATCGGCATCTCCGCTCCCAAGGAAGTACCCATCTACCGCAAGGAAGTATACCTACAGATCCAGGAAGCCAACAGGGCTTCGGTGGATGCTGACGGTATGGAAGCACTGAAGAACCTGTTTGGGTAGGCAGAAGATAAAATAGGAAAATAGGAAATTAGGCATAGGAGGTGCAAATTTTTGCAGCTCCTATTAATTTTTCAGGAAAAGTAACCGATAAACAGCTTAGAGAACAAAGGTCGTGCGCCTACGGAAGGCGCTTTTATCACACGGAGGTGACCATTATGACCATAGAACCGATTTCCAGTATCATGACAGTGCAGGCACAGAACACATCCGCTGCCAAGAATGCAGCTACAAAAGTGACCACAGAGGAAAACGCCTCTGAATACAATCCTGCCAATGTAAAGCCAATAGACAAGATCGATCAGACGACAGCAGTCGTTGAGAATGCTCAGGGCAAGGAGCAGAGTAATACCTCTGCCGATCCCAATAGGGAGCAGCAACAGCATGTGACCAATGAGCAGATCAAGAAAGCGGTAGAGAAGCTGAACAAGAACATGATGTCTCATTCCGAAGCGGTCTTCGGCATTCATGAGGCAACCAACCGCGTAACCATCAAGATCATAGATAAGGATACCAAGAAAGTGATCAAGGAGCTCCCTCCAGAGAAGACCCTGGACATGATCGCCAAAGTGTGGGAGTTAGCCGGTATCCTGGTAGATGAGAAGAGATAAGATAGGAGGATACCAATATGGCATCATCAACAATGAGATTATCCGGACTGATCTCCGGTATGGACACAGAGAGCATTATCCAGCAGCTGGTGTCTGCGAAGCAGACCAAGGTAGACGATGCGAAAAAGGCACAGACCAAGCTGGAGTGGAAGACTACGGCATGGAAGGATCTGAACACCAAGCTGAAGAATCTGCAGTCCAAATACGTCAACAATATGCGTTTTACCAGTGCTTATATGAAGAAGACCACATCCGTCTCCGACAGCACTGCAGCCAGCGTCATCACCGGTGAGAATGCCATGAACGGCGTGCAGAACCTCAAGATCACACAGCTGGCCAAGACTGCTTACATGACCGGCGGTAAGACTTCTCTGAGAACCAAGACAGATGCAGACGGGGACGATTTCAAGCTTAATGTCCTGACGAAGTTGTCCGATCTGAGCGTGGATAATAAAGGTACTGCTCTGAATCTGAGCACCGGTACCACATTAAATATCAAGAGCGGTGATACCAATGTAGAATTGGAGATCACTGCGGATACTACCATCTCCAACGTACTGACCAAATTAAAAGAAGCCGGACTGAATGCCAACTTTGATGAGACCCAGCAGAGATTCTATATCAGTGCCAAGGATTCCGGAAAAGGCAACGATTTCAGCATTACCGCATCCGATGAGATCGGTAATAACGTACTTAAGAGCCTGGGTCTGGACAGCGCAAGTGCCAACAAGATCGATGCACAGAATGCGAAGATCACGCTGAATGATACGGAGTATGAGAGCAACACCAATGTATTCTCCATCAACGGTCTGACCATTACAGCCATGAAAGAGACCGCTGAGAACGTCGTGGTGACTACGAAGGATGACGTAGACGGCATCTACGATATGATCAAGAGCTTCCTGAAGGATTACAATTCCATCATCAATGAGATGGATAAGCTGTATAATGCAGATTCTGCCAGAGGCTATGAGCCGCTGACCGATGACGAGAAGGATGCTATGTCCGACTCCGAGGTAGAGAAATACGAGCAGAAGATCAAGGATGCCCTGCTCCGCAGAGACAGCAATCTGTCTACCGTAAGCTCTGCCTTAAAAGAAATTATGGCAGGCAGTGTGGAAGTAAACGGCAAGAACATGTATCTCAGCGATTTTGGTATTGAGACTCTGAGCTACTTTACCGCAGCGGAGAATGAGAAGAATGCCTACCATATCAATGGAGATGCAGATGACTCCAGTACCTCCGGTAATGCAGACAAGCTTAAGAGCATGATCAGCAGTGATCCCGATACGGTCGTAAGCTTTTTCTCCGGACTGTTCAAGAATCTGTATACGAAAATGAGTGATCTGTCCAAATCGGTAGAGGGTTATCGCTCCTACGGTAATTTTTATGATGACAAAAAGATGAAATCGGATTATGATGATTATAAGACGAAGATCTCCGAACTGGAGAAGAAGCTGAACGATTACGAGGATAAATGGTATTCCAAGTTCTCCAAGATGGAGACGGCTCTTGCAAAGCTGCAGAGCAATTCCAGTGCGGTGACCGGCTTATTAGGAGGATCATGATATGGCATTACCCAGTGCGTATGCACAGTATAATAACAGCAAGGTTCTGACCGCATCTCCGGCAGAACTGACGCTTATGCTTTACGACGGAGCCATTAAGTTCTGTAACATCGCAGAGCTTTCCATAGAGAAAAATGACATTCCCAGAGCGCATGAGAATATCCGCAAGGTGCAGAATATCATCGGATATCTGCATTCCACACTGGATATGAAATACGAAGTTTCGAAGGATTTCGATAATATTTACAGCTATCTGGAGAGACGGCTGGTGGAAGCCAATGTCAAAAAGGATAAGGAGATTCTCGAAGAGATCAACACGCATCTCCATTCGATCCGCGACAACTGGAAAGAAGTCATGAAGGCCGGTGCCAAGAAAGGAAATGACTGATGGAGAATCAGCTGACCATTTTATCGGAAAGTCTGGATAAGAAGCTGGAAGTACTGCAGAAGATCCGGGAATATAATAAGCGTCAGGAAGAAATCTTTTCTGCGGAAAAAGTGGACATGAGCCTGTTCGATGATGCCGTGGAGGAGAAACAGCGCCTGATCGATGAGGTCGTCCGCCTGGATGAAGGCTTCGAGATCCTGTATGAGAAGCTGGCGAAGGAGTTGGAGGGCAACAGACAGCGCTATGCAGCACAGATCCGGGAACTCCAGGCAAAAGTAGCCAAGGTGACGGAACTCAGCGTGTCCGTACAGGCACAGGAAGCCCGGAACAAGAAACTGGTCGAGAACTATTTCGCCAGGGAACGTGCCGGAATCGGCCAGAGACGTAAAAATGCCAAAAGCGCGTTTGACTACTACAAGAGCATGAGCGGCGCCGGATACGTACCGCCTCAGATGTACGATAATAAACAATAAATACAACAGACGAAGGGAAGCAGATCACTGCTTCTCTTTTTTATGACAGAATCAATGTGAAAGAATAAAAATGTGAGCCGGCTAAAATATAATCAAAGTATAGATTAGCCGAAAAATGCTTGATATTTTAAAAAAATCCGGCTAAAATATAATCATAAAAAAGATTAGCCGAAAGAGGGGCTTTTATGAATTATATCAAAAGAAATCTGGAGAATGTAGTAAGACAGGTAACCAGGGAATATCCGGTACTCCTGGTAACGGGACCTAGACAGGTAGGAAAGACGACAATGCTCCAAAAACTGATGGAGGGAACGGAGCGGGGATATGTAACACTGGATGATTTGAACGAAAGAAATATTGCAAAGACCGATCCGGAACTGTTTCTGCAACTGCATAAACCACCTGTATTGATTGATGAGGTTCAATATGCACCGGAACTGTTTACTTATATCAAGATAAATGTAGATAAAAACCATGAGCCGGGAGCATTTTGGCTTACGGGATCACAGGTGTTCAAATTGATGCAGGGAGTACAGGAGTCACTGGCAGGAAGAGTGGCAGTACTTTCACTTACATCCCTGTCACAGGCAGAGATATCCGGAGGAACGATGAAACCGTTTACGGTAGATCTGGAGGATTTAAGCGAGAGGCAGAAAGAGAGAGAGCAAGCAGATACAAGAGAGATCTTTGAACGGATTTATCAAGGCTCCATGCCTGCGATCGTAAGCGGTATTAACAGTAACAGTCAGCTTTTTTACAGCAGTTATCTGTCTACTTATATTGAGCGGGATGTAAGAGAATTATCGGATGCCATAGATTCGCTTAAGTTCCTCCGGTTTATTACTGCGGTGGCAGCAAGATGTGGGCAGATGGTTAACGCGGCAGAGATTGCCAGAGATGCAGATATCAATCAGACGCAGGCGAAGGATTGGCTGACAATTCTGGAAACGCTGGGAATTATTTTTTATCTTCATCCGTATTCTAATAATTTGTTGAAGCGCCTTGTGAAAACGCCAAAACTGTATTTCTACGATACGGGTCTGGTGTGTTACCTGACGAAATGGAGCAGTGCGGAAACGTTAGAATGCGGTGCTATGAACGGGGCCATTTTGGAAAATTACGTGGTCGCGGAAATTCGGAAAACCTACCTGAATTGTGGAAAAGAGCCGTATTTGTACTATTATCGTGATAAAGATGCCAGGGAGATTGATATTGTCCTGGAACATGATGGAATATTGAATCCGATTGAGATTAAGAAAACTGCAAATCCCGGAACAGAGCTGGTAAAGGTATTTGAATTACTCGACAAGGCATCAACGCCTCGTGCGAAGGGCGCAGTTATCTGCATGAAACCGGGACTTAGTGCGATTGACAGAGACAATTATATCGTACCGGTCTGGATGATCTAAAATACAGTCCCTGCCTGAATATCAGACAGGGACCTATAATTTCAAAAATGTTTTTGCGTATACGTCTTTATCCCTAAATAAGAAAAAAATAAAAAATAAAAAAATATTGCATTCGGATTAGAAAAATTGTGGTTACTGTAAGAAGTGGCATGCTCATTACGTATATATATTAGAAAATACGTAAAGGAACGTAAACCAGACTGTTTACAGTGATGCCTGAAACCGGAATTTCCCATCCTCAGCAAAAAATCCATACACTCCGTGATATTTTTCTACAACGGAGATCATGCTTTTGGTGCCGAGACCGTGATTGGGTTCGTGAGAGATGGGAATCTCATTTTCAAATACCGGCTCCTGTAGATAGCTGTTTGATATCTGTATACAGATCCGGTTATTTTTTTCATAAACTTTCAGCGTAATATAGCGTTTCCCGGGAGCAGGAATCTTTTCGCAGGCGTAAATCGCATTTTCCAGAGCATTTGCAAAAAGGCTGCACAGATCAGTGATCTGAAAGCGTGTAAAATCGGTGGCAGTCACGGTAAATTGCAATTCGATTCCGGCATCTGACGCCTGACCGGCATAGGAAGAGAGAATCAGGTTCAGAGCGTCGTTTTCACAGTATCTGATCACACGGCTGTTATCGATATCGGCACAGATCTGGTGAATATATTCCAAAGCCTGTTCCAACTCATTTTCTGCAATACAGTTTTGCAAAAAGGTCATATGATGTCTCAGATCATGACGATAGATGGACGCCTGCTTCTGAGAAGTGGATAACTGTGTAATCTCCTTCTACGCCTGTGCGGCTGCGGTGGTAAGCAGCAGATTTTCACGTTCCGCCGTGCTTTTTTTATTGGAAAAATCCAGCGACACCATAGCCAGGATAAAAAAGAAGAGCACAAGAAAGCTGTCCATGAAATCAATAATGACCGGACCACCGGTATACAAGAGATCTGTGTAAACGGTCAGAGTGTATTCCAAAATATAATAGGAAAGCGGCAGCAGGAAAAAGAGCAACAGAGTCTTCTTATTCTCATAATGCAGACGGATGATATAAGGCGCAATATAGCGGATGACCAGATACAGCAGCGGAATCGTCACGCAGATAGAGACGAGATTGGCTACAACCGGACTGCCGTCGAAAAAGAAGGCTGCCAGCGTGCCGAACCATTTTCTGGGAGTGCACATCAGGTAAGCGGACAGCACAGAGATCGTCGCGATATAGATATTCCGGTGAAAGGCAAAACGGATCAGGAGGACCAGCGGCAGATGTATGAGCAGCGGATAGCATTTATAGAGCAGATTCTCCCCCATCATAAGGTAAGACAGAAGCTGTATTGCGCCCAAAGCAAGGATCGTGATGATATAAGGGATCTTATTGTCCTCAAAATGGATATCTGCCAGGTAGAGAGACATCACGATACCAAAGAAAAGGACAAAGCCGTAATTGATAAGTCCTAAAAGGGATACAAATTCACTCATATGGATTCCTCCATTTGAAAAGCAAGGTAGAGTCTCTTGATCTCCGAGATCCTGCGCTGGGCAAGCGGAAGGCACTTGCCGTTTGCCAGATATAGGTCGGCTGCGTCGATCCTGCGAATATAGTTCATGTTGACCAGAAAAGAGCGGTGTGCAAGGAGAAATTCCGGGTGTTGCAGCAACTGGTCGCAGACAGAAGCAAACTTTTCCACGCAGGTGATCTGACTGTTGTTTCGCAGGTAATAAATGATTTTTCGGTTCAAGGCTTCAATATAAATGATTTCAGACATATGGACTTTGTGTACGCCGACGCTGCTCTTCAATACCAGACAGGAATCGCGGTCTTCGGTTCTGGTACGCATGATGTCATCCAGAGCTTCAACCAGCCGGTCTCTTTAAACGGGTTTCACCAGGTAATTGGAAGCTTTCACGGTATAACTCTCTACCGCAAATTCGGGAGAAGACGTCAGGAAAATAATGTCTGCGGCCTTGTCACTGCTTCGGATCTCTTTGGCCAGTTCGATGCCGTTCAGTCCCGGCATCACCACATCCAACAGATAAATATCATAATGCTCCTGTAAAAGATTCGACGCCAGCTCCGTACTGTTGTCGAAAGGTTTGTAGGAAAATTCTATGTTTCGCTGTGTCTGGTAATCTGCGAGAACAGACAGTATCCGGAACAGTTCATTCTTATCGTCATCGCATATTGCAATTTTCATGGAATCGTTTCCCCTTTTTCACTTTGGTATAGGACTATTATACAAGAAAAATAACGGAAGAAATCATGCGCCCACCATTCGATATCGGATGTTGGGCGCGATTTTTAGAAGTGAATTTGGCAATAGCGAAAGCAAATTTTCATACGTTGTTGATGAATGGCAGAATAGTCAGATTCCCTGATCGACCGCGGCACCTTTGACGTCATCTTCGACCAGTTTTAATTTGTTCATCATATCCTTGATCTCCTGCTGGGCCTGAACTACGCTGTCTGTACCACCGGCTTGCTTGTTCGCAGCTTCCACGATATCTTTTGTCAGCTCTTCCTGCTCTTTCTTTTCGTCTTTTCTGGCTTGCAGTTTTTCTTCCAGTTCCTTCTTTTTGTCTGCAGCTTCCTCGGCTGTTTTCTTCTCTTCTTCCTGCTTCTCGTCGATGTGGTCTTTGCCTTCCGCAATCAGCATGCCCATGATCTCGTCGCTGGCAGCGCCCATTACTGCATCTGCCTGCTCAAATGCAGCTCCCATGGAATTGGATTTTAACCGTTCAATCTTCGTCTGGCGGATCACGGCATTTTCTGTCTGAATCTTATTCCTGGCGTCGGCAAGTTCGTTGACATAGGATTCTTCTGATTTTTTTAAGGCAAGAGACTGCTGCTGGTATTCTGTTAATCCGGCAGCTTTTATTTTGGCAATCTGTTCTTCTTCCTCTTTCGTTAAGCGGACATCCGAACCGGAGAAGCCGGTCTCTACGCCTTTTGCCAGTAGTTCCAGATCTTTTTGTTCCTGGCTGTCTGAGGACACACCGAATTTATCCTGCAGGGCGGCTCTGGAGGCTTCGATATCACTGATCGCCTTTGCGCTGTCACCTATTTCCCCGGTGAGAGAGCGTATTTTTTCTCTGCGATTTGCCATATCGTCATCAATCTTACTCTCTCCGGCAAAGGCATCCCCGATGATCTTCATAGCTTTTTTCCGAACCTGGGCCTTCTTTGCAGCGATCGGATCGGTGACGGAAGCCATACTGCGGGCATCTATGGATTTACCACCGTTTTTTGCTTTGCCGTTTTTGCCATCTGATACAGAATGATGTCTGTTTTGTACTTGATCTTCCCCTACAAAATAGGAATAATTTTTTACTTGCATAATTACCCTCCGCTTCATTATGTTGTTACTATCTATTTCGGCAAAATGAGCAGAATATGTAATAGCCGAAAATGAGTTTGCTGCAGCATTAAAACGTGAAAATTCAGGATTTCTGTGACATGGGAAAATTTGAGCAGATCATGATGTAAATGTTTAAGAATATCGTATTTTCGAAAAAATGCCGGAATGAAAAGTTAAATATTTTTTCAAAAAGGGGTTAAGTTTCCGAAATCCTCTCCGATATACTTAACAAGTAAAGCAAATGAAACAATTGCTTACCTAACCATTCTTCTGAATTAAAGGTTTCGCACGCCGGAGAAACGGAAGACAATGGCGATGAAAGTGACAGGATGTGCGAACTTGAAGCTGACATTGCCAAAGCAAATAACGGAGCGCAGGGAAGCGCTCGTCAATTCAAGGAGGAATATATTATGGTAGTACAACACAATCTTACAGCTATGAACTCTAACAGAATGTTAGGTCTGACCACTGCTTCTCAGGCAAAGTCTACTGAGAAACTCTCTTCCGGATACAAGATCAACAGAGCAGCAGATGATGCAGCTGGTCTTTCCATCAGTGAGAAAATGAGAAAGCAGATCAGAGGACTGACACAGGCTTCCAGCAATGCACAGGATGGTATCTCCGCAGTGCAGACCGCTGAAGGTGCTCTGAACGAAGTTCAGGATATGCTGCAGAGAATGAATGAACTGGCAGTAAAGTCTGCAAACGGCACTAACTCCGAAGATGACAGAAGCTACATCCAGAACGAGATCGATCAGCTGACCACTGAGATTGACCGTGTTGCTGAAACCACCAAGTTCAATGAGACCTATCTGCTGAAAGGTGACAGAGAGGCAACAAAAGAATTCACTTATAACTACAAGACATTTACAGCAGATGTAGCAGCAACAGCAAATGCAGGAGCCGTTGTAACGGATGCAACGTCTTCATTAACAGCAAAAGTTGAATTTGGTACAGTTACGGATTCTAGCATGGAGGATCAGAATGCTGTTGCAGCAGCACTGAAGAATGGTGGATTAAATATTAGTTTCAACTCTACTTATGATGCTGTAGCAAATAAGGCGACAGACAAATATACGGCAAAACTGGTTGGATCAGCAGCAGACAACTATAAAATTGTTCAGGATAAGGCTGATGAAACAAAGGCGACTATTCAGACAAAAGATGGAAAAACTGTAGCAACTGTAACAATGGGTGGAGGCACGTCAGCTACTGACGCAGCAACGCCTGTAAGCAAAACTACAGCAAAAGCGATTACCTTCTCTACTATTACTGGAGCACAGGAAAACGGAAAAGCAGCAAAATATTATGATAAGGATGGAAATGGAATTCCTGCTAATGCATTGAACAAGTATTTTACTGCATCGGTTGGGGCTGATGGTACAGTAAGTCCAGCTCCTAGGAATGATGCCGGTAAGGTGTATGATGCAGTAGGAAATGAGGTACTCCTTGATGCAGCCAATGTTTCTGCAGAGCAGGATCTTGCCGGGGCATTAAAGCTTACTTTACATGTAGGTGCAGATGCTACTTCCAACAACCAGATTAGCGTAAACCTTGACGCTATGTCTGCTAAGGGCTTAGGTGTAAATGGTCTGAAGGTTGACGGAGCAGATGACACGAATGCCCTGAGCGCTGTTGAGACCATCAAGGAAGCTATTCAGAAGGTTTCCACCCAGCGTTCCGCACTTGGTGCAGTTCAGAACAGACTTGAGCACACCATCAACAACCTGGACAACGTAGTTGAGAATACCACCAGCGCAGAGAGCCAGATCCGTGATACCGATATGGCTACTGAGATGGTTAAGTACTCCAACAACAACATCCTGGCTCAGGCAGGTCAGGCTATGTTGGCTCAGTCTAACCAGTCCAATCAGGGCGTACTGTCTCTGTTACAGTAATCTCTGTAAAAGGTTCATAACTAACGTAATACAAGAGAAGCCGGTGCTGATGCACCGGCTTCTTTTATGTTTTTTGCTGTTAAATCTTCCAAATTAATTCCATAGGAATCTCGTAGCATAAACGTTTTCTATTTTGTCAAAAATGGTAAAAGATTGCAAAACATAAGAGTTCATGTTGAATTTTATTCAGAAGAATTTTATTAAAATCAATTTGAATAAAATGTTTTTAATGAAGACGGCTTTTGATCCAGTAATTCTCAGATATATCAATTGTAAATAATATTGTTGACAGTGGTTCGGCTGACCGATATATTAATAAATAGGAGGGAAGCAGATGATAATTAATGATTTACTTGAAAAAGAAAAAATGTCGAGGTATCGTTTGAGCAAGGAAAGCGGAGTTGCAATGACAACAATTACTGATATCTGTAATGGAAAAGCAGACCTTGATAAATGCACGGCAGGAACTCTGCATAAAATCGCCAAGGTGCTTAATGTAACGGTAGACTCGATATTGGAAAATAATAGTGCAGATAATATAGATTATAGATGTTCGTTTGAAACATTTAAAAGTAATACATGCCATCATGTAAAGGATATGGGTGATATAGATTTTATTATCGAAACACTTGAGACGGATGAAGTAAGAAAGCTTTATGAACGCAGATGGTGCAGAGAAGCTATGTATCTACTGGCTATGATTGATTACTTGTCCAGGATGAACGATTTACCTCTTTGTACAAATTATAATGATATTCGCTCCCAGAAGCTTGAAAAATTATATTTTTCTGCAGGTGTTGAAGTGGCATATGCAGCGACGGGAGATGAACGTATAAAAGAAAAGGCACTTGCAAATGCGATACCGGAATTTATACGATTTAATATTGTAGAAAGTGAGGTGCGAAATATCTGCTGATAAAAGAGAAAAAGAGAAATAATTTTCCCTTGCATCTCCCCCATAAATAGTATAAAAAAGCCCCAGTGTTGCAAACAAAATATTACAATAAAACGCACAACGGGGTGCATGCCGGGAGGCATGCGCCTTTTTTTGAGTCAGCCCTGAATTTTATGCACGGTACCTGAGTCCCTTACGCCGCAGGATTGATATCCGCTGTCGGCATCTTCGTAGGTTAGAGAGCAGCAAGCAATGCTTTCTCCGACGAAGGTGTTTTGAGTGGAAAACGAAAGCTTTTGTTGAAACTGCTAAAAGGTAAGTGGTAGAATTATTTGGTGTTTTTCGTCTTATTGGGAGGGGCAAATTGATTTGTTACGATAAATTATGGTTAATGATGAAACAAATTAAGCCAATAATTGAAAGTAATGATTTTTCAGATTATGAATCCAATGTAACTGACCCGGAAATACTGAAAGTGCTTTCGGATTATCGGATTAAACGAGAGAATGCTGAGAAAGAGATGGGCAGTCCTAAATTATGAAAGTGGTGAAGTAAATGGAATTGGAGCTTAGCATAGAAGATTTATTAAATAAGCGAAGAGTGGAATCTGATAGGATCGAATTTAAAGCATCGTGGAATCCGGATGATATTTATCATAGCATTTGTGCATTTGCCAATGATTTTGACAATGTTGGTGGCGGATATGTTTTGATTGGTGTCGAGGAGAAAAACGGTGTTGCAGTTCGCCCGGTAAAGGGTTTGGAAGAATATGAGTTGGATACCATACAAAAGGAACTTTTGGGTTATAATAATACAATGATTCCGGCATATTTTCCACGTGTGATCATTGAACAAGTTGATGGGAAAAATGTTGTTGTATTGTGGGTGACACCTGGAGTGCAAAGACCGTATAAGGCACCAGAGCATGTTACTGCTAAGAAGGATAAAAAGTATTATTACTATATACGGTATGCGACAAGCTCGGTTCGTGCAAATGCGGAGCAGGAACGAGAATTAATTAATATGACAAACTACGCACCGTTTGACACGAGGCCTAATTTTGAGGCTACAGAGTCAGACATATCGGTTGCGTTGTTAACGGACCATCTCAATACAACCAAAAGCAAGCTGGCAAAGCAGATTGGAAAACGTGGTGTTATGGAAGTGCTTGGAGACATGCAGCTTCTTGTAGGACCACCGGAGCAGCTATGTATATCTAATGCGGCACTGATGATGTTTTGTGAGCATTTGGACAAATTCTTTCCATATACGCAGGTTGAAATTACAAAATTTCCGGAAGGTAGCATTAAAAATCCAAATAATTTTATTGAAGTGCCGGTTATCAAAGGCTCTGTGCCGACAATGATTAAAAGAACTATGGAAAAGCTACAGGACATGGTGATTGAGGAAAAGGTCACGAAAGTAGATTATCAGATGGAAGCCATTCGCCGGTACAGCTATCCGTATCAGGCGTTAGAGGAAGCTGTGGTCAATGCTTTTTATCATCGTGATTATCAATCCTATCAGGCAATAATCATAGAGATTGAACCAGATTGTGTTCGAATTATTAGTTATCCAGGTATTGACCGTTCAATCTCGCAAAAGACAATTGCTGAGGGAGAACGATTCAAATCTCGATATTATAGAAACAAACGATTGGGAGAATTTTTGAAGGAGTTAGATTTGACAGAAGGAAAATCTACAGGAATTCCTACTATACAAGAGGAACTTAGAGATAATGGTTCTCCTAAAGCGACATTTGAAACGGATGATGAAAGAAGAGCAGTTACTGTTGAGATACCTATTCATCCGGATTTCTTAATGGAACAAGGTGAACCCCAAAATGAACCCCAAAATGAACCCCAAAATGCGACATCAGTGGAGGATGCTATTTTGCAGTTGATACGAATGAATAAGTATGTAACACGAGAGGAAATGGCGAGTCAGATAGAGGTTTCACTCAGTACGGTTAAACGTTCAATAAATAAATTGAAGACTAGTGGAATAATCGAATATGAAGGCCCGAGTAAAGGCGGATATTGGAGTATAAAGTGAGCAGGAAAATAAAGATACTTTAGTGGGATTTCAGGAAAATTATCCGGGAGTGCTTAATGGCGATAATCTTGCTGATGTTTTGAAAGCAGCAAGAGCAAAGAAGCAAGAGAAAAAAGAGAAGTAATTTTCCCTTGCATCTCCACCGCAAATAGTATAAAATAAACCCAGTGTTGCAAACAAAATATTACAATAAAACGCACAATGGGGTGCATGCCGGGAGGCATGCACCCTTTTTTGCGTTAGCACTGAATTTTATGCACGGCACATGAGCCCCTTATGCCGCAGGATTGATATCCGCTTTCGGTACATTCGGGGAAGCTGCCGGTGCATTCGTTGCATCCGTTGCTTCCGGCGTAGCCTTAGGCTTTGCCTTCTCCAGGGATGCCTTCACAGCTTCCAATAGCACCAGCGAAGTATATCTGGTCTCGGCGGAATAGGTCACCTGGCTCGGATCCTGCATCTCACAGAGTTGGTCGTTTAGGGATTCCATGGTGGACTCGAGCAGTGGATACATGGTAGTAAGTGTTTCGCTCGGATCGGCGAGGCTGACGGATGTGATGGCGTGGTCGCTCACGATGACTTCCACATTGACGGTCTCACTACCGAGGATCAGCTCCGTGGTATAGATTCCGGGGATATATGTATTGCCGGTATCGGAAACGGCCCCGGTGGAGACATCCGCCACATTGTCCGGCATTTCGGCAGCAGTATCGTCAGGGGAATCCGGTGTCCCATAGGAGGCATCCGTATCCTTGCCCGGCAGCAACAGCATTAATAGTAATATGATGAACAACACCCCCAGCGCGGCGAAGATTCCGGTATAGAGCAGTTCTTTTCTGCGAAGTACGACGATCTTTGTATTTGCACTCATTCTTAAGTCTCCTTGGAATGATGGGATGATCTTTATAAATAGTATGCGCAGGACCTCCCACGTAGTACCGTAAATGAGGAGAACTTCGCATTGACAAGACAAAACAGGCATTGCTATAGTTAGTGTAAGTATTTTTCACGGATGCGTCCGCCCCGTGGAAAAGGAGCAGACAGGCGGCGCAGAAACGAGGGTAACGATGAACAATTATACCAAGGAAGATATCATCCGTCTTGTGGAAGAAGAGGATGTGGAATTCATCCGTCTGCAGTTCACGGATCTGTTTGGCAATCTGAAAAATATTGCAGTGACAGCCAGTCAGCTGGATCGTGTACTGAACAATAAATGCATGTTCGACGGCTCCGCCATCGACGGCTTCGCCCGGATCGAGGAATCCGATATGTATCTGTATCCGGATCTGTCTACGTTGGAGATCTTCCCCTGGAGACCCCAGCAGGGCAAGGTGGCACGTATGATCTGTGATGTCTATCGCCCCAACGGCCAGCCTTTTGAGGGCGATCCCCGCTATGTGCTGAAGCGTGCGGTGCAGCAGGCTGAGGATATGGGATATACGTTCGAGGTAGGTCCCGAATGTGAATTTTTCCTGTTCAATACCGATGAAAATACCATGCCTACGACCAGCACCCACGAACAGGCCGGATATTTCGACATCGGACCGTTAGATTTCGGTGAGAATGCCCGTCGTGACATCGTAATGAACCTGGAGGATATGGGATTCGTCATCGAGGCATCCCATCATGAGATGGCTCCGGCGCAGCATGAGATCGATTTCAAATACGATGAGGCATTACATACTGCGGACAATATCATGACGTTTAAGATGGCGGTGCGTACCATCGCAAGACGCCACGGTCTGCACGCAACATTTATGCCGAAGCCGAAGTTCGGCGTCAACGGTTCCGGCATGCATATCAATATGTCTCTGCAAAAGGACGGGGAAAATATATTCCAGGATGCTTCCGACCCTAACGGTCTGAGTAAGGAAGCTTATTATTTCATCGGTGGTATCATGAAGCATATCAAAGGAATGGCAGCGATCACGAATCCGCTGGTGAATTCCTATAAGCGCCTGGTACCCGGCTTCGAGGCACCGGTCTATATCGCATGGAGCACAACGAACCGCAGCCCCCTGATCCGTATTCCGGCTACCGCAGACGGAGAGGGTACCCGTATCGAGCTGCGTAGCCCCGATTCCGCAGCGAACCCTTATCTGACGCTGGCAGTCTGCTTAAGCGCCGGCTTACAGGGCATCCGGGAGAAGATTCTGCCCCCCGAGAGCATCAATGCGAACATTTTTGCACTGACCGCCAAAGAGCGGAAAGAGCTGAACATCGACCAGCTGCCGGGCACTTTGCTGGAGGCAGTGGAAGAACTGGAGAAGGATACCTTTATCCAGGATGTCTTAGGCGACCATATTGCCGGGAAATACATCGATGCCAAGCGCAAGGAATGGCATGAGTACCGCTCCCAGGTATCCGAATGGGAGATTCAGGAGTATCTGTATAAGTATTGATAAAATCCTTTCTTTTGTAATGAATGAGTAAAAACACAGAAGAAAGGAGGTGGGCGAATGACGAACATTATTGTCGTGCTGCCGAAGCTGGAAGAAGCCAAGGGAGTCAAAAGTATCCTGGTCCGCAGCGGCTTCCAGGTCACGGGTATCTGTACTACGGGTACCCAGGCGATCAGCCAGGCGGACGGACTGAATGACGGAATCGTGATCTGCAGTTATAAGCTGGCGGATATGATATATACAGAACTTCATGAGGATCTGCCGGAGGGCTTTGAGATGCTGCTGATGGCATCCCAGAATCTGATCAGCGAATGCTACGGCAACGGCATCGTATGTCTCTCCATGCCGTTAAAGGTGCAGGACCTGATCAATACGGTAAATCTGATGGTAGAAGGTGTGGAGCGCCGCAGAAGAAAACGGCGCATGCAGCCGAAGACCCGCAATGCAGCGGATGAAAAAGCGATCAAGGATGCCAAGGAGCTTTTAATGGCAAGAAATCATATGACGGAAGAAGAAGCCCACCGGTATCTTCAGAAGACCAGTATGGACAGTGGGACGAATCTGGTGGAGACGGCACAGATGGTGCTGTCGATGATGACAGAGTAACAACAGGAGGAACAGCAATACATGAAATTTACGAAAATGCAGGGCTGTGGCAATGATTATGTATATGTCAACGGCTTTACGGAAAAGCTTTCACCGCAGGAGAAGCCTGAGATCGTAAGAAAGTTAAGTGACAGGCATTTCGGCATCGGCGGTGATGGTGTGATCTTCATCAATCCGGCAGAGGAAGCGGATTTCGAGATGGAGATGTACAATGCGGACGGCAGCCGCTCGGAGATGTGTGGCAACGGTATTCGCTGCGTGGCAAAATACGTCTATGATAAGGGACTGACGGACCGGGAAGACATCACCATCGTCAGCGCCGGAAAAATAAAATACCTGAAACTTACCGTGGAGGGCAGGACCGCCACGGACAGAGGGCATGTAACTATGGTACAGGTGAACATGGGACAGCCGGTCCTGGCACCTATGGAGGTACCGGTGATAGCGGAAGCGACACAGCAGACCTCGGTGGGGCCAGCCGTAGTGGATGCACCGATCACGGTGGACGGCGAGGAATACCGTATGACCTGTGTCTCCATGGGCAATCCCCATGCCATTGTATTTATGAACGGGGTAAAGGATCTCGACATTGAGAAGATCGGACCGGAGTTCGAGAACCATTCCTGCTTCCCGAACCGGACGAACACGGAATTCGTAGAGATCCTGGACCGGAAAAATGTATTCATGCGCGTCTGGGAGAGAGGCACCGGGGAGACGCTTGCCTGCGGCACCGGATGCTGCGCTACGGCGGTGGCGTGCGTGCTGAATGGTTTGACGGACGATGAAATCACGGTTAAATTATTAGGCGGTGAATTGCACATCAGATGGGATCGGAAGGCGAACCTGGTCTACATGACAGGACCTGCGAAGATCGTATTTGAAGGTGAAGTCGACCCGGACTCCATCGACTGATATAGAAAAGGACAATAGAGAGGAGAACGTACTATGTTTAAAGTAAACGACAACTATTTAAAACTTCCCGGAAGCTATTTATTTTCCACCATCGGTAAAAAGGTAAATGCGTATTCCGCAGCACACCCGGATAAGAAGATCATCCGTCTGGGAATCGGAGATGTGACGCAGCCTCTGGCACCTGCCATCATTGATGCACTGCACGGTGCGGTGGATGAGATGGGAAAAGCGGAGACTTTTCATGGCTACGCTCCCGACCTGGGCTATGAGTTCCTGCGCAATGCCATTGCGGAGAATGATTATAAGGCAAGAGGCTGCGATATTGCACCGGATGAGATCTTTGTATCCGACGGAGCAAAATGTGACTGCGGCAATATTCAGGAGATCTTCAGCCTGGACAATAAGATCGCGGTATGTGATCCGGTATACCCGGTATACGTGGATTCCAATGTCATGGCAGGCAGAACCGGCACTTACGATCCGAAGTCCGAGACCTGGAGTGATGTGATCTATATGCCCTGTCTGGCAGAGAACGGATTCGCACCGGAGCTACCGAAGACCACACCGGATCTGATCTATTTATGCTTCCCCAACAACCCTACCGGTGCCACCATTACCAAAGCACAGCTGCAGGAATGGGTGGACTATGCCAATAAAGTAGGTGCTGTCATTCTGTATGATGCGGCTTATGAAGCATATATTTCCGAGCCGGATGTGCCTCACAGTATCTATGAATGTGAAGGGGCCAGAACCTGTGCCATCGAGTTCCGTTCCTTCTCCAAAAATGCCGGCTTTACCGGAGTGCGTCTGGGCTTCACCGTGATCCCCAAGGATTTAAAGAGCGGGGATGTCAGTCTCCATGCACTGTGGGCGAGAAGACACGGCACCAAATACAACGGAGCACCCTACATCGTACAGCGTGCCGGTGAAGCCGTATATTCTGCGGCAGGTAAGGCACAGCTGAAGGAGCAGGTTGCTTATTACATGAACAACGCACATTATATCCTGAACGGCTTAAAAGAAGCGGGATTTACCGTATCCGGCGGTGTGAACGCTCCCTATATCTGGCTGAAGGCGCCGAACGGCATGACCAGCTGGGAGTTCTTCGATTATCTGTTAGAGAATGTCAACGTGGTAGGTACCCCCGGTTCCGGATTCGGACCAAGCGGTGAGCATTACTTCCGCCTGACGGCTTTCGGAAGCTACGAGAATACCGTAGAGGCAGTGGACCGTCTGAAAAAGATCCGACTGTAGGAAAAAAATTATTTCCGGGCATACCGGCTCCGGTACTGGCGCGGTGTCATGCCGGTCTTTTTGCGGAAGATCTGTGAGAAATAAGACTGCGAAGAAAACCCGACACTGGTGGCTACCTGCGCTACCGACAGATTGGAGGATACCAGAAGCTCCTTACAGGCTTCCAGTCTCCGGTCTGTCAGGTAATTGATCGGAGACTGTCCGACACATTCGGTAAAGGAGTGTGCCAGATAGAATTTGTTGATATGCGTGATCTCCGCCAGGGAATCCAAAGTAATGTTCTGGGAATAATTGGAGTCGATATAGCGTTTCGCCAGAGCACATTCCTTGGATAATTGGAAGGAGGAGTCGGAGATGACAGACAGGTTCTGCTTCCGGGAAATATATACCAGGAGCACCTGAAGCAGTCCGTGACATACCTGTTCAAAACCGGGAAGCTTGTCGCGGAATTCCTGCATCATCAGCTGGGCAAAGTTGATGAACTGTTTTTTATCAGATCCGTAGCTGTAGAAGCTGTAGCCCTTCGGGTTGTCCTGCCCTGCACCGGAAAAGGAAAATGCGAGCCCTTCCACACCGAATACGATATATTCCATGGGATCGTTGGGAAGGGTTTTCTCCGTGTGCTCTACATAAGGGTTGATGATGACCAGATCGTCCGTCTTCACAGGCACCTTTTCATTCTCTATATAGAAGGCTCCCTCACCCCGCAGGACATAGAACAGTTCTGAAAAGTGATGGGTATGCGGAAGGGACTGCCAGTCACCTTCGTATTTGGAGATGGAGATGTAACGCAGCTGGAAATGTTCCGGAGAACTGTTTGCGTTTGCAGAATCAATATTGATAAATTCATTACTCATAACTAGACACCTTCTTTATCTTATTTTATTGTGCACTTTTTCAAATCTATCGTATTTTTTATATTAAATATATAAAAAGAACAACATTTCACAAAAACATTCGTAAAAAAGACGAAAAAATAAAAATATGTATGATCGGGATAAGCATATTATACATAATCATTTCAAAAAATCCACCATTTTAGTAACAAAATAGCAATAAACATAACAAAACAAGCAACAAAGAAATTGATATCAGGTCCGGAAGCCGATATACTTTAGTCATCAGCTGCAAGATAGTACAAAAGCGATGGGGAGGAAACCATGTGATGACAGGAAGACTGACGCTGCCGACCGATGCAGACATCATTGACGAAACAATACGGTTAAAAAATCTTCTGGGCGCAGACGCGTTAAGAGACTGTGACGGAACCGAGATGCCGGAAGCACTTTTGTCAGAGCCGGTGAAGAAATATGCGACTTATTATACCACGAGAAAGGATAATGAGTGGGCGATGAAGCATCCGGAGGAGATCCAGCAGGAATACCTGATCAGCAACCGCATCACCGCCAGAGGGGAAACACTCCGCATCCGTCTGATGGAAGGCTTCCATACGGAGCAGCTTAAGGTCAACACGCTGGACGATCCTAAGCGTTGGTGGGAAGTGATCGACAGAACGACCGGTGAGGTAGTGCCGACGGATGCATGGGAATTTGATGAGGCATCCGGTGAAGTGGAGATCCGTACGATCCCCTATCATGAGTATACGGTAAGCTTCCTGGCATTTCTGATCTGGGATCCGGTGCACATGTACAATTTCATCACGAATGACTGGAAGGATACACCGCATCAGCTGACTTACGATGTGAGACAGCCCAAGACCAAACAGTATGTGAAAGACAAGCTGAGAAAATGGTGTGAGGACAATCCTCATATCGACGTGGTCCGCTTCACTACATTTTTCCATCAGTTCACACTGACCTTCGATGACAAGAAGCGTGAAAAATATGTAGAGTGGTTCGGATACAGCGCAAGTGTGAGCCCCTATATCCTGGAACAGTTTGAGAAATGGGCAGGCTACAAATTCCGCCCGGAGTACATTGTGGATCAGGGATATCACAACTGCATGTTCCGCGTTCCCAGCAGACAGTTCCTGGATTTCATAGAGTTCCAGCAGATCGAGGTATGTGCGCTGGCGAAGGAGCTGGTAGACATTGTACATTCTTATGGCAAGGAAGCGATGATGTTCCTTGGAGATCATTGGATCGGAACAGAGCCCTACGGTAAATATTTCGCAGGCATCGGACTGGATGCAGTGGTAGGCTCTGTCGGAAGCGGTGTGACACTCCGCATGATCTCTGATATCAAGGGAGTGGATTATACCGAAGGACGGCTACTGCCTTACTTTTTCCCGGATGTGTTCTGCGAGGGCGGTGACCCGATCGGAGAGGCAAGGGATAACTGGCGTAAAGCAAGGCGTGCATTACTCAGGTCTCCTCTGGACAGGATCGGATATGGCGGTTATCTGAAGCTGGCAAGTAATTGGCCCGGTTTCATTGATGAAATACAAAATGTAGTAACACAGTTTCGGGAGATCCATGAAAATATGCAGGGGACAGCTTCCTATGTGGCACCTTTCAAGGTGGCGATCCTGAACTGCTGGGGCAGTCAGAGAAGGTGGATGTCCAATCAGGTACATCATGCGATCTGGCACAGGGAAACCTATTCCGCAGAGGGAGTACTGGAATGCTTAAGCGGAATGCCTTTTGAGGTCGAGTTCATTTCCTTTGATGATGTCAGAAACGGTATTCCTGAGGAGATCAAGGTCATCATTAATGTCGGGGATGCGTACACCGCATTCAGCGGCGCGGAGAACTGGATCGACGAAAAGGTCCTGACCAATATCAGACGCTTTGTGGATCAGGGAGGCGGCTTCATCGGTGTGGGTGAGCCTACTGCTTATCAGTATCAGGGAAGATATTTCCAATTGTCCGATGTGCTCGGCGTAGACCGCGAGATGTGCTTCTCTCTCAGCACGGACAAATACAATGAGAAAAATGACGATCACTTTATCTTAGAGGATATTGACGGAGCCTTGGATTTCGGTGAGGGCACCAGTCGCGTCTATGCACAGGGCGGACATTATCAGATCCTCGCGATGGATGGGGAATACAGCCAGCTGGTGGTCAATGAATATGGCAGAGGACACAGTGTATATTTTGCGGGTCTTCCGTATTCTCCCCAGAACTGCAGACTTCTGCTTCGGGCAATCTATTATGCAGCCGGTATGGAGCAGGAGATGAAGCGTTACTATGTAACGAATGTGGATACCGAAGTAACGGTATTCCAGAAGACCGGCAAGATCGCAGTGATCAACAACTCAGCACAGGCACAGCACACAGAGCTGTATATCAAAGGAAAATGTGCGTATGTGCTGGATCTGAAGCCCGGCGAAATGCGTTGGGTGGAAGATATGGAAGACAGGTAACTTATGGAAGGCAAAAAGCGTTTCATATTTTATAAGGTAGTACTTTACAAGTATAAGGAGGTTATTTAAGATGAAAAAGAAAGTATTAAGCGTGCTCTTAGTAGCGGCAATGGCTATGTCCATGCTGACCGGATGTGGCAGCAAGCCTGCCGGAAATGATGCGCAGAGCGCAGCATCCAGCGAGGCATCCAAGGAAACAGAGGCAACAGCAGAAACACCTGCTTCCGCAGAAGACGAGACACTGACTGTATGGTGTTGGGACCCTAACTTCAATGTCTATGCAATGAAGCAGGCAGAGAAGGCATACCAGGTGGATCATCCTAACTTCAAGTTAGACATCCAGGAGAAGGTATATAGCGATATCGAGACAGCTCTGATCACAGCGGCTGAAGCCGGTGATTACAGCACTTTACCTGATATCTTCCTGATGCAGGATTATTCCTTCCACAAAAATGCAACCAATTATCCCGGAATCTTCACAGCACTGGATGACTGCGGAATTGATTTCTCCCAGTTCTCTATGGGTAAGCTGGCTGACTCCACTGTAGATGGCACACATTATGGTATTCCTTTTGATAATGGTGCTACCATCATGGCGATCCGTTCCGATATGGTAGAAGCAGCAGGCCTTAAGGTAGAAGATTTCAAGGATACCACATGGTCTGAGTTCATGGAGCTGTCTAAGAAGGTAATGGCTGCGAACGATGTTCCTATGCTGACCTGCTCCGGCGGTTCTGAGATCGTGATCGAAATGTTACAGTCTGCAGGCGCTTCTCCTATGGTAGATGGCAAAGTATCTCTGGTAGACAACAAAGCGCTGAAGAAAGCGATCGAGACCTACAAGCAGCTGATCGATGAAGGAATCATGGCTGATTATACCGACTGGGATCAGTACATCGCTTCCATGAACAAGGGTACTGCTGCAGGCGTTATCCAGGGCTGCTGGATCATGTCCTCCATTCAGGCAGCAGAGGATCAGGCAGGCAAATGGGCAATCGTAAACATGCCTAAGTTAGATGATGTAGAAGGCGCAACCAACTACGCTAACTGCGGTGGTGCAAGCTGGGCAGTATCTTCTAACTGCAAAAATACCGATCTGGCATTTGATTTCCTGAACGCTACCTTTGGTGCGGATGTAGATTTATACGATGATCTGCTGGTAAATGCAGGAGCAATCGCAAGTTACCTGCCCGCAGCACAGTCTGAGACCTATAATGAGGGCAATGAGTTCTACGGCGGTCAGGCAGTGTACAAGGATATCGTAGAGTTCGCCGGACATGTTCCCGGAATTGACTACGGTGCATACTACTCTGACATCAGAAGCGCACTGACAGATGCGATCACCAACGTTGTACAGAAGAACGCGGATATCGATACAGAGATTAAAAACGCTCAGGATACCGTAGAGTTTAATATCGCTGAATAATCACCAGAGTATGGAAACTGGATAGTACCGGGGGTGCAGCAGTGCGTTCCCGGTACTGTTGTAGGAGAGAAACATGGAAAAGAAGAAATCAAAATTAAGTTTGGAAAAAAAGCATAATCTGACCGGATGGGCATTCCTGCTCCCGGCATCGATTTTAATATTTGTATTTTGTTTCTATCCGATGTCACAGGCCATCCTTCTTTCCTTCCGGAAGACAGGAGGAGTCTTTAATGGTGTAGCGAATTATGCCAGGATCTTCAAGGATAAAACATTCCAGCAATGCTTGTTCAATACCTTCTTTTATTTTGTGATTCAGGTACCGATCATGCTTGTGCTCGCACTGATGCTGGCACAGCTGCTGAATAATCCTAAGATAAAAGGAAAAGGTATTTTCCGTACTTTGATCTTCCTTCCGTGTGCAACGTCACTGGTATCTTATTCCATGATATTTAAGTCATTGTTTGCTCCGGATGGAGTTGTCAACAGAGTGCTGATGGCCATCGGACTGTCTTCTGTGGACTGGTTCCAAAGCACATGGCCGGCGCGCTGGGTCATCGTGATCGCGCTGATCTGGAGATGGACCGGATATAATATGGTATTCTATCTGGCAGGATTGCAGAATATCGATTATTCTGTCTATGAGGCAAGCTACATCGACGGAGCGACACCGTTCCAGCAGTTTATGAAGATCACGATACCGTTGTTAAAGCCGACCATTCTGATGACGGCGATCATGTCTACTTCGGGAACACTGCAGCTGTTCGATGAGTCTATGAACCTGACAGCAGGCGGTCCCGGAAAATCTACAATGACATTGGCGCATTACATTTACAATATCTCCTTTGTGGAGACGCCGAAATTTAATTATGCAGCAGCGTTGTCTGTATGCATACTTGTGATGGTAGCGGTTCTGTCTGCAATTCAGATGAAGGTGGGTGACAAACGTGACTAAATTCAAACAAATAATTTCCTACGCGATCTTAGTGATAGCAAGCTTTCTGTCAGCATTTCCACTGTATTATATGCTGTGCGGTGCGACCAACCAGAGTATTGATGTGGTAAGAGGACGGCTGATCCCGGGTACCTATCTGATCGAGAATTTCAAGACCCTGGTCGACATGCAGAATCTGGGACTTGCGATGTTTAACTCCTTCCGCAATGCGATCGTGATCACGGTTGTGACGCTGCTGATCTGTTCCATTGCCGGTTATGGATTTGAGATCTATCATGATAAGGGTAAGGATATTCTGATGAGTATTCTGCTGCTGGCAATGATGCTTCCGTTCGTAGCGATCATGATCCCTCTGTTCAAGATGTTCACCTCCTGGAAGCTGGTAAACACCTGGATCGCACTGGCACTGCCATCCATCTCGACTCCGTTTATGATCATGCTTTTCCGACAGGCGGCACGTTCTTTTCCTCATGATATTATTGAGGCTGCCAGACTGGAAGGTCTGAGTGAAATACAGATTTTCTTCCGGATGTTCATTCCGGTGATGAAATCTACCTATGGAGCAGCAATGACGGTTACATTTATGAATGCGTGGAATAATTATCTGTGGCCGACGATCATTTTACAGGACAGTAAGGCGATCACCATGCCGATGCTGGTAGCCAATCTGAAGAGTGGATACAGTGTGGATTATGGTATGCTGATGCTGGGAGTATTGGTCTGTACACTTCCTACGGCGATCATCTTCCTGTGTTTACAGAAGAGCTTTGCAAATGGAATTACGGGAGCAGTGAAATAATGCAACAGAAAATGCCAAAACAGGAAACTATGACACAGGCGCATATCAGGAAGGCTCAGGGAGCCTTCCTTTTGGCGCATAGAATGGGACTGATCGAGGATCCCTCTATGGAGGGACTGGAGGCCAGACGTAAGAAGCATAATGAAGAGCTGCGGAGAATGGAACAGGAAGGACAGCGGTTTTACGGACCGCATTATTTTTCCGCACCGGCGTATCTGCAATATGAGCTGACCCGACTGAAGCTGGATTTTGTACAGCCGTGTGAGAAGGTCTTGGCAGGCGGCTATTGCCCGGATTTTACAGAGCAGGAGAAGCGGGATTTTTACGAACAGAACAGAGATCTGTTCGGACGCTATCATGGGGATTATTTTACCTATGAGGAGGTGTCACAGATCATTGAGAAACGGTTACGGGAGGATGCATATGACAAGCTTATCCGCGACATACTATGTGAGTCAGAGAACAGGCAGTGATGAAAATGACGGACGGACGTGCAGTACGGCGTTTGCCAGTCTGTCTGCCATCAATAGAAGACACCTGCAGCCGGGTGACCGCATCCTGTTAGAGCGGGGCAGTGTATTTTACGGACAATATCTGCATGTGACAGACAGCGGTACGCAAGAGGCACCGATTGTGATCGGAGCGTACGGCACAGCAGATGCGCCGCCGCGGATCGATGCCTGCGGACAGGGGATCTGGTACCAGGATTATGGGACCCCGCTGGATTCCCCTACGCATGTGTATCACGGCTATGTATCTTCCGCAGTGCTTTTGTATGATGCAGAGCATATTGTGGTCGAGGATCTGGAGATCACGAATGAAGGCAGCAGGATTTTGGGAGAGCGTTATAGCCTGGGTGAGAAAATGAACCGTACCGGTGTGGCTGTGGTGGCTAAGGACAAAGGAGTGCGGAGCGGCATCACACTTAGGAATCTGTGGATCCATGATGTCCATGGGAATGTCTACGATAAGCACATGAACAACGGTGGGATCTATATGACAGTACTCCGCCCGGAATGCGAGGAGCGGACGGGTGTGGCACGGTATCGGGATGTCGTCATAGAAGGATGCTTCGTGCACCGGGTCAGCCGCTGGGGAATTGCAGCAGGTTATACCTATGCCCATGATAAGTTCCGGGGAGCAGAGCTTAAGGAAGCCGTTTTTCTGAACTATGGGCATGAAAATATGCAGATACGGAATAATTATGTAAAAGAGGCCGGTGGGGATGGGATCACGCCGATGTATGCCCTGCGTCCTCTGGTGGAGCATAATATGGCAGATTCTGTGGCCTGCGAGATCAATGACAGGATCTATTGCGAGCCGGGCGACCGGATGGGAAAAGTGGCAGCCGGGATCTGGCCCTGGAAATGCAAGGACGCCCTGTTTCGCTATAATGAAGTCACAGACACCAGACTCAATCAGGATGGCATGGCATATGATGCGGATTCCGGGGACGGAACGGTGTATGAATCTAATTACAGCAGGCAGAATGAGGGCGGATGTGTGATGTTCTGTCTGCAGGAGGCGATCCATAATACCTTTCGCGATAATATCAGCTATGATGATCTCGGTGGTACGATCAGTCCGTCAGAGAATCCGGATGCCCTGCTTCAGGACAATGTATACTATGTGCGCAGGGGTGTTCCTTTTGTACGTAAAAATATGGACGGAGGCAGCTTTACACAGGTGAATGACCGGGTTGTTGAACTGGATTTTGCTCCGGACAAATAAAAACAGATATGGTGATAAATGGTTTGACGGACGAGAAAAGAACTGTTAAACTATTATGTGCGGCTGCTTAGAGAGAAGCAGCCGCTTTTTGCCATAAAAGGAGCAGGGAAAACATGCGGGAAAAACAGAAAAAGATCATACAATGGAGCAGTCTTGCACTGATCCTGCTGACAGGGATCATTGTATGGCGGGTCAATTATGAGATTGATTTTATGATGGACGATGAATGGTATTCCACGTTGTTGTATGCGGATACACCGATCCGCAATCTCGGGGATATTGTCCATGCGCAGATCTGGCATTATTTTAACTGGGGCGGCAGAAGCATGGCTCACGCGCTGCTGCAGATGATCCTGTTAACCGGTGAGACTTGGGCGGATATTCTGAACACGGCAATGACGTTTATACTGGTGTGGCTGATCTGCCGGGCTGCCGGCAGAGTTCGTATGCCTTATTATTTTGCGGCACTGGGAATGCTGTTTGGACTGAATGCCAACTGGAAAATGAGCATGTTCTGGGAAGCGGGTGCAGCGAATTATCTGTACATGACAGGATTTATCCTGGCGTTTCTGCTCTGCTATCTGAAATATGAGGAGAAGAATCTGTGGGGGATCACAGTCTGGATCCTTCCGCTGGGACTGATCGCTGGCTGGAGCAATGAAAATATGGGGCCGGTGGTCTGGATCTTAAGCCTGGTGGTAATGATACTCCGCCGCAGAGAACAAAAAAAGATTCCGGTATGGATGTATCTGGGAAATATCAGCTGTCTCGCGGGAAGCATTCTGATGATCGTGGCACCGGGGAATTTTGTCCGCAGCGGGGAGACGGCGGAGAGCACCCGGGGAATACTGTGGAACCTCTATCTGCGCTGCTACAGCGAGGCAAGAGGAGCATTGGAATATCTGTTTCCCACGTTGCTGCTTACGTCGGTTGCCCTTGTGATATGCAAGGGGATTTTAAAAGAAAAAATAGGAAGAGATAACGTACTGCTTTTGCTGGGAGCACTGCTGTCGTGGGGAGCAATGATATTGTCGCCCCATTATCCGGACAGAGCAAGCTTTGGAACAATGGCACTGTTGCTCTGCGTGATATTGTCTCTGGCGGGAAAAGCGGTGGACAGGCAGAAGGAAAATGCCTGGATGTATTACAGCTGTGCGATGCTGGTATGGTTGAGGGGCATGTATTATCTTGCGGAATTCCTGGGATTATGCTGGGGATGGATCAGATAAGGACAGGCGGAACAGTCTGCACAGATTAGATAGATTAAGATAGATGGAATAAGGAAGGAGCCGGAGCATGGGCGAAAGTATATTGAAACTGCAGCAGATCCGGAAATCTTTTGATCATACGGAAGTATTAAAGGGAGTGGACCTGGAGGTGGCACAGGGCGAGTTTATTACGCTGTTAGGAGCCTCCGGATGCGGCAAGACCACCACACTCCGGATCATTGCGGGACTGGAGCTGCCGGATTCCGGAAGTGTGATCCTGGAGGGAAGAGACATTACGGACTGGGAACCCAATAAGCGGGACGTGAATACGGTTTTCCAAAATTACGCATTGTTTCCGCATATGAATGTGGCGGATAATGTAGGATACGGACTGAAGATCCGTAAAGTGCCGAAAGCAGAGATCGTAGAGCGGGTGAAGCAGGCCCTGCGGCTGGTACAGCTGGAAGAATACGGAAAACGTATGCCGGATCAGCTGTCCGGTGGCCAGAGGCAGCGGATTGCCATCGCAAGAGCTGTGATCAACGAACCGAAAGTATTGCTGTTAGATGAGCCGCTGGGTGCACTGGATCTGAAACTGCGCAGGCAGATGCAGCTGGAACTGAAGCGGTTGCAGAAACAGCTGGGTATCACGTTCATTTATATTACCCATGATCAGGAAGAAGCCATTAATATGTCGGACCGCATCGGTGTCATGCACGAAGGGGTACTGGAGCAGCTGGGGACTCCGAATGAGGTATACTATCAGCCAAGGACCAGCTATGTGGCGGATTTTGTAGGCAATGCGAATATTCTGCATCTGGGATCCGAGACGCTGGCGATCCGCACGGAGAACATTCTGATGAATGGGGAAGAGGGCTGCGTCCATGAGGCGTCCGTGGTGGAAAAAAGCTTTGCCGGCGGACAGCTGCGGATCCTGTTCCGCTTGCCTGACGGACAGCTTCTGACAGCCAGCCGCTATGGGATCGATCATGATCTGCAGCCGGGACAGACGGTAAAGATCGGCTGGGACGCGAAAAATGCTGTGAAGGTAATAGACAATGATGAAGACGAAAAAAAGTAGCGGCAGGCGGGATGCCGGGAATATAGGACTGCTCATACCCATGTATGTGTTCACTGTGCTGTTCGTGGCGCTGCCGATCCTGTATCTGTTCCTGCTGAGCTTTTTACAGCGTGCGCAGGTCTGGGGTGTGGATTTTACATTTACACTGGATAATTACAAACGCATATTGGAACCGTTGTATCTGAATACTTTTCTGCAATCTCTGAAGCTGGCATTCACGTCCACACTGCTCGTGGCGCTGATCGGCTACCCTTATGGGTATTTTATGGCACAGATGAATGCAGTATGGAAGCGCAGAATGTTGCTGCTTATCATGATCCCGTTCTGGACCAGTGGGCTGATCCGCCTGTATGGCTGGATCATCGTGTTCCGCAGTAACGGCGTACTGGATAAGATTTTGATGGGACTGCATCTGACGGATCAGCCGTTAAAGCTGCTCTACACTTATCCGGCAGTCGTAGTGGGCATGGTATATGCTCTGTTGCCTTTTATGATCCTGGCAGTGTATTCCAGTGCGGAGAAACTGGATCATTCTCTGGTGGAAGCCTCCAGGGACCTGGGAGCATCCTCATGGAAAGCGTTTTGGACAGTCAGCTTCCGGCTGACCCTGCCTGGACTTTTGTCCGGAGTGGTTCTTTCTTTTATCCCATCCATGGGTCTGTTCTTCATCGCGGATATTCTGGGAGGCAATAAGATCGTTCTGGTGGGAAGTGTGATCCAGGAGCAGATCACCAAGGGGCGTAACCAGCCTTTTGCGGCGGCACTGTCAGCTGTATTGATGGTACTGACTTCCGTGATGATCCGACTGTATCGTAAGATTACCGGAACCTCGCAGTTAGAAGGGATGCTGTAAGTATGAAGAAGAAAAAATGGCCCTTTATTTATGTGGCTGTGATCACGATCCTGACCTATATTCCGATCCTGTTAACAGTGGTGTATTCTTTTAATGCCTCCAAACTGACCTCTGTCTGGGAGGGATTTTCCCTGAAGTGGTACCGGGAATTATTCCGGGACAGAGATCTGGGAGAAGCACTGATTAACAGCCTGATCCTGGCGGTGCTCAGTTGTACCTTCGCTGTGCTGATCGGTACCTCGGGGGCACTGGGGATGAGTCGCAGGAAGAGAAAACTGAATGAGGCTGTGGCTTATGTGTCTACCCTGCCGATCATGATCCCGGAGATCATTCTGGGTATGGTATTTTTGTCCGTATTTTCCCTGATGGGTCTGCCCTTCGGTATGGTCACGCTGGTGATCGCCCATACTACATTTTGTGTGCCGTATATTTTTACTATGGTGCGGGCGAGGCTGGTGGGAATGGACCATTCCCTGGAAGAAGCGGCCTTGGACCTGGGAGCGTCGAAATGGCAGGTATTCCGGGACGTGATACTTCCGCAGATCCTGCCGGCGATCCTGTCAGGGGTATTGCTGGCATTTGCCATGTCTTTTGATGATGTGGTGATCAGCATATTTGTCACCGGACCGAAGGTCAATACTCTGCCGGTGAAGATTTATACGAAATTGAAGACCGGTGTGACACCGGAGATCAACGCACTTGCAACAGTCATGCTGCTTGTGATATTGTTGTGTCTGATAGGTGCGTATTTACTGGGACGTAAATGTCAGGCACCCGCAGGAGAAATACCCGGAGAAAAATGATCGGGGGACTGCCCACGATCATCATGGAAAAATAGAATAGGATGCAGAAATCTGCATCGAGGAGGAGATTATGAAGAAAAAACTGGCAATGCTGTTGGCAGCGACCATGCTGGTCATGCTGTTTACCGGCTGTGGCGCAGGCGGGAAAGAAGATAAGGGAGAACTGAATCTCTATACCTGGGATGGCATGTTCCCTCAGGAGATTCTGGATGGTTTTGAAAAAGAGACCGGTATCCGGATCCATTATTCCAACTTTGATTATGATGAAGACATGCTGGCAAAGCTGGAGGAGACCAAGGGCGGCGATTACGATCTGGTCATCGCGGATGACTATATCATCGAGCTGGCGATTCAGGAAGGTTTGGCGCAGAAGCTGGATACTTCCAGGATCAGCACTTACGATAATCTGAACCCTGTATTTATGTCCCAGTTCTATGATCCGCAGAATGAATATACGGTACCTTACGGTGCGGGCATTCCGCTGATCGTGTACGATCCGGGACTGACGGATGTGAAGATTACGGGATATGAAGATCTGTGGAATCCGGAATTAGAAAACAATGTGGCACTGACTGCAAATTACCGTGTCATTGACGGAATTACCCTAAAGACCATGGGAGAATCCTTTAACACAGAGGATCTGGATGTGATCCGGGCAGCAGGAGATAAGCTGCTGACTTTGGCTCCCAACATCCGTGTGATCAATGACAACAACACCCAGGATTACCTGATCAGCGGTGAAGTGGCAGCAGCATTTTTGTATACCTCTCAGGTATCAACAGCTCTACAGGCCAGACCGGACCTGGAGGTGGTATATCCGAAGGAAGGTCTCGGATTCGGTATCATGGCGGGGTTCGTTCCTGCGAAGGCACCCAATGCGGATGCGGCATATGCATTTTTAGATTATATCAACCAGCCGGAAAATGCGGCAAAATGTTTTGAATATATCGGTTATTACTGCACAAATAAAGCTGCGGAAGAGTATATTTCCGAGGATATGAAGAAAATGATCGTATTGCCGGAAGATGCTGCGGAGGGCGAGATCGTGCAGAATATCTCCCAGGAGGCAGAGGATCTGCATGCGGAGATCTGGAATCAGTTCAAAAATGCATGCAACTAACCTTCCGTTCAGCCCGCGCCATTCGCAAAGCCGCGTTCACACGTTTTCTGTCACAGCGTGGCAGCCTTTGTTCATCAATCGGCGCCCGGATATGCCCATGGCTGAACACCATGGCGGAACTGTTAAAAAAGTTCTTGACAGATTTGATCTGTGCGAATATTATAAACCTAAGTTGAAAAACTGTTTTGTAAATGCTATGAAAGAGACTCTTGCTAAGGGAAACGACAGGAATACAGCGTCACCGACTGAGAGCGCTGTTTGCGGAAGCTGGCGAAGGGAACACTCCGGAGCAGGTGATCTGAACTGCAGAATATCACATGCAGCTAGGATGACACGTTGCACGCGTTAAGTGACAAGAGTGGATAGGCAAAGGCGCCTGTCAATTCGGGTGGTACCACGGATTAGATGATTCGTCCCGGGATATGTTTTAACATGTCCCGGGGCTTTTTGTATTCAAAAATAAGCTGTACAGGGAGCGCACATTCGGGACACTATATAACAGGAGGTGCGATATGTACAGAGATTTAACAATGAAAGAGATCAGTGAACAGCAGATCGGACAGACTTTGCAGGTGGCAGGCTGGGTGGAGAACATCCGTGACCACGGCGGCGTATCCTTTATCGATCTGCGGGATATGTACGGTGTATTACAGGTGGTCATCCGTAAGCCGGAGCTTTTAAAGGGCATCACCAAGGAAATGTGCCTGTCCATAACCGGTCTCATGGAGCACAGAGACGAAGAGACCTACAACCCGAAGATTCCTTCCGGCACCATCGAACTGGAAGCACACAAGATCGATGTGTTGGGAAGAGTATATAAACAGCTTCCTTTCGAGATCCAGACGTCTAAAGAGATCCGGGAAGATGTGAGATTAAAATATCGTTATCTTGATCTTAGAAATGCAAAAGTAAAGGACAACATTGTATTTCGTTCCAAGGTGATCAGTTATCTGCGCCAGAAGATGACGGACATGGGATTTTTGGAGATCCAGACCCCGATCCTGTGTGCTTCTTCTCCCGAGGGTGCCAGAGACTATATTGTTCCCAGCAGAAAATTTAAAGGAAAATTCTATGCACTGCCCCAGGCACCGCAGCAATATAAGCAGCTGCTCATGGCTTCCGGTTTTGATAAATATTTCCAGATCGCTCCCTGTTTCCGTGATGAGGATGCCAGAGCAGACAGATCTCCCGGAGAGTTCTATCAGCTGGATTTCGAGATGAGCTTCGTGACTCAGGAGGATGTCTTCAAGGTAGGCGAGGAAGTATTGCATGATACCTTTGTAAAGTTTGCTCCCGAAGGCAGCAGGATCACCGAGACACCGTTCCCCATCATCAGTTACAAACAGGCAATGCTGGAGTTCGGCTGTGACAAGCCGGATCTGCGCAATCCTTTGAGAATTATGGATGTGACGGAGTTTTTCCAGAGATGTACGTTTAAACCTTTTATCGGCAGAACTGTCCGTGCCATCAAAGTACATGCGGAGATGTCCAAAGGCTTCCAAGAGAAGCTGTTAAGCTTTGCGACTTCTCTTGGTATGGGTGGACTTGGTTATCTCGAAGTGGCAGAGGATATGAGTTACAAGGGACCCATCGATAAATTTATCCCCGAAGAGATGAAGGGAGAACTGGCAGAAATGGCAGGACTTTCTGCCGGAGATACCATCTTCTTCATTGCGGACAAAGAGGATAAGGCGAACTACTATGCAGGTCATATCCGTACCGAGCTGGGCGAGAAGCTGGATCTGATCGAGAAGGATGCTTACCGTTTCTGCTATGTGAACGATTTCCCGATGTTTGAGCTGGATCCCGAGACGAAGCAGATCGGATTCACCCACAATCCGTTCTCTATGCCCCAGGGCGGCCTGGAAGCATTGAATACCATGGATCCGCTGGAGATCCTGGCTTATCAGTACGACATCGTATGCAACGGCGTGGAACTGTCCTCCGGCGCAGTACGTAACCATGACATCGAGATCATGAAAAAAGCTTTCGCCATCGCAGGTTATGACGAAGAGACATTAAAGACCAAGTTTGGAGCACTGTATCAGGCGTTCCAGTTCGGAGCACCCCCTCATGCGGGAATGGCTCCCGGCGTGGATCGTATGATCATGCTGCTTCGGAACGAGGATAACATCCGTGAGGTGATCGCTTTCCCCATGAACGGCAATGCACAGGATCTGATGTGCGGGGCTCCCGGCGAAGTGACGGAGCAGCAGCTGCGTGAGGTACACATTAAAGTGAGAGATTAGTGCGGAAAGAACTTCCGGGCACTCAGAGCAGAGACTTTTTCGTGAAGAAGCTCGGAGGGTACGTGTAAATTTGTGGCTGTACAGGGTACTATGAGTTTCGTGGGAAAGTACCTGTAAGCAGACAGGAATGGAAAGGAATGGAGATTAATATGGCGAACGTGATCAGTGACGAGACCATAGAATATGTAGGCATTCTGGCAAAACTCGAGCTTTCTGACGAAGAGAAGGAAGCAGCGAAAAAGGATATGGGCAGAATGCTGGACTATATCGACAAATTGAGTGAACTGGACACCACAGGAGTGGAACCTATGTCCCATGTATTCCCGGTACAGAATGTATTCCGTGAGGATGTGGTGACGAATGGGGACGAGAGTGAACAGACCCTGGCCAATGCGCCCGGCGAGAAGGACAATATGTTTGTTGTACCAAAGACATTTGATTAGGGTGTTAAAAAAGGAGAATGGATATGGATATTTTATCCCTGACAGCAGTAGAGCTGGCAAAGGCGATCCGGGAAGGTAAGACTACGGCGGTGGAAGCGACGCAGGCAGTACTGGACAGGATCGCAGCCGGTGAAGATACCTACCACTGCTATGTGACCGTGGAACGGGAAAAGGCTTTGAAACAGGCAGAGGAAGTACAAAAGAAAATCGAAGCGGGAGAACTGACAGGCCCCCTGGCCGGCGTTCCTTTCGCTATCAAAGATAATATGTGTACCGAGGGAACCCTGACCACCTGCTCTTCTAAAATTTTAGAGAATTTTATTCCGACCTTCAGTGCGGAAGCAGTGCTGAATCTGGAAAAAGCCGGTGCAGTCATCCTGGGCAAGACCAACATGGATGAGTTCGCTATGGGAAGTACCACAGAGACTTCCTATTACGGTGTGACGAGAAATCCGAGAAACCCGGAGCATGTTCCCGGCGGTTCTTCCGGCGGTTCCGCGGCGGCAGTAGCAGCCGAGGAATGCTTCGCGGCACTGGGCTCCGACACCGGCGGCTCCATCAGACAGCCCGCATCCTATTGCGGCGTCGTCGGCATGAAACCCACCTACGGAACAGTATCCCGTTACGGACTGATTGCTTATGGTTCTTCTCTGGACCAGATCGGACCGTTGACCAAGGATGTGACAGACTGTGCCACGGTGCTGGAGACGATCACTTCCCATGATCCCAAAGACTCTACTTCCATGAAGCGGGAGGATACGGATTTTACCTCTGCGCTGGTAGCGGATGTGAAAGGAATGAAGATCGGTATTCCCAGAGACTATTTTGGAGAAGGACTGGATCCCGAGGTCAGGGATGCAGTACTGGCAGCAGCGGAAGTATTGAAAGCACAGGGGGCAGAAGTGGAGGAGTTCGACTTAAGTCTGGTAGACTATGCGATCCCCACTTATTATACGATCGCGGCTGCAGAGGCAAGTTCCAATCTCGAGCGTTTCGACGGTGTAAAATACGGTTACCGTGCACAGGATGCGGAGGATCTGCACACCATGTACAAGAGAAGCCGTTCGCAGGGCTTTGGCCCCGAGGTAAAGCGTCGTATCATGCTGGGATCCTTTGTATTAAGCTCCGGTTATTATGATGCTTATTACCTGAAGGCACTCCGTGTAAAAGCACTGATCAAAAAAGCTTTTGATGAAGCTTTTGCAAAATACGATGTGATCTTAGGACCGGTGGCACCTACCACGGCACCGAAGCTGGGCAGCAGTCTGGCAGATCCCATCAAGATGTATTTAGGAGACATCTACACTATCTCCATCAACCTGGCGGGATTGCCCGGTATCAGCGTTCCCTGCGGTACGGATTCCCAGGGCCTGCCTATCGGCATGCAGCTCATCGGTGACTGCTTCAAAGAGAAGACACTGATCCGTGCAGCGTATACCTATGAGCAGAGCGTGAAGTAGAACAATGGAAAATATATACACAACTTGTAACTGTATGTGAGAATAACACTGGATACCTGCGGAAACCACATTGGAAAAACAGCATTTGTAAACTTTTGCAGGGTGCAAATGAATTCCGGTATGCGATCCGGTTTATGTGATTTGGGATGGTCAGGTATATAGTCAGATGTAATAGAAACAATGCAGATACGGAAAGGTATTTACTATGGCAAAACAATATGAAACCGTCATCGGTCTGGAAGTTCATGTAGAGCTTGCCACGAAGACAAAAATATTCTGCGGCTGTTCCACAGCGTTCGGCGGCAGACCCAACACCCATACCTGCCCGGTATGTACCGGTATGCCGGGATCTCTTCCCGTGCTGAATAAACAGGTGGTAGAATATGCGGTGGCAGTAGGACTTGCGACGAATTGTACCATCACACAGTATTGTAAATTTGACAGAAAAAATTATTTCTATCCCGATAACCCTCAAAACTATCAGATTTCCCAGCTGTATCTACCCATCTGTAGGAATGGCTCGGTGGAGATCGAGGTGGCAGGAGAGGACGGCAACACCTATACAAAGCCGGTGCGTATCCACGAGATCCACATGGAGGAGGATGCCGGTAAACTGGTGCATGACGACTGGGAAGATTGCACACTGGTGGACTACAACCGTTCCGGCGTGCCTCTGATCGAGATCGTATCGGAGCCGGATATGCGCAGCGCGGAGGAAGTCATTGCCTATTTGGAAAAATTACGTCTGCTGATCCAGTATCTGGGAGCGTCCGACTGTAAGCTTCAGGAAGGCTCCATGCGTGCCGATGTCAATCTGTCCGTGAGAGAAGTGGGAGCGGAAAAGTTCGGAACCCGTACCGAGATGAAGAACCTGAATTCCTTCAAGGCCATCGCCAGAGCCATTCAGGGAGAGCGGGAGCGGCAGATCGATCTGCTGGAGGCCAGCAAAGAGGTCATTCAGGAGACCAGACGCTGGGATGATAATAAGGAATATTCCTATGCGATGCGTTCCAAGGAGGATGCACAGGATTATCGTTACTTCCCGGATCCTGATCTGGTACCGGTCTATATCAGTGATGAGTGGCTGGAAAGCATCCGCAGCAAACAGCCGGAATTCCGCACCGAGAAGATGAAGCGTTACAAGGAAGAATACGATATTCCGGAATATGATATCGATATCATCACCGGCTCCAAGCATCTGGCAGATATCTTCGAAGCTTCCGTGGCACTGGGAAGCCAGCCCAAGAAGGTGTCCAACTGGCTGATGGTGGAGACTATGCGCCTGTTAAAAGAAAAAGAGATGGAGCCGGAGGATATCCGTTTCTCACCGGAGCATCTGAGCAGGCTGATCGCGCTGGTAGATGGCAAGGTTATCAACTCTTCTGTAGCAAAAGAAGTATTCCAGGTGATGTTTGAGGAAGATGTAGATCCCGAACAGTATGTGGAGGAGAAGGGACTGAAGACCGTCAATGACGAAGGTGCATTGCGTAAAGTCGTGGAGGAAGTCATTGCCGCTAATCCGCAGTCTGTGGAGGATTACCATAACGGCAAAGAGAAAGCCATCGGCTTCCTGGTAGGTCAGACCATGAAGGCAATGAAAGGCAAGGCAGATCCCGCCAGCGTCAACCAGATGCTGAAGGAACTGCTGTGAATTGAGAGTTAGTGAAATACCACCCGGATGACTTTGTTGTCTTCCTGGGTGGTATTTTTGTTTTGATGTTCCGATTTTACCGCCTAAAATCTATTTTGTGCTGTAGAAGCAGTAAGTTTGAAGTGATTTTCTTTTATAGTGACTGATATTTACTGCCGGAATGGAAGCATCCTATGCCGAAGCGGTAATTGTCAGAACGTTTTCATGAATTCTTCAATAAAAATACTGCTTGGATTTCTAAAAGCACTTTCAGGGCAGTAATATGCTTGCCCTACTAAGCAGGGAGTTAGCGAAACAGCCCCGTAGCCCTCTTTCTATTGCTTTGGTGAAAATCGCATCAAAATAGCAAAATCCGTACAAAAAAACTTCTAAATCAGGAATTTTTGTACGGAATTTCTTCATTTTGCACGCTCAGCGAAAATAACAGCTTTTTACATGGCAAAATCTCATGTTTTTGTATTTTTTTAGCAGAAAATGGTGTTTTTAATACAAACAGATCTCCCCGGGTGACAGATGGCATCCGCAATGAGCCACGCTATTCATAAGATTGTCAGAAAAAACGCTGCCAATCTTATTTCATATCGCGGCGTTCGCCGCATCACGGCAAAAGTAAAAACCGTGATTTGTGAGCAAGCTCCCAATCACGGTTCTTATTTTGCCTATGCGCGGCTATGCTTTCGTAACTTTCAAGTTATGCCAGCACCTGGTCCAGCTTCTGACGGAAGTCGGCTTCGGACATGGCACCGCCGAAGGTTACAGCGGGCTCTCCATTTTTGAACACGATGAAATGCGGAATGCTTACCACACGGTACTTCTGAGCGATCGCCATGTTGTCATCCACATTGAGTTTGCCGATCTTCATCTTAACGGCATAAGCTTCGGCACATTTCTCCACCACAGGTCCCATCATCTTGCAGGGACCGCACCAGTCAGCGTAGAAGTCTACCAGGACGGGAAGCTCCGACTGCAGAACCTCCTCTTCAAAATTTGCAGCTGTAAAAGTGTATTCCATAATGATCCTTCCTTTCCCGGCTGAATGTAAGCAGCCGATATGGTTTAAGTTTTTGTAACGATTCAGAACCACATTCACCATATAAAACTTCTTATCTGCTTGAATGCAAGCATTCGCAGATCGTAGTTTTGCATGACTCTGAATAGTTACAAGTATTTCAAAAAAATGATTGTACTATGATTTATTTATTTCAAAAAAATCAGTGCGTTATGAATTATTTCAAAAAATGAGTGTGTTATGAATTGTTATCTAAAAATAATATATTTGCAGATAGGGTTGCCAATGGAAGAGAATTTCTCCTCGTATTCCGTCATGACATTACCTTCCATCAGTGAAGCGTCACTATGCAGATCATAAGTGATCACTTTTGCCTGCCATCCGGCAGGTTCCAGTTCCTCGACTGCGAAATCGAACAGAGGACGGTTGTCTGTCTTGAATTCCAGTGTGCCCTCTTTTTTCAGGATCACATCATAGCGTGCCAGGAACTGTCTGGAGGGCAGACGTCTCTTGGCATGGCGGTCCTTCGGCCAGGGATCGGAGAAGTTCAGATAGATCCGGTCTACTTCACTTTTTCCGAATACCTTATCGATATCTTCGGCATCCATACGGATGAATTTCAGGTTGGGAAGCTCATCTTCCTCCATTTTTTGGATGGCGCGGAGCAGAACACTGGAATATTTCTCGATGCCCACATAATTGATCTGCGGATTTAATTTCGCAAGGGTGTGCAGGAAACGTCCTTTTCCCATGCCGATCTCGATATGAATGGGGTGATCGTTTCCAAAGATCTCGTGCCAGGTTCCGGGGCAGCTTTCCAAAGTATCTTCCGGTACCACGTAAGGACTTTCTGCAATCACTTCGCGGGAGCCGGTAATATTGCGCAATCTCATATATTTGATAACCTTTCTTTATTGATGACTTTTCTTATTTAATGTTTAATGACTTTTCTTGATGAAATCTGCAGATTCGTGTAGAATCTGTATTGTCAATGTACTTTATCTTGGAAAACTTGTCAAGTCACCCTGTCGGAACAGGCGGCTGTGCATATGACTCTGTCGGAGCAGGCGGCTGCGCATATGATCCTGCTGGAACGGACGAACATGTATGACTCTGTCGGAGCAGGTGGTTGTGCACGATCCTGTTGCATCGGGCGGTCGTGGCTGGTTTCATATAAAACCCGGAGGAAAGAGGATGAAATGGATGATCGCGTCGGACATTCACGGTTCGGCATACTATTGCAGAAAATTATTAGAGGCATATGAAAAAGAGGAAGCGGAGAGACTTCTGTTGTTGGGGGATATCTTATATCACGGTCCCCGCAATGACCTTCCGGAAGGATATGCACCGAAGGAAGTGATTGAACTTTTGAATGCCCGTAAAAATGACATCTATTGCGTCCGGGGCAACTGTGATACTGAGGTGGACCAGATGGTGTTGGAATTCCCCGTGTTAGCGGATTACTGTGTGATTGCGGAAGGGGAGACGGCAGTCTATGCCACACATGGACATATCTATAACGAACAGAAGCTTCCGCCGCTGCATCCCGGGGATATATTGCTGCACGGACATACTCATGTGCCGAAGTGCGCTGTACACGAAGAGGAATCTTACATTTATATGAATCCCGGATCGGTGTCACTGCCCAAGGAAGACAGCTGGCATGGATACATGATCTGGGAAGGCAGCGAGTTTGTCTGGAAAGATTTTGACGGACAGGAACATATGCGAAAAAAATTAAGTTAGCACTTTGGTTTTTAAATAAAATGGTGTATGATAGAGAATGTGCATTATCATACACCATTTTTATAAAGGGTTATAAAGATATATCAGGAAGGATTTATACATGCGTTTTTTTAAGCATTTATCATATAGAACACTTTTTACGAAGGCAGTCATGGGAATCAGCGTTATCTGCCTTTTTGCGTCTGATGGACTTACAGTTTCGGCTACCACCATCAAAGAGGAGAACATTGCTTACAATCAGTCACTGGCAGTGCAGTCCAATGCAGTGGCGAACTGGCCTACGGGACCGGTGATCAGTGCGGAATCCGCAATTTTGATGGATGCGGATACCGGCGCAATCTTATATGCGAAAAATATTCATCAAAAGGAATATCCCGCCAGTACCACGAAAATATTAACGACCCTGATTGCTTCAGAACGATGCAGCATGGATGAGATCGTGGATTTCTCCTACGATGCGGTACATGATATCGACCCCGGAAGCAACCATATCGCCATCGAGCCGGGAGAGCAGCTGACCATGGAGGAATGTCTGAATGCGATTCTGATCCGTTCAGCGAATGAGGTCTCTTTTGCGGTGGCGGAACATATCTCGGGGACGACCTGGCAGGATTTCGGTGATATCATGAACGAGCGTGCGAAGGAATTGGGATGTGTGGATTCTCATTTTGTCAATCCCAACGGTCTTCCCAATGAGGATCATTACACCAGCGCCTATGATCTGGCGATGATTGGCAGAGCTTTTTTTGCCAATGAAGCATTATGCAAGATGACCATGACGCACATGCTGCACATTCTGCCGTCGGAGAGACAACCGGATGACATCATGGAAGTCAATAAGATGGAACTGATCCCGGGCGGAAAATACGCATATCCCTACCTGGTAGGGTGTAAGACCGGTTATACCGATGTGGCGAGAAGCACCCTGGTCTCCTGTGCGGAGAAGGACGGCATGAAGCTGATCTGCGTGGTGATGAAGGATGAGAACCCTAATTACTATGAAGATACGATTGCTCTGTTCGACTATGGATTCAGTAATTTCCAGAGAGCAAACATCTCTCAGACGGAGACGAAATATAATATCGACAATGCGGGAGCTTTTTACAGCGGCAACGATATCTTCGGAAATTCCAAACCGATTCTGCAATTGAACCAAAACGACAGTATTACCCTGCCCAACACGATTACGTTCCGGGATGCTGTGTCCGCAATCTCCTACGACAATACCGCGCCGGGGCAGGCTGCCGTGATCACCTATACCTACAATGATGTGGTACTGGGAACGGCATCCATAGATTTCACGGCTTCGGAAAAAGGAAGCAGTGTGTTTGGGGACGAGACCACAGGAACAACGGATGGGGCAGAAGCTACAGCAGCGACGCAGGAGCCGGACAGCACCGGGGCTACGCAGCCGACAGAAGGAGCGGCGGCTGATGAGCCGGCCGACGAGGGCGGAGGTATTCCCACTGCCACACAGCCGGCAGCTTCCGGGGAAGAAGATACGGCCTCCGGCGGTCCGGCAGTGATATTTATCAATGTGATCAAGGTATTTTTCTGGATACTGGGGATCGCTGTAGTGATCTTCCTGATACTTTTGATTCGGGCGTTTATTAAGAACTATCAATTCGCACATCGCAGTACCAGGCTGACGTGGCGGTTTGGCCGCAGGAGAAAGCGCTCCAGATCCCGGTACCGCTCGGTGAACCAGGACCTGCAAAGCAGGCGGAGAGAAGCTATCAGGCAGGCGAAAAAGCGGCGCAAGCCCAAGAAACCAAACCGCTTCCGCGATCTGGATTTTTAGAAAAATAATTAAGGCATGTCCCATCACAACGGGGCATGCCTTTTAAGTTCAGTGTTGCAAATTTCTATTTGCTCAATAAGTATTCTGCCAGATCCACTGCGGTATCCGCATGTTCCGCATTGGCGTAGATGCCCATGGCGATACCGTCTCCGCGGAAGTAATAGTTGTCGGTCAGATCCGTACAGCCGGTCAGGCAGATGCCTACCGGGATGGGATCCTGCATCTCTTCCGGGTGGAGAGGATCGGGATATTCCGGAGTATAATCGGTATTCAGATCATCGTTTGCTGCCTCGATCGCCAACACCACTTCTCTGTCCACGTAATAGAAATAAGGTTCCAGTGCCTGGAGCTGTTCTTCTGTGAGGATATCCCGCAGATCATAGAACAGGCTGCTGTTGGCATATTTTTGGAAAGAATTGAAATCCGTGATCATGCTGTCAAGCTCATTTGCTGCCACATATACCATCAGCTTCTGGGTAGAAGTGACGGAGGTCTCGTCCATGCTGTCTTCCACGATACGAATAGAAGTATCGAAGGTGATATCGCTGGTATTGAGATCAATGCCCTCTTTTTCGGCGAAATCCGCAATGAAATCCGGCTGATCGGAGGATATTTGGTCTAAGGAACTTGCATTTAATAAAACAGCGTTAAAAGCTATATCCTTCCGGTTCACATACTGGTAAATAAAGCTTACGAGCATGCCGATGATGATCACGGAAATGATCACATGCCATTTATAATAATACCAGAAATACGCCAGCTTTTGTTTGGGAGTACCGTTTTTCAGTGCTTCCCGTTCTTCTTTAAATTCATCCATTACAGCCATGGAAAAACCGCCTTTCTGCGTGAAATATAAAATTATGATAAAGGTTCTCTATCCGAAAGTCAATGAAGGAAGTGTGAGGGGATTCTAAAAAAAGAATTAAATCGCCCCAAAAATCCGGGCATATCTTGCATGTTTTTCACGGATGATATATCATAATAGAAGACGATTGTCAGGAGAAGCAGAATCCGGACAGACATAAACAGAGATTTCCCGAAGGAACGGAAGAACGGCGCGGAAAATCCCTGCTACAAAATAAAGGAAGAGAAAAGGAAACGAAAAATGAGTGATTCTTACGTAGAATGTCTGGTAAAAGCAAAACAGCCCGCGTGGGCTAAAATCTTAAAAGTATTACTTGTCACCCTGACAGTGTTAAGCTGCCTGGTAATGTTTGTGTTTATCATTTTCCTGCCGGTCGCTCTTGTTGCGGGTGTGGGAGCTTATTTTCTGAATATGTTCACGGATTTGGAGTATGAATATCTCTATCTGGATAAGGAACTGTCTGTGGACAAGATCATGGCAAAGAGTAAGAGAAAGCGTGTAGCTACTTACAGCCTGGACCGCATGGAAGTATTTGCACCGGTCTATTCCTATCATCTGGACAACTTCAAGAACCGTCAGGTGAAGGAGAAGGATTACAGCATCGGCGAGGTACTTCAGCCGGACGGTCGTTATGCTATGTATTATGAAGGTGGCGAGAAGATCATTTTAAGCCCCAACGAGGAACTGGTGAAGGTACTTAAGAGTGTAGCTCCCCGTAAGGTATTCAGTGAATAATGATCAGTGAGTGATTCATGAACAAAAGGATTCCGGTGAACAGAATGCATCGGAATCCTTTTTTGATACAAAAATATGCAATATCCGGTTGACAGTCATAGAAAACTTTGCTAAACTCATGGAAATGTTATAAGCACAGCAAATAGTTATTATAAGTATGACTTATATTGCTAAAACAAATCATTCACAAATCTTATCAAATGAACACAGGAGGAGAGAAAATGGGACAGATTATTGGTGAAGGCATTACCTTTGATGACGTACTGCTCGTACCGTCTTATTCTCAGGTAGTCCCCAATCAGGTGGATTTGACCACATGGCTGACAAAAAAGATCAAGCTGAACATTCCTATGATGAGCGCAGGAATGGATACCGTTACCGAGCACCGCATGGCGATCGCTATGGCAAGACAGGGTGGTATCGGTATCATCCATAAGAACATGTCTATCGAGGCACAGGCAGAAGAGGTAGATAAGGTAAAGCGTTCCGAGAATGGTGTCATCACCGATCCGTTTTCCCTGTCTCCCGAGCACACTCTGGCAGACGCAGATGCATTGATGGCGAAATTCAGGATCTCCGGTGTGCCTATCACCGAGGGCAGAAAATTAGTCGGCATCATCACCAACCGTGATCTGAAGTTTGAGACTGATTTTACCAAGAAGATCAAGGAGTCCATGACCAGCGAAGGCCTGATCACCGCTCCCGAAGGTATCACTCTGGAAGAAGCGAAGAAGATCCTGGCAAAAGCAAGAAAGGAAAAACTTCCTATTGTAGATAAGGACTTCAACCTCAAAGGTCTGATCACCATCAAAGATATTGAGAAGACCATCAAATATCCTCTGGCAGCCAAGGATTCCCAGGGCAGACTGCTCTGCGGTGCCGGCGTAGGTATCACCGCAAATGTACTGGATCGTGTGGCAGCTTTAGTAGCAGCCAAGGTTGATGTCATCGTACTGGATTCCGCACACGGTCATTCCCAGAACGTACTGAACTGTCTGAAGATGATCAAGGAAAAATACCCCGATCTGCAGGTGATCGCAGGTAACGTAGCTACCGGCGATGCAACCCGTGCACTGATCGAGGCTGGTGCAGATGCCGTTAAGGTAGGTATCGGACCCGGTTCCATCTGTACTACCCGTGTGGTTGCAGGTATCGGTGTTCCCCAGGTATCCGCTATCATGGACTGCTATAGCGTGGCGAAAGAATACGGTATTCCCATCATTGCTGATGGCGGTATCAAGTATTCCGGAGATATTACCAAGGCAATCGCAGCCGGCGGTAATGTATGTATGATGGGTTCCATGTTCGCAGGATGCGAGGAGAGCCCGGGAGAATACGAACTGTTCCAGGGCAGAAAATACAAGGTATACCGTGGCATGGGCTCCATCGCGGCTATGGAGAACGGCAGTAAGGATCGTTACTTCCAGGAGAATGCAAAGAAACTGGTACCCGAAGGTGTCGAGGGCCGTGTGGCTTACAAGGGCAGCGTAGAAGATACCGTATTCCAGTTACTCGGCGGTCTCCGTTCCGGTATGGGTTACTGCGGGGCACAGGATATCGAAACCCTGAAAGAGACCGGCAGATTCGTGAAGATCTCCGCAGCATCTCTGAAAGAGAGCCATCCTCATGATATCCACATCACCAAGGAAGCTCCGAACTACAGCGTGGATGATAAATAAGTTTTACCAAAAAGAGATGAGAAAGGTGATCGTAGGTCAGACTTACGATCGCCTTTTTCTGCATGCAAAGTATTTGCAATAATTGACAAAATGATCCGAATTTTTTAAGCAATTTAATAAATATAACGAAAAATGTAAAATAATAGCTTGTATCAATTTCGGGATACATGGTAGAATATAAATATTCGGGAAGGAATTTCTGAATATTTTACAGAGAAACAGGGGAGCAAAAAAGTGGCTGAGTTTGCATTACGTGAATTGATAGACGAAAAGCGCCTGCAGCATCTGCAGAACGAGTTCTGCAAGGTGACGGGAGTCACAGCGGTCTGTGTGGACAAGGAAGGCAGAGCCATAACAGAGCCGTACATCGATAAGTCCCTGATAAGACCGGATGGGGAAGATCCGATCTTAGGAGAATATCGGAAGAAAGCAGCGCAGGCATTAGACAGAGTACAGGAAGGATCCCTGGAGGAACAGGTGGTGGAAGAGCTGCCGGATGGCGGACATGTGGCAGCAGTTGCCGTCAGTGTGGAGAATCAGATTATTCTGTACTGGCAGGTATATGATCTGAAGAAGCTCGATACCATATCTTTTTACCAGATTCTGGATCTGTTGCGGGATACCAGTGCGGATATCTACAGAGACCGTATGTCCTGTTTCAGCGCGGAAGCCGAGAGCAGAAGGAGCAGATATGCGGAGGAAGAGATGGGCCGCAATCTCCATACGATAGAGGCTACTACGGAGATCGTCCAGCTGCTGGACAGTGATGATCAGATCGAACTGGCCATGAACCGATGGCTGAAGATCCTGGCACAGCACATTCAGGTAGACAGCGCAGAAATTTTTCAGCTGCAGGCAGACACGGATACGATGAATGTCGTCTGTGAATGGCTGGCACCGGGACTGATCTCTTATTTTGACAAGACCAGTGGGATTCCCGAGAAATCTTTTCTCCATACAGAGAAGCCACTGGTGGTATCTACGGACAGTGTGGGTAAGCCTGACTCTGAGGAAATTGAAAAGATAGGCATGAAAGCCGTGATGATATTTCCTATCCTGAAACAGGAGAGCGGCAATATGGTGCTGTCTCTGAACCACAGAAGACAGGGGCATGTCTGGAGCATGGCGGAGATTAAATTCACTTCCGACGCGGTGAAGATCTTACAGAGTATCCTGACCAGACGGATCCAGAAAAATTCCCTGGCAGGTTCTTACGCCGCACTGGAGGAGATCCTGGACAATGTGGGATGTGCCATCTACGTAACGGATCAGAATACGGGCAGAATGCTGTTCGCCAACCAGATATTGAAGAATACCTTTGCCAAGGAACTGATGGATCATAATTTTGATGCCCTGCTGCAGTCCAGTATCCGCAAGGACAAAAACAGAACCGTCAGCGTGGTATATCATGCGGAGAAGGAGACCTGGTACGATCTGCTGTGCAAGGAGATCGCCTGGGTAGACGGGAAAAAAGCCAACCTGTACTCCCTGTATGATATTACGGATAAAAAGCTGTACCAGCGTCGCATCGAACAGCAGGCATACACGGATTTCCTGACGGGACTGTATAACCGTATGTGCTGTGAGAGGGATCTGGCGAGACAGATCGATCAGGCGAAAAAGACCGGCGGAACCGGTGCTCTGCTGTACCTGGATCTGGATGATTTCAAGCATATCAATGACGGACTGGGACACCAGTACGGTGATGTGCTGTTAAAATCCATCTCCCATGCACTAAAACGGATCAACGGCATTGAGAATACCTGTTACCGTATGGGCGGCGACGAATTCGTTATTGTGATCCCTCCGGAGAGCTATCCCCGGTTTGGAGATATTGTGGAAGATATTAAGAAGATCTTCAGCAAGCCCTGGTTTTTGAAGGATGCAGATTATTATTGTACTATGAGTATGGGTATCGTCACTTTCCCGGATGCCGGAGATTCCGTGACGGATCTGATCAAAAAAGCGGATATTGCCATGTATGAGGCGAAAAAGACTGGCAAAAACCGTGCAGAAACGTATCGGGAAGGCAATGATTCCGTATCGGGACGCCGTCTGGACATGGAGAAGAACATGCGCGATGCCACGGTGGAGGGCTACCGGGAGTTCGAGGTCTATTATCAGCCTATCATCGATATTCAGGGTGGAAAGGATGTCTGCGCCGGAGCCGAGGCACTGATCCGCTGGAACAGTGCAAAGCTGGGATTTATCTCACCGGCGGAATTCATTCCCCTGGCGGAGTATCTGGGACTGATCAATCCCATCGGCAATTATGTACTGACGGAGGCCTGTACCCGCTGTAAGCATTGGAACGATACCGGATATCCGGATTATAAGGTAAATGTCAACCTTTCCGTGGTTCAGCTCCTTCAGCCGGACATCGTGGAGACGGTGGAAAAGGCGCTTGCGGACACCGGCTTATCGCCGAAGAATCTGACACTGGAGGTAACAGAGAGTCTTGCGATCAACGATATGGATCGTATGAAGGAGATCCTGAACCGGATCAAGGCACTGGGAGTCTCTCTGGCACTGGATGATTTCGGTACCGGTTATTCTTCCCTAAACCATATCCGGGAGATCCCCATTGATGTCATCAAGGTGGATCAGAGCTTTGTCAAGGATCTGGCGGGGGATGCCTATTCCCAGTCCTTTATCAAGATGGTGGCAGAGCTGGCACAGACCATTGGCGTCAGTGTCTGCGTGGAAGGTATTGAGACTCCGGAACAGTTCAAAGTGCTGCAGGGCATGAAGGTCAAATATATTCAGGGATACTATTTTGACCGTCCTATGGAGAGGCATGCGTTCGAGGCAAAATATGTGAAGTAACAGTTCAGCCATAGAATAGCAAATGCGACGATCGGGTGCTTGCACACGGAGCGGCACTTTTGCTATTCTATGAGCGGAGCGCCCAAAACATGAATAAAAGATGAGCTGCATAGCAGCGACGGCTGCGCAGCAGACGCTTTTATGAAGGCTTTGGGGCAGAACTGTTACGGAAGCAACAAAATCATCAAAACACCCTTGCCAAAATAAGGGGAACCATGCTACTATTGATATAGCTACACGACTGGCGGAACGCAGCCTGCTGCAGTGGAGATTACCCACAGGGAGTGTAGAATAGTGAAAGCCGACCGCCTGGGCACCGTCTATTTTTGGTGCTTAGGCGGATTTTTATTTTAAAGGATAAACGGAGGAAAAACTATGTTACAACTGGAACAGGAACTGAAAAGCAATGCTTATCCCGGCAGAGGTATCGTGATCGGACGCTCTGCAAACGGTAAATATGCCGTAACCGCTTATTTTATCATGGGAAGAAGTGCCAACAGCCGCAATCGTGTGTTCGTGACAGAGGGAGAGGGTATCCGCACCCAGGCTTTCGATCCTTCCAAACTGGAAGATCCCAGTCTGATCATCTATGCGCCGGTACGTGTCCTGGGCAACAAGACCATCGTGACCAACGGTGACCAGACAGACACTATTTACGAGGGAATGGACAAACAGCTGACCTTTGAACAGTCCCTGCGCACCAGAGAATTCGAGCCGGACGGACCGAATTATACACCGAGAATCTCCGGTATCATGCATATCGAGAACGGCAAGTATAATTACGCCATGTCCATTTTGAAGAGTGACAACGGCAACCCTGATTCCTGCTTGCGTTTTACCTATGCTTATGAGAATCCCCTTCCCGGAGAGGGACGTTTCATTCATACTTACATGCACGATGGCAATCCCCTGCCCAGTTTCCAGGGTGAGCCGAAGTTAGTGGAGATCCCCGATGATATGGATGCATTTACCGATATGCTGTGGAACAGCTTAAATGAGGACAACAAAGTCTCCCTGTTCGTTCGTTTCATCGACATCGAGACCGGCAAATACGAGACTAAGATCGTGAACAAGAATGTGTAATGAGCGCAAGAAGGAAACCTCAAAGAGGCGTTTTGCGAATGCAGATTCTGAATAGTGAATATCGTAGAATAGGAGAAAAATAAGATGAACGAGATTCAGTTAAAATACGGATGTAACCCGAACCAGAAGCCTTCCAGGATCTTCATGGAAGACGGCAGTGACCTGCCTGTTACCGTCCTGAACGGCAAGCCCGGATATATCAACTTCCTGGATGCTTTCAACGGCTGGCAGCTGGTCAAGGAGCTGAAGGAAGCTACGGGACTTCCCGCAGCCACTTCTTTTAAGCATGTATCTCCCGCCGGTGCTGCGGTAGGACTGCCCTTAAATGACACCCTGGCGAAGATCTACTGGGTGGATGATCTGGGAGAGCTGTCTCCCCTGGCATGTGCTTATGCAAGAGCACGTGGCGCAGATAGAATGTCCTCCTTCGGTGATTTCATCGCATTATCCGATGTCTGCGACGCAGATACCGCACGCCTGATCAAGAGAGAGGTATCCGACGGTGTCATCGCACCCGGATATACCGACGAGGCACTGGAGCTGTTAAAGCAGAAGAAAAAGGGTGCTTACAATATCATCCAGATCGATCCTTCCTACCGGCCCGCTCCCATCGAGCACAAGCAGGTATATGGTATCACTTTTGAGCAGGGTCGTAACGAACTGGACATCAATGGTGACCTGCTGTCCAATATCGTGACTGTGAACAAGGAGATCCCGGAGAGTGCCCTGATCGATATGAAGATCGCACTGATCACTCTGAAGTATACCCAGTCCAATTCCGTATGCTATGTCAAGGACGGTCAGGCTATCGGCATCGGTGCCGGACAGCAGTCCCGTATCCACTGCACCAGACTGGCCGGCAGCAAGGCGGACAACTGGTTCTTACGTCAGTCTCCCCAGGTGCTGGGTCTGCAGTTCGTAGACAGCTTAGGCAGAGCAAACCGTGACAATGCCATTGATGTCTACATGGGCGATGAGTACATGGATGTGCTGGCTGACGGTACCTGGGAAGGTATCTTCAAGGTAAAACCCCCTGTATTTACCAGAGAGGAAAAGAGAGCATGGCTTGACAAAATGCAGGATGTGACTCTGGGAAGCGATGCATTCTTCCCCTTCTCCGATAATATCGAGAGAGCTCATAAGAGTGGTGTAAAATACATCGCACAGCCCGGTGGATCCGTGCGTGATGCAGATGTTATTGCATGCTGCGATAAATATAACATGGTGATGGCGTTTACAGGCATCCGTCTGTTCCACCATTAAGACAGATATTTGCGGGCAGGACTGTAACAGGACCTGCCTGTAACTATTCAGAGCCATGTAAATCTGTAATAAGCTGACCATTTATGGTCAGGCTTTTAGAGATTTATATGGCGAGGTAACCACATGGGCAAAAGGTGAGCCTTGAAAAGGCGATTTTGCGAATGGGGTTCTGAATAGTTTTTATAAGGAAGATGAGGAAAGCGTAGTTATGGACAGACGAGGGGCAGAGAAAAGCAGAGAAATGATGCTGGAGGAATTGCTGGGATATGACCGGATCACGATCCAGTGCCATGACAATCCGGATGCGGATGCGATAGCGTCCGGGTTTGGATTGTATTGTTTTTTCCGTGATCAGGGAAAAGATGTGAGACTGCTGTATGCCGGGAAAAACAAAGTGAGAAAGGCAAACCTGACGCTGATGGTGGAAAAGCTTGGAATTCCGCTGAAATATCTGGCGCATCCCGGAGAGGAGCCGGTGGACGGACTTCTGATCACAGTGGACTGTCAATACGGTGCCGGCAATGTGACCGTAATCCCGGCAGAGGAGATCGCAGTGATCGATCATCATCCTCTGGAAGTGATCTGTACGGAGAAAATGCGATTACAACCTAATCTTGGCAGCTGTGCGACTCTGGTATGGACCATGCTTCAGGAGATGCATTATCCGGTGGAGAAAAATAAAGATCTGGGGACCGCTTTGTATTATGGGCTGTTCATGGATACCAATCAGTTCTCGGAGCTGTCCAATCCGGTGGATATGGATATGCGCGAGAGCCTGAACTTTGACAAGAATCTGGTATCCCTGTTCCGCAATTCCAATATTTCCCTGAAGGAGCTGGAGATCGCCGGAGTGGCACTGTTACGTTGTAATTACAATGACGATTACCAGTTCGCTGTGATCCATTCCCAGCCCTGTGACCCCAATGTGCTGGGACTGATCAGTGATTTCCTGCTTCAGGTGGCGGGGGTTAACACTTGTGTAGTCTATAACGAGGACAGCGGCGGATATAAATTCTCCGTCAGAAGCTGTATCCGGGAGGTTAATGCCAGTGAATTGTCGGATTATCTCTCGGAGGGGATCGGTTCCGGCGGTGGCCATGTGGAAAAGGCCGGAGGCTACATCAGCATGAAGCTGTATGAGGAAAAATATCCAACCCTGCATTCGGAGGCTTATTTCAATAACCGGATGACGCAGTATTTTGACAATTTTGAGATCGTATATGCGAAAGAACGCAAATTCCCTGTAAAAGAGGGTAAAAAATACCGCAGGCGGAAAGAGACGATCGCCTGCCTTAAGGCAGCGGATCTGGCAGAGCTTGGAAACGTGGTATCTATACGTACCGAGGACGGCACGATGGATATCGACACCAGACAGGATATGTATTTCACCCTGGAGCGTACCGGGGAGCTGCATCCGGTCCCGGCCGGGAGATTTCACCGGATCCTGGAACTGTGTGATCTGCCCCTGCCGGAGGAATATTGCAGCTCTATGGGATATATCCCGAGGGTCAAGGACGGCAGGGATGGCAGTAATCATCTGCTGACGGAATATGTCCGTATGGGTATGCCTGCGGATGCTTTCTGTATCTATGCCCTCGAGCTGAAGCGGGGAGTAAAGGTATTCCCCATCTGGGATGAGGATACTTATATGACGGGCAGAGCCGGAGATTATCTGGTGGCCAGTGAGGATGATCTGCACAATATGTTCATAGAGCCTGCGCAGAATCTTCTGAATAATTTTGAAGAGATGACATAAGAATCGCAAAAAAAGGTTTATAAAATTTTCCTTGTGTGGTAAGATTAAGGTTACGAAAACAGTATTAAGTAAACGAAAGGCAAGGATATTACCATGAGCGAACTGGAAAAAGAAATCGTAGATTCCGCAGAAGTGAAGGAATCTAAGAATTTTATAGAGCAGATCATCGACAAGGATCTGGCGGAGGGTGTATACGATACCGTACATACCCGTTTCCCTCCGGAACCCAACGGATATCTTCACATCGGACATGCCAAGAGTATTCTGCTGAACTATGGTCTGGCTCAGAAATACAACGGCAAATTCAACCTGCGTTTTGATGATACCAACCCCACCAAGGAAAAGTCTGAATTCGTGGAGTCCATCAAGGCAGATGTAAAGTGGCTGGGCGCGGACTGGGAGGATCGCCTCTTCTTCGCATCCAACTATTTTGACCAGATGTATGAAGCAGCCGTAAAGCTGATCAAAAAGGGCAAGGCGTATGTCTCCGATTTAAGTGCAGAGCAGATCCGTGAGTACAGAGGAAGCCTGACCGAGCCCGGTAAGGAGGATCCCGGCAGCGTAAGAAGCGTAGAAGAGAATCTGGCACTGTTCGAGGATATGAAGGCAGGCAGATACGAGGACGGCTCCAAGGTACTGCGTGCCCGCATCGATATGGCATCTCCCAATATCAACATGCGAGATCCCGTTATCTACCGTGTGGCACATATGTCGCACCAGAATACCGGAGACAAGTGGTGTATCTATCCGATGTACGATTTTGCACATCCCATCGAGGATGCCATTGAAGGCGTGACCCACTCTATCTGTACTTTGGAGTTCGAGGATCACAGACCCTTATATGACTGGGTGGTAAGAGAGCTGGAATACCCGCATCCTCCCAAGCAGATCGAGTTCGCCAAGCTGTACCTGACCAACGTGGTGACCGGTAAGCGTTATATCAAGAAGCTGGTAGAGCAGGGTATCGTGGACGGCTGGGATGATCCCAGACTGGTATCCATCGCAGCACTGCGCAGAAGAGGCTTCACACCGGAATCTATCAAGAAGTTCGTAGAGCTGTGTGGTATCTCCAAGGCACAGTCTTCCGCAGATTATGCGATGTTAGAGTACTGTATCCGTGAGGATCTGAAGACAAAGGCGCCCCGTATGATGGCGATCCTGGATCCCGTAAAACTGGTCATTGACAATTATCCCGAAGGACAGACCGAGATGCTGCCTGTAGTCAACAATCCGGAGAATGAAGAACTGGGAAGCCGTGAGGTTCCTTTCGGTAAGGAGTTATATATCGAGAGAGACGATTTCATGGAAGAGCCTCCCAAGAAGTATTTCCGTATGTTTCCGGGCAACGAAGTGCGCCTGATGAACGCTTATTTCGTAAAGTGCACCGGTTGTGTCAAGGATGAAAACGGTAAGGTTGTGGAAGTACATGGTACCTACGATCCGGAGAGCCGCGGCGGCAACAGCCCGGACGGTCGTAAGGTTAAGGGAACGATCCACTGGGTAAGTGCAACCGAATCTGTGAAAGCACAGGTGCGTCTGTATGAGAATATTATTGATGAGGAGAAGGGTGTATACAACGAGGACGGAAGTCTGAATCTGAACCCGAATTCTCTGACCACTCTGACAGAGTGCCGCTTAGAGCCTGCATTTGCAAAGGCACAGGCGTACGACCGCTTCCAGTTCGTGAGACAGGGCTTCTTCTGCGTGGACTGCAAAGACACCAAACCCGGAGAACCGGTATTTAACCGTATCGTATCTCTGAAGAGCTCTTATGTACTGCCTAAGTAAGTTTGGAAAAGGAGAAACATATGTCAGATAAATTGTGCGGGTTGGCCGGACTGGGTCTGGATAACCTGGAGGATATGGATATTTTTGGACAGGAGAAAAAGGAAGAACAGGCAGCGGCCGAGGCACCTAAGATAGAAGAAAAGGACCTGATCTACGACAAGAATTTCACCTGCCCGGTATGCGGAGAAGATTTTCCCGCCAAGATCATGAAGACCGGCAAGGCGAGACTTTTAGGCACGGATCAGGATCTTCGTGCAAAATACGAAGGAATCGATGCGGTAAAATATGATGTGATCCTGTGTCCCCATTGCGGATATGCGGCGTTGAACAGATATTTCAACAACATTACCAAGGTATATGCCAAACTGATCAAAGAGAATATCAGCAGCAAAGTACAGCTGCACACCTATGATGACGATATCTATACCTATGAAGAGGCGATCGAACGCTATAAGCTGTGCCTCGCAAATGCGGTTGTAAAACGTGCCCATGCCAGCGAGAAGGCTTATATCTGCTTAAAGAGCGGATGGCTCATGAGAGGATATCAGGAATATCTGGAAGAATCCGGAGATACGGACATGGCCCGTCTCCGTGAAGTGAAAAACATGGAAGAGGCCTATCTGAAGAATGCTTATACCGGCTTCACGGAAGCACTTCAGACCGAAGGATTTCCCATGTGCGGTATGGATGAAATTACGGTGGAGTTCCTGATCGGAGTATTGGCCACCAGATTTCAGAAATACGATGTGGCGAGCCGTATGGTGGCTTCAATCCTCACATCTCCATCGGCCAATGCCCGTACCAAGGACAAGGCAAGAGAGTTGAAAGACCAGATCCTGGAGGAACTGAAGAGTCAGAAAAAGTAGGACAACATTATGTATGATATGACGATCCGGCTGCGTACAGACAGTGACAAATGTCTGTATCAGCAGATATATGAGCATATACGACAGGAAATCAGGGAAGGGAAGCTTCTGGCAGGAGAGAGGCTTCCCTCCACGCGTTCTTTGGCAGAATATCTGCAGGTGGCCAGGAGTACGGTGGATTATGCTTATGACCAGCTGTTAAGTGAAGGATATATCGAGGCGAGACCCTATAAGGGATACTTTGTATGCAAATTGGAGGGAATCTTCACTCTGGAGCAGGAAACTGGCAGGGTGCCGGAACCGGAGGCATGGGATCCACAGGCAGAAGACCGGGACGAGGAAAAAAGGATTGACTTTTCCCCCTATGGAATCGATATGAACGGTTTCCCTTTCGGTGTCTGGAAACGGATTACGAAAAATATCCTGAATGACAGCAACAGTGAACTGTTTGCCCAGGGAGAGGCGCAGGGGGATTATGATCTGAGACTGACGATCAGCCGTTACCTGCATTCTTCCCGAGGGGTGAACTGCCGTCCGGAGCAGATCATTGTGGGCGCGGGAAATGATTATCTGCTGTTACTGTTGGAGAAAATATTGGGGAGACATGTGGGAATTGCCATGGAGAATCCTACGTATAAACGTGCGTACCGTATCTTCCGGTCATTCGCCTATCATATTGTGACGGTGGATATGGATGATAAGGGAATGCGTGCGGACAGACTGGAACAGGAACCGGTCAGGGTGGCCTATGTCATGCCCTCCCATCAGTACCCTACCGGAGCGGTGATGACGATCGGCCGGCGGGCGGAGCTGTTGCGCTGGGCGGAGAAAAAGCCGGACCGCTATCTGATCGAAGATGATTACGACAGTGAATTCCGGTATCGCGGCAAACCGATTCCGTCCCTGCAGTCCTCGGACGATAGGGGAAAGGTGATCTACATCGGTACTTTTTCCAAGGCGATCGCACCGGCGATCCGTGTCAGCTATATGGTGTTGCCGGAGACACTGTTGGAGGTGTACCGCAGGGATTGTTCTTTCTATTCCTGTACGGTATCCAGAATCGACCAGCGAATCCTGAATGAGTTTATCCGGGACGGTTATTTCGAAAGGCATCTGAACAAGATGCGGATGCGTTATCGTGCCAAACACGACCAGCTGTTAGAGGGACTGGAGCCTTTTCAAAAAAAATTCCGGATCTCCGGGGAAGATGCTGGGCTGCATCTGCTGTTGACGGCGAAAGGAAATGTGACGGAAAAAGAGCTTCTGGATGCCGCTGCGGCGGAAAATGTGAAGGTTTATGGGATGTCAGAGAATATGGTGGCATCCGCTGCGGACAAAGCAACAGTGCTGCTGGGATTCGGAAGTATGGATGAGGCAGACATGAAAGAAGGCCTCCGCCGGTTGCAAAATGCATGGCTGTGAGACCTTCTCAGGATACTGCTATTATTCTTCGGTTACGGGAGGCTCTTCGTCCTCGGCGTCCTCTTCATCGAAAAATTCTTCCACATCTTCGACGGTTTCGCCTTCTTCGCCGGACAGATCGGCTGCCTGACCGGAGAGCGGTGTGAAATCAGAGGAGGAAGAGGAAGCTTCGGTTTCAGCGGTTTCTTCCGTGGGAGCGGAAGCCGGAACGGAAGCATTCAGAGGAACGTAATTGCGGGAGAACTCCGTGCTCTCGTCCAGATCCTCGTGGAAATCATCGTAATCGTCATCTGCGTCGGTGGATTCCATCAGCAGAGAGTTTTTTTGTTGCATATAGTAGTAAGCAGCTGCGGCTGCGGTACCTACTGCTGCAGTGAACAGCAGAAATTTGCCAAATTTTTTAGCCATAGGGTTGCTCCTTCCATGTTGTAGTGTATGTAACGGTTCGGAATTTTATACATTTGTCCATACAGTTATATGATAAACCTTATTGCGTAAAATGAAAAGGGATATGTTGCGATATGAATGAGAAATTTTTTGATTTAAAAAAAGAAAAGCAGGATCGTATGATCAATGCCGCACTGAAAGTATTTGCACTGCACGGTTACCGCCATGCCTGTACGGATGATATTGTGAAGGAGGCGGCTATCAGCAAGGGTTTGTTATTCCATTATTTCGGAAGCAAACTGGGTGTATATGCATTTGTCTATGATTACAGCGTCCGTTACCTGTTGCTGGAGTTGTCTACGGCGGTGGATGCGAAGGAGACGGATCTGTTTGCTCTGCTACAGCAGGTGGAATGTGGAAAAATGCATGCCATGTGCGGTTATCCTTATCTGCAGCCTTTTCTGAACCGGGCGCAGACGGAAAATGTCAGTGAAGCATTGCTGGCGGTAGAAGAGAGAAAACAGCAGCTGGAAGATTATCTGGAGTCTGTTTTCGCAAGAGCGGATCTGGGTAAATATGCTTCCGCAGAGGATGCCGTGAAACTTCGTAAAATGCTGGAACTGACCATTAAGGGACTGATGAACGAGAGGATTTTAGAGGATGCTTTTCAGCCAGAGATGTTGTATGAAGAGATCACAGAGTATCTGAACTTAAGCAGAAGGCTGGCGGAACGTTCCACACAGCCCTCTGACGAAGCGTTTTCAGAAAAATAGCATCCTATTTGCATCATAATTTTGAAGAAAATGATAACTATTTAGACATCTTATAGGCGGGATCTGCTGGATATCCGCCTTTTAATTTCTGCATGCCGCGCTGGATGGCATCTTTGGAGTTCTTCCAGTCGGCGTCCTTATTTCGGTAATCGAATTTTTCCACCAGCCAGGATACATCCTCAGAGATCCGCTGCATATTCGCTTCCATGACGGGCAGGAGGCAGTCGTAGAATTCCTGCTTTTCTTTATCGGAGAGCTTGCGGCCGGCGGCTTCACAGAGGTCTCCGAAGTGAGGCAGGCAGAAGCCTTTTCCGTTTATGATCTTATTCCGGAAACTTTCGTCATTTTTCCACAGATAGAAAAAGGTGTCCAGGTATCTTTCATAAGTATCCTTGTACTGGGAACAGATATAGCAGGAGTCCTCTTTTGCGCGGATCCACATACCGATGGTATTTTCACTGCCCTCGGCTTTTTTGAATTTTCCCAGAAGAGAACTTTTTCCGGGACGGAAGGAAGCAAATTCCTGCTGCATTTCCCGGATCATACGCTGGTAGTGCGTTTTCAGGATCCAGGCGTTGCCGAGAGTATTGCCGTAGTCGAACATCTTCTGAAAATGATAGCGGCAGAATCCGGCCTTGTCGGTCTGTTCTCTAATATCCGCTTCCATGTAGGAGGAACCGGAGCCTAAGACGAAGTCTAACAGATCCTGTTCGATACTTCTGTGGATGAAGCAGAAAGGACATTCGTCCTGGGCGTTTACGGCATCATTTAAGGGAATTGTGTATAACTGTTCTTTCATAGAAAACGATCCTTTCCTGACGATATTCTGTCTGTATGAAAACTATTGTAAACGATGTTTGAAATAATTGCAAAAAGATTACTGATTTGTAAAATAATGTCATTTAAAATTAAGAATTGTTTTGTTGTAATACATTTCATTTCAAGCTACTATGATAGTACAAGTGTAAAGCGAAAATAGAAAGATGTGATTTATTTGATATTCAGCAGTATTGAATTTCTGCTGTGGTTCCTGCCGATTTTCCTGATTGTCTATGGAATCACACCGCATAAATACAGAAACCTGACACTGCTTATGGGAAGCATTGTCTTTTATGCAATGGGAGATGCAGGAAATCTTGCACCTTTGATGATTTCCATTTTATGTAATTATTTTATCGGACTGCATCTGGCAAAGCGCAGCCCCAGGACGTTATGGCGCAAGAGGCTGTTGTTCGTGACAGCATTGAGTATTAACATTGGCATTCTGATCTGGTTTAAGTGCCGGGGAGGTTCTGCGGGACTTCCTCTGGGGATCAGTTTTTATACCTTTCAGATATTGTCTTATCTGATCGATGTATATCGCGGAGATGCAGATAGGGAGTATTCTTTTTTAAAATTTGCAACTTATGTGGTCATGTTTCCGAAGCTGATCTCCGGCCCCATTACCCGTTATGGTGAGGTGAAAGACAGCCTGTACAACAGGACTTTTACTATGCAGGGACTGGAGGACGGCATGAAGCTGTTCGTCTTAGGACTGGCAGCCAAAGTGCTGTTGGCGGACCGCGTAGGGATCCTGTGGCATGAAGTGCAGGTAACCGGATTCGAGAGTATCTCCACTCCGCTGGCATGGCTGGCAGCCATTGCTTATTCCATGGAGATCTATTTTGATTTCTCGGGATATTCGTTGATGGCAATGGGGCTTGGCAGGATGCTGGGAATCGAACTGCCCAGAAATTTCCGCAGACCTTATATGGCCCGGGGGGTCAGGGATTTTTACCGCAGATGGCATATGACACTGGGGCAATGGTTCTGCCGGTATGTCTATATTCCGCTGGGAGGCAGCAGACGAGGGGAACTTTGCACGATTTTTAATCTGTTGGTGGTATGGATGCTGACAGCTTTCTGGCATGGCGCCGGCTGGAACTTTTTCTGCTGGGGCGGATTGCTCTGGATCTGCATTGTACTGGAACGGCAGCTGGGAAGATTAAAATTCGTACATAAAATGAAAGTACTGCCGCACATTTATCTGTGGCTGATCATTCCCGTAAGCTGGATGTGCTTTGCTATTACGGATCTGTCACAGCTGCAGGTCTATCTGGACAAAATGATGTGGCTGGTACCGGGGATCAGCGGCGGCTATGAGGATGCGTGGAAAGCATTGTCTACCTACGGTGGGCTGTTAGCCGTATCCGGGCTGGCATGTACGCCGGCAATCGAGAAGTTGTACGATTACGGCAAGGATAAGATCCTGATGAAAATATTGCTGGCAGCGGTATTTTGGTATTGTGTCTGGAGACTTATATTAGAGGGAAATAACCCATTTATGTACTTTAGTTTTTAGAAAATCTGGATAGGATAGGAAATATGTTACAGAAACTACGACAATGGATAAGAAAATTATCCTTTCCCATCAGTCTGCTGCTTATGGGAGTCCTGTTTTTTACATGGACGGACAACTGGCAGGTGTATACGGATCCCCTTCGGGAATTGTATCACAGGGGTGTGCAGCTGGCAGGCGGTGCCCGGATGGGTCATACATCGGAACCCGGACAGCAGGACGGAACCGTATCGGGGGATACGGTCCCGGAAGGCACAGAAGATCCCACAGGGGAAAGTCGGACACCGGCAGTCGGAGAGACATCGGCAGATACGCAGACAGAGACAATGACAACGGAGGAACCACAACCGACAGAGCCTTCGGAAGAACTGCCAAAAGAAGTGGTCTACCATACGGTGGATGACAGCTATTTTGATGATGCTGTATTTATCGGGGATTCCCGGACAGTGGGAATGTATGAATACGGTGGACTGGAAGAGACCTCCACATTTTATGCCTCTACCGGACTTACGATTTATAAGATGTTCGATTCGAAAATAGTAGCGGTGCCGGGGCAGAAGAAAAAGATCACGGTGGAAGAGGCACTATCCGAGAAACAGTTTGCCAAGATCTATCTGATGATCGGTATTAACGAGATGGGAACCGGTACGGTGGAATCTTTCATGAAGGCATACGGGGAGGCAGTACAGCATTTGCAACAGCTGCAGCCCGATGCGGTGATCTACCTGCAGGCGATCATGAAGGTGACCACGGAGCGCTCCGGGCAGGGAGACTATATTACCAATGAGGGCATTGAAGCCAGGAATGAAGAAATCGCGAAGCTGGCGGATGATGAGAAGATATATTACCTGGATGTGAATCCGCTGATCTGTGATGAGACCGGAGGAATGGTGGCATCCTATACTTATGACGGAGTGCACCTGAAGGCCCAGTATATTCCCATCTGGCTGGACTTTTTGAAAGAACATGCAGTGGAATAAATTTTTTCTTGACTGTGGAACGATGAAAAGCTATCATGTAACTAATAAGGTCACATAGGTGTGGGCAGGTAGATGACTATCTGCCTATCTCTATGCGGCAAATATTACAAGTTCACATGTCTATGACACAGGAGGAGAAAAATGAGCGAGAAGACTACACTCGGCGAAAATGGCATTTACGATGCCAGATCCTTGGGCGTGCCCAAGATGCTTCTGCTGGGACTTCAGCACATGTTCGCAATGTTTGGAGCCACGATTCTGGTACCCATGCTGACAGGTCTGGATGTTTCCACAACACTGTTATTTGCAGGTCTGGGAACTTTATTGTTCCATCTGCTGACCAAGAGAAAGGTACCCGCATTCCTGGGTTCTTCCTTTGCTTTCTTAGGCGGTTATGCCGCAATCGCACCTATGGCAGACGGTGCGGACAATTCCGCATTGCTTCCTTATGCCTGCTTCGGTGTAGCCTGTGCAGGTCTGCTGTACCTGGTATTATCCCTGTTGATCAAGATCTTCGGTACCGGCAAAGTAATGCGTTTCTTCCCGCCCATCGTAACCGGACCTATCATCATTGCCATCGGTCTGACCCTGTCCCAGTCCGCTATCAACAACTGTTCCGCAGACTGGCTGATCGCAGTGGTCGCTATTGCACTGGTAGTAATCTGCAATATCTGGGGTAAGGGAATGGTGAAGATCGTTCCGATCATCATCGGTGTTGTTGGTTCTTATGTGTTGGCAGCTATCTTAGGCCGCGTGGATTTCACACCCGTTGCGGAAGCTGCATGGTTCGGACTTCCTATCCACTGGAATGAGACCGCTTTTTGGGCACTGTCCGACGGCAACACTTCTTTGTTAATTACTTCCGTGATCACTATTATGCCGATCGCACTGGCTACCATGGTAGAGCATATCGGAGATATCTCCGCTATTTCTTCCACCGTTGGTATCAACTATATCAAGGAACCCGGATTGCATCGTACGTTGTTAGGTGATGGTCTGGCTACCATTATTGCATCACTGTTCGGTGCTCCTGCGAATACCACTTACGGTGAGAACACCGGTGTACTGTCTCTGACCAAGGTATTCGACCCCAGAGTTATCCGTATTGCAGCAGGCTTCGCTGTACTGTTTTCCTTCTCTCCGAAGGTAGCAGCATTGATCGGCTGTATGCCTACCGCTACCTGCGGTGGTGTATCTCTGGTACTGTACGGTATGATCTCTGCAGTCGGTGTCCGTAACATCGTAGAGACTCAGGTAGACTTTACCAAGAGCCGTAACGTTATCATCGCCGCTCTGATCCTGGTACTGTCCATCGGTATCAACTACAGTGCAGCAGGCGCTATCGCATTCCATATCGGCGAGATCACCATCAGCCTGTCCGGACTGGCAGTAGGTGCGCTGGCCGGTATTATCCTGAATGCAGTACTGCCCGGCAAGGACTATACGTTCGATGAGGACAAGCCCGATGACACCGGCGTATGCTTCGCGGTAAAGGGTCAGGAGAACTAAGACATTTTTGCTGAAAACAGCATAAACTGAACAAAGAAAGTAAGAGAGAGCATCCATGGCAGAAATATAGAGCCATGGATGCTCTCTTTTTCAGTTATATGCCTAACCCTCTGATATCTCCGCGATCACCTGGTCAAGTACTTCAAAATAATTCTCGAAGGTCTTGCGGCAGCATCCGGGATCGTCGATCACGATGCCCTCTGCACGCAGACCGGTGAGGGCAAAACCCATAGCCATGCGGTGGTCGTCGTAGGTGGCTACGGTACAAGGCTTTGGCGTCCCCGGATAGATGGTGATGCTGTCCTGCGTCTCTTCGCAGTGGATGCCCATATGGGTCAGTTCTGTACAGATGGCATGGATACGGTCACTCTCCTGGAAACGGATGTGCCCGATGCCTGTGATACAGGTGGGGCTGTCGGCAAACGGTGCGATGGCTGCCAGTGTGATCGCCTGATCGGAACAGGAGGACATGTCCACCGTGATACCATGGAAAGCTGGAGCCTGCGTTCCGGCGTCCGATAAAGCTGAAGGAGGCAGCAGGAGGACTCCCTTTTCCGTATCCTGTGCGGTACATCCCATTTTCTCTAAGATACGCAGGAATTCCACATCTCCCTGCAGACTTTCAAAATGCACATGCTCTACACAGACCGGTATTCCCAGTAACGGTACCATCGCATAGAAATAACAGGCGGCAGAGACATCCGGCTCAATCTGATAATCTAATGCTTTATAATGCTGACCGGCGGGAATACGGAACTGATCCGGCATGGGACGCTCCACGCAGACTCCGAACTGCTCCATCATCTTCTGCGTCATTTCGATATACGCCATCCCATGGGTACCCTCTACCTGAATCGTAAAATCTTCCGAAGACAAAGTCGAAGCAATCAGCAGCGCACTCAGAAACTGACTGCTGTGCCCGATATCGATGGAGATATGATCCTGTCCGAACCCATGAGCGGTCAGCGTAAAAGGAAAATGCCCATCTTCTCCTTCGCAGCGGACCTCACACCCCAATTCTGCCAGAGAGGACAGAAGCGGATCCATGGGGCGCCTTTTCATCTGCTCCGAAGAATCCATGTGAAAAACACCTTCCGAGACACCTAACGTAGCTGTCAGAAAACGCGCTGCCGTTCCTGCACTTCCCACATTTAACACAGCCTCTTCACAGGGAAGCTTTCCTCCCAGTCCTTCTACCGTGACGATACAACTCTCCTCATCCACCGTCATCTCAAATCCCAGATCCTGCACACACTTAAGAAAATGCCTCGAATCATCCGAGAACAACACCCCACGCAGCGTGGACTTTCCCTCCGCCAGCATCGCCAGGAGGAGACTGCGGTTCGTGATACTCTTAGAACCCGGTACCCGGACCGTCAGCGGGTCGGTTGTTTTTCTTATTTTATTATATATAGTAGGAACGCGGTAAATGTTATTTGCCATGGATTGGTGTTTCCTTCCTGATTAATGAATAACCCAGTAGTCACGACAGCAAGTAAGAATAAGCAGGCCGTAAGCAGACGTCGGTACCATAGCGTCCCAAGGGACGCATTGCGTGAGTACTTTTCACGCTTAGGTACTGCTACGCTCTGCGACATGAGCGCATCGTACTAAAGTACGAGCGTGCCGCGTTTCTTACTTGCTGTTGGGGCTACGGACTCACTATCTAAATCATACCATTTTCCGTTTCACGGCACAACTCTCAAAAATTTTAAAAAATAATGGTTGACATTCCTAGCGGAATAGTATAGTATAAATTCATAACATCCATATCAGATAAGTAGGAATTAAAAACAAACACCATTTTCAAGTTTAAGGAGGATTCTATTATGAGTAAGATTTACACATCCGCAACCCAGCTGATCGGACATACACCCCTTTTAAAGGTGACAAACTACTCGAAGGATCAGAATATCGAAGGCGTAGAACTGTTGGCAAAGCTGGAGTACTTCAATCCTGCAGGAAGCGTTAAGGACAGAATCGCACTGGCAATGATCGAAGATGCCGAGAAGAAGGGTATTTTAAAAGAAGGCTCCACCATCATCGAACCCACCTCCGGCAACACCGGTATCGGCCTGGCAAGTGTGGCTGCAGCCAAGGGCTACAGAACCATTCTTACGCTTCCCGAGACCATGAGTGTGGAGCGTCGGAACCTCCTGAAGGCATACGGTGCAGAGCTGGTACTGACCGAAGGCGCCAAGGGCATGAAGGGTGCCATCGCCAAGGCAGAAGAGCTGGAGAAGTCCATCCCGGGAGCCGTGATCCTCGGACAGTTCGATAACCCCGCGAACCCCGCCGCACATGCAGCTACCACCGGTCCTGAGATTTGGGAAGACACCGATGGCAAGGTTGATATCTTCGTAGCAGGTGTAGGTACCGGCGGAACCGTGACCGGCATTGGTACTTATTTAAAATCCAAGAACCCCAATGTGAAGATCGTAGCAGTAGAGCCTGCAGATTCTCCCGTACTTTCCGGCGGACAGCCCGGACCTCATAAGCTGCAGGGTATTGGCGCAGGATTCGTTCCTTCCGTTCTGAATACCGGCATTTATGATGAGATCTTTACCGTTACTACCGATCAGGCATTTACCACCGGCCGCCTCATTGCTCATAAGGAAGGTATCCTGGTAGGAATCACCTCCGGCGCAGCTCTGTACGCAGCAGCACAGATCGCAAAACGCCCTGAAAATGCAGGCAAAACAGTCGTAGCATTGCTTCCCGATTCCGGTGACAGATACCTGTCCACCCCGATGTTTGCAGAAGCTTAAGACAAAATTTGCAGAACTGGACAGACTTGCATTCTTGTGTTAGAATGTATGGCATGGTACTAGGAATTCAAGGAATTTGCGCTTTTCTTCCCTTAAAAGCACGAACCTGGAATGGAGGAACTTATGGAACCGATTATTCAGATCAAGAATGTAACAAAAACTTTTATTGGTAAAGATAATCAGGTAGAAGCCTTAAAGGGTATCAGCCTGGATATCAACAAGGGAGACATCTACGGCATCATCGGTATGAGTGGTGCCGGAAAATCTACCCTGGTACGCTGCCTGAACTATCTGGAGAAGCCCACCACGGGAACCGTAGTCGTAGAAGATCAGGATCTTTCGACACTGACCGAGGCAGAACTTCGTAAGGTCCGTACAGGCATTGCGATGATCTTTCAGCATTTTAATCTGCTCATGCAGAGAAGTGTTCTGGACAATGTATGCTTCCCCATGGAGATCGTGGGTGTGAAGAAGCAGGCGGCCAGAAAGCGCGCTATGGAACTGCTCGAGATCGTAGGACTGAAGGAAAAAGCAGACGCTTATCCTTCCCAGCTCTCCGGAGGACAGAAGCAGCGTGTGGCAATCGCAAGAGCTCTTGCCAATACGCCGAAGATCCTGCTGTGTGACGAGGCGACCAGTGCGCTGGATCCCACGACGACCAAGGAGATCCTGAAATTATTACAGGACATCAACAAACAGTACGGCATCACCATCGTGATCATCACGCATGAGATGGCGGTGGTACAGGAGATCTGTTCCCATGTAGCCATTATCGATGCCGGAGAACTGGCAGAGCATGGTACTGTGGAGGAGGTATTCTCCAGACCCCAGTCCGCAGCTGCAAGAAAGCTGGTGTTCATGGTGGATCCCAAGGCAAAGGAAATGTCCGGCAAACGCTGCATCCGCATTGTTTTCACTGAGAATTCTTCTTTCGAGCCTGTGATCGCCAATATGGTGCTGGAGTGCAAGGCTCCCGTTAATATCCTGTTAGCGGATACCAAGGACATCGGCGGTATCGCCCATGGACAGATGATCTTACAGCTGCCGGAGGATGAAATGGCGGCGAACAAGATGATCCATTATTTACAGGAGAGAAAACTGGAAGTGGAGGAGCTGAAAGACTATGTGGGATAATGCAACGATTATGATGCTGGTGGAAGGCACCTTTGTTACTTTGTATATGACCCTTGTTTCCACATTTATGGGGTATGTACTCGGACTTCCTATGGGAATTGCCCTGGTGATTACCGCACCGAAGGGACTGCGTCCGAACAAGATCATTTATAAGATTCTGGATGTGATCGTCAACATTGTGCGAAGCATTCCGTTTTTGATTTTGTTGATCATGATCATCCCTTTGACCCGTATCATTGTAGGAAAGAGCTATGGTCCGACGGCTACCATCGTTCCTCTGACTCTGGCAGCGGCACCGTTCATTGCCAGAATGGTGGAATCCTCTCTGTTGGAGGTAGATCACGGAGTGATTGAAGCAGCACAGAGCATGGGAGCTAACCTGTGGACGATCATCTGGAAGGTTATGCTGGCAGAATCCAGAACCTCATTGCTTGTGAATGCGACCATTGCACTGGGAACAATCTTAGGCTACTCCGCTATGGCAGGTGCCGTAGGTGGAGGCGGACTCGGTGATATTGCGATCCGATATGGTTATTATCGTTACCAGACCGATATTATGCTGGTGACAGTAGTATTGTTGGTACTGTTGGTACAGCTGCTGCAATATATCGGAATGACGATTTCCAAGAAATTGGATAAGAGAACCCGTTAGGGAAAACGAAAAGATTGAGGCAGATGTAAGGCATCTGATTCAATAGACTAAAATTTTTTACCAAAAGATTTAGGAGGAGAAGTATTATGAAAAAGAAAGTGATTGCTTTGATCGCAGTTGCAGCATTGTCCGTGAGCGCACTGACCGGCTGCGGCAGCAACGAAACAGCTGCTCAGACCAGCGAGGCAGCTGCAACAACAGTTAACCAGGAAACCGCTGCCCAGACTACCGAGGCAACAGAAAGCAAGGAAGTAGCTGACACCGATACCACTATCAAGGTAGCTGCAAGTGCAGTACCTCATGCAGAGATCCTGGAGGCAGCAAAGCCTCTGTTAGCGGAGCAGGGTTATACTCTGGAGATTCAGATTTTTGATGACTATGTACAGCCTAATTTAGTAGTAGAGTCCGGTGATTTCGATGCAAACTACTTCCAGCATATCCCTTATCTGGAGAGCTTCAACGAGGAGAAAGGTACCCATCTGGTAAATGCCGGTGGTATCCATTACGAGCCCTTCGGACTGTATCCCGGAACCGAGACCAGCTTAGACAACATTGACAATGCAACTATCGCAGTACCCAACGATACCACCAATGAGGCACGTGCTCTGTTACTGTTACAGGATAACGGTTACATCACCCTGAAGGATGGTGTGGGTCTGACTGCTACTACCAAGGATATCGTAGAGAACCCTCACAACATCACCTTCGTAGAGCTGGAAGCAGCACAGGTTCCCAGAACCCTTCCGGAAGTATCCTTCGGTGTCCTGAACGGCAACTATGCTATGGAAGCAGGCCTGACTGTTGCAGACGATGCTCTGCTGTATGAGAGCGATGATTCCGAAGCAGCCGCTACTTATGTAAATGTAATCGCTGTTAAGGAAGGCAACGAGAATCTGCCTAAGATCAAGGCGCTGGTAGATACCCTGAAGTCCGATGAGATCAAGCAGTTCATCAATGACAATTATAATGGTGGCGTTATCCCTTACAAATAAGGTGAAGTGCCAGTAAAGTAATGCGAAAATCCGGAGAGCATTCCGAGGAATGGGAGGAGATTTTTCCGAACAGCATTCGAGTGGATGCTCTCCAGATTTTTCTGTTGTTTCCACAAATCCTATATGAACTATAGGAAAAAGAAAAATAAAGAAAAAATAGGGTAGAATCTGTGGAAACCATAGAAAGATCGGAGCAGTTTTGAACTGCTTTGGAATAAGCAGGCTGATATGAAAAGTGAAACAGAGCAGGAGGATGCTCGGAAATGAGGATAGGATGAAAATTTCAACCAAAGGAAGATATGCAGTACGTGTCATGCTGGATCTGGCATTGAACAACAATGGAGAGTGTATCAAGGTAAAAGAAATCGCTGCCAGACAGGGGATTTCCGAAAAGTATCTGGAGCAGATCATTGCTGTGCTGAATAAGGCAGGATATGTGAAGAGCGTCCGTGGTGCACAGGGTGGTTACCGCATCGCAAAAGACCCGGCAGATTATACGGTGGGAATGATCCTGCGGCTGACGGAAGGATCGTTGGCACCGGTGGCCTGTCTGGAAGACGGTGCTGACATTTGTGAACGCTGCGATACCTGTGAGACCCTGGAGGTATGGCAGGAGCTGTATAATGCAGTGAATAAAGTAGTAGATGGCGTGACTATAGCAGATCTCGTAGAACGTAGAAAAAAGAGACTGGAGAATCTGGATTACTCCATATAACATGATATCAGGGTCGAAAGACTTAAGCTCGCATAAGGATTGACAACAGCCCGGCAGGTTTTCTGCCGGGCTGTTGTCAGTTTGCAGAGAATGAAAGGGGGGTCATTCCTGCAGAAAAATGTCAACCAAAGGAATGAATGGTTAACAACTTTAGTATATCGGGAGAAGAACCTATTGTCAACGAAAGTCTGATAAAGGTTGACATCCTTTCATCGACAAATATCGCGGAAAACTATCCAAATTTTTATATAGTTATAAAAACTACATAAAAAGATTTAAAATACCATGAAATGAAATACAAAGTCAAAAACGCATTGCTTTTTACTCTACAACGTGGTAAGCTAAACTTTGAAAAGAAGCAGAAAGGTGTATGCGAGAATGAGCGAAGCATTTCATATTATATCAGACGGTTCCTGCGATCTTCCGTTGGAGCTTACCAAAGAGAAGAATATCACAGTGGTTCCCTTCTATGTATCTTTTGAAGAGGGAAAATATCAAAAAGAAATGGTAGAGATCGGTGTACGTGAATTCTATCAGAAAATGGTGGATCATCCGGATGTATATCCCAAGTCCTCTATGCCGTCCGTACAGGATTACTTGGATGCATTTCTGCCTTATGTCAAAGCGGGTACACCCATTATCTGTATCTGCATTACGACCAAATTCAGTGGCTCCATGCAGTCCGCGCTGAATGCGAAGGCGATTCTGGAAGAGGAATATCCCGAATCACAGATCTATGTCTGTGATTCTTGTGTGAACACAGTTCTTCAGGGAATCTATGTACTGGAAGCAGTAAGGCTCAGAGATGCGGGTGCAGGATATCAGGAGAGCATTGATCGCCTGAATGAGATCAAGAGCTCCGGAAGAATCTTTTTCACGGTCGGAAATATGGAATACTTAAAGCATGGTGGACGCATCGGCAAAGTAGCAAGTGTAGCAGGAAGCCTGCTTGGCATCAAGCCTATCATCACCTTAAAAGAAGGCGAAATCTTCCCGTCCGGTATCGGCAGAAGCCGCCGCAAGACCGTGGACAAGACTATCGACCTGCTGCTGGCATATCTGGCAGAGGAGAAGACAGATATTGCAGATTACAGTATCTGTATAGGATACGGCTACGATAAGGAAGAAGCCGTGGAGTTTAGGGACAGACTGGTTAGCAGACTGAAGGAGAAGGGATACGACATCGACACCATTCCCATCTTCCAGATCGGTGCCACCATCGGCGTACACACCGGACCTTATCCGCTGGGAATCGGTGTCGTGAAGAAATCCATTAGAGAGTAACTCTTAATTTATTCTTTGCAGGCATCTAACAGTTCCTGCACATTTTCAAAAGCATAGTCCGGCAGATACTGGGTATTCGGCTCCCCCTCGGGAGTCAGAATATCCTTTTTTTGTGCCTCGCCGGTGAATAGGACGCAGGTGTCTACATCGCCGTTAATGCCGCAGGCAATATCAGTGTACAGGCGGTCACCGACTACCAGTGTCTCCTCGGGGGTGAAACCGGATATATCCAGGCATAGGTTTACGACTTCTTTGCTGGGTTTGCCTAAGTAAATGGGCTGCTTATCGGTGGTAGCGGTGATCATATCACAGATTGCACCGCAATCGGGGATAAAGCCGAAGTCGATGGGGCAGCGCAGATCCGGATTGGTACCGTAGAAGGGAACGTCCTGGGTGAATAAAACCTTGCAGACTTCCGTAAGCTTGCCGTAATTTAATTCACTGTCGTAGGCAACCACCACACAGTTGATATTCTCTTCGCAGACCTCGGTGACATGAAGTCCATTTTTTCTCAGTTCGGCGATGAAGGAAGCAGTTCCCAGTACGAAGATTTTTTTCTCTGCATAATTTTCCTTCAGAAAACGCAGCGTCATATAGCCGGAGGTGATGAACTGATCCTCTGTGCTATCCAGGTGAAACGCATCGTGGAATTTCTTCACATAGTCCAGTCCGCTTTTCGTGGAATTGTTGGTAATGTAATAAGCCCTGCCACCGATGGCATTGATATAGCGGATCAGATCCGCACTGCCTTCGTACAGGGTATCGCCCACGGCGATCGTTCCGTCAATGTCGAACAGGAAAAGCTTTTTATTTTTCAGACGAGCCAGTTTAGCGGCATCGCTGTATCTATGCTTCGGGTCAAAAGTGTTCATAATGGTCCTCATTTCTGAGCTTGAAATGCTCAGGTTCATGTTAGCAATGAATGTGGTTACTGTCAAGGAAAAGACAGCGCGCGAAGCTAAAATGCACGGAGGGAAAATGAGAGGAGGGAAACGTAAGTGGAATTGCGTAAGCTTTTATGGTATGATAGGCATAGATGTGTGTGGTGGGGTACGCAGTAAAGCTGCCTGATAATGACAAATAAAAAAGGATACGATCAGTGATATGGATGAGAAGAAGGATAAAGGCTTACAGGGAAACGAAAAAATAGAAGAGGCAATTCTGGCATTACAGCAGGAGCCCACGGAAGAGCTTCTGGCACACGCGCTGACAGTGGTGCGCAGACGGATGCGGGAGCAGGGGCAGTTCATCGTGGCAGTGGAACCGCCTTCCGCAGATGTGAAGGAAGCGGTGATGAAGGCTGCCGGAACCGCTATGCGTTTACAGGCGGTGCAGACCTCCGATGGAAAAAAATGGTGGTCGGCGTTCACCGACTTCGAAGAACAATTAAAAGGAAGCGGCAGTGTGATGTCTACGTTCCTCACGGATATCGAGCAGCTGTTTCGCATGACGCTGACCGCAGACGGCATTGAAGGCGTAATCCTGAATCCCTGGAACCGGACATTGATGTTGGACAAGCAGCTTCTCCGTATCATTCTCGGAGAATAACAAAAAAAGGAGAATCAGAGCATGACAGAAAGCTATGAACTGCAGGTGCTGTTCACGGAGGAAGAGCGGAACACTTACGCCGACTGGGGTATCAAAAAAGAGAAAGTACTGATGCCGTTTGCCATAGCAACAGTCTTGATCTATGTGGTGACGGCGGCATTTGTCGTAATGAAAGTCTGGGGCGTGCGGGACAGTGATCATGTGTTGTTCCAGATGCTGGTACTGGGCGACTGGATCCCGGAACTGACGGGAGTGCTGGCAGTCCTCATGACGATCCTGCTGCTGGGACCGTTAAATTTTATACTGGACAAAATATGGAAAAAACCGGCAGAACCTATAACACTGATCATAGAACCCGAAGGAACGAACGTGAAGATTCGTAAGGCTCAGACCGGCAGAGAAGAGAATCTGAAGAATCGGAAGATGGCGACGGAGACGGAGAGCTATCCGCTGACACAGTTGTTCGCTTTCTTAAACCCGGAGGACAACACCATCTGTTATCAGAAAAAATGGTACATAATTGGAGAAAATACCATAGAAAACATATATCCTGCAAAATACAGACATCCCTGGATGGATCACCCGGAAAATAAAGCAAGCGCAATCACAGATGTGCAGAGACTTACGGATATTCTAAAAGGGTACGAAGCGTCCCTGGAGGCTGCCCGCAAGGAACAGGAATGGTTAAACAATCAAAAATAAGAAAGAGGGAACAGCATGAAATTTATCTCATGGAACGTAAACGGACTGAGAGCCTGCATGCAGAAGGGCTTTTTAGATTTTTTTAAAGAGATAGACGCAGATATTTTCTGCCTGCAGGAGACTAAATTACAGGAGGGACAGATCGACCTGGATCTGCCCGGATATCACCAATACTGGAACTATGCGGAGAAAAAGGGCTATTCCGGTACGGCGATTTTCACAAAAGAAGAACCGCTTCAGGTGACCTATGGCATCGGCGTGGAAGAGCATGACCATGAGGGCAGAGTGATCACGGCAGAATACCCGGAGTTCTATTTTGTGACAGTCTATGTACCGAATGCCCAGCAGGAATTAAAGCGCCTCGATTACCGGATGCAATGGGAAGCAGATTTTCTGGCTTATCTGAAAAAACTGGAAGAGAAAAAGCCGGTGATCTATGCGGGAGATCTGAATGTGGCACATGAGGAGATCGACCTGAAGAATCCGAAGACGAATCGCGGCAATGCGGGATTCACCGACGAGGAGCGCGCCTGCTTCTCCAAAGTACTGGAAAATGGATTTATTGACACTTTCCGCTATTTTTATCCGGAGCAGACCGGAATCTATTCCTGGTGGTCTTACAGATTCCAGGCGAGGGCGAAAAATGCCGGATGGAGAATTGACTATTTCGTGGTATCGCAGTGCCTGCAGGACAGATTGGCAGATGCGAAGATCCACACGGAAGTTCCGGGATCGGACCATTGTCCGATCGAGCTTGATATACAATAGGCAGAAGACTGCAAAAGGAGACCTATGAGCTTACGTTTCTATTTCGGACCTTCCGGGTCCGGCAAGAGTCACAGAATCTATGAAGAGATCATGCAGCGGGCGGCACAGGAGCCGGGGAGGAATTTCCTGATCATCGTGCCGGATCAGTTCACCATGCAGACCCAGAAGGATCTGGTCATGCGCAGTGACAGAGGCGGTATCCTGAATATCGATGTCTTAAGCTTCGGCAGACTCAGCCATCGTATCCTGGAGGAAGTAGGAACGAAGGAAATGCCTGTACTGGATGACACCGGGAAAAGCCTGGTGCTGCAGAAGATCGCGGCAGATCTGAAGGAGCAGCTGCCTGCCATGGGAAGCCTGTTGCATAAGCAGGGCTATATCCATGAGGTGAAAAGTGCCATCTCCGAATTCATGCAGTACGGCATCAGCACACAGGATATGGATAAACTGATCGCCAGCGCTGAAAAAAGGGGCGCACTGGCAATGAAACTCAGAGATTTAAAGACTCTGTACCGGGGATTTCAGGATTATATCAGAGACCATTTTATCACCACAGAGGAGACACTGGATGTGCTGCGCAGATCCCTGGTAAAGTCGAAGATCCTTCCGGACAGTGTGGTGGTATTCGACGGGTTTACGGGATTTACCCCTATACAGAACCGTCTGATCCAGGAATTGATGCGGGTGTGCGAGGAGACCATTGTCACTGTGACCATTGGTGAGGAAGAAGACCCTTATCAGATGGACGGCGAGCAGAAATTGTTCCATCTGAGTAAAAAGACAGTGGCGGATCTGGTGAAGCTGGCGGCGGAGGCAGAGGTGACACGAGGGGAAGATGTATTTGTAAAGGGCGGTCCCAACCGTTTCACCAAGGCACCGGCGTTATGTTATCTGGAGCAGAACCTGTTCCGCTATCAGTATGAGCCTTATACGGAGAAACAGTGTGAGATCCGTATGTTCGAGGCACTTTCTCCCAGAGAGGAAGTCCATCAGACGGCATTGTATATCCGGAAGCTGATCCGGGAAGAAGGACTTACTTACCGGGATATTGCTGTGGTCATCGGAGATCTGGAGGGGTACGCTTCCTATGTGGAGACGGAATTCGGGCAGCTGGAGATTCCCTGTTTTCTGGACCGGACCAGAGGGATTGTCTTAAATCCCATGATCGAATACATCAAAAGCGCCTTGCAGTTATATATCAGGGATTTTTCGTATGATACCGTATTTCATTTTTTGCGTAGCGGCATGGCGGATATCTCCAGAGAGGAAATTGACGAACTGGAGAATTATGTGATCCGCACCGGGGCGAGAGGGTATCGCACCTACAGCCGCCTGTTCACACGAAAAACTGAGGAGATGCAGCAAGGCAGTGGGCAGGAAGACACAGAGCGGGCGGAAGAGACCATGGAGCGTCTGAACCGTATCAGACAGCAGTTTGCGGATACCGTGGAGATCCTGCATATGGCTCCCCGGGCAAAAGCCGGCGAGTATGTGGATCACCTGTATGATTTCCTGGAACAGAATCAGGTACAGCAGAAGCTTTTGAACTATCAACAGCAGTTCGAGCAGGAGGGCGACCTGGCGAAAGCCAGGGAATATGCACAGATCTATCGTCTGGTCATGGATCTGCTGGATCAGATCTATGAACTTTTGGGTGAGGAAGAGATTTCCCTGCAGGAATTTGCGGATATTTTAGAGGCTGGTTTTGGCGAGATCACAGTAGGTACGATTCCGCAGAATGTGGATCGTATTGTAGTGGGTGATATGGAGCGGACTCGCTTAAAACAGGTTAAAGTATTGTTTTTCCTGGGGGTAAATGATGGAAACATCCCAAAAAATGCCTCCAAGGGCGGCATTATCTCCGATATGGACAGAGAATTTTTAATCGAATCCGGAACAGAAATGGCACCGAGTCCCAGACAACAGATGTACATTCAGAGACTGTATCTGTATCTGAATATGACGAAACCCTCAGAACGGCTGTATCTGTCTTATGCCAAGGTAAACAGTGATGGGAAGGGAATCCGTCCGTCTTACCTGATCGATACGGTACGGAAGCTTTTTCCGCAGCTTGCTGTGGAATATCCCCAGAACCGCAGCCGCTTAGAACAGATCGAGGGCAGACAGGAAGGTGCCAGATATCTGGCGGAGGAACTGCGGGAATATGCGGACGGAACGCTGCGGGAAGAGGAACGGCAGGATTTTTATCTCATGTACCGTGCCTATGAAGCAGATCCGGAGGGCAGAGACCGTCTGACGGCGGCAGCATTTAGAAGATATAAGGAGAGCGGTCTGTCAAGGATCGTGGCGAGAGCATTGTACGGCAGGCAGCTGGAGAACAGTGTGAGCCGCTTAGAGACCTATGCTGCCTGTGCATGCAGACATTTCCTGCAATATGGCCTGTCTCTGCAGGAGAGAGAAGAATTTGGCTTTGAAGTGTCGGATATGGGAAATGTGTATCATGCGGTACTGGAGAATTTCGCAGGAAAACTTGCAGAATCCGGTCGAACATGGTGGGATTTTGATGAAAATTTTGCAACTCTGGCCATCAAAGAAGCAGTGGAAGGTTATGCTGCGACTTATGGGGAGACCGTTCTGTACAGTTCTGCGAGGAATGAATATGCTATTACCCGGATGAGCAGGATCCTGACCCGGACGGTGCTGACACTGCAGCAGCATCTGAAGCAGGGAAGCTTTCAGCCGGACGATTATGAGTTGTCCTTCCGGTTTGCGGAGGATCTGGACAGTATTCATGTGGATCTGTCTGAAGAAGAGAAGATGCACCTGCAGGGACGCATTGACCGCATCGATGTATCGGAGGACGCGGAGCATGTCTATGTCAAGGTCATCGATTACAAGTCCGGCAATAAGAAATTCGACCTGGCGGCACTATACTACGGCCTGCAGCTGCAGCTGGTGGTATATATGAATGCGGCAATGGAGCTGGAGAGCAGAAAGCATCCGGATAAGGAGATCGTACCGGCGGCACTGCTGTATTATCATATTGATGATCCTACGATAGAGACTCCGGTGGAACTGACCCAGGAGCAGATCAACGAGGAGATTCTGACAAAGCTTCGCATGAACGGTGTGGTGAACAGCGATCCCGCCGTGGTGGAACGTCTGGATCGATTTTTACAGGACAAGTCCAAAGTCATTCCGGTGGAAAAGAAAAAGGACGGAAGCTTCAGCGCCAGATCCGGAATCTTAAGCCGTGAGGAGCTGCAGGTGGTATCTGCTTATGTGGATACGAAGATACGCCAGATTGGCAGGGAGATCCTGGACGGTAAAATAGCGGCAAATCCTTACGAAAAAGGAAATGAGGAAGCATGTACCTATTGCGCCTATAAAAAGGTCTGCGGCTTTGACGGCAGTATTCCCGGATATGAGAAGAGGCAGCTGGAGGATCTGGATAAGCAGACGCTGATGCAGCGGATGCAGGACACAATGGAATCGTAGGGCAAAAGGTGCCCGGTGGGAGTGCCTGTTCATCAGAAAGCACGAAGAAAAGTGCCTGCCGCATGTAGAAACAGGGTGGCAGGATAGAGATAAGATAAGAGAATCAGGAACAGAGGTAGCGTATGGGAATGAAATTCACCCCGGAACAGCAAAGAGTGATTGAACTGCATAACAGTAATATTCTGGTATCGGCGGCCGCGGGAAGCGGTAAGACGGCAGTGCTGGTGGAACGTATCATCCGCATGATCTGTGACGGAGAACATCCGGCGGATATTGACAGACTGCTGATCGTGACATTTACCAATGCCGCCGCAGCGGAAATGCGGGAACGTATCGCAGCCGGAATCGCCGCCAGACTGGAGGCGGATCCCGGCAACGAGCATATCCAGAAGCAGTCTGCGCTGTTACATAATGCACAGATCACAACCATTGACAGCTTCAGTCTGTTCCTGATCCGGAACCATTTTAATGAGATCGGTCTGGATCCGGATTTCCGCGTGGCAGACGAGGGAGAGATCAAGCTGCTTCAGCAGGAAGTACTGGCACAGCTTTTAGAGGATGCCTATGCCGGGCAATTTGTCCCGGAAGCCCCGGAACAGTTCCATGCCTGTGTGGAGTATTTCTGCCCGGGAGGCAGGGAGAGCGTGCTGGAGCAGCATATTCTGAATCTGTCCCGGTATGCGGGAAGTTTTCCCTGGCCTGCGGAATGGCTGGAGGAGCGCAAAAATGACTATGCCGCAGGAGATATGGAAGCACTGGTTCACAGCGATTACGGACAATATCTGACGGAACGGGTGAACCGTACCGTGGAGGGATGCCTAGAAAAACTGCGGGAAGTAAAGCGGCTGTGTGAACTACCGGACGGCCCGTATATGTACGGAGAACTGACGGAGGCAGAGATCGAGCAGCTGGAGAGACTGACATCCTGTAAGGACCTGGAGGAACAGGCTGCTAAGATTCCCGCCGTGACTTTCGCGCGGCTCCCTTCTAAAAAGGACGACAGTGTGGATCCCGCCAAACGGGAACTGGCAAAGGCAATCCGAAACAGTGTGAAGGATACCTTAAGTGACCTTTCAGAGAGCTATTTTAAGACCCCGTTAGAACTGGCGGTGGAGCAGGGAAAAGCCTGCAGAGAGCCGCTTCGGATGCTGCTTGACCTGGTACTGGAATTCGACAGAAGGCTTCTCGCAGCCAAGCAGGAGAGACATCTGATCGACTTTTCCGATATGGAGCAATATGCGCTGCAGATCCTGTTAAAGAGGGAAAAAGTGGAAGAATCCGATGGCACAGGGACGGATCGTACCGAAACGAAATATCGGATTGTGCCAAGTGACGTTGCAATGGAGTACCGCCAGTATTTTCAGGAGATCCTTATCGATGAGTACCAGGATAGCAATCTGGTGCAGGAGTATCTGTTAAGCGCTATCTCCGGGGAAGAAGAGGGTCGTTACAACCGTTTCATGGTAGGTGATGTGAAGCAGAGCATCTATAAATTCCGTCTGGCGAGACCGGAGCTTTTCCTGGAAAAATATGACACCTATCAGGAGACCGGAGATCTGTGCCGGATCGACCTGGCGAAAAATTTCCGAAGCCGCGTACAGGTGGTGGATGCGGTAAACGATGTATTTTCCCGGATCATGAGCAGGGAGATCGGCGGGATCGCCTATGATGACAAGGCGGCACTGTATCCAGGGGCAACCTATCCTGCTGCGGAGGATCCTGCGTACGGCAGTGAAGCTTTGCTGATCCGCAAGCCGGAGAAGGGAGAACGCGAAGAGAGCGGCATCGGAGAGCAGCATACCGAGGGTGCGGGAGTCCTTGTGGATTACGATAATGTACGACAGTTGGAAGCGCTCGCCATTGCCGCCCGTATAAAACAGTTGAAGGGCAGTCTGCAGGTGATGGAGAAATCCGCGGGAGAACTGCGTCCGGTGCGGTATTCGGATATGGTCATCCTGCTTCGCACCACCAGCGGCTGGGACGAAGAATTCAAAAAGATACTGGAACAGCAGGGAATCCCTGTCTACATCACATCTAAGACCGGATATTTCGGGGCGCTGGAGGTGCAGGAGCTGTTGCAGTTTTTGCGGGTGCTGGACAATCCGAGACAGGATATCCCGCTGTTTGGCGTGATGCAGTCCGTCTTTGGTGGATTCACCCAGGAAGAGATCGCGCAGATCCGCAGTGGCGGGGAAGGGCATTCCAGAAAACGGATGACACTGTATGAGGCACTGAAGGAAGTGGCACAGAGCGGCCGGACGGTGGAAGAGGGAGAAGAGATATCAGCGGGCGAAAGCGCCGGTGAAGAAGCAGAGCTTTCACAAAAGGCAGATACCTTCTTACAACGGATTGGCCACTACCGTGACCTGACTCCTTTCACCTCGATCCGTGACCTGTTGCAGCGAATACTTGACGATTATGATTATCTGAATTATGTGACGGCACTTCCCGCCGGCAGCAAGCGGCGTGCAAATGTGGAGATGCTGCTTACGAAGGCATCCGCTTTCGAGAAGACCAGTTATTTCGGACTGTTTCATTTTATCCGTTATATGGAGCAACTGGAAAAATATGACGTGGATTACGGGGAAGCGGATACTCTGGATGAAAATGCAGATGTGGTCAGGATCATGAGTATCCACAAAAGTAAAGGACTGGAATTCCCGGTGGTATTTGTCTCCGGACTGTCGAAACGCTTCAACATGCAGGATGCGAACCAATCCCTGATCGTGGACATGGATCTGGGTGTCGCGGTGGATTATGTAGATTCCGTACGGCGTATTAAAAATAAGACTCTCCGCCGGACAGTCCTGTCTGCAAAAATGAAGGAAGATAATCTGGCGGAGGAATTGCGCGTGCTCTACGTGGCACTGACCCGTGCCAGAGAGAAGCTGATCTTAACAGCGGTATTGGACAAGGCCGACGAAAAGTGGGAGTTGGCGCAGATGACCGGACAGGAGAGGCTGACTTATCTGGATTTCTGTGAGGCGGGAAGCTATATGGATTTCCTGCTGCCGATCCTGCCGCAGACGGGAATTGCGGTGAAAACACTGAGAACGGAGGACCTGGCGGTAGAAGAGCTCCGAGAGCAGCTGCGCATGGGTGATCGCAGAGAACAGCTGCGGCTGATAGCCTGTGGAGAGACAACTTTGACCGGGGACCCGGAAGAAAATGAGCGGAAGCTTATGTATCTGCGGGAGCGTTTTGCTTATCAATATCCACATCCCGGGTTACAAAAGCTGTATACCAAGACAACAGTGTCAGAGTTAAAGATCGCAGCCATGGCGGAAAAGGACGAGGCGGCATTCCATACCTTTGAAGAAAAAGAAGTGGTTCCCTATATCCCGGGATTCCGAAGAGAGCAGGAGAAGGTCAGCGGTGCAGTGCGCGGTAATGCGTTTCACCGTACCATGGAGCTTCTGGATTTTATGTATGTATTTGTCGAATCAGGACTGTTTGAAAAATGCCCCGGAGATTATGAGACATACCGTAAGAGACTGGACGCGGAGAGACTTAAGAACCGGTTGGAAGAATTCTTACAGCGGGAAACGATATCTTTACGCCTGACGGAGGAATATGCCAAAGCAGTTAGTCTGCCGAAGATCCTCAATTTTCTGGAACAGGAGCTGGCATACCGCATGTGGCGTGCGCAGGAACAGGGCCTTTTATACCGAGAGCAGCCCTTTGTGCTGGGCATTGATGCAAAACGCCTGGATCCGGACCTGCCCGAGGGAGAAAAGGTGCTCATTCAGGGTATTATCGACGTCTTTTTCATAGAAGACGGTGAGATTGTTCTGCTGGATTACAAGACCGATGTGATCGACTCCCTGGAAGCTCTCTGGAACCGCTACAACGTCCAGATTCAGTACTATGAGGAAGCGTTGACGAAGCTGATGCAGATGCCCGTGAAGGAGCGGATCCTGTATTCCTTCTATCTAGAAAAGTATAAGTAAAAACTCAAAATCAACGAAATGAAAGATGAAATTCGATATAAGTAAATGGAATGTTGATTCTTTCCGCGGAACTTGTTATACTTATAATGGAAACGGAGGTTGAGACTATGTATGCTATGGAATTTGCACAGGTCGGAGAGAATATACAGCATCTTTTGGATGAGAGAGGTATGACACAACAAAATCTTGCGGAGGCATTGGGAATTTCCAAACAAGTCGTGAACAAGATTATAAAGGGGAATAAAGCTATTAATGTAAAGGAAATTGCAGAGATAGCACAGATACTGGGAGTTTCGGCGGATGATTTATTGATGGTAAGAGATACGAACACTGCACCTGACAGCTTAAGCTTTATGGGAACGGTACAGGATGAGGATACATTACAAAAGATCAACCGGATCAGAGAAGCGATCGATGAAATCCATATGTTGGAAGGGGTATTACATGACAAATGAATTGAATGAACTGGAAGTAAGAGAGATCAAGAATCTTGCAAAGGAAAAGTTGGGACTTTGCAGTAAAACGAATGATATTATCGGAACACAGATTTTTTCCATACTAAGTATGTATGCACGGGTAATCTATTATCCCCTGGGACAGGAGGCTCCATGGGGATTTACCCGAATCAGCGGTTCCAGAGACGATGCAGCTCTGGAAAAGCCTTTTGTAGCTATTAATTCGTCTATTTCTATGGATCGTCAAGTCTTTGCGGCAGCGCATGAGTTATACCACATCTGGTTTGAACAAAATCCTGATATTTTACCGGCAGATTTATTAAATGAACAGAACAAAGAGGTGAATGAAAAAAAGGCAAATCGGTTTGCAGCAGAATTTTTGGTGAGTGAGCAGTTGCTTTGCCAGGAAATTGAACTTTATCAGATACAGGAAATTACAATTAAAAACATTTTGCAATTGGCCGCTTTATTTACTGTTCCTTACCGAACCATGGTAAAAAGACTGTATGAGATCAGACGGATTACACAGGCACAGCAGATAATCTTTTTAAACGAGACAGAAGAAAACATTGAGATATATTCCAAAAAATATTCTATTCCAAAACAGGCGGCAGATGAGCGGGTAACATTGGATAATCTCACGGAACTTGCGGTGGAAGCTTATGAAAAGGGATATATCACTTATGAAAAGCTGGAATATTTATTAGAATTCAGTAATCTGATTCCGGCGGATCTGGGAATAAAAAAGAAGGATTCCTATGCTTTTCCCTCCGATGACGAACTTGCAGACATCATGGAGGAGTAGCGCATGATAGATAAAATGATCGTAGATGCGGATTTGTGTATTAAATTAGGAGGAAGTGCAAAATATCGCTATCTTTATGATATTTTACCGATGGTTGCGGCACATATCTATATGCATACGCATGCACAGGGGGAGGTTATGATGCCCTCCAGTGCCATACAGCAGTTAAATGAACTTATTGCAGAAGGAAAAGTAGTCCTTGTAAATGAATGTAATCTTAAAATGGCAGATAAGGCAGTGTATGCTGCAACTTATGAAAATCTTGCCAAAGTGATGATAGATCCACGCAGACCTAATAAAAATAAGGGAGAAGTATGTTCTCTGGCGTATGCAAAGGCAACCGGAATTCCGGTGTTTGCGACAGATGAAATGAATCTCCAGCCAATCATTGATACACAGTTGAACACGGGAATAGATGATATTACCTGTATACGAATCGTGGACATTATTGAAAAGGCATATCAGGGTGAAATCGCAGTACCGAGAAAAGTTTGTAAGGCACTTTGGATCATTTGCGGAAAACTGAAGGAAACATTCGACCGGGAAATCTGGCCGTTAGAATAAAAAGGAGATATCCATAATGGATATCTCCTTTCAGACTGTAGACAAAACGCTTTTGGTCAGCACTCCAGAAGCGTTTTTCTTGTTT